>OGRK01001650.1_pt1 | contig 13345 bp, 15 predicted proteins | sample 1553471 | NCBI WGS metagenome assembly OGRK01 (sample SAMEA2580080, study PRJEB22360) | human gut metagenome | biome: human gut; feature: human-associated habitat; material: faeces | place: Denmark | collected 2008/2010
TTTTTATTATACTTTGATTGTTTTGTATGTGTCAAGTTTTATTATACAGGATTAAGCTAAGGCTTTTGAAGATGCGGTACTGGCTATCAAGTATGCTGATACTTCCGTGAAGGTCGGCTCTTTCCAGGGTTTGACCTGTCTGTCACGATGCACAGTAACATGATGGGCGGCGGTATGTCCGCTTACCTGAAAGGTGCCGCATCACATACCACGAAGCTGCTTGAGAGCTTTGCACATAACCTGAATCGTCTTGAAGCTGCTCTCTATAACATTGACGGCAGAATTGAACGTACTCAGGAGAACCTTGCCAAGCTCCGGCTTGACCACGCAGAAGCGCAGAAGAACAAGGCTAAAGGCAGGGGCAAGCAAGGAATTGAATAAGCAACTTTGAACCCAGTACTGGAGTCAAAGTTAAAGCGGAAACTCTATAAATAGGGGGTTTCCGCTTTTATTTAACTATAGATATATCAAAATTACTCAGTAATGATTTTGATATTGAATATCCTTATCAATTCTCCTCTTATAAGCTTGCGACGTTCTGTAAAAAAATCATCAAAATCTTTTAATTCAAGAGATACTCCAGAAGGAAGAAATTTAATGGTGTTTCCATCAGCTATCCAATCTTTTAGTGGAGTCTTGTTCTTACTTTCGTTCTCTCTACCTTCAAGGAACTGCAAATTAGGCAGAAGATTTCTTTTGTATTGCCACTCTCTAACTGTTTCTTCTGATAATCCTAATGAAGATATTGGTTTGTCATCAAAAGATACGTGGGGATGACAATGATCCTGATGAAAAGACTCTTGTGACAATTTCAGCGTTGGATATAACAATGATAGAATTATATACGTATTTGGACCGATAGTATAATTATCAAGCCAGTAATCAATGTCTGTTTCTTCGACTTTAAAGGTTCTGTTGCCTGTCAGAGTTACAGAATCAAATATGGATAAAACAAACGGGTTCTTTTTACAGTCATAGCTTTGAAGAGCAGCTCGTGTACTCCTTAATGCGTCGTTGCTTGCAACACCGAAAAGCCTTTTTGCCATTGAAATCGATAAGAATTTTCTTATTTCCTTCTTAGCGCCCTCTGAATTGATTTTTCCACCCTTATAGATAAAATATACAATCGGCATCGTTGCATTATACGATGTCAGGAAACCATCAGACAATCCTATTGATACAAGCGTTTCTACCATATTGATAAATGCTTTTGAAAGGTTCTCCCAATCGTCACGGATTTTTTGTATAGTCTTTTTGTCAAACGATTCTATTTTTAAATTTGTAGGCGCATCTGCAAGTACAAGTAGTAAGCGCATCAAGTAATCACGAGAAAAACTAAATGAATCACCTTTGCTGTTGGCAGACTTGAGCGTATTTTCAATATTTTCTTTTCCTTCCTTCCATCCATCAATAAGAGTAGAAAACAGAAGATCGGATTTTGAAAGTTTTCGTCCGGTAGAATTAACTCTTACAAATATATCTAACGCCTCATCATATGTATTTTCAGAAATACAATAGTAATGAACAATGCCATCAGAACCTGAGCTATGTATTCTTGAAAACAGCCTGCACAAATCATTTTGAATGATTTCTTCATAGCCGGCTTTTATGAGTTCCCGTAGTAATGCTCTATCGTCATCAAAAGCTAAAATGTTCTTTACTTTATAATAGTTACCATTATTTGCGTCTTCCTTTGTTAGAAAAGAGAAGCGTTTTGGTGGATTTTCATCGTCTTTTTCCTCATCTTCTTCATTCTTGTAATAATCAAGATTGTAATATAGCTCTCTGGTTATCCAGTATTTCGGATCACTTTTTGAACGACCACGACCACCTTTATAGCAAGTATAAGAACCATATAACGCTATATTGAGAGATGTTATACGTTGCTGACCATCAAGGACGATGTAATAATCACCCTCTTCGCCAAACACTTCAGATGCCTTTTCGTTTTTACTTTCCTCTCTCTTAAACTCTCTAAGGAAAAAATAAAGATTGGGCTTTTCTGCGTTTAGTGTTTTTTTATTGGTTTTCCAAAAGATGCAAGATCCTATTGGATAGCCATCAACTATCGATTCAAATAGTTTTTCAATATCCTCCATGCTCCAGACATATTCCCGCTGAATATCTGGGAGAAGCAGATATTTATCTTTTGCAAGTTTGAGAGCTTCCTTTGCACTCATATCAATATATTTATTAGAATCAGCCATTGTATTATCCCTCCTTGGCTATAAAGATCGCTGTTATGTCAGCACAGTTTTTGTTGTCCAACACCTTTATCAAATAAACTCGGATTTTTTACCGTAACAAGTAATATATGCCTGCTTCTGTGCTCTTGTCAAGGCAATATAGAGAAGACATTTTTCAGCAGTATAACTCTCACGTTCTGCAACAGGATCATTATGATCTATTGCTGTCTCTAAAGGCACTATGCGGTTGTTAGCGGAAACGATGAACACAGAAAATGCTTTAGAGCTTTTTATAGAATTAGCAGTCATAAGGATCACCCTTGTTATTATAACATATCACTTTTGTGTTCGTCAACATCAGCTTCTGACAGGTCGTGTCCACGTCTGCTCTTTTGTATCTCCTCGATGAATTCATCTACTTTTTTCATAATATAAAAACCGTAGAGAAACATTGCTCATACAGACAGTGCAAGCAGAACATTTCTCACACGATCATCTCCTAGATTCTGAAACATTTCTGGATATCCCGAACCTCACCTATGACAAATGCGATGTCATCAGTTTCAATTACAGTGTCCGGTGAAGGGATAAATACCTCTTCTCCTCGTTTGATCGTCAGAATATTGATCTTGAATTTCTTTCGTATATCGATCTGTGAAAGCGACTTTCCGAACCAGTCCTTCGGTACTTTCAGTTCGTAGATCGAGTAATTGTTATCCAGATGAATAAAGTCGAGTATGCTGTCTGATGCATATTTTGTAGCGATGCGAAGTGCCATCTGCTTCTCAGGATAGACAACCTCATCCGCTCCGTTTTTAAGCAGGAATTTCATTTGTACATCATTTGTCGCACGGGATATGACTTTCTTTGCCCCCAGCTCCTTGAGCAAAGACGTTGTTTCCAGAGAGGACTGAAACCGGCTGCCGAGGGCAACAATACAAACATCATAGTTTCCTACACCAAGCGAACGGAGAAATTCCTCATTGGTGCTGTCACCGATCCTTGCGTTGGTCACATAAGGCAGGATATCGTTGATATGTTTCTCATTTTCATCTACTGCCATGACCTCACACCGAAGCTCCTCCATGCGTCTGGCAATATGACTGCCGAATTGACCTACTCCGATAATTAAAACTGTTTTCATATATAAGACTCCTTACCCTACGGATATTTTTTCAAGCGGTAAACGTGAATTCTGACTGTCAGCCGACGGCAGAGCTGCATAAATGAGTGTCAGTCCGCCGACTCTTCCGAAAAACATAAGTATCATCAGTATCACACGGGATACAGCAGACAGACCGCTTGTAATGCCGAGTGACAGCCCTACAGTACCGATAGCTGAGCTTGTTTCAAACAGACAGGTCAGCAGCGGTAGATTTTCCACTCTGCTGATAATGACACCGCTTGTAAAGAACAATACAAGATACATAAACAAAACAGCGCCTGCACTGCGGACAGTTTCGTCTGATATTCTTCTTTTGAAGCACTGCACATCATTTCTGCGGCTAAACACTGTGATCGCAGAAAGGAACAGAACAGCAAAAGTCGCTGTTTTCATACCGCCTGCGGTGGAACCTGGAGAACCGCCTATAAGCATAAGAATGACCATAATGGCTGTACCTGATTCATCCATAGCAGCGAGATCAGTTGTGTTAAAGCCTGCGGTTCGTGTTGTGACAGACTGAAACAGTGAATGGATCGTCCGGTCATGGATAGTCCCATGGTCATATTCAAAAAAGAAGAAATACAGCGCAGGCAGAACGATCAAGACAGCAGATGTCATCAGTACGACCTTGCTTTGCAGAGAGTAGCGCCTGATCCTGTGCTTGTGTGTTCCGATATCGCCCCAGACGAGAAAGCCGATGCCTCCCGTAATAATTAGCAGCATAATGATGATATTGAGATAGATGTTGCTGTGGTAAAAGGTCAGCGATGAGAACGGTTCTTTTATGCCGAACAGATCAAAACCTGCATTGCAAAAAGCCGATATGCTGTGAAACAAGGAATACCACAGTCCCTTAGCGATACCAAGATCATTGCAGAAAACGGGTGCAAGCAAAGCCGCACCGATCATCTCTATGATAAGTGATGTTTTAAGGATAAAGCCTGTCAGCTTCACAATACCGCCTACCTGCGGTGCGGAGATGGATTCCTGCATCGTACTGCGCTGCCACAGACCGATTTTCCGCCCTGATGCTCTAATGATCGCAAGCCCGACGGTGATAACGCCCATACCTCCGATTTGAATTAGCATCAGAATGACCGCCTGCCCGAACAGAGACCAGTATGTAGCAGTATCCTTTACAACAAGCCCAGTCACACAGGTAGCTGAAACGGCTGTGAACATTGCATCAGGGAATGAAGTCACGCACCGCTGCCTTGATGAGATAGGCAGCATCAGAAGCAACGAACCTACCAGAATTAGGCAAAAGAAACTGATAATGATGACCCGAAATGAAGTCATATGAGTTCTGTTTTTTACTCTATTTTTATGTAACATCGTACACCTCTCGTTAAAATTATAGCTTTATTATATCACATGAGTGGTTAAGGTGCTGTTAAGATTACGGTTACGGTGTTAAGATTTCGTTAAGGCACAATATTGATGTGTGCCGCTTGCCCGTAGTCTATTGGAACACCTGCAAACCGTTCCACACAAGTCCATATCATCATTATGGCACGCGCCACAATGACAGCATACCCTTTTTGAAACTGAATAACCTGAGATTTGCTCACACAAGTACTTCTCAGGTCTTTTCTTTTCAGGCGGTTAGTTTTCCGCTCGGCAGGCTCGGACGGCTCTGAGGGGCGTTTCTGTTCGTCTGAAAGCACTGTCAAGCCGAGGTCATCGCCAATGCTCTTGGTGGTGAAGCAGAGACAGAAGAGAATGAGGACACTAATAAAAAAAACAGGCTCTTGATACAAGAACCCGTTTTCATGGTGCCGGTGACCGGGGTCGAACCGGTACGGTATCGCTACCATCGGATTTTGAGTCCGACACGTCTGCCAATTCCATCACACCGGCACATAACACTATGATTATAGCATACTTTTTTCATTTTGTCAAGCAAACTGCAAGTAAATTCTGCATTTACTCGTTTGTATATTTTCAACATAAAACATATTTGGCGGCTCTTGACTTTTGGAGATTTTTATGATATAATTAAAAACAAGGCAGTAAAGAAATTATTTTCTCCGTCATCGGCAATTACGGAACTGCTGCCGCAAAATAATCGGGAGGGATCTATCGTGAATATAAATGAAATGACAGTGCTTATATGTGACGATTCTATGTTCGCTCGCAAAAAGCTCAGTATGTCTATTTCTGGATTTGGAGTAAAAGCCGTTTATGAAGCAGCCGACGGTGAGGAGGCTGTTAGCAAATATAAGGAGTTCAAGCCTGACGTGGTTTTCATGGATATCATCATGCCAAAGGTAACAGGTATTGAAGCCCTCAAACAGATAATAGCAGAAGACCCTGACGCTAAGGTGATAATGGCTTCTTCTGTTGGTACTCAGAGCCATTTGAAAGACGCTCTTAAATCGGGAGCTGTGGACTTTTTGCAGAAACCTATAGCTGATAATGACGCTCTTAAAGTCCTTGAGAACGTTGCAAAGGGGGTACTGTAAATGTTTGCGCAGTTTTTTGGAGGCTACCTCTTTAACCATAAGCTTTGTACCGCTGAGGATCTTACACAGGCTTTCGAGGCTAAAAAGCATACAAGACTTCGCCTTGGCGTTCTTGCTATAAACGCTGGTCTTATGACAGCCGAGCAGGTGGAGCACGTCAATATCACTCAGCAGAGTGTCGATAAACGTTTTGGCGACCTTGCCGTGGAGCTTGGTTATGTTACCGCTGACGACGTTGAAAAGCTTCTCGCTCAGCAGCCTACAGATTACCTGCTCCTGGGTCAGACCCTTGTTAATAACGGTGCCCTTACCAATGCTGAGTTTGAAAAGGCACTTAAAGACTATAAGGCTGAAAATCAGATAACCGACGATATTTCAGACAATCAAACAGAAACACTACATAACCTTATCAATGAGTTCTATCATTTTGACAATGATGAAAATGCTCGTATCTGTACTGATTATGTTACTTTGCTTTTCAAAAATCTTATCAGATTTATCGGTGACGATTTCACTCCTATGGAAGCGTCAGTTATAAAGAATTTTGCAGCAGAACATATCGTTATCCAAAAAATAAATGGAAAATATAACGCTGAGGCTTGCATTGCCACAGATTCAAAGACATATATGGCTTTCGCTGAGAGGTTTGCAAAAGAGAGCTTCACGGAGGTCGATGACTTTGTAAACGCTACAGCAGGCGAATTTCTGAACGTAAACGACGGTCTGTTCGTTGTAAATGAGTCAAACGAGCATGGCGTTGAGCTTACACTCACACCGCAGGAATTTTTGGAAAATGGTGAGCTTGCCCTGTCAGGCACTGCATTCTGTATCCCTGTGAACTATCCGTTCGGCAAGCTGAATTTCATCATTGCCACCTGATATAATTTTACAAGCACATAATATCCGCCGCTGTCCAGCTTTGTTCAGCGGCGTTGATGTTCTTTGCCTTTTTTTATAACTTTTTTTCAAAAACACTTGAAATTTCATTGGAAGTATGTTATAATAGTAAGGTAACAAAAGTTAGATTGATATGATTCAGTTATTGTTCCTCATCAATCCGAGATATAGGTGTGCGGGTCCTGTGCAATGAAACGCTGTGAACCATGTCAGGCGGGGAACCGAGCAGCATTAAGCGGTTTGTTTCGTGTGTCACAGTTCCGCCCGCACGCCCATATGTCGGATTGATTTTTTTATTTTCTTGATTGGAGTGAGAGTTTTGTATCAGGCATTGTACAGAAAATGGCGTCCAATGTCATTTGACGATGTTGTTTCACAACCGCATATTACAACTACTCTCAAAAATCAGATAAAAAGCGGCAAGACCGCTCACGCCTATCTTTTCACAGGCTCGAGAGGTACGGGAAAGACCACCTGTGCAAGAATTTTTGCAAAGGCTATCAATTGCCTTGACCCACATAACGGTGAGCCATGCCTTGAATGTGAGATATGCAAAGACGCTGACAACGGCACTCTTTCCGATATTATCGAGATTGACGCTGCTTCAAATTCTAAAGTAGACGATATCAGAGAACTGCGTGAAGGCGTTGTCTATACTCCTGAAAGATGTAAATATAAGGTATATATCATAGACGAGGTGCATATGCTTTCCGCTGGCGCATTCAATGCCCTGCTGAAAACTATGGAAGAGCCTCCTCCCCATGTCAAGTTCATTCTTGCCACTACGGAGATACATAAAGTTCCTGCAACTATCGTGTCGAGATGCCAGCATTTCGACTTTCACAGGATAAGAAACGAGGATATCGTTTCAAGGCTTATGTATATTGCTTCTCAGGAGGGCTTTACCCTCCACGAAGATGCCGCAGGCATGATAGCAAGGCTTTCTGACGGTGGTATGCGTGACGCACTTTCTCTTTTAGACCAGTGCGTCGCCTATGAAAATGACATCACCCTTGACGTTGTGTCCTCAGCTTCCGGCATTGCAGGACGTGATTATCTTTTTGATATTCTCGAAAAGATAGCCGAAAAGGACGCCGCAGGCGCACTCAGAGTCGTTGACAAGCTTTATGATATGTCAAAAGATTTGAAAGTCTTGGCAGGCGAACTGCTCGCTCAGATGAGAAATGTCATGATAATCAAAACTATCGACAACAACAAGGATCTTATAACTTGTCTGCCTGACGAGTATGAAAGACTTAAAGCCCTTGCAGAACGCATGAAACTGGACGAGATACTCGGGGATATAAATACTTTGCAGGAGTGCAGCGAGCGTTTTGCAAAAAGCACGTCAAAACGCATCGAGCTTGAAATGTGTATCATAAAGCTGTGCGGAGCTGCTCAAAAAGCAGGTGCAACTGCTCAGGCTGTATCAGGCAATGCTGAGATCACAGTGCTTCTTAATAGAATAACTCAGCTTGAGAATGCACTAAAAAATGGTGCCGTTTTGCAGACTCAACCGCAGATCACCACACCAGCTCAGCAGGAACAAGCTCCACCACCAAAGCCTTTTGACCCGGATTTCAAGAAAATGAAAGCAAGCGACTTCAAGCTTGTGCAAACTTGGGACAACATTGTTGAGCAGGTCAAGCAGACAAATCCTGCCATAGGCTGTTTCTTAGTCAATTCAAAGGCTTATATGTGTCAGAATGTGTTGCTTATGATAGTACACAATGACTTTTATCTCAAAAAGTTCAAAGCAAGCGGCGATGCTACGGTGCTTAATGAGATACTGAAAAATAATTTCGGACAAAACTTCACTATCAAAGTCAAATCAGCCAAAAATGTCGCACCTGAGGATACGGAAAATCCTATAAATCAGTTGCTTGACAAAGCGAAAAAACTTGATATTGAAGTTGATATAAAAAAATAATTTTGAATATAAGGAGTTTTTAAAATGAAAGCAAGACTTCCACAGGGAATGGGCAAGGGTCCTTCCAATAACATGAATCAGATGCTCAAGCAGGCTCAGAAAATGCAGGACGAGATCACAGCTCTCCAGGCAGATCTTGAGCAGAGAGAGTTCACAGGTACAGCAGGCGGCGGAGTTGTTGAGGTAACTATCAACGGCAAGAGAAACGTCCTTAAGCTTGATATCAAGCCTGAGGTAGTTGATCCAGAGGACGTTGAAACACTTCAGGACCTCGTTATGGCAGCTTTCAATCAGGCTGTTGCTAACCTCGATGAAGTAAGCGACACTGAAATGCAGAAACTCACAGGCGGAGTATCATTCCCAGGTCTGTTTTAATGGCTGAGTCAAACGCACTGCCTTTGGTACTTCTGGCAGAGCAATTTGCAAAGCTCCCTGGTATAGGCATGAAGTCCGCACAGCGCCTTGCCTACTATGTTATGTCCATGACAGACGAGGACGCATCGGCTTTTGCAGCGGCTATCACTAATGCCCACAAAAGCGTTCATCTTTGCAGCGTTTGCCAGAACTTTACTGACAAGCCAAAGTGTCCTATTTGTGCCGACCCAAGACGTGACCACACAACGGTCTGCGTAGTAGAAGACCCAAAGGATATAGCCGCTTTCGAGCGTACTAAGGAGTACAAAGGCGTTTACCATGTTTTGCATGGACTTCTCTCCCCTATGGACGACATTTCCCCTGACAAGCTTAAAATAAAAGAACTGCTTGCGAGGATAGAGCCTGAGAATGTTAAAGAAGTCATTATGGCTACTAATCCTACAGTTAATGGTGAAGCTACGGCAATTTACATTTCAAGGCTGCTGAAACCCCTTGGTGTAAAGGTCACACGTTTGGCGTTCGGTCTACCCGTTGGCGGAGTGCTTGAATATGCTGATGAAGTGACGCTTTACAAGGCTTTGGAAAATCGAAACGAAATATAAGAAAAAACCTCCCCGAACTATTCGGAGAGGTTTTTTTTACGTCTAAGATTTTTGAAAAATTCCGTCAGTGTATCTGCACACCGCTCTTGCAGTATACCGCCTGTGCAAAGAGGTCTGTGATTATAAGGTAGCTCAAAAAGATTTACCACCGACCCGCAAGAACCAGCCTTTTTGTCATACGCACCAAAAACCACACGCTCGATACGGGAATTTATTATCGCACCCGTACACATAGGACAAGGCTCGAGAGTAACAAAAAGCTCACAACCCATAAGCCGCCAGCCGCCAAGATTGCGACTTGCTTCCTCAATAGCCACAAGCTCGGCATGAGTCAAAGGGGAATGCCCATACTCACGACGATTGAATCCCCTGCCGATTATTTCACCACTGGAACGCTTCACAACTATCGCACCCACAGGTACTTCCCCCTGCTCTGCGGCAATTTCCGCAAGCTCCAACGCTTTTTTCATGTAAAGCTCATCTCTCGTCATATTATCCTCGCACACACAAACATGGTCACAAGAATTGCAGCTATCCACACTGCGATCGAGTTAGTTGCAATGAAAGATTTAACTCGCTTTGACATTGTCATAAAAGAATTATCATTTTCAATGTTGAATGTCCAGTCACCAAAGCTTGTAAGCTTAGAGTACATCACAAGTGATACACCAACGATCACTGTACAGATTATGACTTCTGCTATTTTGGCATAAGGAAGATCATAGAGAACAATGTAACTTAATACAAAATTCGTGATGTGGGCGCAAATACTCATTGAAATTGCAGTAAAAACCGAGCCTGTTCGTATAGTAAAAAGTCCAAGAACCGCAGTACAGCATACAACAAAAGGCAGATATGTAATATCATAGTAGCATAAACCGTTCACAACAGCAGTGATCATAATAGCGAAGGTGTCGCCAAATTGCCGAAAAGTCTGCAAAAAAATTCCTCGAAATACTATCTCTTGCATTATAGGAACAATGATCGCAAAGAAAGCAAAAGAAACAAGAGCTACAACAGGATCTTCAGAGAATACAAAAATAGAATATATCCCGTCTAAATGCACAGCTGAAAACAGCAGACTAAGGATATATTGTCCAACTCTGCCCACAACGATTATGACCATCATAATTACCACTGCAGTTCCACGCATTTTTTCGTAGCCCTTTGAATTTGCAAAAACGACTTTATTAGGGATCTTAGTAACGATCTTAAAAATAAGACCAGGCACAACAAACTTTGCGGCAAACAACAGACCTAAAATAAAAGTCATTCCAACATCATATCTGCCATATCCGCCTTCTGTTTGAGAAAAATACACAAATGTGCCAGTTGTATCCGGCGCGTATTTATTCACTATAAAATAGTTAAGAAAATCAATAGCAAGCATTACCACAAGACAAATGCCCAACAAACTACAGCATTTTAGCATAGAGATTCTCTCAGCTACCTCTGCCTTATGAGGCACAAAACCCTCGCCATCAATGTATGAGTGTTCTCTTGTATCATGTATAAACTGGAATCCAAAAGAATTCTGAGGATTTGAACGCCACTTTGCAAACGACTTCTTATAATCATCACTCTGATTTTGATAAGTAGTATCCTGGGCAACGTCAATCATATAATCTTTAGTATTTGTATCGTTCAAATTCTCACCTCCGATATACTAATTATAGCATATCACCGTACTTTTTTAAAGTATGCAAATATCATTTAACTTATTATTCATAATATTTTAAGACAAAAAAAGATCGGATACATATTGTACCCGATCTTTATATAGCGAACTAAAAATTAGTCTCTAACAGCTGTAACGACGCCAGAACCTACTGTTCTACCACCCTCACGGATAGCGAAACGAAGTCCCTCTTCGATAGCGATTGGAGTGATAAGCTCAACATCCATCTCTACGTTATCGCCAGGCATGCACATTTCCTTGTCAGCAGGAAGTGTGATAACGCCTGTAACGTCAGTTGTTCTGAAATAGAACTGTGGTCTGTAGTTGTTGAAGAATGGAGTATGACGGCCGCCCTCTTCCTTCTTCAGAACGTAAACCTGACCTGAGAACTTTGTGTATGGGTGAATGGAACCTGGCTTACAAAGAACCTGGCCTCTCTGAATGTCAGATCTCTGGATACCACGGAGAAGCGCACCGATGTTATCGCCTGCCTCAGCGTAGTCAAGGATCTTTCTGAACATCTCGATACCTGTTACAACAGTCTTTGGTCTCTCAGTTGAAAGTCCGAGGATCTCAACTTCGTCACCAGTCTTGAGCTGACCTCTTTCAACTCTACCAGTAGCAACTGTACCACGGCCTGTGATTGTGAATACGTCCTCAACAGGCATCAGGAATGGGAGATCAGACTTTCTGTCTGGTGTTGGGATGAATGTGTCAACAGCGTCCATAAGGTCAAGGATTGGCTTGTAAGCTGGATCTGAAAGATCGTCTGGAGCTTCAAGAGCTGCAAGAGCTGAACCCTTGATGATTGGAGTCTCGTCGCCAGGGAAATCGTACTTGTCGAGGAGCTCTCTGATATCCATCTCAACGAGATCGAGAAGCTCTTCATCGTCAACCTGGTCAGCCTTGTTCATGAAAACAACGATAGCTGGAACGCCTACCTGTCTAGCAAGGAGAAGGTGCTCTCTTGTCTGAGCCATAGGACCATCAGAAGCAGCAACTACGAGGATAGCGCCGTCCATCTGAGCAGCACCAGTGATCATGTTCTTTACATAGTCAGCGTGGCCTGGGCAGTCAACGTGAGCATAGTGACGGTTCTTTGTCTCATACTCAACGTGAGCTGTGTTGATTGTAGAGATTGTGATTCCACGCTCTCTTTCTTCTGGAGCCTTATCGATGTTCTCGAAATCTACAGATGCGTTACCTTCTACTCTGTGAGAAAGTACTTTTGTGATAGCAGCTGTAAGAGTTGTCTTACCGTGGTCAACGTGACCGATTGTACCAATGTTAACGTGTGGTTTGGTTCTTTCGAAATGTGCCTTTGCCATAGGAATTTTCCTCCTTAAAATTTAATAGTTTCCGATTTAACATACCGTAGTATAATTATATCAAATAAAAAGCAAATTTGCAATAGAAAAAACAGAAAATTTTCCGCAAATTTATTAGTCCTTGTTTCTTGAAGCCATGATCTTCTCAGAGATAGACTTTGGTACCTGAATGTAGCTGTCAGGCTCCATTGTGTACTGTCCACGACCCTGTGTCTTAGAACGCAGGTCATTTGAGTAACCAAACATTTCAGACAGTGGAACGAGAGCGTCTACCTGAACAGCACCAGTTCTCTGCTCCTGACCGAGGATCTGTCCACGACGGGAGTTGAGGTCGCCTATAACTGTTCCGAGATAATCATCAGGAGCGATAACGCAAACCTTCATGATAGGCTCAAGAATGATTGGTGAAGCCTTTCTCATAGCCTCCTTGAACGCCATAGAACCGGCGATCTTAAATGCCATTTCAGAAGAGTCGACTTCGTGATAAGATCCATCGTACAGCTCGACCTTAACGTCAACTACCTGGAAGCCTGCGAGAACACCATTCTCCATAGCGCCCCTGATACCTGCATCAACTGCTGGGATGTATTCCTTAGGAATAGCACCACCGACAACGGTAGATTCGAATTTGAATGTCTCTTCGCCGTTTGGATCCATCGGCTCAAATTTAACTTTACAGTGTCCGTACTGACCACGTCCACCGGACTGTTTTGCATATT
>OGRK01001653.1_pt1 | contig 13329 bp, 5 predicted proteins | sample 1553471 | NCBI WGS metagenome assembly OGRK01 (sample SAMEA2580080, study PRJEB22360) | human gut metagenome | biome: human gut; feature: human-associated habitat; material: faeces | place: Denmark | collected 2008/2010
TTTTCCCGGATATCCCCAGCCAGCTTGTCTCCCTTGCCCGCGCCCTCTGCCAGCACGATCATACTGGTCTTGCGGTTACGAATGTTATTTTTAATCAGCTGATCGCAAATTTCATCGATATCAAATTCCATTTCCGGCAGCAAGATAAAGTCGGCCGAGCCTGCCACGCCTGCGTGCAAGGCAATGTCTCCGCATTTGTTGCCCATCACCTCTACAATGCCGATCCGGTCATGCGAAACCATGGTATCGCGTACCTTGATCAGCTCTGTGAGCACGCCGTTTACCGCCGTATCGAAGCCGATACTAAAGTCGGTATATGCCAAGTCGTTGTCTATTGTACCTGGCAGTGTAATGGTGGGAATGCCCATCTTGCTGAGCGCACCGGCGCCATGCATGGTACCGTCGCCCCCGATGGCGATGATGCCTTCCAAATCAAACGCCTGAGCAGTCAACAGTGCGCGGCGCTGCCCTTCCTCTACCATAAATTCCTTACAGCGGGCAGTTTTTAAAATCGTACCGCCTTTATGGGCAATGTTGCGCACCTCGTCTGTTGTAAGCTCGCGCATATCTCCTTCAATCAAGCCCCTATATCCGTGACGGATGCCAAATACTTCAATGCCATATTCAGCCGCCACTTTTACCACAGCGCGGATCGCCGCATTCATGCCAGGCGTATCGCCGCCGCTGGAAAGTACACCAATTCTTTTCATGATTTATACTCCTTCCGCTCAAGCCCAATGGAGCGCCCCCGAGCCCCATTTTCGTGATTTTATTATAGCATACCAAACGGTCTATTTTTTGGTGATTTTTACATTTCCCTCGTCCAAGAGCAGGGTCAGCTTTGCCATCAATTCCGGATCGATGGAGACGGTGTCATGCAGTTTAACCAAGCGCTTTTCCTTCGCTGCATATACCTTCACACCTACTGTACCCGGGAAACGCCGCAGCATGGCCAATAGCCCTGTGATCATAAAATCGTTGTCAAAGGTTTTTACCTTTAGCCAAAGCGTTTCTTGCTGGCTGTCCTTTTGCGTTTGCGCTGGCTTTGGCTCGCTTTGTACCCCGTACAACGGCAGGTCGCGTCCGTTGATCAAGTGCGGCCGTTCCTGCTCCGCATTTTGCTGTTTTTCAGGTTCCCATGGCTTGGCATCGTCTACGAGCAGCATGGGATCCTCCTCTTCTCGTATGCTGACCCTGCCTTTGAGCAATACCAGCGCATCGGGCTGCAAGACAAAATTGAGCCGCTCCACAACGCCAGGGAATACCATGGCATTCATCTGAGCATATAGATCCTCTATAACCAGATTGGCCATCAGCCGGTTTGTTTTGGTCGTCCGGTTTCGTCTGGATTGTATGATACAGGGAAGCGTTACCTCCTTACCATCCAATGATAGGCCTTCTTCTCGGCTTTCCAAAATGGTAAGGAGATTCACTGGATATTGCTCCATATACTTTTCATACTCCATCATAGGATGCCCGGTGATGTATACCCCCGTCATCTCCTTTTCCATCGCCAGCATAGCACGGGTATCAAACTCCGCAAGATCCGGTAGTTCCTGTACAGGCACAAGCGACGGTACATTTTCGCCCAACAGCCCTTCAAACAGGGAAACCTGCCCTTCCAGGTTACGTTTTCTATCATGCGCCATAGCATCCATGGTGCTTTCAAACACCGCCATAAGCTGGCTACGCTTTACATGGAAGCTGTCAAAACAGCCCGCTTTGATCATGCTTTCCACCATGCGCTTGTTCAGCGCATCCGCAGGCACCCGCCGCAAAAAGGAGAAGAAGTCCTCATACGGCTTATGCGCCCGTTCCTGGATGATCAGCTCTACAGCTTTGGCCCCTACATTTTTTACTGCGGACAAACCAAAGCGGATTTTGCCATCCTGCACCTCAAAACGCACGCCGCTACCGTTTACATCCGGCGGCAACACCTCTATGCCTTTCTTTCGGCAGTAGGCAATATACTGTGCGATTTTTTCCGGGCTTTGCAGACAACTGTTCATCAGCGCGGCCATGGTTTCCACAGGATAATGCGCTTTCAGCCACGCTGTCCGATAGGATACGATGCCATAGGCCGCCGCATGGGATTTGTTGAAGGCATACTGCGCAAAATCCGTCATTTGGTCAAAAATTTGGCTGGCCACCTCTTCCGGCACGCCGTTTTTCACTGCGCCCGGCACTGTCCCGTCCTCCGTACCATAGATAAACGCCTGCCGTTCTTTGGCCATTACATCGCGTTTTTTCTTGCTCATAGCACGCCGAACCAGGTCGCTACGCGCCCAGCTGTATCCCGCCAGCTCACGGACGATCTGCATAACCTGCTCTTGATACACCATGCAGCCGTAAGTTACCTGTAAAATGGGTGCCAATCGCTTGTCCAAATACTTGACGCTGCTAGGATCTCTTTTCCCTTGGATATAGCGCGGGATGCTTTCCATCGGGCCTGGCCGGTACAGAGAAATGCAAGCGATGATATCTTCAAAGCAATTAGGCTTTAATTCTTTAAGCAGTTCGCGCATACCGCCGCTTTCCAGCTGAAATACGCCATCGGTATCCCCTTCGCCGATCATCTGATATACGAGAGGATCATCCAGAGCGATCTTTTCCATATCCAGTGGTTTGCCCGTGCTCTTTTCCCCAAGGTTACAAGCGTCTTGGATGACCGTCAAGTTACGCAGGCCCAAAAAGTCCATCTTCAAAAGGCCCAGTTCCTCTAACTGCACCATATTATACTCTGCCGTCGGGCTGCCATCGCTCGCTCTGCCAAGCGGCACATAATCGCTTGCAACCCCCGGGTAGATTACGACACCTGCTGCATGCACGGAAGTATGGTTCGGCAGTCCTTCCAGACGCTTTGCCATATCAATGAGTTCATGCATCCGCGCATCTCCCTCATAGACGCTGCGAAATTCCGGATTTACCTGAAGTGCCCGGTCGATCGTCATATTCAGTTCCATCGGCACCATCTTTGCCAGCCGATCCATCTCTGCATACGGGAAATCCAGCGCTTTTCCTACTGCCTTGATGACTCCTCTCGCTGCCATAGTACCGAATGTCACAATCTGTGTCACAGAATCTTTTCCGTATTTTTCTGCTACATATTCTATTACGCGGGATCGCTCCGCATACTCGAAGTCCACGTCGATATCCGGCATGGATACACGTTCCGGATTCAGGAACCGCTCAAACAGAAGATTGTAACGCACCGGATCGATATTCGTGATTCCTGTACAGTAACATACACGGCTTCCGGCACCGGAACCTCGTCCCGGACCTACCCAGCAGTCATGTGTCTTTGCCCAGTTGATATAATCCCACACGATAAGGATATACTCTATAAAGCCCATTGTCTTTATGATACCAAGCTCATAGTCCATATCTGCATGTATCTTTTTAAGCTCATCAGCACTGTACTCGCCACAGCCTATGTATTTCTCCCTAAAGCCCTTCTCGCAAAGCTCTGTAAGGAAGGCTTCGGCACTATCATAGCCCTCTGGCACCTCATACTTTGGAATCTTGTAATTGCCAAACTCAAGTGTCACATTGCATCTGTCGGCAATTTTCTGCGTATTCTCAATAGCCTCTATGGCATATGGGAAAAGCGCTCTCATCTGCTCTTCGCTCTTTACGAAAAACTGTCCGCCATCATAGCGCATCCTGTCCTCGTCAGACACCTTTTTCCCGGTCTGGATGCACAAAAGCACATCATGTGCCTCCGCATCGGACTCGTAGGTGTAGTGCACATCATTAGTACACACTAACCCTATTTCAAGCTCCTTGCTCATCCTAAGAAGCTGCTGATTCACAAGCTTCTGGTCATCAATGCCATGGTCCTGCAGCTCAAGGAAGAAGTTGTCTTTTCCAAAGCAGTCCTGATACTTCCTTGCAATCTCCTTCGCCTCGTCATAAAAGCCTCTGACGATGTATCTGGGGATTTCTCCTGCCAGACAGGCAGACAGGCATATAAGCCCCTCGTGATATCTCTCAAGCGTCTCAAAATCCACTCTCGGCCTGTAATAATAGCCCTCTGTGAACCCTATTGACACTATCTTCATGAGATTGGCATAGCCTGTATTATTTTCAGCAAGCAGAATCAGATGATAATACCTGTCATCACCGTGGCTTGTCTCCCTGTCAAAGCGCGAATTTGGTGCCACATATACCTCGCAGCCTATGATCGGATTGATATCATTTGCCTTTGCCGTCTTGTAAAACTCCACCACACCGTACATATTGCCATGGTCTGTGATTGCGGCAGAGTTCATGCCAAGCTCCTTGACGCGCTTTACATATTCTTTTATCTTGTTTGACCCATCGAGCAGGCTGTACTCGGTATGGGTGTGAAGATGACAAAATGACATTTGGATTCCTCTTTCTTTATTTTTGTATCGCCCCCGCCCTTCATGGGGTGTGCGGCTATCTCCTCAAAATAAAAGGAGATAAGTTTATCAGCTTCCCAGCTCTATGTGTATAAACACCGCAAGCGAATTGGGCTCCTGCATATATGTGATAGTGCCGCCTCTTGCTGTCGGAATCAGATATTTGTAGTCACCCTTCTCAAAAAGACTGTGACATGCAGTATCATAGGTTTCTCTGTCCGAAAACTTGAACGTGATATAGTTAGATGACGTTGTCATGCCCTGTAAGACTTTAAGGTCGTAGGATGTAAAATACAGCCCATTCCTGTAATAATAGTCATCCTCCACATTCGCTTCCTGCGGCAGCATATCCTCATTGTCCAATGTACGTGTAAGCTTTACCACATCAAGCGGCACTCCGAACCAGCTGTATGATATGCCCTTTCCCAGATAATCACCATCACCGTAGGTACAGTCCACTGCACACCACGCACCGTCCAGATATACCATATTCCAGGCGTGGTTTGCATCAGATGTGGTGCCTGTCACAATAAGTGAGCTGATACCGGCCCGGTCACACAGATACTTAAACATCATCGCATAGCCCTGACAGACCGTCCTTCCAAGCACTGCTGAGTACATATCCTGGTTGTGAGGAGAATTTTCCTCATACTCGGCATGCTCTATCACATATTCATAGAAATGCACAGCCTTGTCATAATCCGATGCACCTTCATCGATACCTGCCATACAGGCTGACACATAGCCTGAAATCGTACTTATTGCGTTGTCGATATCAGACTCAGACATATTGTATACAGGCGAAAAAATGATGCTGTTTCTCACAGTATACTGACTCTTTTCTATGTAGAAAAACTGTGGATTGTCCAGCAGCACAAACTGCTGTATACGGCTTACGTTGTCAGTGTCTGTAGTATTTAACGAAATTCCATCCATGCGCTTTTGCATCATCGCATAAATCTGCCTGTAAATAAGCTTGTCATCATCTGACAGCTTCTCGTAGTAGTAGTGATATTCCCCTGTAAATACTGACTCATCGTACTCTGTCTGTTCGCCGTTTAAATAGTCTGTTGTGGTCTGCATTTGCCCCTTTACTGCCCTGTGTATAGCTGTAGGAAAATCAGCTATAGCACCTGTAAACCCTCCTGCCTTTAAGCATTTTGCAGCGAACATAAAGCAACAGGCAGCAAACACAAGTGCCGGTATGATTTTTAAAAGCTTTTTCATCTATTCCCCCATTTTAATCGTTGTCTGTCACTCTGTTAGGTGTGAACAGCAGCCATAGCAAGCCTGCATATCAGATACAGTACAAAAAGATGCACCGGGTAAAAGGCGTAAAAGACATATTTTAGTGAAATGCCTCTTTTTCCATTGTAATAGCGAAGCGGTATAAGCATAAACAGTGCAAAAAACTCTATGGTACCTGAGAAAAGTCCAAGCAGTATGACTGCCACGGCAAATGCAACATCCCGGTTTGAAGAAAGCAGGTACATCATGACAATGCACCCTACACCCGCCGCACCATAATCACAGCAAAGCACAAACTCTGCAATAATCATCATAACAAGCACTACTGATACCATTACTATACACCTGATCAGTGTGACAAAAAACCACTTGACTGCAGAGGATGCCTTTTCTATTTTATCGACCGACTTAAGCCAATCAAGCACTGTGATGGCAAGCAAGCCTAAAAGCAGTGTAAAAAACACATTGTTGCTCTTAAATTCGAGCACTGTATTGTTTATTGCAAGGTCAAACGGTATCTCAGAGATAAGCGCGAATATAAACATCCTCGCAGCATATTTTTCCCTGCTGTGTGTATATTTGAAGCCCTCCACAAGCAGGAAGCAGAAAACAGGAAAGGCCATGCGCCCTATAGAACGCATGACCCAGTAGATATCAATAAGCGTTTGTCCACCTATCCCGTTATTTATCATCTGAAGAATAACCGTTGCCGCAATATGGTCTATAAGCATGGTAAAAATGGCTATAAGCTTAAGCGTGCTTCCACTGATACCAGACTTTGCGATAACTTTTTCCAAAATCCTATACTCCTGCCATATTTACGGTAATTCTGTCAAGATGCCAGATATCGTCCACATATTCCTGGATTGTTCTGTCTGAAGAGAACTTTCCTACATGTGCGATATTGAGCAGTGCACTCTTTCTCCATGCGCTCTTGTTCTTGTAATAATCATTAATCTTCTGCTGTGCATTTGCATATGAGCGGAAGTCTGCGAGGATAAAGTAGCGGTCAGCCACCTGTCCCTGCTGTGGATTGAGCAGTGAGTTGTAAAGCTCCCTGAAAAGCTCATGGTCATTTGGTGAATATGTGCCGTCTACAAGCTGGTTTACTACCTTTCTTAGCTCGGCATCGTTATTATATACATCAACAGGATTGTAGTCATGTCTGTTCTCGTGTGAGATGACCTCATCAGAGCTCATTCCAAAGATAAACATGTTGTCAGCCCCTACCTCATCGAACATCTCGACATTGGCACCATCCATAGTTCCGATAGTGAGCGCTCCATTGAGCATAAACTTCATGTTTCCTGTTCCGGATGCCTCCTTGCTTGCTGTGGAAATCTGCTCGCTGACATCTGCTGCCGCAAAAATAATCTCGGCATTGGATACCTTGTAATCCTCGATAAATACTACCTTGAGCTTGCCGCCAATAGAAGCATCGTTATTTATCACATCAGCCACACTGTTGATGAGCTTTATTGTTTTCTTTGCATTTCTGTAGCCTGCTGCTGCCTTTGCTCCAAAAATGAATGTTCTAGGATAGAAATCCATAGACGGATTTTCCTTAATCTTGTTGTACAGATACATCACATGAAGGATGTTCATGAGCTGTCTCTTGTACTCGTGAAGTCTCTTAACCTGCACATCAAAGATAGAATCCGGATTTACATCAATACCATTGTGCTCCTTGATATACTTTGCTAAACGCACCTTGTTTGCTCTCTTAATCTCAGCAAACTCCTGCTGTGCAACAGGGCTGTCCGCATAAGCCTTGAGCTTTGAAAGCATTGTAAGATCTGTAATCCAGCCGGCTCCTACCTTTTTTGTTGCCCAGTCTGCAAGGAGTGGATTTGCATGTGCTAAGAATCTACGCTGTGTGATTCCGTTTGTCTTGTTATTGAACTTCTCAGGGAACATCTCATAGAAATCATGAAGCTCCTGATTCTTAAGTATCTCTGTGTGAAGCTTTGCAACACCGTTTACAGAATAGCCTGCAACGATAGCCATATTTGCCATCTTGACCTGTCCGTCATAGAGGATAGCCATCTTTCTTACCTTGTCCTCATTGCCAGGATATCTCTCATTAATCTGCATCACAAATCTTCTGTTTATCTCGTCAACAATCTGGTATACACGAGGAAGCAGTCTCTGGAATATCTCAATTGGCCACTTCTCAAGCGCCTCAGCCATGATTGTATGGTTAGTGTAGGCTACACATCTTGTAGTGATATCCCATGCATCATCCCATGACAGATGTTCCTCGTCCACAAGGATTCTCATAAGCTCTGCGACTGCAACTGTAGGGTGAGTATCGTTCATCTGGAAAACGACCTTATTCGGAAGATCTTTTAAATCGCTGTGATGCTTTTTAAACCTTGCAAGTGCACGCTGGATGCTTGCTGATACAAAGAAATACTGCTGCTTTAAGCGAAGCTCCTTGCCCTTTACATGGTTATCGTTTGGATAGAGCACCTCAACAAGGTTTCTTGCAAGATTTTCCTGCTCCACTGCCTTGTCGTAGTCACCCTGGTCAAAGGACTCGAGCGAGAAGCCGTTTTTTGGCTCTGCATCCCATATCATGAGAGAATTGACCACATTGTTGTCATAACCGACTATAGGCATATCATAAGGCACTGCAAGCACCGACTGATAGTCCTTCTGCTCGAAATGAAGCTCTCCGTTTTCATCTGTGCTCTCCTGCACATATCCTCCAAACTTGACCTCATAGCAGTACTCCGGACGACGAAGCTCGAATGGATATCCGTCCTTGAGCCAGTTGTCAGGCACCTCAATCTGGAAGCCGTCTGAAATCTGCTGCTTGAACATACCATATCTGTATCTGATTCCACAGCCGTATGCAGGATATCCAAGTGTGGCAAGTGAATCCATGAAACACGCTGCCAGTCTTCCGAGTCCACCGTTTCCAAGTGCCGGATCAGGCTCCTGATCCTCAATAGCATTGATATCCACACCAATCTCATTGAGAGCCTCCTTGACCTCCTTGTATGCTGAGAGGTTTATAAGGTTGTTGCCGAGAGCTCTTCCCATCAAAAACTCCATGGACATATAGTAAACAACCTTTGGATCGTCCTTGTCCATCACTCTCTGTGTGGCAATCCACTCATCCATGATGACATCCTTTACGGCCTCTGATACAGCCTGATAAAGTTCCTGCTGTGTGGCATCATCTATAGTCTTACGATATTTATTTTTTAAATTGTCTGATACAGTCTTAATAAACACCTTTTTGCTAAACGTATTATCTCTCATCATATTCCTCCTTATGGCACTAAAAGGGAGCAAATTAATGCTCCCTCTCGTGCAGAGATTATTGTTTTTCAACTGCAAGCTTAACAGCCTCACCATTAATCTTCCAATCCTTTTCATAGCCCTTAAGTTCGCCTGATTTAATTGATACGGCAAGAACCTCGGTCTTGATTTCATCACCAAACTTTTCAAATACATTTGAAAGCTTCTCATCTGCCTCGTATGTCACAGCGATGTGGTCCATAACCTCAAAGCCTGCGTCCTTACGCATTGTCTGGATCTTACTGATGATTTCTCTTACGAAACCTTCCTCGATAAGCTCAGGAGTGAGGTTGGTGTCAAGAACAACGGTTATATTGTTGTCAGACTGTGTCACATAGCCCTCCATCTGAGTCATCTCGATAAGTAAATCCTCTTTAGATAATACAACTTCATCGCTAATGCTGTCAAGCTTGAGAGAGCCGGTGCTGTTAAGCTCCTCCATGGCCTTATGACCATCAAGCTCAGCTAAAACTGCCTTAATCTGGCCAAGGTATTTACCATACTTAGGACCCACTGTTCTAAGCTGTGGCTTGAATTTGTAGGTGGTGTAGTGTGATACATCATCAGTGAACTCAACCTCTTTTACGTTGAGCTCGTCTGCGATGATATCCACATAAAATTCATCCAGTTTTTCTGGAGCCTTTACAAACATTTTTCCGATTGGCTGACGGTTTTTGATATTTGCCTCGTTACGGCATGCACGTCCGAGTACTACAACCTTTAGTACCTCATCCATATCAGCTTCGAGCTTTTTGTCAATCAGCTTCTCATCAACTACAGGATAGTCGCACAGATGAATTGACTCCGGTGCGCTCTTGTCGATAGAGCAGACAAGATTTCTGTAGATATCCTCTGTCATGAAAGGAATCATAGGTGCTGCCGCCTTTGATATGGTGACAAGTGCTGTATAAAGTGTCATGTATGCGTTTATCTTGTCCTGCTCCATGCCCTTTGCCCAGAAACGCTCACGGCTGCGGCGTACATACCAGTTACTTAAGTCGTCTACGAACTCCTGAAGGTACTTTGCCGCCTCCGGAATCTTGTAGTTTGACAGGCACTCATCCACGCCTGCCACTGCTGAGTTGAGCTTTGAAAGAATCCACTTGTCCATTACTGCAAGCTTATCATACTCAAGGCTGTATTTTGTAGCATCAAAATTGTCGATATTTGCATAAAGAACGAAGAATGCGTATGTGTTCCAGAGTGTTCCCATAAACTTACGCTGTCCCTCAAGCACGAGCTTTCCTGAAAACTTCTTTGGAATCCATGGAGCTGATGCTGTGTAGAAATACCATCTGATGGCATCTGCACCGTATGTCTCAAGTGCATCAAACGGATCTACAGCGTTGCCCTTTGACTTTGACATCTTCTGTCCGTTCTCATCCTGTACGTGTCCAAGCACGATTACATTCTCATAAGGGGCCTTGTTGAAAAGGAGTGTAGACTCAGCCATGAGTGAATGGAACCATCCACGTGTCTGGTCAACTGCCTCTGAGATAAACTTGGCCGGGAACTGCTTCTCAAATACTTCCTTGTTCTCGAACGGATAGTGGTGCTGTGCAAATGGCATTGCTCCTGAATCAAACCAGCAGTCAAGTACCTCAGGTACACGGTGCATATCCTTGCCACACTCAGGACACTTGATTGTCACAGCGTCGATGTATGGTCTGTGAAGCTCTACCTCTGCAGCCTTTGGATCTCCTGCTTTTTCGGCGAGCTCTGCACGGCTTCCGATACACTCTCTGTGTCCGCATTCACACTCCCAGATATTGAGTGGTGTGCCCCAGTAACGGTTACGTGAAATAGCCCAATCCTGTATATTCTCAAGCCAGTTTCCGAAACGTCCTGAACCGATAGACTCAGGAATCCAGTTTACTGTATTGTTGTTTCTGATAAGATCATCCTTTACTGCTGTCTCCTTGATGTACCATGACTCTCTTGCATAGTAGATAAGAGGCTTGTCACATCTCCAGCAGTGTGGATACTCATGCTCAAATTTCGGAGCATCGAAGAGCTGCTTTCTGCCGCTTAAGTCCTTTAATACCTCAGGATCTGCATCCTTTACCCACATACCGGCAAACGGAGTCTCGGCTGTAAGCTCTCCCTTGTCGTTTACAAACTGTACAAATGGAAGGTCATAATTTCTTCCGACATTGGCATCATCCTCACCAAATGCAGGAGCGATATGAACAATTCCTGTACCGTCTGACATAGTAACATATGTGTCACATGTCACGAAAAAGCCCTTCTTGCCCTGCTTATCGGCAACCTGCTTAGCACAGTCATAAAGCGGCTCATACTCCTTGTACTCAAGGTCCTTTCCTTTGTATGTCTCAAGCACCTCATATGCCTTCTTGCCTGCCTCTGCGTCCTCTTTTGAAAGAAGCTGTGAGAGCACCTTGTCTGCAAGTGCCTCTGCCATATAATATGTATAGCCATCAACAGCCTTTACCTTTACATATGTGTCATTAGGGTTCACACAGAGTGCCACGTTGCTTGGAAGTGTCCATGGAGTTGTGGTCCATGCGAGGAAATATGCATCCTCTCCTACTACCTTAAAACGTACTACTGCTGATTTTTCTTTAACTGTCTTGTAGCCCTGTGCCACCTCCTGTGCAGAAAGCGGTGTTCCACAACGAGGACAGTAAGGAACAATCTTGAAGCCCTTGTAAAGAAGTCCCTTATTCCAGATTTCCTTGAGTGCCCACCACTCTGACTCAATGAAATTGTCGTCATATGTGACGTATGGATTGTCCATATCAGCCCAGAAACCTACTGTGTTGGAGAAATCCTCCCACATACCCTTGTATTTCCATACAGACTCTTTACATTTCTTGATGAATGGCTCAAGTCCGTAGTTCTCAATCTGATCCTTGCCGTCAAGGCCGAGAAGCTTCTCCACCTCGATCTCAACAGGAAGTCCGTGTGTATCCCAGCCTGCTTTACGTGGCACATATTTGCCCTTCATGGTCTGGAATCTTGGAATCATATCCTTTATGGTACGTGTCTCAACATGTCCGATGTGAGGCTTTCCGTTTGCTGTAGGAGGTCCATCATAGAATGTGTATGTCTCTCCTTCTTTTCTGTTTTCCATAGATTTTCTGAAGATATTGTTCTCTCTCCAGAACTGCTCTGTCTTCTTCTCGCGTTCAACGAAGTTCATATTGGTGTCAACTTTGTTGTACATGACTATCTCTCCTTATTCTATATTGTTCGTGAACATCCCAACATGCACCTCAAATTCGACTCTTACGAGGCTTCCTTGTGGCTTACTCCACTAGAATTTTCGGTTTATGGAATATTCACAAAAAAAAGGCACACATTCCTGTAATTAGGAACGCGTGCCTGATACGTCTATACCACCTATTACAATGTACTTAAGGGAAATACCCTTGCATACCCGCCCCTGTAACGTAGGGAATACGTCAGAACCTACTCTCGCAACGCTGTATGGCGATTTTAGCCTGCGGCTCAGAAGTGATTTTCAAAACGGCTCTACTCATACCGGCTCTCACCTGCCCCGGCTCTCTTTGACTTTCCTGCCATCTCTACTGTCTTCGTCACTGCCTTTTACTAACTGTGTTTAAGTATATAACTGAAAAGCCACTGTTGTCAAGATGTAATTGATTCTGTAATAATTTGATAATAATTAACTCTAATAAATGCCATCATAATCAAAATTCTGATAATCAAAATCATCATAATCATAAGAATCATAATCATAATCGTAATCCTCATAGGAATCGTCATCATTATAATACTCATAGCCCTCATCAAAGCCCCTCATGAACTCCTTTTCTAAATCTGTGCTTACATTTGCGCCTGCCACAACCCAGAATATGATGCTGACTATAACTGAGATGGCTGCTGTTGCTATACCAACTATACCAAACACCTTGTTGTTGCCCTTTATGATATGTATAATACCAAAAATGATAGCAAGCAGAGCTGTCACATAATTGATGCATGTACAAAACAGTACAATAGATGCGATTCCAAGTACCAGAGAAGCTATACCAAAGCCATTGCTGTTCTTTGGCGGCTGGTTGTATGGATTAGCTCCATACTGTGGCTGATTGTATGCTGTCTGTCCGTATGCGGTCTGATTGTAGCCACCCTGTCCGTTTGGCTGCTGGCCATACTGCGTCTGTCCGTAAGCTGACTGATTAAATGAGCCCTGATCATATGTGTTCTGGTTGTATGTACCCTGGGCATTTGGATTCTGATTGTATGCACCCTGGGCATTTGGATTCTGATTGTATGTACCCTGATTTGCATAACCATATGCACTGCCCGGATTATTGACATATCCGTCTGTGCTGCCTGTCTGGTCTGATGACTGTCCATGTGCATTCCCACTTTCCTGCTGGGATACAGACTGATTATA
>OGRK01001663.1_pt1 | contig 13269 bp, 27 predicted proteins | sample 1553471 | NCBI WGS metagenome assembly OGRK01 (sample SAMEA2580080, study PRJEB22360) | human gut metagenome | biome: human gut; feature: human-associated habitat; material: faeces | place: Denmark | collected 2008/2010
GATGCCCTGGCGGTGATCTTAAAGCACCACGGTGTGCTGGCTTACGGGAAGGATATTGAACAGGCGCTGACCGCGGCGGTGTATCTGGAGGAGGCGAGCAAAACCTATCTGGCCGCGCTGGCCAGCGGGCGCACGATTCCGGAGCTGACGGCAGAGCAGATTGAGAACCTGGCAAAGGAAATCAGAGAGTTTCTGCTGGAGCATGGGTTATGGCAGGGTGTAGACATCTATTTCAACGGAAAGCGGTTCACACAGCATGATCCGGTAACCGGAAAGTATTACTACAACGACAGGGAGCATCTAATCGAGGTGGCAGACCAGCCGGAGAGACATTTTGAATACGTTAATCCGGAACACATTCTCAGCATGAGTTTTGAAGGACCGGTATGCGAGATGCTGTACTACGGCATCCTTCCTTCGGTCAGAAGAGAATTTGACAAGATATTCGAGAGATACGGTTTGTATTATGAGTTCGGACATCACTGGAATTTCAGCTGCTATTACATCTGAGAAAGGAGAAAGCACAATGAATATTGGCGTGGAAGTATTAAAGGAAAGCGTAATCAGAGTGCAGTCTCAGTTAAACGACTGGATGGATTGCGTGTTTGTTGTAAGCAAAGATGATGAAGAGAAGGCAAGAGAGGTGTTGGAGAAAGCCTGGGACAGTTTTTGGGAAGATGGAGACGGCTGGTGCTATGGCAATTACCTGGAAGATAAGTTGGTAAATGCCGGTATTGCATTCGATGCATACTACGCAGATGCGGAGGAATAAGGACATGGAAGAATACAAGGACATATCGAGAGGCTTGAAAATGCTTCTCGGCAAGGCAGAAGAAATGGGGTGGAACTGGGAAGCCTACATTGAGCCGGACAACAGAAGAACCTATGTTGAAATCGGGCAGTCGTCACCTGCAGGTGAAGATTTCTCAATGACGATTGATTTCGATGAAGAGAACCAGGCAGATAGTTTCAAGGACAGCCTGGAAGCCTACTACGAAGATTTCGACATCGACGAGCATATTGAAATGTGGATAGAAGCCAAGAGAAGCGGAACGAGTGGAGTTCCTTCCACAAGGGAGCTTGTAAAGGATGCAGAAGCCATTGACGGTATGATATCGGAACTGTCGCAGGCCTTGCAGAAAGTAAACATCCCGGTGCTGGTTGGCAGTTACACGCCGCCGGATGAAAATGGAGAAGGCGAGAAGATCGTCCGTGAGTTCTACGGACAGGGACATATCTTCAAAGATGAAGATGCGTTTTACCACAGACCGGATGATCCGTGCTATATCCCGGAATTATCCGATACGGTGTACACGAGAAACAGCATCCTGCAGGAGTGTAACCAGCAGGACGATTTGGCAGAGGAAGTTTTCGAGGCGCTGGACTGGCAGCACGTAAGTAGCTTGCTGGAAGATTGGCAGAGAAATGGGGAGCTGGACACCTGCAAAGAATGCGGGAAGATGTTTAACTGCTACGGAGTAACGAAGTGTCCGTACTGCGGAGCAGATTATGAAGGAGGCGATGAATAATGGGCTACACCTGGTTAGGAATGCAAAAGCTGACCTGGGAAGAAGTTCTGCAGAGACACGAGAAGGGCGAACTGGCCGGATGTTTCAGACTGTACGATGACAACAGCGAGGCCATGATCGACAGAGGCTATGACTTTGCAGGCGACATCCTGGCACACCACAAGAAAGGCGGTGAGTTCGGAGAAGAGATTGACACAGTAGACCTGGAACTGGCAAACGGAAAGAAAATAACAGCACCGGCGGTCGTGGACGTATCGGCACTCGGATGTATGGATGAGCTGGAATATGAGTTATGGCACGTGATCGAGGACTACATGGTTCAGTTCGGTATCAGAACGCAGGACGATGAACCGGACTGGGCGACAGTCAAGGCGGTGCAGGATAGCATTTTTACAGCGTTTACAGACGCAGGCGTGAATTTTAAGTTTCTCAGTGATGAAAAACTCGGAGAGATAGAAAAAGCAATAAAAAAGAAGGAGAGCGAGTCATGGGCGGCGAAGAGAAAGAAAAACAGGTAACGGTAAGTGTAACATTGGAAATCGTACTTACCCAGGAAGATATTGACGACATTATGTGCGGAGCATTGGAGGGTGGCATCACTTACTGGTGTGATGAGGCAAAGGTTGTAGGCGATTATCTCGGAGAATATGGAAGCGAGCAGATCGCAAGAGGCGGGAAACTGAGATTACACCTGCCGGAACCGTTCGACAAGGACGAGACAGAGTATTACGAGCTGGACTTGGAGAAGTTCAAGAAAGGAGTAGAGCTGTGGGCGATTACACCGGTTGGCTGCAACTGCTTAGAGCAGATGGATGGCAAGATCAGATTCGACACCTGCAATGCAGACGCAATCGTGTGTGATGCGATCATCCAGTACGCACTATTCGGAACAGTGGTTTTTGGTTAAGGAGGCGAGACTATGGCAGCATTAGTGGTATTTGCGTTCTTGGTAATCATTGGAGTTGGAAACAGAAAGTAGGTGCAAGCGGTGAGTAAAGGAATAGTGACAGACTATCCGGAAATCTGTTTCATCTGCGGCAGACCGTCGGAAGCTGAGCATCATTTGGTGTTCGGTACCGCCGGTAGAGAACTGAGCGAGAAGGACGGATTGAAAGTGCCGGTATGTAACAACTGTCACAATATGGGAGAAATCCTAATGAGAATACACGGAAACCCGATGGCAGAGAGAATGTCAAAGATTATCGGACAGCTGGCCTGGGAAAAAGAATACGCCCTGCAGAAGGCAGACGAATTTGCAAGGATTATCGATGAAGGCAAGGAGGAAGGCGAAGTAAAACAGATTATCCATAAGGGAGGCAGAGAAACTTTCCGGAAGAGATATGGATGTTCGTATTTGTAGAAAGGAGCGGATCAGATGTTAGGCGGAGGACCATACGAGGCGACCACCTGCCCGGAATGCGGCAGCACGATGTGGAACGGCAGATGCGAAAACCCGGATTGCAAGTATCATTGGCACCAGGAAGAAGAGGAGGGAGAGGACGAATGACGCTCAGAGAAAATGCGGCGGTACTGGAAAACGTACCTGCATAATATCCGGAACATCGAAGAGATGCCGCCTGGACCGGTAGAACTGGACGCATTGGACGCGGCAGTGGAGACTATGAAAGCCGCAGTTGAAAACGTGGAGTACGGAGCATTTGCCTGGGACAAGCAAAGAGGTATGTTTGTTCAGATAGGTAGATCAGTACCAGTGAAGCAGCTGTGTTTGAACCGATACCAGGAGAGAGTAAGAAACGGAGAGATACCGAGTTGGATTGACCCGGAGAAGTTTAAGATTTTAGAGAGAACGGTCGCAGAAATTGCGAGCGACTGGAATTAAATTTAGGAGGATAAGATTATGCCAAATCATGTAAGAAACAAAGTTAAAATGACAGGGATTGCGAACCTTCCACTGTTCACAACCAAAACAGACGAGTACACGAAGGAACAGTTTACGTTCTTCGATTTCAATAAGCTCATTCCTATGCCGGAGAGCTTAAATATCGAAAGTGGTTCATCAGAAGATGTTGCCATCGAAGCTGTGCTGAGAAAAATGAGCAAGAGAAGATTTGGATTTTTGAGCAATAAATATGGGAAAATGACGGACGACGAGTACGAAAGAAGAAAGAAGGCGCACGGCAAAACAGATGAAGAGCTGGCGAAAATAGGTTTGCAGTACATCAGTAATAAGGTATTGTATGGTCACACAACATGGTACGACTGGTCGTGTGAAAACTGGGGTACAAAGTGGAACTCATACGATAATGAACAGGTTGATGCGGACACGATTTTGTTCAGCACAGCTTGGAGCAACCCGGAACCGATCATGCTTAAACTGTCGGAAATGTACCCGGAAGCCACAATAGAACATTGGTGGGCGGATGAAGATATGGGAAGCAACGACGGCCGCAGAGTTTATAGAGGCGGGAAAATAGTTGAAGGAGACTATTGCGATATGTGCAGCAACGAAGCCTATGAAACATACATGGAGTGCTGGGGTGAGAGCGAATGCTTATATAAGGATGATGAAGGACTGTGGCAGAAAAGAAGTTGCGAAGAATGTCACGGATGCGATTAGGAGGTAAGAAATGAAGAATACATTAGGAGACTTGAATAACCACCTGTTCGCTCAGCTGGAAAAGCTGGGGGACGATGATCTGACAGGAGAAGAGCTGGAAAGCGAGTTAAAGAGAACCGACGCTATATGCGACATCAGCGAGCAGATCATCAAAAATGGAGAGTTGCAGTACAAAGCAATGAAGCACATGGACGAGTATGGGTACGAAAGACAGAAAGCAGTTCCGGAAATGCTCGAAGTTCATGCGGGGGGGGGGCGAACCATAAATGAGAGGCTGGCCCGAAGAAGTGATCGCCTGGCTGCGTGAGAATGTTCCGGGCAGAACCACGAAACAGGTTACAGAGCTGATAAATCAACAGGGGTTCGATAAGAAGTACGAAATGGTATTTTCCGATGCGGCGATAAAAGGCGCGAAGAACCGGTATGGCATAAAGAGCGGCACTACCGGCGGGGTTCCAAAAGGGTACTCACTAAAATATCCGGAAGGAATGGAAAGCTACATTCGGAGCATTGCGACAGGGAGAAAGACGAAGGAGATTGCAGAACTGGTGTCAGCACATTTTGGAATAGAGTTCAGCGAGAAGCAGTGCAAGGCATACAAGAAGAACCACGACATCATCAGTGGCGTTGACTGCAGGTTTGAAAAAGGACACGTTCCAGCCAACAAGGGAAAACCAATGAGCCAAGAGCAATATGAGAAGTGCAAGGCGACGATGTTTAAGAAAGGCGATGTCCCGGCAAACCACATGGAAGTAGGCGAGTATACACATACGACAGACGGCTATCTTATCCGGAAGGTTAAAGAAACCGGTCCACAATGGGAGAGGTTTGAGTTTGTTCATAGGACAGTATGGGAAGAACACAACGGACCAGTTCCCGAAGGCAAGATGGTATCGTTCCTGGACGGCAACAAGGACAACTGTAACATAGAGAACCTGGTACTGATAGACAATGAAGAAAACCTGGAAATGAACAGAAGTCGGTTAAGGTTCGCTGATCCGGAAAGAACAAAGACCGGCGTGCTGGTTGCAAAGGCAAGAGTAACAGTCAGACAGAAGAAAAGGAGAAAATAGAATAAATGGAAAATATAGTAATACTTGGAGCAGGACAACAGGGAAGAAATTGAGGAGACGATCCGCTGCATCCTGGACGAAGAGAAAATGACCCAGCAGGATTTAGCGGACAGAATGGGGATTACGAGACAGAACATCAGCCAGTCTCTCAACCGAAACGCTAAGAGCATGAGATACGATAGCTTCTCAAAGATGGTAACAGCTCTAGGTTACGAGATTGTTGTAAAAAAACTTTAATAAAATACGCAAATTAGAAGTAAACCTATTGACAAATACGCAGTTGCGAAGTATAATATATACATAATCAAACAACAAATAAAACACACGGAGGTAGTGGTTATGTATAACAGAGAAGATTATAGAGAAGCACTGGAAGAAAGAGAGAAATGCGACCTGCATTCAGATGAATGGAGATTTTGCCAGGCAAAAGTTCAGAGCATTGCAACAGCTATGGTAGCTGCAGGAAATAACTGGATGGTGGGTGAAATCATCGACGAGCTTTACAGTCTGAGTGACTGCGGTTGCGAACTTACCGACGAGGCAGTTCGATTTGACCTTTGGATTCTTGAAAGCAACGGCCTCGAAGAGAAGGCTGAGGAAATGAAAAAAATGTTCTAGGTAAATTTTTTTACCTGTACAACTCGCAAATGAGTGTTTCACGTGAAACACAGTTCGCAAATTTGAAAGGAGCGTATTTGTATGAAGGAAGTATTGAAGAAGTTAAGAGATTTAGAGGCTGAAATGGAAGAAGCCGAGAACCAGTCAGAGTATTGGATGGAAGAAGAACACCTGGATATGGAAAAGTCAAACAGCTACGAGGCTGAGGCAGACAGATTGTACCAGGAAGTGTATAAGATGCACAACCAGGTGGCAGATTTCATCGTAAGCCTCACTTCCGGTCAGATTGACAAAGTGACAGCAATGTTGATGATGCGTCAGAGAAGATCAGACGTAGAGAGAATTTTAGAGATGGCGTAGGAGGACAACAGATATGATGAAATCAGAGTTTATCGAGAGAACAGGGTTTGAGCCGACTGAGGCAGAATACAGAGAAATTGAAGCAGAGTACATGGGATGCGACATCGACAAAGACGAGTTCTGCAAGACATGGAAAAAGCAAGGTGGCATTCAGAGACTGATGAGACTCCGTGCGAGAAGAATCGAGGAACTCGAGGCAGAGCTTGCAAAAGAGAAGAATGACTACGACAGAATGGATGCTCAGTATTGCACCAAGATTAATGAACTTAAAAAGCAGATTTCAGATGATGGACTGGCTCTTAATAGCATGAATGCTCAGATGGGATTGATGAGAAATAAGGCTGCGGGAGAAATTGAGGAATTACTCAAGAGAGCGACCGAGGCAGAAAGAAAACTGGCAATCCTCAAAGAGGCATTCGATATCATCACAGGAAAGGAGACGAAGTAATATGGCATTATTAGAGGTTAGGACAGAGTGGGCGGTGTATAAAGATTGCTTCCTGCAGGTGGCAAGATACCAGGCAGATAACAGCAGGGCAATCGAGATTTGGAACGAAGAGGACGGACCTATCGCACGTATCACGGTATGTATTACCGGAAGTATGCTGGCGGAGGACGAAGTGGTGCTTGATACAAATAATTGCCCTTGGGCGGTTGGATTTGTTGAGAGTAATGGCCTGGGCGAAGATACCGGCAGAACAGTAAGAAGCGGTTACTGCACGTACCCAGTAGTGAAACTGAATGTTGAGAAAATCGGCGAATATTTGGAGGTGGCGTAATGGAAAGAGTGTATTTCAGCATTAACGAGAGTGCGGCCAGGACGGCTCATAGCATGATGTCGTTCAGCGATTACAAGGAAGGAAGCAAGACAGCAGGGTACAAAGCACAGGTTGACAAAGCGTATGAACTGGGCGAGAAGGTGATCCAGGCAAGACCTTCTGAGGAAGAGAGAGTTACGAAACTCTGTGAGAGATATTCGAGACGATTGGCTCAGAACATCAACAAGGATATTCAGATCGGCATGATGTGTCCGTCCGTGATGATTTCCGGTGCAGGCAACTTCCCGGTAAAGAAAAAAGAGAAACAGGTCGCGGCCTGGGATAAGAATCACGAGGACTACAAGCAGGTGGAAGGAATCCTGCACAAGATTGAGAGCATTTTCTATGGCAAGGACGTTATCAAGTCGAGCGACGAGAATGCAATCGAAAAACTGCAGGAGAAAGTGGACGAGTTAAGAGAAACCCAGGAACATATGAAGGAAGCCAATAAGGCAATCAGATTAAAGGACACTAAGAAGGGCGACGAACTTCTCCGAAACATGGGTTACACAGACGAGCAGATCGAGAACCTCAGAATACCGGATTTTTGCGGCAGGCTTGGCTTTCCGGACTATATGCTGACAAACAACAATGCCAACATCCGCAGACTGGAAGGGAGAATTAAGAGCTTGCAGGCAACGAAGTCCCAGGGAACACAGGAGAGCGAGAATAAGTTTTTCAAGGTCAAGGAGAATGTGGAGGCTATGAGAATCCAGCTGTTCTTTGAAGGAAAGCCGGAACCGGAGGTAAGAGATATTCTGAAAAGCAATGGGTTCAGATGGGCACCGTCGGTAGGTGCATGGCAGAGACAGCTCAACAATAATGGAAAATATGCGGTAGAGAGAGTTATCAGAGAGCTGGAAGAAATGGAGGCGGCAGAGTGAACATGAAGTTAGAACCGAGAAAAGCTACAGATCGAGGTGGCTGGTTGTGCATGCCACTGGTAATAAACGGACCGGAGGGAAAACCTGGTTGGAAAAAGGTACGTTGCCCGGAATGCGGGACACTCTGCTGGCAGAGACCGGAGGACGCAGGAGTTGTTAAGGCATCACACCTTGACGGTGCGGTATGTACTAAGTGCGCATTAAGAAAGGCGGGTGATGTAGTGTGACATTACGAGAGGCAAGCAAAGGAGTAGTTAAATCCGGAGGAGGAACCTATAACATTGGCTTCAACGGTGGAGACGAGACGCAGTTTGACGCTCAGAACCTCAAAGAATTGCAGGAGTGCTGGTCGGAGTTCTGTAAGGATGAAAAAATCAGTCCTGGATGCGTTGATTACGTGGAAAGGGTGAGTTAGTGGAAATTCTGACAAGAGCCATAGCAAATGAATACAGAGACAGAGCGTTGCTCCTGCCGTCTAACGGACTGCAGGACATTGGAGAAAGAAGAAAGTTGAGGGAAGAACTGCAGGCCAGGTGCAATCTAACAGAGCTGCAGGCGGTGAATATCATAAATGGCTTTCATATCCCGGACTATGTGAGAATCGCAGAAGTGAGAGCAGCAAAGGAGGCAGAAGAACATGAGAATTGAGAAAGAAGGATTTGTGTTACACCTGGAAGGAACATGGTGCGAAATCTCAAATAAGTACGCTGTTTTGGAAAGCGGAGATGTAGCAGTAAATGAAGAGGACATTCCTGCAGGGTTTGCAGAAAAGAAACTGGATCGCTATATCGAAACGCACAAGATCAGAGGATATGGAAAGGTTGACGGATGCGTAAAGAGAGTTGCGTGCGACGAAAGAACGAAGGAGTACATTCAGTTGCAGGCAGTAAAGCTGGACGATGATACATACATGGTGCAGGAGTTTGATAATGAGCTGGTATTTATGGGCGAGTTATGGAGCGGATGCAAATATCCGGATGAAGTGCTTGACTGGATGAAGAGCAACTATGAGATTGAGAGCTGTCTGACCGCAGAGGTGTATAGTAGCAGTTTAGGAGATTGCACGAATAACGGCATATCTTCTTACGCAAGAGAATTGTATATCCTGGACGCACAGAAAGGTCCTTTTGAGCCGGACGACATCAGACAGTGCGTGTATATCGAAAAGCGCGAGATTATGGGACAGGAGTATGTTGACTGCAAGCCTGCATACTGCAGGAAGCGCTGGTATATGGCGGGCGGCAATATTCTTTACACATCGGACAGCAGATTCAAACAGATTACCGGGATCAGCTACCCGATAGCGATTCACGACAGATACGAAGGGAGGTAGGAGATATGGTAATTGTCGGGTATTATGCACATGGCAATAAGCATTATGTGGCTTTCAAGGATGAAGCAGATACGAAAGGCAGACCTTCCGACCCATGTATATATTGAGTCAGCACTTAGACCGTCAACGCTCCTGTGTGAGCAGATTTCCACAGTTTCGGAGGAAAGAATAGGAGAATGGATTGGAGAACTGACAGACGATGAAGTGAAGGAGTTGGATGTCGCATTGGCAATTTCACTTGGAATGAAGTGCAGGCCGGGGCAGGCGGACGCAGATACATTGGAGCGTTTGAACAATCTGCAGATGGAACTGGAAAGAACCAAGGCAGAACTGAAAGAAGCGAAGAGCGGACCGGACTATAAGATGATGTACGATCAGCTGATAGAGAAGATGTTGAGCAGGAGGTAGAGAATGCAGAACAGACCCGAAGTAACGGCAATGCTGTCGCTGTCAATCCAGCGACACATCTGCCCAAACAGTGATCCGAGAATTTACTGGGCCAGGGAAGTGACATTTGATTATGCCACCACAAATGCGGTGCGTGTGGATTTTATGAAGTTTAAGCCGGTAAACAATACGGTGTCCGGTATCGAGAAGGGAGATTTCTACTGCTACGAGGTTAAGTCCTCGGTAGAGGATTTTCACTCGAAGAACGGTCACAACTTCCTGGGAGACTACAATTACTATGTGATGCCGAAGGAAGTGTACGAGCAGATCAAGAAAGAAATTCCATACCAGGTAGGCGTGTATGTTCCGGATGGAATGAACTACCGGGGCGAGTGGTACGACCTCAAAGCAATCAAGAAGGCAAAGAGGAAAGATAGAAGCAGGCCAGTATCAGAAATGCTGTTGATGATGTTCCGGTCTGCAGCACGAGATAGAAAGAAGGCGTTGAGCGATGGACATTAAAAACAAAAACGAATTAAAGAGAAGGATAGACCTGTTCTTGCATGACTTCACGCCGGAAGAATATAAAATCAACGAAGAGTTTTGCAAGGAAACCATGAGAATGATGGCTGATTTTATCAGCCACGTAGATAACAGACTGGATTCGGCGAATGCCAAAATTATGGCCGGAAGGAAGAGAGAAAACGAACTGGCAGAATACATCCTCAAAGAGTTTCATTTCTGCCCGATCCCGGTTGAAGTTAAATGCCAGTATGGTTTCAGAGAGAACGGATGCAAGAAGTGCTTATTGAAACATACGGAATTGCTAGATAAACCAAGGGAGGACTGACGTATGGTGGTGAATGCAAAATGCAATCCCTGCAAAGAACCTACGAAATACGTGGCAGGGTTCTTCGATGGACCAAGGGGCAGGCATGGATGCCTGTTTGATTGCAAAAATGAGCAGTGCGAGATTTATCAAGTGAAGAGATTTACAGAGTCGGAGGCAGTCAAGGAAAGAATTAAGATTCAGAACTTGAACAGTCAGAAGGAATGTATGCAGGCTATATTGCAGCACTGAGGAAAGATGCCAAAATAACAATGATGAAAATGTCACAGATCGCTGGATGCAGTCCTGCAGAGTACAGTTCCTACGAGCATGAACGGAAAGAGTTCGATCCGGAAATATACCGGAAATGCGAAAAATATCTGAAAAAGAAGGAAGGTGGAGGGCGATGCTGACGCTACCAATAAAAAAGAAGTGGTTTGATATGATTGTCTCCGGAGAAAAGAAAGAGGAGTATAGAGAAATCAAACCATATTACGACAGCCGGTTTATGAATGCGTTCGGTTTTCTCCTGGTAGGCGGACAGATGGTATATGGAGAGGCAGCACCGGAAGAAATCCGGAAGCCATGGCCGGTACTAGTAGTATTCAGAAATGGGTACTCGAAGGATTCGCCGGAAGTTGTTTGCAAATGCACCCTGCAATTTGGAAAAGGCAAGCCGGAGTGGGGTGCGGAACCCGGCAAATTATACTATGTGCTGAAAATAGAAAAAGTGGAGGAGGTAAGAAATCATGTGTTACTGGGATGATGGAGATTATTTTGAACCAGGCGAATTTGACGAGAAAATCGAAGAGTTAAAGAATGAGCTTAGAGAATCGGTAAAAAAGGAAATCAACGATGAAATCGAGAAACTGCGTAAAGAGAATAAGGAACTGCAGGGTATTAAGAGAAACTTCGAGTCAGTGAAGAAAGACTTTGAGAGAAAGAAAGATGAGTGCGACAGGGCGATACGGAATGCAGAAAGCAAAGCCAAGCAAGCCAGGTTGAAAGAGTTAATGGAACATTTCAAAGTTACTCTTTGGGCGGTAAGCTGGGACTATCGGTATAAAAAGAAATGCGATAAGTGCGACAAAAACAGAAGAATCCAGGTAGCATTGCCGTCCGGGAAAACCGTGGACGATGAGTGCAGCTGCAGAGTGAGTAAGAAGGTGTATTACCCAAAAGAGAATGTGCTATACGAATTAAGCGAGAGAAATAGAGAGTTCATGGCGTGGTACAGGGCGAAAGGAGACGGAGAAGAAGAGTATTTTGTTGGAGGCCCACGTACCGAATATGCGAAGGTAGTAGTGGATCACAATAAGGATTTCAAAGAAATAGAGGGAGAAGAATTGAGAAAAGTATTCTTCACGACGGAGGAAGAGTGCCAGGCGTTTTGCAATTATATCAATGGCACAGAAGTTTTGGGGTACGATTACAATATTGAAGGTCAGCTGATTGCGCAAGGAGAGGAGACAGAGTAGATGAACAAGGTAATTTTAATGGGTCGCCTTACACGTGATCCGGAGGTTAGATATTCCCAGGGAGAGCAGGCTACGGCAGTGGCTCGTTACACCCTGGCAGTAGATAGAAGGGGAAGAAGCCAGGAGAACTCAGCAGATTTTATTCAGTGCGTTGCGTTTGGCAAGGCGGCTGAATTTGCTGAGAGATATTTGCATAAGGGAACGAAGATTGTACTGACCGGAAGAATACAGACCGGCAGCTACACCAACAAGGACGGTCAGCGAGTATATACGACAGACATTGTTGTGGAGGACCAGGAGTTCGCTGAGAACAAAAACGCAGAGAGCAGTAACGTAGGAGGCTATAACACACAGCCTGCACCGGCACCGCAGTCGGGGAATGATGGATTTATGCCTGCAGGAGACGACAGCGAGTTACCGTTTGTATAGGAGGGCGAAGGATGAAACAGTACACATTGAACAGAAAAACATACAAGGATGTTAAGAGAATGGATCATCAGCAGATGGATGCGTTCTGCAAGAACTTATACAAGGCAGGCCATGCGGACGGTATGAAAGATGCGGAAGGTTTGACCGAGGATGAAGTCAGAGAAGTTATCCTGGGCGTGAAGGGCATCGGGCCAAAGAAAGCAGAAGATATTGTGAGCGCTCTGACTGCAGCGCAGAAAGAAAGGAGTTAGTTGACAAATGGATAAGAGTAAAGTATATTTAGAAGTACCGGAGTTCACTGGCGAAAATGTACCGGTGGCAGTAGCGGCAAGAGTAATGAAAAAGGATCAGCAGTTTATACGCCAGGGTATTATCCTTGGGTTTCTGAAATTCGGAGTTGCTTTCAAGAAGGAAGGGAGCAGCCAGTACGATTACTACATTTCCCCGATGAAGTTTTGGGAAGAGACAGGTTTTGTGTATGCCGGAGAGGAATGCTAAATAAGCCGTGAGAAGTGCTGAATAGGTATAAAAATTGATGAATAGGAAACATACAGGCAACAAAAACGCCAGCGGATGCGATAAATACGTGCATTACCGTTTCGATCGAGGAAGCAGCAAAAGCTGGTAAATTCTAAGAAATAAACAAAAAGTTTTATTTAAATGAAAATAACAGGCACTTTCCGTAAAGGAGAGTGCCTGTTATTTTGAACGCAGAGAAGCATTCCCCCGCTTCAAGTGTGCAGATCACCGATTATATAAAACCAGAGCTATTGGCAGGGGCACTGGTTTTATATTTTGTTGGCATTGGGCTGAAACATTCTCAGACCATACCCTGTGAAAAAGAGGAAAAAGAGGAATGATCCGTCACGAAGGGAAACGTAAAGATTATGTAAAAAGATGTATTTTGCAAAGAAAATGTGCTAAAATTGTCAGGGAATGCCTGATCAGGTCAT
>OGRK01001666.1_pt1 | contig 13227 bp, 6 predicted proteins | sample 1553471 | NCBI WGS metagenome assembly OGRK01 (sample SAMEA2580080, study PRJEB22360) | human gut metagenome | biome: human gut; feature: human-associated habitat; material: faeces | place: Denmark | collected 2008/2010
TGCCTATCCTCTATAATCATCGAATCCATAACATGCTCTGCTGTATCAGCCAGCGTTTCCTGCGCCTGCGCAAGCTCCTTTGGATTTTTGACCGACTCAGAAAACCGTCTGAGAGTCTCATCCAAAAGAGCCCTTGCCGTAGCACTGTCTCCACGCTCCCAGAGATTTCTTACTGCCTCTGACGGATTTTTCATTAGCCGTGACGCAGCCATGAGGTTTACCGCGGTTGTTTTTACATCATATTTCTCTAGAAAAGCATATACGTTCTCAGGCACCGAAACTGCCTGATTGAACTGTCTTAGCTGTTCTGTGGCATATTGCTCTGACAGTGCGTTATCCTCGTCTGCCTCATATACAGCCTGCCTTAACTGCTCCGGAGTCATATCAAGCCAGCTGTCATACTGCACAAACTCCATTTTCTCAGGTGAAAGTGTATCAAGCACATCCCTTAGGCAGTTTGTATGATATGCGCTTTCTATCTGTGAGTCAATTTTAATGCCACTGCTTACACTGTCCACTCCGGCAAAGGTATCGTCCACCTTATAGTCCATGGCACTCTTTCCTCGTACCCGGACCGCTGTAAGCAGATTTTTCATTGTAATATCTGCTCCCTGATTAACAAGTGAGCCTATCACAGCACCATCTGACTGCTCCACCTGTGAAATAAGCCTGTATATGCCTATATATGAGTCTCTTTCCTCCTCTGAGATTTCATTTTTCTTTTCAAGCTTCCAGAGAAACTCGCTGAATTTCTCATCCTTTTCGTCAGGATTTTCTGATTTTATCCGTCTGGCAGTGTCACTTATGTCACTCATGCTCATATCAAGCGGTGATATGCCTCTTTTTATCATCTCAATCGTCACCGCCGGTGTCATATCGCTGAATGCTCTCTGCACCTGCTCATCTACAGACTTTATCTGCTTTATATTGTCCTCTGTGATGTCGGTACTATTGTACGCAAGTATCCGCACAGCCCTGCGATTGCTTTCAGATGTATCTATCTGAAGCTCTTTAAGTATATCATCCACATTCTGAAATGCTTTTGACATACTATCTCCCATATCTGCCCGCGGTGATGTCATAAGAGTCTCATATCCTGAGGCTGCTGCTTCTAATGACTGCTTCATTGCTTTGCCTGCTGTATACAGCTCATACACAGTGTCATCAGCGGATTCCAGGGTCAGTACATACGCCGGCTGCTGCTTCATCTGATTGAAAATATCACAGACATTATTGTACATACGTACCCTATCATCAGATGCCTCTACACTGCTCTCACCAAACAGCGCTCCGTAGTATTTATTTTCCTGCTGCTTAAGCAGCTCCACTACACGTTCAATAGGCTCTGTGTCTATTGAAACTCCTTTTTTTATGAGTGAAAGGTTGGCTTCTGCTGTCATGGAAAGTCTCGCTTCCTCAAGCTTTCTTTGAGCTGTCACAAGCCTTGCTTCCCGGCTGTCTGTAATCTGATTATCCGCAGCTTTATTCGCTGAGGCTTGCGATGCTGCACTATCCTTGCCCCTTGCAGCTATAAGCTTTGACAGATTCTCTATCGTGACAGGTATATTATCTGACTCTAATGTGACAATGTCATCTGCGGTCGCCTCACCTAATACATCACAGGCTTTCTTTGCCATGTCAAATGTCAGACCATCTTGTGACATAGTGGCATCTGTAGCCTTTTTTCCCATTGCCAGTGCTTCTGTCACTGCCCTTGCATAAAAATCACTGCTCACATTTTCTCCTGCTGCATTGATGGAGTCTACCTGATTCGCAAGCAGCACATTGTCAGGTGTAACGGCTATATCTTCATCTATCAGCCATCTGCACTGATTCAGATTCTCATCACTACTGTCTATATGAGCTTCCTCTAATATCTGTTTAAGCTGTGGCTTAAGCTCCTCAAACAGCTCATCTGATATCTCCGTCATTTTGGTTTTCTGCCTGTAATCTTGTACCTGACTGCTGCTGTACGTAGCCTTGTATACATTGGAAACCATCGGATTCATGTTATTTCTGACCAGATATGCCTTTGTCTCATTGGATATATTTGTAAGGCTCTTTGCCCGGTCTATGGCATCTGTACCTGCCTTTATATTGTCATCTGTAGCAGGAATATCATATGCTTTCATCTGATTGACAAGCATGGCCGCTTCAGTCTGGCTTCCCGTGATGTCTGTAAGCTGCTCCTTGCTCAGATCATCTCCATATATGGATATATCTACACCTGCCTTTGCCAGCACTGCTTTTATCTTATCGGTCTCAGTGACAATGACATCGTAGCCGTCATCCTTTGCAGCTTTGTAATCATCACTCGTTGTGGTGCTTGCAGTGACAATCATATCATTTCGCCTGTTTTCTGAGGTCTGATTCATGTCATTTAGCAGATTTTCTGCCATATCTGTGTCATCGTTGTTCCCGGCTTCGTTTTTAGCCTGTGGTCTTGCATATATCGTATCCGACATATCAACAGAGTTTGACGAACCGACAACAGCCGCCTTTTTTGACATATTGTCACTGCTGTCTGTCTTTATGTAGTCTGACACACGCATACCCGCTGTCATGTCATTTATGGTTTTTGTGTCCGTATTTTTCGTATCTGTGCTTTTATTAATCAAATTCTCTATCTGCATATTTCCTGCTCCGTGCCCTGCATATATACCATCTCTGCAGCCTTTATTTATGGATATTTTTTGCTCATATGTGAGGGGGTGGTTCTGAATAGTTATCTTTTTACTATATATCGACATATAATACGCAAAAATAAAGACCGCGCCTTAAATTGGCACGGTCCTTTACCCTGCTGTTTACTGGTATATTAGTATTTAAATACAGCAACTCCGTAAGGCGCAAGTGGATAAGCAAATGAAAATGGTCTGCCGTCACACTCTGATTTGACTGCCTTATAGTCCAGCTTCTTATATGACTGTTTTGCTGCCTTGCCTCTGCCCTTTGCAGCCTTCTTTACAGGCGCTTGTACCGTTTTGCCGGTAAACTTAGGATCCTCACTATCTAAAACGAGCTGATATGTCTTGTGCTTTGGCACTCCGACTCTGTAATCAGGTCTCTCTACCGGTGTGAAATTGATGACAAAGAGCATATTATTCTTGCCATCCTTGCTCTTTCTGATAAAGCTGAAGATGCTTCTGTCTGCATCGTTTGCATTTATCCATTCAAAGCCTTCCCAGCTTGAATCCAGCTCATACAGACAGCGGTTTCTCCTATAGAGGTGAAGCAGCTCCTTTACCCAGTTCTGGATCTTTTTATGCTCCGGATTCTCAAGCAGATACCAGTCGAGTTCTCTTTCCTCACTCCACTCCTGCTTCTGTGCAAACTCCTGTCCCATGAAAAGAAGCTTCTTTCCACAGTGTCCCATCATAAATGCATATCCTGCCATGAGGTTCTTGAATTTATCCCCTTCTAAGCCCGGCATTTTGTTGAGCATAGAACACTTCAGATGTACCACCTCATCATGTGACAGTACCAGAATATATTTCTCACTCTCATTATAGCTCATCGCAAATGTCATCTTGTTGTGGTTATTTTTACGGAAATATGGATCCAGCTTCATATAATCAAGGAAGTCATGCATCCATCCCATGTTCCATTTGTAGCTGAAGTTCAGTCCGTCTTCCTCTACCTTGCCTGTTACCTTTGGCCATGCGGTAGACTCTTCGGCTATCATTACAGTTCCGTGATTTCTTCCAAGTATGAGTGTATTGATATGCTTGAAAAACTCTACTGCCTCGAGGTTCTTATTTCCTCCAAACTTGTTTGGCACCCACTGTCCGTCGTTCTTTCCATAGTCAAGATAAAGCATTGACGCAACTGCATCCACACGGAGTCCGTCTACGTGGTAATTTTCTATCCACATAAGTGCACTTCCGATAAGGAAGTTCTTTACTTCATTCTTACCGTAGTCAAATATCTTTGTGCCCCAGTCGGGATGCTCTCCCTTTCTTGGGTCTGCATACTCATATGTGGCTGTTCCATCGAAATTGGCAAGTCCATGCGCATCCTTTGGGAAATGAGCAGGTACCCAGTCGAGGATTACTCCGATATTATTTTTATGGCACTGATCAACAAAGTATGCAAAATCCTCAGGCTCTCCATACCTCGATGTAGGTGCATAGTAGCCTGTCACCTGATATCCCCATGAGCCATCAAACGGATACTCTGAAATACCCATAAGCTCAATATGTGTATATCCCATAGTTTTCACATAGGATATGAGTGATTTTGCAAGCTCCCTGTATGTATAAAAGCCCTCATCATCCCTGCCCGGATGTCTCATCCATGAGCCCGGATGACACTCATATATAGCCATAGGTGAAGAATATACATCAGCATCTGACTTTGCTGCTCTCTTATCCATCCACTCTTTGTCAGTCCATGTGAAGTGCTCGATATCTGTGATGATTGACGCTGTTCCCGGACGAAGCTCTGCGTAGTTTGCGTATGGATCCGCCTTGTACAGCTTATCACCCTGTTCAGTGACTATAATAAACTTATACATCTGACCCTTTTGCGCTCCCGGTACAAAAAGCTCATACACTCCCATGGTTTCCGGCTCTACACGCTTCATCTCATGACTGGTCTCATTCCAGTCGTTAAACTCACCAAACACGTATACTTCCCTCGCATGTGGCGCCCAGACGTCAAAGCACACTCCTTTTTTTCCTTTACGCTCAGCTAAGTGAGCACCCATCTTCTTGTAGATATCATAGTGTGTTGCCTGACCAAACAGGTAACAATCCATTGCTGTAAAATTACACATATATATACCCCCCATAAGTATTTATTTTTCCCTGAAATGATCCTCTTTGAGTACAATTCGGTCATCATCTGTATATCGCCTGGCTGTCAGAATACTTATAGCCTTCTTAAGTCCGCTGTGAGCCTCCCTGTCTATGGCCTCGTCAATTATATCCTTGACCTCTGTCAGAGTGGTAGCCTGGTCTATCCTCTCAATATTGCTGATTCTGTTATGCAATGCCAGAATAGCCATCTCATCTATCTTGTACCCAAGCTCTGCAGAGTACGATTTGGCAAACAATACGAGTTCATCATTTGTAAAAATAGGAACCGATATCTTTTCCGTGAACTTGGATGCAAAGCCCTCATCCATTGAGAGAGCCTTCTTTATACCCTTTGATGTATCCTCAAGTATATAGAGTGTTCCTGTAATATCATGCTCCATCAAAAATGATAGCTGGGCAGCTATGCTGCGGTCGATGTCACCGGCTCTTTCTATGATGAGACAGCCTCCTGTTATCTTTCTGACTACCTGCTGCACATCCTTTTTATTGAGTGCGGCAGCATCAATCTTGCCCATCTTTCCTGTAAGCTGTTCACCATCTTTTTGTAATACCTTTATAAAGCTTGTAGCAAGCATTGTCTTTCCGCATCCCTGCTCTCCCTGTATAATAAGGTTGCCTGTGGATGCGTTTTCTTTCCTGTTGAAATGATCAAGCACTGCATTATATGCCTTGCAGATCTGATCCTCCATACCCTTTACCGGTATGAAATATGAAAATATAGCTTTCTGTTCGCTTGTAAGCTCTTTTATATGTTTTGTTTCTTTCAATTTCGAGTCATCTTCTTCGCTGTCTAAATCCTCCGGCAATGAAATATCCGGCATTTTTCTTGTCTTAGCCATATCCAGCTTCTTCTCCAGTCCCGGATTCTTTGCTGTCATCTTGGCTATTTCCTGCTCGATAAATGATGTCACATGATCAAAATCTCTCTTCTCAGAAACGTTTTCTTTCTCCTGTGAAGTCTCATCATCTGATGTATCATCATCGACATTTAACATATCATCTGTTATTTCAGGCATCATGGTAGTCGGCTGCATGTGTATCTCGTCTTTCTCAGACTCCTCTGCCATAATTATATCCTCCGGCTCTCCAACCGGTTCCTTGACTTCATCTGCAGCATCTTCCGGTGCTTCCTGCGGCTCCTGTACTTCATCCACAGTCTCCTCTGCATAAAGCTCCTGCATATCCGGTTTCTGCTCTTCTTCAGGCTCCTTCACGGCAGCTTTCTGCTCTATAATATCAACCGGGACCTTCAAATACTCCTCCTCAAGAAGTTCCTTCGGAGTGACACCTGCATCCAGCTTTGGAATGACATCATTTAGTCTCTCCATGATGTCTCCTGCCTCCTGAAGTGCTCTTGCCTTAGCTGACTCAAGCTTCTGCTGCTCAGCCTCTTTAAGGGCAATTTCAGCCGCATGTCTGGTCTTTTCCCATTCTTCAAGCACATCCTGTATAGACATCTGTCCTGTAATCTGATGCTCAAGCTGAGTCTTTTCACTCATGACCATAGACATCTGTCCGTCAGCGTCTTCACCCAAAAGCTCCTTGAAATTCAACTTAAGTGAACCATCTATCTCTTCATCTGTAGCGATATGCTCTGTCTCTTCCGGCTGCTGTACATACTCTTCCTGCTCCTTTTCGAGCTTGAGATAAGGAATATCCTCAACTATCTTTTTGATGGTATCCATCGTATCAGCAACTTCATTCTTGCCCTTGGCCTCCATGATCTGCTGCATACCCTTGGCAATCTCCTGCTGTAAATTTACAGTATTGAACTTCTCCTGATTTACAGTAATCTGCGGAATAGTTACGTCATCATGCACTATCTCTCCGCCCTTTACCATCTCCATGGCACCTATCTCAGTGACCTCAGCCTCATCCTTTATCTTAGCCGGCTTTTCCTTCTCTGCCTTGAATCGTCTGTACTTTTCCTCCTGAGCCTTGGTAAGTGGCTGATAAAGCATCTTAAGCTCCAGCGCACGCTCCACATATGGTCCGTCTCCGAACCACAGAATGAGCTCATCGCAGGCATCTATACACTTATCGGCTTTTCCGGCCTTGTGGTATAGATATGCAAGCTCATATGCCCACTCCTCAGTGTATTCTTCATCCTTGTACTCTTCAAGAATAGTGATAAGCTCATCAAATGAAGCTCCCTGCCCTTTTTTGATGGCATATCTTAATACATACTTCATATCATCATGAGGCGCTATCTCAACAAACTCATCATAATACTCTGTAGCAGCATCATAATCCCCCATCTTGATGGCGACCTCAGCCAGTCTGTATATAATCATCCTGCCGATTGGTGAACGGTCATAGGCCATTAAAAGTATGTCCCTTGCATCCTGGTATCTTTCGGCCTTCTCGTAGATTTCGCCGATTTTAACGAGTGTATTTACATTTTTAATTTTGTTCCAATTTATGCTATCCGCAATCTCTGCTGCGCTCATATAGCCCTCCTCGGCGCTTAGGGCTTTTATCTGATCCAGCTTGAGATTGTATTCGTATTTATCCACTTATTTCACCTACTCGTATTTAAGCTTATTATTTTTGGTATCTACGCCTGTTGTCTTTGTATAATCCCTTGTGTCCTCAGGAAGCTTCTTTTTCCTGAGAGCATAATTAACAACTCTTTTCACAATATAGTATATCACAGCAAAGGTTGGAACACCAAGTAACATTCCAAGAAAACCAAACATTCCTCCGCCGATTAGTATGGCAAACATAACCCAGAAGGTCGAAAGACCGGTAGATGAGCCAAGTATCTTAGGGCCTATTATATTGCCATCCACCTGCTGCAGCACGACAATAAATATCAGAAGATAAAGTGCATGCCACGGACTCTGAATTACTACTATGAGTAACGATGGAATTGCACCGATAAACGGTCCGAATACCGGAATCACATTTGTGACGCCGATAATCACTGCAACGAGCACCGATGATGGAATCCTTAAAATCAGACATCCGAAATATGCAATCACACCTATAATCAGTGAATCTATAATCTTACCGCTTATGAAGCCTCCAAAAATCTCATTTGTCTTTCTGATCGTCTCAATGATGATATTGCCTGTCTTTGGCTTGCAGACAGCATATATTATCTTTTTGCTCTGTCCTGCGAGAGTCTCCTGAATACTCATCACATAGACCATCACGATTATTCCGATAATAAAATTAAATAAGCCTCTGACTACCGAAATCACACCGGTTGTAATCTGTGCAACATACTTCTGTGCCTCAGGAATCAGCTTTTCTGTGGCATAATCCTCAATGTAGTCGGTTGCATTCTGTAAACCTGTGCTCGCGAGCTCAGCAATTTTGCTGTCCCCGAAATTGCCGTTCTTTATCATGTTGATGAATGCCGCAACATCATTTGGCAGTGTCTTCATAAGTCCTGATATACTTGCTATGACAGAAGGCACAATAGCCGCAATGAGGAGCGAAATAATTGCTACAAGAATAATAACCGAGCCTGTAATTGCAAGAGCTCTTGAAACCTTTCGCAGCTTGCTTTCGCTTTTCATCTTTTTGGAAAGAAGCTTTTTAAAGCATCTTTCCAGCCACAGCATGACAGGATTCATCAGGTATGCAAGCACAAGTCCCATTATAATAGGCATTGCTGCCGCAAGCAGCTTGCTCCATATGCCTGCAAAGCCCTCAAATCTGTACAGTGCAAAGAAAAACAGTATACTGACTGCAAACGTGACAAATACCATGACACCTATTCTGATCAGATGTGGCCATTCCTCACGCCCCGGGTGCGAATTCTGCTTCGCGCCCTTATCTGCATTTATCTCAATGTTTGATTTTTTACCAGCTTTTCCGGTTTCTTCCATCGGATTAAACTCTCCTTATTTACGATTATAGTTGATGAGACATCCCTTTAATATTATCTCTCTTTCATCATCTGTGAGCTCACCCATCTTCAGTGTAAATGGCTTTAATTCACCATCCTTGACAACATATGCCTCAAACTCCGTCTTTGCATCCTCGATTTCCTTCTTGATTCCCGGAAGGAAGATATAGTCGAGGTTGTGGAACGGAAGCTCTCCCTCATCGATGATGAATGGAAGCATTCCCCAGTTGATAAGGTTTGAACGGTATCTCTTTGTGGCATACTCGTTTGCGATATTTGCCCAGCCTCCGAGTACCTTCTGGCAGCTGGCAGCCTGCTCTCTTGCTGAGCCGTCACCCGGCTTAACAGCAAAAATTGTGCTTCCGAAGCCCATATTCTCATGGCTTGCCTCAGGGAATTTTTTCTTTACTACTCCCATGATTTCAGCAACCTCAGGAACAGCCTTTCCTGCGCACTCACCACTCTCTATAGCCTTCTGGGCCTTCTGGATTTCCTTTGCTCTGCCTACATACTCAGGATCCTTTCTTGAAAGTGCGAACTCTGCAAGTCCAAGAGGGTTTGAACGATATGAAGATGTCTCTCCTGAAGGAATGAGCTCATCTGTTGTAGTAACAGGATCATGAATCTCTGAAACCACCTTAAGGAGCATATTCTCAGGAAGCGCGCTCATTGCCGGCCAGTCCTTGATGTTTGGTCCGAACTGGATTTCAACTGAAGGATCTGCCACTCCATGGCTGTCAAATACACGGTTCTCATATATAGTCTTGTCAAAGAAATATTTTGGCTTTGTAAAGTTGACATCAATATCCGCTGCTGATGTAAGGAAGCCCTTGTTTGCTGCTGTTGCAGCGATTGAACGTGCATCCATGAGTGCCACTGAGCTGATCTGTCCGTTCTGTACCTTAGATCCCTCACGATTCGGGAAGTTACGTGTAGAATGACGGATAGAAAATGCATTATTTGCAGGTGTATCTCCGGCACCAAAGCACGGTCCGCAGAATGCAGTCTTGACAATGGCACCTGTCTCTAACAGATTGGCAACAGCACCGTTCTTAACCAGTTCCATATAAATCGGAGTAGACGCTGGGTATACGCTCAACGTAAACTCGTCCGCTCCAATGGAAGAACCCTTTAAGATATCTGCTGCATCGCAGATATTTTCAAATCCACCACCAGCACATCCGGCAATGATACCCTGATCTACATACAGTCTTCCGTTCTTTACTTTGCTCTTTAAGTCAAGGTCTACTTTTCCATCAAAGCTTACCTGTGCACGCTTCTCACAGTCATCGAGAATATCCATCAGGTTTGCATTTAATTCCTCGATCGTGTATGTATTGCTTGGATGGAACGGCATGGCGATCATTGGCTTAATCTCGCTTAAATCAAGTTCGATAAAGCTGTCATAGTATGCAGTTTCTCCCGGATTCAGTTCCTCGAAATCTCCGGTTCTTCCGTGAATCTCATAGAATTCCTTCACCTGGTCATCGGTTCTCCAGATGGAAGACAGACAGGTTGTTTCTGTTGTCATAACATCGACACCGATACGGTAATCAACACTCAGATTGGATACGCCCGGTCCGACAAACTCCATCACTTTATTCTTTACAAATCCGTTGGCAAATACTTCACCGATAATGGCAAGCGCGATATCCTGCGGTCCGACACCCTTCTGCGGGGTACCTGTCAGGTAAATGCCGACAACTCCCGGCATATCAATATCGTAGGTTTTATTCAAAAGCTGCTTTACAAGCTCCGGACCACCTTCTCCAATTGCCATGGTTCCCAGTGCCCCGTAACGGGTATGGGAGTCTGATCCAAGGATCATCTTTCCGCCGCCTGCAAGCATTTCTCTTGCAAACTGATGAATGACTGCCTGATGAGGAGGAACATAGATTCCACCGTATTTCTTTGCACATGTCAGTCCAAACATATGGTCATCTTCGTTGATGGTTCCACCGACTGCACACAGACTGTTGTGACAGTTGGTGAGTACATAAGGAATCGGGAACTTCTCAAGACCTGATGCCCTGGCGGTCTGGATGATGCCGACAAATGTAATATCGTGGGAAGTCAGCTTATCAAATTTGATCTGCAGTTTTTCCATGTTGCCGGATGTATTGTGACTCTTTAAAATTCCGTATGCAATGGTTTGTTTCTTTGCATCTTCCGGTGTAACAGTCTTTCCTGTCTTTGCATTGACAGCAGATGCCGCTTCCGGTGAATTAATGACAACATCCCTGCCGTTGACCAGGTATGCGCCGTTCTCATATAACTTCATAGTTTCCTCCTTGTTTTCGAAATCATGGTTAATGGTAATTATATAATAAAATGTATTTTTATGCAACGACTGCAAACGTAATGGATGCCGCAAACAGATCGCCATCTACCAGGATTGCAAACTCACCGCCCATCAGCTGTGTAAGATTCTTTGCAATGGACAGTCCAAGACCGCTTCCCTCTGTCGTGCGGGATTCCTCTCCCCTCACAAAACGCTCCGTCAGGTCTTTCCTCGCCGCTCCCTGTTCCGGCAGCGGATTTTTCGAAATATTTTTGATACGGAAAACCGCATTGTTCTCCTCTACTTCCAGATCTACATAAACCCGGGTATTTTCGAGTGCATATTTTGCCGCATTGGTATACAGATTTTCAATTGCACGGTAGAGCTGCCGTCCGTCTGCCCGGATCATCACCGAATTGTGCGGCAGTTTCGTCACAATGGTCAGCCCCCGTGCCTCAAAACGTTCATTGAACTCACCACCCGTCTGGTACAGCAGTTCTACCAGATCGATGGTCTGCATATCCAGCTGGATATTTCCGGAACTGATCTTTGATGCTTCGACCAGATCCTCCGTCAGCTGTTTCAGCCGCTGGGATTTTTCATCCAGAACCCGGATATAATTACGTGCATTTTCGTTTTCCAGGTTTTCACGTTTGAGCAGATCCACATAATTGACAATGGAAGTAAGCGGTGTTTTGATATCATGGGAAACATTCGTGATCAGGTCTGCCTTCATCCGTTCATTCCGGATACGCTCCTGAATGGCTTCGCTCAGCCCTGCACGGATATTATTCACAGAAGCTGCAATGCCTCTTTCCTGTCCGTGAAACTGCTCCACATCCAGTGTCGTATCCAGTGCCCCTGCCGCAATTTTTTCAATTGCATGCTGGATCTCATATCTTTCGCGCGCCTTACGCGTACACAGTCTGGGATTCTGTCCGGAGATAAACACCCGTCTAAGGAAGCTTCCTGCCTGATAGATCAGACTGTGTGTCAGAAGGGTATTGTTTTTGACCCGCCGGACAATGCTCATATAAAACAGCAGGAATACAACATCGACCAGATACCCGACTGTTCCGACCGCTACCATCAGTCCGGACAGTTCAAACTGGATGTCATGGAGATTTCTCCCCAAAAAAAGTACAAGATAAATGAATGCCACAAAAAGCACCATCTGGATATCCGTATAAATTTTATCGATCCAGGTCAGGTAAATGGTTGCATCCTCCTCCGACCGGCGCCCTGCAACACCTGTCAGATAGGCAAGAAATACAAAGCTTCCGACCATGCCGATCACCATAAACAGGCTGAGAATACCCAGCCCTCCGATATGTCTGCGCAGATTGTATCCGATCCCATAGATTCCGCAAAGCATCATAATCAGAAACATCTGATGCATGACAATGGCTGCGCCCTTTTTTCCGCTGGAGAATTCTTTCATAGACAGCTACGCCCCCGCTTCGATTTTATAGCCGACACCCCAGACCACTTTCAGATACCGCGGTTCTTTCGGATTGATTTCGATTTTTTCCCGGATATGCCGGATGTGGACAGCAACTGTATTGTCAGCGCCAATTGCTTCTTCATTCCAGATTTCCTCATAAATCTGACTGATGGAAAATACTTTTCCTTTATTTTTCATGAGAAGCAGAAGAATGTTGTATTCGATCGGAGTCAGTTTGACCTCTTCCCCATCTACCGTAACTTTTTTTAATTCATCGTTAATAACCAGACCGCCGGCTTCATAAACGGCATCACCGGAAGGAGTGCTCGAAAGTGTGGTATAACGCCGCAGCTGTGACTTCACACGGGCAACCAGTTCCAGCGGATTAAACGGCTTGGTCACATAATCGTCCGCCCCCACGTTCAGCCCCAGAATCTTATCCGCATCTTCTGTCTTGGCAGACAGGATGATAATGGGAATGCTGCTTGTTTTACGTGCCTGGAATGTCGCACGGATTCCATCCAGTTTCGGCATCATCACGTCGATCACCATCAGATCAATTTTCTTTGTGCGAAGCATATCCAGAGCCTGTTCCCCATCATATGCTTTTACTACCTGGTATCCTTCCTGAATCAGGTAAATCTCAATTGCGTCTACAATTTCCTTGTCATCATCACACACCAGAATCGTCATGCGGATGTCCTCCTATCAGGTTCTTGATCTTGTTCTGAAAGCCGGCGGATTTTTCTTTTTCTTCTGCTGCTTCCTGTTCTTCCTGTTCATCTTTCCACTTAAAATAATCAGCATCCAGATTCACACGCAG
>OGRK01001667.1_pt1 | contig 13225 bp, 9 predicted proteins | sample 1553471 | NCBI WGS metagenome assembly OGRK01 (sample SAMEA2580080, study PRJEB22360) | human gut metagenome | biome: human gut; feature: human-associated habitat; material: faeces | place: Denmark | collected 2008/2010
ACGGCGGCGCGCTGTATTACGGAGACGGCGTCGACTACTGGTATGGCGAAAACAAGGATCACACCGACGGCAAATGCCCGGTCTGGACATGGGGAATGCGCGCCTACCGATCCACCGACTTGTGTAACTGGGAAGATTTGGGCTTGTTCATCCAGCCCGACCTAACCGACAAGGATGCGCCGCTGTATCCCACGTCCCGCGCTGACCGCCCGCACATTGTCAAATGCGTGTACACGGGCAAGTATGTCTGTTGGATCAAGCACTGCGGTGACGATGCCTGCTTTACCGTCTTGCAGGCCGACAAATTCTTAGGTCCCTATGAAATTGTCAAAGCCCACTACCGCCCGTTTGGCTGCGAGGTCGGTGACTTTGACATTGCCGTTTGCGGCGATACGGCATATCTCTATATGGACGCAAACCACAACGGTCAGCTGACGATGCGCCTGACGCGGGACTTCTTGGAGGCGGAAGAAAAAATCTGCTGGCAGTACGAGGGTCTGCACGCGCCGTTCAGCCGCGAAGCGCCGGCTGTGTTTGAGCATGGCGGCAAGTGGTATATGCTGACCTCCGGCATGACCGGGTATGTACCGAACAAAAGCGACAGCGCCGTGTCCGACGCGCCCGACAGGCCGTTTGTGAGCATCGGTGACCCGCACGCAGATGACGCGAGCCATGCGTCCTTCAACAGCCAAATCTCGCAGGTGTTCAAAGTTCCCGGTAAGCGCGACCTCTACATTGCGCTGGCTGACCGCTGGGTGCCGGACTACCCCGTGGATGCTAAACTGGCTGATCTGCTGGAGCGCTGCACCGCACAACGCTTTGACCCCGAACACTACAAGGCAACGTCCGAAGAAATGCAAACCATGATGCAAAGCCCGATGCTGACCAGCGCCAATACTTCCCGCGCCAATTACGTCTGGCTGCCCATCACATTTGAGGAAGGCAAGCCGAAGATCTACTGGCGCGACAGCTGGAAATTGAGCGATTTTGAATAAGGAGTTTTGTATGCGCAGCACATTGAATTTCAATTCCCATTGGCAGTTCACAAAACCCGGCGCGGCACCGGTGGCTGTGACCCTGCCCCACACTTGGAACGCCGCCGACGGCACCGATGGCGGCAACGATTACTTCCGCGGGATTTGCACCTATACCAAGGAATTTGCCGCCCCCGCACACGCCGACGATGAGGAGGTCTGGCTGGAATTTGAGGGTGCCGCCATGACGGCAGTCGTCACCTTGAACGACCAAGAGCTGACGCGCCACGCGGGCGGCTATTCCACCTTCCGCGTCAACCTGACCCCCGCGCTGGCTGCGCAGAACACGCTGACTGTGACCGTGGACAACAGCGCCAACCGCACGGTTTACCCGCAGAAAGCGGACTTTACCTTCTATGGCGGGCTGTACCGCGATGTACATATCCTTATTGTACCGCACAGTCACTTTGCGCTGGGTAACCACGGTGCGCCCGCCCTGCGCGTGACGCCAGAGGTGTCTGACGACTTGCACAGTGCCGCCGTCACGGTGGAAGCCGCCTGCGAAAACACCCCCGATGGCACCGAGGTTCTGTTTGCCATCGAGGGTGTCGGGGAACAGACCGCCGCCATGATCCAACAGCTGAACGCCGCATTGAATAAAATCAAGAAAGAGGGATGAACCATGAAGAAGGTTACGCTTTCACTTGATAGCTCGTTGAAAGAGATTTTTACCTATGAAGAAAGCCGCGCAGTGTTTGACAAATTCCTGCCCGGTATGCGCACGATGGCAGAAAACCAGCCCGCAGCGCTGGGCTTCTCCGTTCGTAAAATCATACAATTTTCGGGCGGAGCTATCCCCGACGAAGCTGCCGACGCGCTGGATGCAGCCCTGTGTGCGCTCGAACTGTACAGTGCCGAGCCGGAAATGTCCGACACGCCGCTGACCCCCGACGGGGCTGAGGTCGTGCCGGAACCGCCCCGCGACGCCATCTACCCCGGCAAGGTCTGGCGCGACACCAACGGTCGCCGCATTTACAACTCCAAGGCTGATCTGGCTGCCGCGCTGAACATCAATGAGCTGCATACTGCTGAGCAGTTCGAGGGTCTGGCCCGCACCGACAAGACCGGCAAGAAGCATAACCTGCTGGGTATCTTCGTCAACCTGAGCGACTACACCGTCGGCTCTACCAAGGGCGGCGAGATCACCCGCTTCAACCAGTTCGACATCGACTTCAACCAGGAGAAGTACCTGATCGAGACTCGTCTGTCCGGCGCGCTGACCAGACTGTGGTCTGCTATCGCACTGGAAGAGCCCGTGAAGGCCTCTTCCGGCCAGACCGAGGATACCGGTCACGACGGCACCTAAGGGAGAAAATTCAAAATGGCAAAATTTTACGGACCGGTAGGCTATGCTGAAACGGTGGAAACGGCGCCTGGTGTATATGTGGAAAAGATCACGGAGCGGATGTACTTCGGAGACTTGACCCGTAACACCAGGCGTCTTCAGTCATCGGAAACGCTCAATGACGACATCAATGTTGCGAATGAGATCAGCATAGTCGCCGATCCGTTTGCCAACCAGAATTTCCACCGAATGCGGTATGTTGGCTTTATGGGGGCAAATTGGAAAATCTCCAATGTTGAAGTCCATTATCCAAGATTGATCCTGACGATCGGAGGTGTCTACAATGGAGAGACTGCTTCTTCAGAAGACGCTATCTGACATTCTTGGATGCCCCGACCGAGGCGAAAAGTGCCGTGTGTACTTTCAGCCTCCCGCCAGCAAGGAAATGATTTATGACTGCATCGTTTACGAGCGCAGCCGTATTGAACCTACTTTTGCTGACAATCAGCCCTATGCGCTTCACGACCGGTATCAGGTGACTGTGATTTACAGAAATCCTGACAGCGAGATCCCAAGCAAGATCGCGCTTCTTCCGATGTGCAGCCATAAACGCCACTATACCAAAGAAAACCTGAACCATGATGTGTTCAACCTATATTTCTAACCTTACAAGGAGGAAACAGCTATGAAGATCAAATGGGATGAAGCCGGCAAGCGTCTGTATGAGACCGGCGTTGACCACGGTGTTCTGTTCCCGATGGGCGAGGACAATGCATACGGCAAAGGTGTGCCCTGGTACGGCCTGAGCGCCGTTAACGAGAGCCCCTCCGGCGGCGAGCCTAATGCCGTATGGGCGGACAACATCAAGTACCTGAACCTGATGAGTGCTGAGGATTTCGGCGCCACCATCGAGGCTTACACCTATCCTGATGAGTTCGAGGCCTGCAACGGCTGCGCTGAGATCGCCCCGGGTGTCACCATCGCCCAGCAGGATCGCAAGATGTTCGGCTTCTGCTATCGCACGCTGATCGGCAACGATACGGTTGGTACGAACTATGGCTACAAGCTCCATCTGGTGTACGGTGCGCAGGCTTCTCCCTCTGAGAAGAACAACCAGACCGTGAACGACAGCCCCGAGGCTGCCACCATGAGCTGGGAGATCAGCACCACGCCTGTGGATGTTCCCAATTTCAAGCCGACCGCGCATCTGGTCATCGACTCCACCAAGACCGACAAGGCCAAGCTCGCGAAGCTGGAGGAGATGCTGTACGGCACCGATGGCGACCAGGCCACCGAACCCACGCTTCCGATGCCCGAGAAGGTCATCGAGCTGATGAAGGCTGCCGGCTGATCCACGGTACAAGAACTTCTAAAGCGGGGCTCTCTTCACCGAGGGCTCCGCTTTCTTTAATTTTTGAAAGGAGAAAGCATCATGCTTAAGAAAACTATCGTTTATACCGACTACAACGGTACCACTCGCAAGGAGGATTTTTACTTCAACCTGACACAGGCTGAGGTGACTGAGCTGGAGGTCTCCGTGGAGGGCGGTCTCGTTGAACAGATCAACCGCATCGTTGCGGCACAGAATGGCAAGGTCATCATTGAGACTTTCAAGGACATCATTCTGCGCGCTTACGGCGAGAAGTCTCCGGATGGCCGTCGATTCATCAAGAACCAGGAAGTCCGCGATGCCTTCGCTCAGACCGAGGCGTACAGCAACCTGTTCATGGAGCTGGCAACCGACGCTAAGGCTGCGAGCGAGTTCGTCAACGGCATCGTTCCTCCCAAGACGGAAAAGGCAGCCCCGGCCGATCAGAGTGCCGAAGCTCCTGCTGTTCCTGAAAACTGATGATAATGAGGACCGGCGATGCTGAAGATCACAGTGCCGGCTACCGAATTGTTTGACGGGGTCGGAAACTTTATCAACACCAAGGAGCAGACGCTCCAGTTGGAGCATTCGCTGGTCTCTCTTTCAAAATGGGAAGCCAAATGGCACAAGCCTTACTTGTCCCGCAAGGCGATGACCATAGAAGAGACGATCGACTACATCCGGTGCATGACACTGACACAGAATGTCGACCCGAATGTGTATAAAGCGATCACTCCATCAAATTTGAAGACGGTCACGGAGTACATTGACGCTCCGATGACCGCCACGACCATCTCCAATGCAAAGAAAAAGGGTGGAAGCCGTAAAATCGTCACGGCAGAGGTCATTTATTATTGGATGATCTCCTACGGTATCCCGTTTGAGTGCCAGAAATGGCATCTGAACCGACTTCTGACCCTTATCAATGTGTGTAATGTGGAGGGGTCGCCGCCTCAGAAGCTTTCGAGAGCGGAGGTTGCCGCGCAGTATAAAGCGCTTAACGCTGCCCGACGGAAGCAGTGGAATACAAGGGGGTAACACCATGACAGAAAAAGAACTGAGAGCCAAAGTAGTCTCGATTGCAGAGAAGTATCTCGGATGCAAGGAAAGCAATGGCTCGCATAGAAAAATCATCGACCTCTATAACAGTCACAAACCGCTTGCACGAGGCTACCCCGTGAAATACACAGACGCCTGGTGCGCAACTTTTGTGAGCGCTGTGTTTATTGAGGCCGGCTTGACAGAGATCGCGCCGACCGAATGCGGATGCGGAGCAATGATCAATCTTTATAAGAAGATCGGTCGTTGGGAAGAGAATGATGCCTATGTCCCCTCTCCGGGTGATGTTGTTATGTATGACTGGCAAGATAACGGCGTTGGTGATAATACCGGTGCCGCTGATCATGTTGGCATTGTGGTGAGTGTTTCCGGAAATTCCATCAAGGTCATCGAAGGAAATATGAGTGATGCCGTTGGGTATAGAACCTTGCGGGTGAATGGCAAATACATTCGAGGCTATTGCCTCCCCAAGTATTCTGCCAAAGCTGGTTCGACAGGTTCCAACACGGCAACACCGCCGAGTAATGGCTCGGCAAGCAAGCCCGCAAGTGCTAAAAAGGCATCTGAGGCAGCAAGGTCTTTCAATAAGACTTTGGCCGGTACTTATGTTGTCACGGCGAATGTTGGGCTGCATATCCGTAATGGCGCAGGAACCGGTAAGGCCAGTCTCGCCGTACTTCCCAAAGGTACAAAAGTTGCAAACTACGGGTACTACACGCTTGTCGGCAATATAAAGTGGCTTTATGTTCAGGTCACTTACAAGGGTGTCACATACACCGGATTTTGCAGTTCTCAGTATTTGAAGAAGTAAACAAGTGCAATTTGGAGGAAAACATGATCACGTTCAGACAAAAGGGCGACTTCTCCAAGCTGACGAGGTTTTTGGAGAGAGCCAAAGAAACGGTGCATCTCGGAGACCTCGATCAGTATGGCCGAGCCGGAGTGGCCGCTCTTGCGTCTGCAACGCCTGTTGACTCTGGAGAAACGGCCCAATCGTGGTATTACGAGATCACGAACAAGAAGGGTTTTGTGAGCATCTCATTTCACAATTCAAATATTCAAAATGGAGTTCCAATCGCCATCATTTTGCAGTACGGGCATGGAACTGGAACCGGCGGCTGGGTAGCGGGGCATGATTACATCAATCCTGCTATCCGGCCTATTTTTGATCAAATCGCAAATGATGCATGGAAGGAGGTCACGAAGACATGAGCACAACGATCGACGAGAGAGTTGTTGAAATGCGATTCGACAACCGTCAATTCGAGGCGGGTGTGAAGACAAGTTTGTCCACGCTCGACAAACTCAAAGAGGGTTTGGATCTGGACGGTGCGGCTAAAGGTCTGAAGGGCCTTGGCGACGCAGCTAAAAAATGCGACCTTTCGACCCTTAGCAATTCCGTCGAGACTGTTCGGATGAAATTCTCGGCGCTCGAAGTCATGGCGGTGACCGCCCTTTCAAACATTACCAACTCGGTCATCAATACCGGAAAACGGATGATCGAATCGTTTACATTGGAGCCTCCCAAACAAGGCTTTGATGAATACGAGCTCAAGATGGGCTCTATTCAGACGATCATGATGAGCACCGGCGCATCGTTGGAGGAGGTCAACAAGTATCTTCAGGAGCTGAACACCTACTCCGATAAGACAATTTACTCTTTCCAGGATATGACCTCCAATATCGGTAAGTTCACGAATGCCGGCGTCGGCCTTGAGGATGCTGTTATGGCTATCCAGGGCGGGTCGAATGTGGCTGCCGTATCCGGTGCAAATGCAAACGAGGCTTCCCGTGCGATGTATAACTTTGCGCAGGCCTTGTCCGCAGGATATGTCAAGCTGATCGACTGGAAATCCATTGAAAACGCGAACATGGCAACGGTGGAATTCAAGACGCAGCTTTTGGAGTCGGCTGTTGCGTGCGGAACTTTGACGAAAACCGCAGACGGAATGTATAAGACCGTCAAGGGAAATGTCATCGACGCCACACATAACTTCAACGATTCTTTGCAGGATCAGTGGATGACGACGGAAGCTCTTGTCGGCACACTTCGTAATTATGCTGATGAAACGACCGACATCGGCAAGAAGGCATTCGCTGCTGCACAGGATGTTAAGACATTCTCACAGTTGATGGACACCTTAAAGGAAGCTGCGGGCTCCGGCTGGGCGAATACCTGGGAAATCCTCTTTGGTGACTTTGATGAAGCCAAGGAATTGTGGACTGGTCTTAGTCAGGCGATCGGCGGATTTATTGATACGCAGTCTGATGCTCGTAATTCGGTACTTCAGGGATGGAAAGACCTTGGCGGCAGAACCGAGCTGATCGAGTCTCTCAAGAATATGCTCAAGGGAATCGGGACAGTTATCAAGCCGATCACAGAAGCCTTTCGTGATATTTTTCCGCCAACTACTGCGGAACAGCTTCATAATCTGACGGAAGGACTGCTGAAGTTCACAGAAAAGCTGACGCTTAGTGACACTGCTTTCGAAAACCTGAAGAACACCTTCAAGGGTCTGTTCGCCATTCTTGATATTTGCAAGCGGGCAATCGGTGCAATTCTGGGTCCGGTCGGTTCTCTTCTTGGGAAAGTAACCGGCTTAGGCGGCGGTGTTCTCGGCGTGACCGGCTCTATCGGAGAATGGCTCGTCAAGCTTGACGAAGCGATCAAGAAGAACGACGCCTTTGGCAAAGGCATTGAGGAAATCTCTGATTTTGTGAGCGGTGCTGTTACGGCCATCAAGAATTTTGCCGAATCTGTTCGTGAATACCTCGGTCTGCCGACGCTGGATGAAGCGAAGGAGTCTATGAAAGAACTCTTTGGTACTGCCGAAGAGAAGATTCAGGTTCCTGGACTGGAACTCCTGCACACGATTCTGGAGAAGCTGAAAGAGCGTGCCAGTCAGGTCAAAGACGCTATTGTCGGTCTGAAAGATGGCATTTCCGATGCGTTTTCTAAGATTGGCGGAAATACCGATGTGTCGAAATTTGCCGCATTGATCCAAGCACTATCCATTGCCGCTAAGAAAATTGGCGGGGGTATTTTCGATGTGCTCGGCAACGGCATCAATAAGATCATAACTGCGGTGAGTAACGCTGATTTTAGCGGAATCATCGACCTACTGAACGGAATTTCTATCGGTGGTATTGCGATTGCCATAACCAAGTTCACCAATAGTTTGACGAAGCCCTTTGATGAAGTCGGAAGCCTTCTTGACAATGTGAAGGGGATTCTGGATGGGGTTCGTGGATGCTTTGAGGCGTATCAGACGCAGTTAAAAGCCGGAACTTTGCTGAAAATAGCAAGCGCTATTGCGATTCTGTCAGCATCTATCGTCGCGATTTCTCTTATTGATAGTGAGAAGTTATCTGCGTCACTGGGAGCTATTACGGTTCTCTTTGCTGAACTGATGGCATCCATGTCGGTCTTTACCAAAATCAGCGGAGATGTCAAAGGTGCGGTGAAGAGTTCGACAGTGATGCTCGCTATGTCCACATCCATCCTGATCCTTGCATCAGCTCTGAAGAAGATCGGTGACTTGGATGGCGGACAGCTTGCAAAAGGTGTTGCCGGTGTGACGGCCTTGATGGCTGCAATGGTCGGCGCGGTGAAGCTGCTTAACATGAGCGGCGGTTCTTCGATGAAGGGCGCGACACAGATGGTTCTCTTTGCGGCTTCCATCAAGATCCTTGCATCGGTCTGCACAGACCTTGCAACGCTTGAATGGGATGGGCTTGCAAAAGGGCTGACCGGTGTCGGCGTGCTGCTGGCAGAAGTCTCGCTCTTTATGAACACCGCAAAATTCAGTGGAAAGTCTTTGACAACAGCAGCGGGCATCGTCATTCTTGCCTCGGCAATCAAAATCCTGGCATCCGCCTGTAAGGATCTCGGTAGTCTCGATTTCGGACAGCTTGTGAAGGGGCTTGGCTCCATTGGTGTTCTTCTGGCGGAGATCACGGTCTTTACCAAGTTGACCGGTAGTGCAAAGGGTCTGGTGTCCACCGGGATCGCAATGATCGGGATTGGCGCTGCTATGAAGATCTTTGCTTCCGCGATGGGCGACTTCGGAAACCTTGACTGGAATCAGATCGCCAAGGGGCTTGTCGCTATGGGCGGCGCATTGGCCGAAGTGGCTATCGCCATGAAAGTGATGCCGAAGAACACGATAAGTGTTGGCATTGGTCTGATCGCTGTCGGTGCAGCACTTGAGATCGTGGCAAATGCCCTTGGAAAGATGGGCGGTATGACCTGGGAAGAGATCGCAAAGGGGCTCGTCACAATGGGCGGCGCTCTTGCAGAACTTGCCATCGGTCTGAATGTGATGAACGGTACTTTGCCTGGCTCTGCTGCCATGCTGGTAGCGGCTGGCGCATTGGCTATTCTGACTCCAGTGCTGCTGGCTCTTGGCTCAATGAGTTGGGAGAGCATCGCCAAGGGGCTTGTGACGATTGCCGGTGCATTCACCGTGATCGGTGTGGCCGGTCTTGTGCTGACTCCTCTTGTTCCGACGATCCTGGCGCTTGCCGGAGCATTTGCGTTGATCGGTGTCGGTACCGCAGCTATCGGAGCAGGTCTTCTCGCTGCCGGTGCCGGACTGTCGGCTATTGCAGTCGGCATTACCGCTTTGGCTACTTCTCTTGGCGCAGGTGTGACCGTTATTGTGGCAGGACTCAGCACGATCATCACAGGGATTGCCGCGTTGATCCCTGCCATTGCCGAAAAGCTCGGTGAGGCTATTATAGCGTTCTACGGCGTGATCGCTCAGGGGGCTCCCGCTATTGGAGAGGCTGTTAAGGCCGTCGTTCTTACGCTGGTGGATGTACTTGTCGAGTGCGTCCCTGCCATTGCTGACGGTGCATTGGCACTGCTGTCCGGCGTGCTCGCTTCTCTTGCAAACTATACTCCGGAAATCGTTGACTCTGTCATGCTGTTCCTGATCAACCTGCTGAATGGTATTGCAGAGCGGCTGCCCGAACTTATTCAGGCGGCAGTCAATGTGATCGCGGCATTCTTCTCCGGCATCATTGATGCTCTGGCAGGACTTGATACAAGCGTATTGGTGAAAACCATTGCCGGCATCGGTCTGCTGTCCGGCATTATGGTCGCATTGGGTGCGGTAGCCGCATTGATCCCCAGCGCTATGATAGGTGTGCTCGGCATGGGTGCCCTTATCGCTGAGCTGGCGATCGTTCTTGCTGCTGTCGGTGCCCTTGCGCAGATCCCCGGCCTTTCCTGGCTGATCGGCGAGGGAGGTAAGCTGCTGGAGCAGATCGGTACAGCGATCGGTGGGTTTGTCGGCGGCATTGTCGGTGGATTCATGAGTGGTATTTCCAGTCAGTTCCCGCAGATCGGCAGTGATCTTGCAGCGTTTATGACAAATGTTCGGCCGTTTATCGACGGCGCAAGCAGCATCTCTCCGGCGATGTTCAGCGGTGTGCAGGCATTGACAGACGCGATATTGCTGCTTACGAAGGCTGAGCTTGTGCAGGGTATTGCATCCTGGTTCACTGGTAGTTCTTCTCTTTCTGATTTTGCTGATGAGCTTGTTCCGTTCGGAGAAAGCATGACGGAGTTCAGCAACGCAATCAGCGGGATGGACGCCGACCTTGTTTCCAAAGCGGCGACTGCCGGTAAGGCACTTGCAGAGATGGCCACAACGCTGCCGAACAGCGGCGGTGTAGTCGGCTTCTTTGCCGGTGAGAATGACATGGACAAGTTTGGAGAGCAGTTGGTTCCGTTCGGAAAGGCCATGAAGGACTACTCTCTCGCTGTCAAAGGAATGGATGTCGGTGCTGTCAGCAATTCCGCTTCTGCCGGTAAGGCGCTCGTGGAACTCTCCAATACCATTCCGAACTGCGGCGGGCTTGTGAGTTTCTTCACCGGAGACAACAGCATTGCCGACTTCGGCGACCAGCTCGTTCTTTTCGGCAATGGTCTTGCGGCTTACTCCGCTTCTATCGAGGGTATCAACATGAGCAAGCTCTCCAGCGCGATCACACAGGTCGAGAAGCTGGTGGCGCTTGCCGATACGGTGAAGAATATGGATCAGTATGCATTTGTGAACTTTACGAATGCGCTGGTTCTGCTGGCAAACACAAGTATCCAAAACTTTACCGACGCTTTCTACAACAGTGGATCTACCGTGAGCACGGCAATCATCTATATGCTTAATTCCGCAGGCACGACCATCCGGCAGAACCAGACGATTGTTAATGTGGCGATGGCTGAGCTGATGCTTGCGATGGCCGCGACTGTGAAAGCACATACCACGAGCATGAATACCGCGGTTGTGCAGATGATGGTCGGCTTCAGCACCACGATCCGCAGCAACGGTGCTTCCGTGCGGACGGCGATGCAGTCTGTCATGCTGGTCGTTGTGGCAGAAGTGAACAACTACAAGGATCAGTTCAATGAAGCCGGCAGGAATGTTTCGCAGGGCTTTATCAACGGCATCCGCTCGAAGCTGAGCGGCGCCTCTCAGGCGGGCCGTGATCTGGGTCTTGCGGCGCTGAATGAGGCAAAGAAGGCGTTGGACAGCCATTCTCCCTCACGTGAGTTTATCGAGCTTGGTAAAAACATTGGCGAGGGTATGACCATCGGTATCAACAACGCGATCGTTCCGGTTTCTTCGGCTGCGGCAAAGATGAGCGATGAAGCCATCAAGGTTGCACAGAAGGGACTCGATTCCTTTAAGGATTGGGCGGAAGAGCGGAAATATTACAGCGAGCTCAGCTTGAAAGAGGAGCTTGCCGGATGGGAAACGCTCCAGAAGAAATACCGCGAGGGCAGTGAGGAACGAAAGCAGATCGACCGCGAGGTCTATCGTGTTCAAAATGAGTTGGTTACGGCCACTTATCAGTATTCGATGAACTGGATCGAAGAGCAGAAATCGTATAACAAGCTGACCCTTGCGGAGGAACTGGCTGCCTATAAGCGTGTTCAGAGCCGATATGCCAAGGGGACAGAACTGCGGAAGAAGCTCGACCTGCAAGTTTACCAGTTGGAGAAAGAGATCAGCGACGCGCAGAAACAGTATATCTCTGATGTGCAGTCTGTGCAGAGCGAGGCGAACCAGAAGCGGCTCGACCTGGAGGAAGAGTACGCCAATAAGGTAAAGTCGATCAACTCGCAACTGGCGAGCGATATTCAGGCTGAGAACGACAAGTACGAGAATGCTCTGAAATCCCGCGAGGATTCCCTCTATAAGTCCTATGGCCTCTTTGACGCTGTGAAGGAGCGTGATGAGGTCAGCGGCGACACCCTGATGAAGAATCTTGAGGGTCAGGTCAAGGAATTTGGCGAATGGCAGGATATTTTAGAGTCTCTTGCCGGCAGAGGACTTGACAGTGATCTTATCGAGGAACTTCAGGATATGGGTCCTGACGCGATCGCCCAGATCAAGGCGCTGAACAACATGAGCGACTCTGAGCTTGAGAAGTATGCTGACCTTTGGAAGGTAAAGCACGCAATGGCTCGCGAGCAGGCGGTCGGCGAATTAGAGGGGCTGCGCGAAGAAACCCAGCAGAATATTGCAAAACTCCGCGAGGAGGCCGATCAGGAGCTTACCGAGTATCGTGCTCTCTGGCAGAAGAAGATGAATCAGGTCACGGAAGACGCCAACGCTCAGTTGGAACAGCTCCGCAGAAGCTTTGAGGAAAAGGTTGGTCTTATCAAGAACAATACTGAGGATGAGCTTCAGGAGATGGCCGACACGGCGCAGAAGGTCCTGACGGAAGCTGGCTGGGATGAGACCGGCAAGCAGATCGTCAAGGGGCTTACTGAAGGCGTTCAGTCTGAGAAGTCCAGCTTTGTTGATGAGATCACGCAACTGGCTCTTGCAGGCGTACAGGCGGCGAAGTCGACACTGGACATCCACTCTCCGTCGAGGGTGTTCCGTGAGATCGGTAACTACACCGGTCTTGGTTTCGTGAAAGGTCTTCAGGACTATGTTGACCGCTCTTATGCGGCCGGTTCTGAGATGGCGGAGTCGGCCGAGGGCGGTCTTTCTGGTGTGCTCCAGACCATTGCCGACATTGTGAGCGGCGGGTTCGACATGGAGCCGGTGATCCGTCCTGTTCTGGATCTCTCCGCCGTATCGGCCGGAGCAGACGCCTTGAACAACCTATTCTATTCGCAGCGAGCGGTCGGCCTTGTCGGGCAGGCTGCCGTTGCATTTGAGGCACAGCGCGGCGGAAGCAGCCAGACAACCATTTCCGTCGACAATGATGATGTTGTGGCTGAACTCCGCACGCTTCGAGGTGAGATGGCTTCGATGCTGGAACGCATGGAGAAGCTGCGTGTTGTGCTGAACACCGGTGCGCTCGTCGGCGAACTTGCTGAACCGATGGATGTGGCGCTCGGGCAGCGGTCTACACAAAGAGGAAGGGGGATTTAAGTTGTACCATTCGATCACATTTGGCGATAAGAACACATGGGACGATTGGCGGCTTGTCCCCGCTTCCCGTCCGCTATTCAAT
>OGRK01001669.1_pt1 | contig 13199 bp, 20 predicted proteins | sample 1553471 | NCBI WGS metagenome assembly OGRK01 (sample SAMEA2580080, study PRJEB22360) | human gut metagenome | biome: human gut; feature: human-associated habitat; material: faeces | place: Denmark | collected 2008/2010
GACCGTGTATTCTTCCCATGTAGGCGATTGCCACGCATCAACGCCAGTACAAACCTTTAGTGTGGCTATATCCACCAAAAGGGACTGCGGTATTGGGGATAACATACTTCCACCCTCCTTTCCATCAACGGGGTTTGTTCAAGCAACGCTTTTGCCAGTGGGCTAATCATAAGCGAACCAGCCGTTCTGTTTTGGTTTGCCAGTCCACCGCCTGAAACGGAAACTTTCCCAACCGTAAACGATTGACCAGTTTGCCCCGTCAACACAGTTTCGAGACCGATTTGTATAAAGTACAAAATTTGTGCCGCTGTCGCCTTTTGCACAAGCGTTTGGACAAATACAGGAAGGGCGGAAATTCCTCCGCCCTTTTCAATCCTGTATTGTGTCATGCTGTCAATCAAGTCGCTTGCCGCACCGGCGTACATCGGAAAAACCTCTTCCGAAATTGAAGGAGTTCCATACAGTTCCACATACTGATCATAGGTAATGTACGCCATGACTGCACCTCGTTAGGTTCCAGATACTGCGACTACAGTACCATATTGCGTTGCATAGGCAGGACCGCCAGGAACATTGGTGGTGTTCGCCAACGCAACAGTTACATAATATCCATTGGTAACAGTAATCGGGCTACCGTTTACAAACTGTGTCCAAGAACTGATGTTTTGGCCATAAGTAGGAACGGTTGCACTTCCGCTGTTGGTGGTGTAATAAGCGGTCATTCCATACGGAATCGGCTGTTCAAGGGTAACTACCGTTTGGCCAGAGCTACCGGCAACAGACGACAAAGTCAAATTGTTTTGAATCGTCGGAGCGGCTTCGATGTTTGCAAAAATGCCCGGCAATCTCTGGTTGAGAGCAAATACATCATAGTAGTAGCGCTCATAGTACAACCATTTGCCTTTGCTCTGCGCGGACGGAGCGGTCATCATAGATGTGTCATATACAACCGGAGCAGCGATTGCGATCGGGTCAAACATCAGCATGTTGATCTGTTGCGCACCAGATGCAGCAACCCACCCATCGGTAAAGTCGTACGCCGTCATCATAACGTCTGCCGGTACTTCCATAATGGAAACGCCATCCAGTTTGCCAGCATTGCGATCAATATCGCGGATGCCGGTGTCTGCGGAAACAAAACGCGTGATTCCAGCCGCCTCTTTCAAGAGTTTATAAGTCTCCGGAGTCATTTTGCAGCGGATTCTGTCTCTGGGTACGCGCTGGTTTACCATGTACGCCAAGTAGGTGTCCCAGGTTTCCAGAATATTATCCGCAGTCAATGCAGTGTCGTCCACGCTGCCAAAAGAAGATGCAACACCAGCTAAGGTAGATGCTGCATATGCGTCCATTTCAGGAACCTTTTGGAACTCGTTAAACGTTTTGGTAATGTTTGCAATGGTAACAATCGGGTCCTGTTGAATGTCCATCGGGTCCACAAGGGTGTCCCATTCTCTGTCCATGGAAAGCGTCAACACTTGTTCATCAGTGTTAAAGTTTCTGTTAAAAGTTCCAGTAATTTGGTCGCGGTTTACTGCTTTTGCACCAGATACCGTCATGCTCTGTACTGCGACAGATTTGCCATTGATCGGTTTGTACGTTGCACTGTTGGGGCTGCCGTACAAATCGGAGAAATAAGACCAGTAGGGATATGCGTTTGCCATTGCCTTACTGTACTCGGTTGCATAGTTAAGGCTAGATTGTGTAAATGCCATAAATTAAATCATCCTTTCTTTGTGATACCCCATACATCCTCAAAAGTCGTTGCTTTGTTACCGCTCGGCATACTTCCCTGTACTTGGGCACCAAATTGCGGCGCATTTTGTTTTGAGGACGGTTCGGAGTCGAAGTATTCTTCGTATTGTTCTCGAATCGCGTCCAACTGCTCAGATGCAGGCTTGTCCTCCGTGAGCAAGGAGTAAACGTTGTCAATAAACTTTTCTTTTACCCCACCTTTTTTTAGTTCGGAAGATGTCTCTATTTTCTTTTTGTAAGAATCAAAGTCTGCTTGTAATGCTTTGTAGTCGTCGCTTTCTTTGATGTTTGGCGCTGGCGCATTTTTTTGCGCTTCCGCCACTGCCTCGTCGATCTTGGCTTTGAGCTCAGATTTTGGTACAAAGTCTGACATGCTGGTACCGTGCAACGTCATAACCTTCTCAATCAGTTCTTCGTTTAATCCCAAGCCGGCAAGGGCTTTTCTTGTAAATGCCATGTGTATACATCCTTTCTTTAACGTCCTAGAACGATGGACGAATTGCGTCACAGTTTAACGCCATGTCACAGGGGCGAATTTTGGTATAAAAAAAGCGCCTTGTTTTTTGCAAAGCGCTTTGATTGTTAAACCGTTACCATTTTCTTTGCATCAGGAAAATGGTTTAATCGTCATCATAATCCGGTTCTGGCATTTTCCCAGGTTTCATTCCACCCAGTGCAGATGCCAGTTTGTAGTTCCCTTCTTTGTTGAAATAGTATTCGATTTCTTGCAATTTGTTTTGTACATCTGCCGGGACGATCGGTTCACTTGCCTGCATCAGCCCAGCAGCTGATCTCATGCATTCCATTACAATTTTATATGTTTCGTCTCTGCGCCGTTTGTCTGCCGGCAACACATCAGACTGAAACGCCAGTACCGCTTCCGAAATGGTTGGTTCCTGATATCCAAGCGCAATACCACGCTCGATCAGGTCATCCAAATAGTCGGAAATATCCCCCTGCCATCTGTCCAGTTCTCCATGCGCTTCAAACCATCCATCCCCAACCACATTGTGGTGAAGAATCGCCAGGTTACACATCATGATTTTTAGATACATGATCATGCGCTGGTATTCATTCATCTGTTTTAACCTTCTTTCTGGTTTGTCGTTTTGGTTTTACTTCGTCTTTCTGTCCGGACTGCAAATACGATGCGTACTCTTTTGCGCTCATGTGCATACCGCACTTGGTGCAATGAACTCCGTCCGATCTTCCTACAAATACATGCTTACATTCTGCCATTATCACACCTCTTTATATAAAAATGAGTATAAAAAAACCGCCCTTTGTGGCGGCTTTATTTATTGTTTGTTCAGTTTGTTTGTTACAGCCAAGACATATGGGCAATTCCCAACATCCGCACCACAAATCACCGGTGTCTTGCTGTGGTAAGGTGGGTACGGATACGTGCAAGAAAAATCTGGTTTTCTGTTATTCAGAAAAACCCGAAAACACTCGCAAGAAAAACTGTTGTCCATGTTGTTTTCGTTTTGTTGAATCTCCATATTTATTGTTTATTCGGCTTGTTTGGCCATGCTGTCTAAAATGTCCGTGTATAGTTCTCCTTTTATCGTATCGTATCCAATTTTAGCAGCTTCTTCATCTACAATCTCTAACAAGGAAATCTCTTGATCCTCGGACAAATCGGAAAAAGGATCGAACGGTATAGAAAGTTTGCGTATCGCTTCCGCTTCTTCTTTTGTAAATTTATATTTCATCTTTCACCGATCCTTTTAGTTTTCTTAAAAGTTTTGTGTGGGTGCCGTGTACTGTTGTGATATTCCCATTATCAGGATTAACCACAACTGTAGCCTTTTCTCCTATATATTTTTTGCTTGGTCTGCCTTGTTCATCATATTTTATTTCTGTGATTTGAATCGGATTTTTTAATGCATTCCGAATTTGGTTTTCCGTCACTCCTCGTTTTGAAGCACGCTCAATAGCATGTGCAGTTTTTTTAACAGTTATTCCATCGTAAGATGTAATACCTCTTGTTGCGGCCTTTGCTTTTCCGCTTACGCTTTTATTATACTCGAAAACCTGTGTTCTATCTAGCCTTTTAGTACGTCCAGTTTCCTTGCAAAACGCGTTATACTTTCTTTGTTCTTCTTTGATTTTGAAGGCAAGAGATTCAAACCCTTCTTTATCTCCTGCTGCATCCAGCATGGCAGCTCTTTGCTTCGCGTACCGGATGTTTCTTTCAAGTTCTCGCTGTTTTTGCGATTCTGCGTATACCTTGTCGTTTTGCTCTTTGTTTTCCTTTTGCCTTTCTCTTGGGATGGTAACGCCCGGGATCACTGTAATAGGATGGTGACCGCAGTTGATCCCAAACAAACCAGCGGGTTTCCCATAACTCGTTGTATTGATCCCGCTGTACCTATGTCGTTTCCCCTCGCCGTCCGTGAATGTCCCGCTCGAATTATCCCAGGAAAAAAACCTGCCCTGATACGGATAGCATAGTGGTCTTGCTCCGCTGTGCCTTGATACCTGGAAAATCTCTACGCCATAATCCTGTTGACGAATCTTTACGGACTCAATCGCGGTATTGTGTGTTGTGGTTCTCACAACCATATTAACATACGCTTCCGGTGACCACTTTCTTCCAGCGCTATCATAAAAGCCTGTAATGCCCTCTTTGTGTATCTGTGACAAAGCGTCTCTTAACGCCTGTATTCTCGTTGCTGTGCCTGTTGCAACTCGCGCAGCTTGTGTGTTTAACGTTTCTTGTGCCGCAATGAGTTGCCGTTCTATGGCCGCAGTGTTTGCAACCACTTTCCTGTACTGGTTGAGCGTGCTCTGTAGCATGTTTGTGTTTACAAGGTTAGTTCTTTCCAATGCTTGTTCCTGTAATGCGTTTATGGCTTGTACAACATTCTCACTTGCCAGCACGCTTTCCCCGGTTGGTGCCGATATTTTCCCAGCCTTTTCCCCTGCCTTGAGAGCCTTTTCCACATCATCTGTAGCGATCAGCGCGGCTGATTCAATCGCTTGTTGCACCTGTTCTGGTGTCATGCCTGTAAGCTGTGATATGATCTCAATGCTTTCCTCGGATAATTTTCCAAGCTCTGATAGCTTTTGTATTTCCCATTGTTCCGTAGAAAGCGCCTGACCGCCCTTTAGGTGTTTTGCTAGGTTTACAAGCAGTGCATCTACTACATTGCTATAGATTTGTTCAACAGGCTCGGATATCCGGAGGATTTCCTCTGGTGTAAGGTTTGCCATTAGCTTTCATCCTCAGCCGCTTCCTCGTCCTCTTCCTGCGCCTCTGGTTCTTTCTCTGGTTCAGCAGCATTCCCTTCTTGCGCCATGCTGTCAGCAAAGTCAAAACGCTCCATAGAAACACTGGATTCATTGCTGATATCCTCTAGTTCTTTTTGTGCTTCCTCTTCTGTATATCCAAGCACGTCGATCATGAACCGCTTTTTGCTCATCAACCCGTTATTGGTCAGCAGGATTCCTTCGTTGATATTTGTCTGTCTATCTTGAAGAATAGAATCATCAAAAACAACCTTTGTTTCCCAGCCCTGTGCTGCCAGTTGTCTGATGCTGTATCCCTTCCATTTCAGATCATATACCTGTGCGATTTGAATGATAGCATCTATGATTTTGGCAATCGCAGTCTTTACTTGGGCCTGTTGCGCCTTGATTGTCTTGTATGTCTTACTGTTCTCGCTGATAACCTCTGTCGCTGTTTTCAGCCCTTGTGCTCTGTCAAAGGTAAATGTACCAGCGGAGAAACCAACCTGTAAACAAAGGATTGACAAGAACGCGTTGATTGCTTTTTCATGTTCATCCACTCGCAACTCAACGCTATTATCCTGTATTTTCAGACTGTCTGTATCGTCCGTTACCAATGCCACAAACGCCTCGTCCGTAGCATCAAAATACCGGCGCATTTCTCCTGTCACAGGATCCGCTACCGTTTTCAAGCATTGTTCTGGGACAATGATCCTCTTTTTCCCGAGCTGGAATTCCCTTACAAAGCTGTCATAGCAGATGTCCAGTGATCGCAGCGTGGAAAGTGCATTGGCATAGATAGATACGCCAAGCGGAGAATTATCGTCAATATTGTTTGCAACCGCTGTTCTATAATAAGCAAACAGGGAAGTGGTCAACCCTTGCATTGTGGTTTCTTCGTTCAGGTAAGGATATATTTGATTGAGAGGATATCTAAACCCCAAAATATCCTGCGGTTCTGCGCTGTTGGTGTTGTCTTTTTGGTCGGCTCTGTATGCCTCGTTTGTAATGTAATAGGTGAGTCCGTCCCATTTATGCCATTCCAGTCTAGTGAAATAGTACCCGTCCTTGGCTTCTCTGGAAATAAATACACCATCTGTTACCTGTGCATTGTCCCAGGCAGTAGGAACAAACTGGTCCGCCATACAAAATCCGAGACGAATACCGCCGCTGTCCGGCACAACATTCCCCTGGCTGTCGTGTTTCTCGTCATACCAAGCCTTGATCGCTCCGCCGCCAAGTGCCAATACCTGTTCAATGTGTTCCTGCATCTTTGTCCAAAACCCATTCTTCACAAGCACATCATGCACAAACTCATCCAGTAGCTGTTCGCTCATGTCCTGCGATACATGTACGTCGCACTGCTCGGACCATACAAGCCCCGCCAGTTCTGCGCTGATTGCCTTTGCGGTATCCATCCTATACATTTCCCTGCGCGCTCTTGGGTCCGCAATGGTAGGGGCCGCAATATAATGCCAAGGTCGATAGAATCCTTTGTACAGGTATTTCCAAATAAAAATACCAAAATAATAAAACTGATTATAAGCCGGGACGCCGCCCAGCTCAAAAATGTCCTTAAACTCTCTGGACAGTCCAGTGTCCGCCCCGGCTTTTTGCATCCAGCTTTTCATCCTTTCTTTGAGTTTCTCAAACATTGATTCACCGCCTTACAAGACATAGCGTTTATAAAAATAGTTGTTGGCATATCTCGCCTCGTCCAGTGCGTGGTTATATGCGTCAATCGGATTCCCTTTGTCATCAACGCAATATAGTCCAATTTCTTTTATGAAATTGTAATGACCATATTTTGGATCATCCACACAATGAAAAAGCCCGTCTTGTATGGCGGACTGTAAATATTCGATGCCAACCTTGATCCCCTTGGTTGTTCTTTTAATATCTTTTGAGTTGTTGTCTGCTGCGTCTGTATAGATGCCCAGCACTTCCAGCTCTTTTCTTAATGCCTTGCATGCAGGGTCTATCTTCCAGAGGCTTTCACGCATGCCGAACTTATTCCTGCAATACGGCACAAACGTCCCTGCGATCTCTCTAGCCTGCGTAGACAGTGCTTTGTCCCCACCGTCGTAATACCAGTTCGCAACACGATACAGTTTGTACCTTGGCCTCGCTCCATCATTTACCCTGGTTATCAGGTTGCAGGATATAGATGTCGGGTCAGACAATCCACCGTCACCAGAAAAAAACATTTCAATGATTTGCTCGTTTGGCATAACCGAAAGTATATGTCTCTGTGTATCGAACATAGAATAAATAACTCCCTCCGGAATCACCCGTTCGCCAAACCAGTCGCGCATAAGAAGGTATTTATTCTTTTTGAGCGTATTGTATAACTCTTGCTTTCTTTCCTCTGTCAGAGCAGGGTTGTCGTTTGGATCCCAGTGCTGCCAGTCGGTGTCCTGCACTTCAAACACATCCGTTATGACAGGATGGTTTGGCGCTGGCGGGTTTAGGTCCGCTATGTGCCACCGTATCTGCGCCGCCATGGTTCTCCTAAACGCCTCTTGTATTGCGTTCATATGCAGCAGATTGATTTCACAAAAAAAGACGCTCCCAAGCGATAGCCCGGTAAACGCCTTGTGACTATCTGCTTTCCCTGCACCCTTGTAATATATTTTCTTGTCCCCGTTTGGAGTTCTCAGCTTTACATAATCGCCAAAGTCATCATGTTTTTGTTCTGTCAAGCCGGCATAGATATGTAAAAGCCCTAGACCGTCGCAGTCCATAACAAGCCTGAACGCCTGTTCTTGATTGTACGCCAATACCAGATGGTTTTTGTCTGGTGTGTTCCAAAGATACCATGCAAACCTCGCCACGGCACACGTTGTTTTTCCCGATCTTGGCGTACCCTCTTCCACTTCTAAGCAATGCAGGAACGGTTTTTGCAGAGTATTTCTCTGTTTTTCACTCCACTCTATTTGTCTCAAACTTTCCTCCTGCCGCCTTTACAATATTTTCAAACATGCTTGTGTCTGGCCGTTTCTCTGCGCCTTGCGTGAATTTGTCTATCACTATCCCCAAAGAAGTGGCGATGCTTTGTACGCTTGCCTTGTCTAGCTTCTTTGGATCTCTTAAATATCCGAGATATAGCCCAATAATTTCGCATACATCCTGTTTCTTATTCTCCATATATTCCAAGATATCTGCTGTGTTTTGTTCTTTTTTTTGTGCCACCTTTTCCGCCGTTTCCGGGTCTCTTAAAACGACACGCCTGACCGTTTGTTCGCTTACTTTGTGTTTCCTTGCAACGGAAGCATAAGTGCCCATGGTGGCATAGTCTGCAATGATTTTCTTTTTCTGCTTATCGTTTAAGTGCTTAGACAATTTGCCACCTCTCTTTCTTACACCACTAAGCCCCCGCCCCTGGCTTCCTTCTCGCAGTGTACAATTTCCCAAAAGAAAAAGGCCGAATCTCTCGGCCTTTCTTCTATTTCCAGTTTATATTATCTCACAGGTTTAGGTGCAAAAAGGTGCACACTTTATCTTTCAAGAGATTTTTTTGTGTTTTTGTTGATAATCATTACAGCACGTTTTGAGTAATGCGTCAGCTTTTGTACTTGTCTCCACGTTTTTCCGTCAACATATCGAAAACGGATCACGTTCCTTTGGTGTGGTTTTAGTGTATCAATCCACGCTTCCACCTCTTTGATCTCATGTTCCCTCTGATATACCTTGCCCGCTAGTTCTTCTTGTAATTCCATCAGCTTCACTGTGAGTTCTTCTAGCCTGCTTTGGTTGTTGTTTTTTCCACTCGGCATCCCTGTGATGGTTTGTGTCATCCGCTCCCTGTCGCTCTTGATCCTCTCGATCCGTTCCCGCAGCGATTCAATTTCCCCTTTCGCAGAGCGGCAGTTTTCCAGCTGTTCTATCGTCAATAGAAATCCTCCCACCGTTTTTTCTTCCTTCTCCCTGCTTTCTTTTTCTTATCGCACACCTCTACGCTGCATCCTCGCGAATGTCCCTCTATCAGGATGTACGCGCAAAACTTTTCCCCGCTGTCCGCGCCAAGGCTCCGCCTGTAAAAGCATCCGTTACAATGCTTTGGCAATGGCATGGCTTTCTATCCTCCTGTTTCCGTCCTCTTCCGAATCCCTTTCATACAAAGGGCATTGTAGAACAGTGTAGGTTTTCAGCGTGCCTCCGTATTGTCGCGTCAGGCTTCCCTCCTCTGCTTCCCATCCCGCTATCGGCTCAAAATGCGCCGACCAGCTGCACTGCCCGCAAAACCTCGCGCATGACCAGCACAGCGTTGGTCTCTTTTTTGCTCTTTTTCTCATTCCCACAGCCCCACAATCATCAACGCGCTCACAAGCCCTATCAAGCCCCGCATACCACAATGCGCGTCGGCTTGTGCTTGATCTCCCTGGCTACCGCATACAGCGCCACAAAGCACACCAGCCCCGTGCACAAAATCCACATCCTCGCCCACGTTGGCATTTAGCCCTCCTTTGCTATCTCCATCATCAGCCGGGCGCACGCATGCGCCAGGTGGTTTTCGTTTTCCTCTCCCTCTGGCAGCGGGACGCCCTCCATCTTGTCTCTGTATAAGCAGATATGCCGAAGCGCATGGTTGATATTGTCCTTTGTCTCTACCCGCGCCCAGTTCTCAGCCCCGTACTTTGCAAAGCCCTTGGCGCTTACTTTTGCGATCTCCTGCATGGCGGGAAGGATGTATTCCCATGTTTCAAACTCTATCCTGCTTTGCTTCGCTTGGTTCATTTCCCCGTGCTCCCAAATCCGTTGTTCCCACGCTGTGTTTCTTCCAGCGCTTCTACCAGTTCCAATTCAGGCGTTAAAATCGGCACAATCACAAGCTGCGTAATTTTATCTCCTGCGTTGACCTTGTAATCCTTGCCGCTGTGGTTGTACAGCTTGGCCACGATGCTCCCGGTATATCCCACATCGATCACACCTTCGCTTGTAATCCCGTGCTTTGTGTTCAGCCCGCTTTTGCTTTTCAAAAGCCCTGCTGTTCCCTCTGGCAGCTCAACATGTACACCCGTATCAAAGACGGCACTTTCTTTAGCCGGTACAATCTGTGTATCCATTGCGTACAGGTCCAGTCCTGCATCTGTGCTGTGTGCCCTTGTCGGCATCTTTGCGCCTTTGTCCAACGTTATTTTCATTTTGCATTCCTCAGCTTTACTTCTTATTTCTAGAACAATTTTAATTGAATCCCTTCTAAATATTTCCATCTCCACTTTTCTTCTTTGGTTACAAATCCGTCATCTTCCATCTGAAACCGATTATCGAAGTCATGTACCGTATGTCCATCAGCACGGAATGTAGTTGGACTATCGTCGTCCCATTTCAGCATAATCGCCCATAATTCCGGATAATTCTTCCGAAGCAGTCTAAGCTGATCCACGCTTTGATTATGGCAAAACCAGCAACCGCCGCGGGTAGCGGTAGTATAAATCGGTGAAAGCAGGTCGTTTTCTTCGCACCATTTACGGCACATTTCCTCTGTCCATCCGACTTCAACAAGAGGCATTCCAAGTCTTCCGTTCCACCTATCAACCCTTTCTTCTTCATCAGCTGCTATCCCTGCATACATTACAACATCATCACGTCCAATACATCCTTTGAATTTTAATTTGTTGCACCAAGGCCCTTTTCTGGTTGGGAAACCGTAAATGTTTGGTTTTCCACGGTTAAACCAGTTTTTGCACGAAAGTCGTTTTTTAAGATTTTCTGGTGTAACGCATTTATAAAAATTTTTTTCATATGTCCATTTATGTCCTTGTTTTTCTATACAAATATGTTCTACATCAATCCCCCACCGTTCTTTGATGATTTTGTCTGCTTTCTCCTTAAACTCTACCATTTGCGGAAGATCAGCGGGAATTGTGTCTGTTGCCCAAACTTCTGTATGAACTATACGGTCAAGCGACCAACCAAGTTTTTCGATCGCCCCAAGACAAGCTAACGAATCTTTTCCGTAAGACAAAGATAAAACATATTCCTTCCTTAACGTTTTTATAGATTTGTCTATCGTTATTTCCATTTTTCTACTTATCCATCAAGAAACACTTGTATTTCCCTAAGCTTTGATATACATCTACCTTTGTTGTATAGTTCTTTATCGACAAGTGTTTACCTCCTTTATCTCCACTTCCACGCGCGGATGTTGTGTATCCACCAAAAATTCATCGCTCCAATGGTGGATAGCCGTCTTTTCTTGTGATTCTGTTCATGTTTCCATCCACTCGACTGCCCATCTGCCGAGCGCCTGGTTTCAGGCGCCCGGCTTCTTTGAAGGAGGCTCTTCCCGGGCGTATGGCTTCACCCGGCAGACAGGCGGTCTTGTGTGTTTAATACATCGCCGCTTCTTCTCTTGTGATAAAGTGATGAATGCCCGTTGAACACTCCTTCCATCTATCCTCGTCAAAGTCTTTCACCTCGACGGTCTTCCCTACCCTGTAGACAAACGATTGATCCCGGCTGCTCTTTGCCTCTTCAAAGTGTTCTTTTCCGTCTATGCTTGTAATAGACAGTACCTTGGCTTTGCTGGCTCTGCATTTTCTTGTTGTTGCTGAGGATCGCTTTGCATTTTCCTGTATTTCCAGCTCTACTATTTTTCCTTCTGCCTTTTTGTATCCGATATACGCCCCTTTTTCCGGGCATTGCATGGCATAATAGGCCGTTTGTTCGTTATATCTGACACCACGCAGGTTTGCACCACGCAGGTCTGCATCACGCAGGTTTGCACCATACAGGTATGCATCACGCAGGTCTGCATCACACAGGTCTGCACCACACAGGTCTGCACCATACAGGTCTGCTTTTGCACCACCTGTTCTGTTTAGCCACGCTTTGTGCTCTTCCAATATTTTTTCGATCTGTTCTTGTTTCACTGCCTCATACCTCCTCCAGTTCCACTTCTACCCTTGGACACTGTGCATCCACCGTAAAAGCATCTGTCCAACTTTCTATCTGCGTCCATCCGTCGTTTTCCAGCACCTTTTCTTTCACAAGTGCATCCTGGATAAACTTTTTGGCAAACGCGATGTTGTCCTTGTCTCGCCGTTTGTTCTTCTCCACCCACAGATACCGCATGGCAACAGGCCGTTGAAACCGCACTTTCCCTTTCCACTGCGCACGGATACACAGCCGTATCTCCCGCTCGCACTGCCGTTTCATCCCGGCCGCTGCATGCTTGCTGCTTCTTTCTGCGCTGATGTACTCATTTAGTCCTGGCAGTCTCGGTAGAATCAGCTTCATTCCGTTCCCTCATTTTTCGTTTCAGCTCCCATACTTCCTCCGGCTCCAAGCCTGTATCCTCATATGCTGACAGCTTAAAGATCGCCTTGTTCCGCATTTTTACGGGGCCTCGTTTCCTGTGCTGCAAATAATACGGCGGATAGCAGTCTTTTCTCGTAATCCTGTTCATCCCACAATCCTCTCGTACACACGGTCAAACAGCTCTTTTTGGCTTTTCTGCCCCCGCCAGTACGCCATGACGATGTTGTATTCTGCCGTTGTCAAGTCTTGTCCCCCGTGCGTTTTTTGCAGCACCATTGCCACGCGCTTTCTATCGTTTTTCCATTCGCTTTGTTTTGTCATACCGTTCTCTCTTTCTCAAGCGCTTGCCTGTAATCCATCGTCACATACTTTCTGTAAAGCTGCTCTATGGCCCTTTGAATCTCTCTATCTTCGACGTTCGCTTCTTTTAGAAATGTAAGCGTTTGTGCTGGAAGATCCCTTCCCTCGTGATTGAACCTCAGTATTTCTGAAATTATTTGTTGAACACTCATAATCCATCCCTCTTAAAATGGGAGCTCCTCATCTATTTCAATGGGAATCTGAGAGGGCCCCCATCCATACTTCCTTGTGTTTCCCTGGCTTGGCACAAACAGTCTCCTTGATACTCTGTCATAATTCAAACCAACTGTACAGGTTACCCCTTCCCATCTATTTTTCAGAATTCTAAGCCCCACGTCAAAACTGTAATCCTCGTCTTCTGATGTCTTGCCCATTGAAATGATATTTGCCGCCCTGTTTGCAATATCGCCAGTACCAGCAATGTCATCCCCTGTGATTTCATCGCTCCCCTTCCTTGGGTGCGCGACGAGATGAACAACAACATTCCTTTTCGCCGCAAACTCTACCAGCTTTCCAACGAAAGATGACTGTGCCTGAAAAAATCCGTCTCTTGACTGCGAAAGCCTTGCTGTCATGAGGTTGTCTACGAT
>OGRK01001681.1_pt1 | contig 13130 bp, 13 predicted proteins | sample 1553471 | NCBI WGS metagenome assembly OGRK01 (sample SAMEA2580080, study PRJEB22360) | human gut metagenome | biome: human gut; feature: human-associated habitat; material: faeces | place: Denmark | collected 2008/2010
GGAAAAACAGTGGAAGATTACGGATGAAGACTGGCGCAATCGTGAAAAATGGGATCAGTATGAGGAAGCTGTCAATGAAATGCTCAAAGAGACAAGTACTACATTTGCACCATGGCATATCCTTGAGTCCGTGGATAAAAAATATGCCCGAATTAAGGCATTAAAAATCATTATTAAAGAACTGGAAAAAGCTCTGAAATGATATATGAGTCTCCTTAAGCAGATATGGTAATTAACCAAAATCTTCTTAAGGGGACATTTTTTTGGAAAGCTTATAATGTCGGATCAGGGACGGAGATAATTTCGCATGGTTTTGAGTGCGTTTTTTTCGAGGCGGCTGACCTGCGCCTGAGAAATGCCGATTTCATCCGCGACTTCCATCTGTGTTTTGCCCTCATAAAAACGCATTTCAATAATATGCCGTTCCCGACTGCCGAGGCGGTTCATAGCTTCTTTGAGAGACAGATTTTCCAGCCAGTGTTCTTCTTTGTTTTTGCGGTCACTGATCTGATCCATGACATAAAGCGTATCGCCGCCTTCGGAATAGACGGGTTCATAGAGGCTGACCGGACTCTGGATAGCATCAAGTGCATAGACGATCATTTCTTTTTCGATGCCGATTTCTTTTGCGATTTCTTCCATGGTAGGCTCTTTCAGGTTCTGCCGGATATAGTTTTCTTTGGCATAAATAGCTTTGTATGCAATATCACGCAGAGAACGACTGACGCGGATGCTGTTGTAGTCACGCAGATAGCGGCGAATCTCACCAATGATCATCGGAACTGCATATGTCGAAAATTTGACCATCAGGGTATCGTCAAAATTATCAACTGCTTTCATAAGCCCGATACAGCCGATCTGAAACAGATCATCAGGATTTTCATTGCTGTTCTGAAAACGTCGGATAACACTTAATACAAGACGCAGATTTCCTTTAATATACTGTTCCCTTGCTTTGGTGTCACCCTGTACGTCGGAACAGCTCATCTTTTTCTTCCTGTTTTAGAATCGGAAGACTGGAAGTATTTACCCCGCAGATTTCTACTTTATTAAGTGCCATCGAAATATCCTCCTTATTTCATTTGGTATTACAAATGATTCACAGGGAGGACGGGAAATATTCTTTTTTGGAAAAAATATAAAAAATAATTCGTTTATTTTTAGACAAATAATATATCTTAAAAATATACAAAAGTATTGCATGAAAAGCATAGAATTGATACAATAAATGTAAGGTGCTGTCAGCACTGGTGTGTCTGGCGGTTTATTTTTTACAGGGAGTCTATAGCTCTGATTACATAGATGATTCGGACGATGAACTAATATGGAAAGGAGAACATACTTATGCTAACAATGGCTGACTTGATTGCAGTACTTAGTCTCTGCTTAACTTCATTTGGTCTTGGATATGCAATTGGATGTAACAATAAGACCATAAAAAAATAACCGCCCCTTAGCCTGACAAACTAACGCGGTTATTTTTTATTAACAAATGATCAGGTAAATCGCCATTGGCAGTACCTTTTATATAAGTATATTAGCATTGTTTTTTGTGTGTGTCAAATATATGTTGTGTGAAAAGGACGAAGTAGTATGAAGATTAATAATCAATATCAGGAAGCGGAAGCGATTTACCCGGTTACAGGATTATATATTGATCCGGAAGGAAGTGCTGTGGAAAAGTCAGAGATGCTTTTATCGGAGCATCGTATGGACGTGTATATTAATGATGTGCTGACGATGAAATTAGTGTGTACACCGAAGGATTTGCCGGGGCTGGTACTGGGACGAATGGTCAGCGAAGGCATGATTCATTCATCAGAGGAAGTGGAATACCTTTATATCTGTGAGCATGGGACCAGGGCGAGAGTACAGCTTGGTTCAGAACATTGTGGATTGGTTAATGATAATCTGAGCGCAGAGGTTATGGATACGCCGACTTGTTGTACGGATAATAAGACCATATATAGTGGATTTGCAGTGGAAAAAGAATTGCAGCATCTGGAGCCGGTAAAGGTGAGTCTGGAACTGATGTATGCATTTGACGAAGCTTTTAATCAGGATATGCCACTACATGAGGCAACCTGGTCAACACATAGCTGTTTTCTTGCATATCAGAGAAAGATTATTTATTCCTGCGAGGATATCGGAAGGCACAATGCACTGGACAAAGCGATTGGCTATGCACTTATGCATGATTATGATTTTCATGAATGTGCAGTCTTTACGACCGGACGTCTCCCAATCGATATGATCACGAAGGTAATCCGGGCAGGAATTCCGCTTGTGGCAAGCAAAAAGACTCCGACGGCAGAAGCTGTAAAACTGGCACAGGAATATGGCCTGACGATGATCGGAAGAGCGAAGAATCACAAGATGATGCAATATACGCTGTATCAAAGATAATGACACAAGATAATGAAATGAGGCAGTTTGTACTTGACAATATATTTGTAGAAAGAGTATACTGTCCATAAATTCACACGTATAAGAAAAAGAGCAATGGAGCACATAATGGTGCAACATTGCTCTTTTGTGTTACCGAGACTTTTTAAATTTAACTTAGAAAAAATATGGAGGAAATAGCTTGTTGTGTGAGAGAAGAGGAGGGCGAATAGTATGGAACAATTAAATGCGATCATTACAAAAATTGATGATTTTGTCTGGGGACCGGTGATGTTAATCTTACTTGTCGGAACAGGAATATTTCTTACAATCCGGACCAGATTCCTGACATGGAGAAATCTTGGATATGCACTAAAAAGTACTCTCAGTAAAGAGGCACGCACAAAGAGCAGAGGAGAAGGAGATGTCTCACCGTTTTCTGCACTTACGACAGCTCTTGCAGCAACGATTGGAACCGGAAATATCGTCGGAGTTGCGACTGCCATGGTTTCAGGAGGACCAGGAGCACTTGTATGGATGTGGATTTCCGCGGCGTTTGGTTTAACTTCCAAGTTCAGTGAATGTATGCTGGCAATCAAGTACCGTGAAGTGAATGAAAAGGGAGAGATGAGCGGAGGCCCAATGTACACGATGAAAAAGGGTATAAAGAATAAGACATTAGGTTCTGCTCTTGCATGGTTATTTGCACTCTTTGCAGTGATTGCTTCATTTGGTATTGGAAATATGACACAGGGAAATTCTATTTCAGGTGCACTGCATACAACATTTCATATCCCGACATGGATCACTGGAATTGTGATCACAGTGCTGGCTTTACTGATCATTGTCGATGGTATTAAGTCAATCTCAAAAGTTTCTTCCGTTGTTGTTCCGGTCATGGCAATCTTTTATGTCATTTGCGGACTGATCGTGATTGTGGGAAATATTGCGAATCTGCCATCGGGTCTTGCTATGATATTTAAAATGGCTTTTTCTGTTGAAGCTGTTGGCGGCGGACTTTGCGGCTCAATTGTAGCTTCTATGATGAATGCCATGAGATACGGAGTTGCCAGAGGTGTATTTTCAAATGAAGCCGGAATGGGTTCAGCAGCTATTACAGCAGCGGCAGCAATAACAGATAATCCGGTACGACAGGGATATATTAATATGACAGGAACTTTCTGGGATACAATTGTTGTATGTACCATTACCGGACTTGCGATTGCTTCCTCAGGCGTACTTGGAATGACAGATTCTGCAGGAGAATATCTGACAGGTTCAGATATAACAATTGCTGCATTTAAGACAGTTCTTGGAACTTCTGGCGGCTGGCTTGTAACAATCGGGATTACATTATTTGCATTTTCTACAATCCTCGGATGGGAATATCATGGAGAAAAAGCATTTGAATATTTACTTGGAACACACAAATATAACATGTTTTACAGAGTGCTCTTTTCTCTGGTTGTATATCTTGGCTGCACACAGACACTTAATCTTGTATGGAGCTTTTCGGATATAGCAAATGCGCTCATGGCAATCCCGAACCTGATCTGCATGCTCATACTTAGTAAAGAAGTAGCACAGGACATCAAAGCATTTCAGCCAGAGATAGACAACAGACATACAGAAAAACGTTCCGAACAAAACACGTATGTGCAAGATGTAAAATAAAAATATGAGAAAAATATAAAAGACTTATCGCAAAATAAAACAGAAAAAGTCCTGTCCTATGACGATAGGATAAAATTCGACATGTCTGCGAGCATAGCATGTCTTTCTATGTACTGTCTGAGCCGTAAGGCGAGTTTACATAGAAAGACATAGATAAGCGGCGCAGCAGACATAGAATTTTACCCGTGTCGTAGAACAGGATTTTTTTCTGCTTTAATATAAAAGATTTTTCATTATATAATTTTCCATTTTACAAAAACAATTCTAACAGGAACACTACCATGCATGCGCATACGGATACTTGCAGCAGGCTTTTCCCAAACCATGCAAGTGCTGTGGCAACGATCAGAGCTGCCCATGCAGACCAGACACTTCCGGTCGCGGACAGGATTGCCGGGAAGGTCATCACTGCCAGTGTGACGTATGGTACATAGTATAGAAATGACCGAATCGTTTTATTTTTAATTTCTTTTCGAATCAAGGTCAGAGGCAGCATACGGATCAGATAAGATACTCCGGCCATGACCAGGATATAGATATAAATATTATGACTCATGACTTGCCTGCCTTTCATTGTTATTTAATACACTAGATTCAGTGTTTTTTGTATCGTCCTCCTCCTCATTGATTGGGAACAGGATTGCAGCACCTCCAGCAATAAGAATCGTAAGCAGAATCGTTCTTGTTCCGGTAGAAAGTGTGTGTACGACTGGAAGTTTTGTAAATGCAAAGCTTGCTCCCATGGAAATCAAGACAACTCCCGCAAGAATCCTATTTTTTCTTGCAGGTGGGATAATGATTGCCAGGAACATGCCGTAAAGACCGACACTTAATGCACTGACGATATTAGCCGGTAGAATGGATCCCATCAAAGTTCCAAAAAGTGTTCCGAAAGCCCAGCCGGGAAGTGCTACAGTATATGCACCAAAAGAATAGTATGGATTCAATTTACCCGGTACGGCCACGGAGATTCCAAATAACTCATCAGTGACATCATAACTTAGAAGCAGACGCTGGATCATCGGTGTGTCTGGTGGAAGTTTCTGACTTAATGCACAAGACATCAGAAGATAACGGGCATTTGTGATTAATATCAGAATCGCGACTTCCAGATAGCCGCCACCTGCGGCAATCAGCGTAAATCCGGCAAATTCACCAGCTGATGCATTATTAGTAAAACTTACGAGAAATGCCTGAAAGGGTGTGAACCCGGCATTTTTCGCAGCAATACCAAGGGTAAATGAAACTGCGAGATAGCCAAGGGCAATGGGAATTGCGTCCCGCATACCCTTGGCAAACCAAGACTTATTAGTACCTCTCATTTGTGACCTCTTTTCCTATCTCATAAATTCATTGATTACGTGTAACACACCGTCTTCATCGTTGGATTTTGTGATGTAATCTGCAGATTCTTTCACCAGTGGCTGAGCATTTGCCATGGCAACTCCAAGACCGGCAGTCTCAATCATAGTCAGATCATTGTATCCGTCCCCGCAACAGATCATGGCATCGGTAGAAAGTCCGATGCTGGTGAGCAGCTTTGTAAGGGAGTGAGCTTTATCAATACCCTGGGGCATAATTTCGAGAAAGAACGGATCTGAGCAGTAAATAGACAGATAAGAGTGAAATTGTTTTTCAGCTTCAGCTTTTACTTCCTGAATCAGTTCCGGTTCTCCGGTAATCAGAAATTTATTGTTATTATTTTTAGTGACGTAAGAGATGAAATCGTCCACTTTTGTAATTGGCATATGATTGATGAAAGATTCTTTTTCGCTGTATTCATTCGTATCTCCACCTGAAATCAGCTCGGTATCGGTGTAGGCAAGAATGTCAATCCCCGGATATTTTTTCACGATTTCAAGCAGCGGAGCCGCAACATCATTTGGAAGATATTTGCTGTAAATGATCTCACCGGATCGGCAGTCTGTGATACGACCACCGTTGTAGGAGAGAATATAACTTCCATAGTCTCCAAGGTGAAGTTCCTCTGCCAGAGGAAGGACGCCCTGAGAAGGACGTCCACTGGCTAATACAACTTTTTTTCCGTTTTTCTGAATGTCGATCAGAGCATCTCTGGTCGATGGTGTAATCTCTTTTCTGGAATTGGTCAGCGTCCCATCCAGATCCAGTGCCAGAAGCTGGTAGTTCATAGTTTTATACTCCTAAAATTTTTGTAATTCATCTACGATTTCAGGGAACTGCATACCATGTGAAGCTTTCACAAGGATATTGTCACCTGGTTGAATCAGATGTTTCATCTCTGCAAGAAAGTCTGCTTTTGCAGGGAACCATTTTGCCTCGCAGCCATGTTCAGAAGCTCCGGCTACAAGCTCTTTGGAAAGCTCGCCAATTCCGCATACAAGGTCGATGCCTATATCACCTGCATGTGCACCGGTTTCGTAGTGGAGTTCTTTTCCGGTCTCGCCCAGTTCGCCCATGTCGCCAAGAACAGCGACTTTTCGTCCGATTGCCATATTCAGAACATCTAAGGAAGCCTGCATGGAAATTGGATTTGCATTATAGCAGTCATCTAAGATGATGATTTTATCTGTTTGAATGATATTATTTCTTCCAGGGATTGAAGGCAGTCCTTCAATTCCGGCTTTGATTTCTGCTGGTGTAAGTCCAAGTTGATAGCCGACAGCAGTTCCGGCAAGAGCGTTTTGTACCATGTGAGCACCAGGAAGTGGAACGATGCAGTCAAAGCTTTCGCCGGACGGAAGATGAATCGTACAGGAAGAACCGCGAAGTCCAAGTGATTCTACGTCAGTTGCATAGAACTGGCAGTTCTTTCCAAGACCGAAAAATTCAGGATCTACGCCTTTGACCGGTCCCATATCACGGAGCAGATCATCGTCTCCGTTCAGAAGAATAGAACCACCGGTCTTCATATCCTGGATCATCTGAGATTTTTCCTGAAGAATCCCTTCTCTTGTCTTGAAAAATTCCAAATGTGCGATACCGATATTCGTGATCACACAGATATCCGGGCTTGCTACGCTGGAAAGACGACGCATTTCACCAAAGTGGTTGACACCCATTTCCAGAACAGCGACCTGATGCTTTTCATTCATTTCAAAAATTGTAATTGGAAGCCCCCATTCATTGTTGAAGTTTCCAAGTGTTTTATGTACACAGTATTTCTGAGACAGTACAGAAGCAATCATTTCCTTTGTGCTTGTCTTTCCGACACTTCCTGTGATTCCGACAACCTTAATATCGAAAGAATCACGATAAAGCTTTGCAGTATCAAGAAGTGCCTGGCCAGTAGACTCTACCAGGATATATGGAAAATCTGTCTCGCCAAGATCTTCATGGGAAATCACGCACATTGCGCCTTTTTTAATGGTATCTGGAATGAATTTGTGAGCGTTGACGCGTTCACCGTCAATGGCAATGAACAGATAGTCTTTTTCAACTTTCCGGCTGTCAATTGTAACACCGGCAACTTCTTTGTCCAAAAGATTTTCAGGCCCCCGGTACTCTCCGTGGCAGGCCTTAGTAATATTTCTTAAAGTAAGGTTTTTCATGATGGATTTCCTCTTATCTGTAACGCGCATTCATAGATTCTTCAATGATGCGTTCGCATAATTCGTTGTACTCGATGCCTGCGGCTTTTGCAGCCTTCGGAAGCAGACTTGCGGCAGTCATTCCTGGAAGTGCATTCATTTCCAGACTGTAGAATTCGCCGTCTTCGTCATCAATGATAAAGTCAGCACGTGCATACACATCCATACGGAGTGCGGCAAATGCTTCTTCTCCGGCACGCATCATGCGCTGCTGAGTTTCTTCATCAATAGATACCGGTGGACAGATTTCCTGTGCTCCGCCAGCCTGATATTTATTCTCATAGTTGAAGACACCATCTTTCGGAATGATCTCAACTAATGGGAGTGCTTTTCCGGCAATGACAGCACTGGCAAACTCACGACCTTTGATGTAAGGCTCAATGACCAGTTCTTCATCTGGGTTCTTTTCAAATGATTCACGAACTGCATTGTTATATTCTTCTTCTGTATGACAGATGTAAACTCCAATACTGGAACCATTTTCACATGGTTTTACGACCAGTGGGAGATAATATCCAAGTTCGGATAAAGGAAGATCCTTTGTCTCTTTTGTCAGATGTGTTCCACGAGGAGTCGGTACACCACTCATTTTATAAATCTGTTTTGTTACTAGTTTGTTCATAGACAGGGCACAGCCAAAAGAGTTGCAGCCTGTATATTTGATTCCAAGAAGATCAAAGGCAGCCTGAAGTTTACCGTTTTCTCCGACAGAGCCGTGCAGAGCGACAAATGTAATGTCTGCCATACGGCACAGTTCAATGACGTTTGGTCCAAACATGCAGTCGGACTGATCCGGGCGAGATTTCTTAAGGGCTTCAAGGTCAGGTTCTTTTGTGCTGATATTTTTTGCAATCTCAAGACCTGCGCCCGGAAGAGTAAATACATCTTCCAGATTCGCAGGCGCATTTTCAAGACCGAAGTACAGGTCAAGAAGATAAGCCTGGTGTCCGTTTTCCAACAGTGTTTTGCAGATGCCGGCACCGGAAGTCAGTGAGACGTCACGCTCCGGACTTAAGCCGCCTGCTAATACTATAATTTTCATAATGAATGCTCTCCTTTTATTCTGGTTTGTGTGCCTGATCGAGTAAGGCTTTCTTTACATCATATAATCTCTGGGATAAATCTACATAAACCCGGTGTGGATAGAAGAGACGTTTTGTCTCGTCCCACAGGGAGTCTTTTTCCTGTTTACAATATTCTGCAATCTCCGTGACAGAAGGGGAAGTGTAAATACATTCTCCGTTTTTGAAGATCGGAACAAGCATTTCACGCATGGTATAAGTACCGCCTACAAGCTTTGTTTTCTTCCATGTCTCCAACGGGTCAAAGAGAAGAAGATCCTGACTTTCGTCAAATGTTTCATCAGCGAAGCAGATCAGATCAGCTTTGATCTTGCCGGTCTCTTTTTCATAGACACGGTAGATTGTCTTATTTCCTGGATTGGTGATCTTTTCTGTGTTTTCAGAAATCTTGATCTTCGGGATAAATTCTCCGTTTTCATTCTTGATTGCAGACAATTTGTATACACCGCCAAATGACGGGCAGTCTTTGGACGTGATCAGATGAGTACCAACACCCCAGGAGTTGATCGCTGCACCCTGTGCCTTCAGATCATGGAGCAGATATTCGTCAAGATCATTGGAAGCGCAGATGGAAGCGTCCGGGAATCCGGCTTCATCTAACATTTTACGTGCTTTTTTGGAAAGATATGCAAGGTCTCCGCTGTCCAGACGGATTCCGTATTTTTTTAATGGTTTTCCTGCGTCTTTAAATTCCTGGAAGACACGGATGGCATTTGGGACGCCAGATTTTAATGTGTCATAAGTGTCTACCAGAAGTGTACAGTTGTCCGGATATAGCTCTGCATAATATTTAAATGCAGTGTATTCGTCCGGGAATGTCATGATCCAGCTATGTGCGTGAGTTCCCATAACAGGGACATCAAAAAGCTGACCTGCCAGTACATTTGACGTACCGACACATCCTCCGATTATAGCGGCACGTGCTCCGTAAAGTCCGGCATCCGGTCCCTGTGCACGGCGCAGTCCGAACTCCATGATTCCGTCTCCGTCGGCGGCATAGACAACACGGGAAGTCTTAGTAGCGATGAGAGACTGGTGATTGATCAGATTCAGGATAGTTGTCTCGACAAGCTGAGCTTCCATGATCGGAGCAATGACCTTAAGCAGTGGTTCTTTTGGGAATACTACGCTTCCTTCCGGAATTGCATAGATATCTCCTGTAAAGTGAAAACCACTTAAATACTGAAGAAAATCATCATCAAAAATGTGAAGACTTCGTAAGTAGTCCACATCTTCGTAGGTGAAATTCAGGTTCTTAATATAGTCAATGACCTGGTCAAGTCCCGCGCAGACGGAATAACCATTGCCGCAGGGATTGTGACGGTAAAACACATCGAATACAACCGTCTCATGTTGACCTTTTTTATAATAACCCTGCATCATTGTCAGTTCATATAAATCAGTCAGCAGTGTTAAATCTTGTTTGTTCATAGTGAGCTCCTTTCATGACTGAATCGTAAGCTTTGTTTTCATAATTGATGATACCACGGATTGCTTTGTATCGTACATTTCATGATATCTTGTGTATTATATATCATAATGGTACCTTTATACAAGGGTATGATTTTTCTCAATCGTGTCCTTTATGATCTTCTGGCAGTAAACATCGATCTTCTTGCGGTCTTCTTTTTCCATTTCATCCATATATATAGGGGAGCAGTACTCCAAAACAACGTGTGTTTTTCTGATATATGGCAAATGTTCCTCAAAAATATTAATGGTGTTATTCAGTGCAACAGGTACGATCGGACATCCGCTCTTTTCTGCAATTTTAAAGGAACCGGCATGGAATGGAAGAAGACTTAATTCTTCTCCTTTGTTGCGTGTCCCTTCTGGGAAAATAAAAACAGAAATTCCATTTTTCACCTGATCGATCGCAGTCAGGATGGTTTTAAGACCTTCTCTTATATTGTCGCGATCCAAAAACAGGCAGTATACCCGTTTCATCCAGGTGCGAAGGAACGGGTAATTTAACATTTCCTTTTTGGCAACGAATCCGGTCAGATCCCTGCAGCGGGAATAAGTCAGCAAAATGTCAAAATAACTTCTGTGGTTGCCCACGTAGAGAACCGGTTCATTAGGAACACGGTCTTCTCCGATGACGGTCACTTCGACACCGGAAATTTTCAGGATTACTTTAAATCCCCATTGAACGATACGTAGTGCTGCGAGATCGGCTGAGCGTTTATTCACTTTGCCAATAAGCCAGAGAATTCCGAGTATAGGAATCCCGAGCAGAAAATATAACAATAAAAATATTGCAACGAGTATAAACCGTAACATATGTCAAGTTCCTCCAACTAATATCTTCCATATAAAATAGTCATGCCACGAAGTTCATCGGCAAGTTCGTCTTTGAGCGCGGACTGCTGATAACGCCAGCTCCAGTTCCCGGCGCCGATACCTGGTGTGTTCATGCGTCCTTCTGCACCAACACACAGAACATCCTGAAGAGGAAAGATTGCATATGCAGCAACACTTGCAAGTGCGGTTCCAATAAGATCCAATGGGAAATGTGTATCATTGCTGCAGTGTGTGTAGCGGCGTACTTTGTCGCGGCATTCCGGGCGCAGTGTCTGATACCAGCTGCGAGTCGTGTCGTTATCATGAGTTCCGGTGTAACATACGCAGACTGGAGATGTGTAGCGGTGTGGCAGGTAGCTTCCTTCATCCAGAGAGTCAAATGCAAACTGCAGAACCTTCATGCCCGGGAATCCAAATTCATCTCGCAAAGCTTCCACTTCCGGGGTGATAATGCCCAGATCTTCTGCAATAATTGGAAGGTTTCCCTCAAAAGCATCACGAACTGCGGAAAATAATGCATGGCCCGGAGCTTTTACCCATTCGCCATTCACAGCGGTCGATTCGCCGTAAGGAATGGACCAGAAAGCTTCAAATCCGCGGAAGTGATCTACACGAAGAATATCCAGGTTGTGAAGCTGTGCACGGATACGGGATATCCACCAGGAAAAATGTTCCTCCTCATGAGCTTCCCAGTTGTACAATGGATTACCCCATAACTGTCCGGTGGCTGAAAAATAATCCGGCGGTACTCCGGCTACGCGAGTCGGATACCCTTTGGAGTCCAGTTGGAACAGATGCTGGTTCGCCCACACATCGGCGCTGTCCATAGATACAAAAATCGGGATATCACCGATGATGCGGATATCGTGGTCATTTGCATATTTTTTGATTCGTTTCCACTCGTCAAAGAATAAGAACTGAATAAAACGATAGTATTCTATATCTTCATGCATGGATTTAAAAAGACCGGCTTTGAATTCCAAAGTCGGACACCGATATTCATCCGGCCAGTGGAGCCAGTCAGCGCCATGGTGTAATTTCTTACATGCCATAAACAAAGCATAGTCATCCAGCCAGTAGCGGTTGCTTTCATAAAATTCCTGGAAAGACTGGTCCATGCCTGGGATTTCATGGCGTTTCTGTGGAAAACGGCTGTAGGCAAGGGCCAGAACTTTCTCCTTCCACGGAATGACCTGTCCATAATCTACGTGACTTGGGTCTGCAATCGGGCAATCGGTAAGTTCCCAGCCACCGATCAGTCCAAGACGGATCAAATGTCTTGGATCAATGAGAAGAGGCTGACCTGCAAAAGCAGAAAAACTCTGGTACGGAGAGTCTCCGAAACCTGTGTGGGTCAGTGGCAGTACCTGCCAGAGATGCTGACCTGCCCGTGCCAGAAAATCGATAAAGGCATATGCTTCATCTCCAAGATCCCCAATCCCGTAAGGGGAAGGCAGAGAAGTCGGGTGAAGCAAAATGCCGGATAAGCGTTCGTTATTTATCATATTTTGTAATCTCCTTTTAAAACCATGTTGAAGTAGGAACTTTTAAACTTAATGCCTGCTTATACAAAGTCAAGCCGAGGCATTCTTGGACATGGCATTTTATTAAGTATACAACAATTTTGGAATTTTTCCTAGACTTGGTGTGTATGATGTTATAAAAGGTTTTTCATGAAGAAAGAGAGCATCATGAATCGAAAACATTTTTACATAATTGCAGGGATTTTTATTTTGGCACTGGCTGGGTGCAGTATTAAAAAGGAAGATACAAAAAAGATACAGGATATTGAATTTACGGTAGTAGCACCAGAAGACGTACCAGAGGAACTGAAAGAAGATATCGAAAAGGCGCGGGATACCCCATTTCGTCTGACTTATGCAGATCAGGGGTATCTTTACATGGCGCGAGGGTATGGAGAAAAAGAAAAAACGGGGTACAGTGTAGAGGTCAACGCATGCTACGAAACATCAGATGCTATCAGGATCCAGACAACACTTCTCGGTCCGGCAAAGGGCGAGAAGACAAAAGAAAAGAAAACATATCCGTATGTGGTGATGAAAACAGAATATAGAGAGAAAGATGTGATATTTGAGTAAAAGTAATGTGCCAGCCA
>OGRK01001697.1_pt1 | contig 13009 bp, 11 predicted proteins | sample 1553471 | NCBI WGS metagenome assembly OGRK01 (sample SAMEA2580080, study PRJEB22360) | human gut metagenome | biome: human gut; feature: human-associated habitat; material: faeces | place: Denmark | collected 2008/2010
ATGCAATGTACACGAATTATAGTTTATATTTTTGTAAATATTGTTATTGATTCAATTTTCAGGTGATGGTTTGCAATGTATATTTCCAATTGCAAGGAAACAATTATCAGTAATTCTTTGCAGAAAATATCATTTAAGCCTTCTGCAGGAACCACGAACAATTAATTCCGGCTGAATCAGACGTTCTACTTTGCTATCCTCTTCTGACACTCCATTGATTTTTTCTAATATCAATTCTGCTGCCATCTCTCCAAGCCGCTCCTGTGGATGGGCAATGGTTGTGATTCCGGTTCCGCGCTGGGCATAGAGGGAATTGTCATAGCCTGTGACGGAAATATCCTTTGGTACTTGAAGACCACAATCTTCAAGAGATTCAATCACCTGTACAGCAATCTGATCATTGTAGCAGACGATTCCATGAGGAAGCGATCCGGTTTTTACCATTTCTTTTACCATCATAGATGGTTTACTCCGCCGATCTTCGGTGTGGAACCATACTACCAGATCTGGATCATAAGGAATACCAGCCTCCTGCAATGCCCTCACATACCCTTTATGTCTCTGGATACCCTGAATGTCATCTGCCTTGAAAAAACCGGTAATCCTGCGGTGTCCCTGCTCCAGAAGGTACTTTGTCACCAGATAGCCGCCCCTGGCATCATCCATAAGAATGTGGGGCTTGTCCTTCATTTCCGTGTAAATTCCCTGGATAAAAATCTGATATTTCTCCAGATTTTCGTAAAGGCCAGGATGCCGACAGCTAAGCTGGCTTTTACTTGGCTCTATGATCAGACCATCAATATCTTTCTGAAAAAGCTCTTCTAGACATTTTGCCTCTTTCTGACGGCTGTTTCCTGTATTTTTCAGGATAATACTGTACCCGTTATCGGACAGCACCTCATCGATTCCCTGGATCAGCCTAGGAAAAATATAATCGGAGATATATGTAGTCACCACTGCGATGTTTCCGGTCCCGTGGATCTGACGGAGCACATCCGCACAGAAGGTTCCCTTTCCCTGAAAGGATTCTATGTAGCCATCTCCTGCCAGGATCCCCAGAGCCTTTCGCACCGTATGCCTGCTCAGCCCGTAGCGGACACTGAGCTGGTTTTCAGAGGGAAGCTTCTCACCCGGACGGATCTTTCCGGAAAGAATGTCTGTTTTCATTTCTTCCATCAGTGCATAATATTTTGCTTTTCCGTTTTCTGCCATAAGCTCCTCCCTTCGTTTGTATTTTGATCTGTATTTATCCTGTTCGTTTCATCTGTAATTATTTTATAACTTGTATATACATGCGAACAAGTTGTTTTTATTATTTATCAAAAGTTCCATATAAAGAAAGGCCGGAACACCCTCCCCATTCTGGTGTTCCGGCCTTTATATGCCGCCTTGCATATTTATTTCAAAGTTTTTGCTGCCTTCCGATCATTTCCTGCCTTAGCGGTACATCTTCATATAATCCCCATGTGCCTCGATCAGCTCATCACACATTGCCTGGATGTCTTTGATGTTCAGCTCTGCACCTGTGTGCGGGTCCATCATGGCTGCCTGATAGATTTTCTGGCGGTCTTTGGTCACTGCTGCCTCAATAGCAAGGAGCTGCGGGCTGACATTGGATGAGTTCATAGCTGCCAGCTGTGTAGGAAGCTTGCCCACTTTTACCGGATGTACACCGGTTCCGTCGATATAGCATGGAACCTCTACGCAAGCATCCGACGGAAGGTTATCGATATAACCGTTGTTAAGAACATTTCCACCGATCTTGTACGGTGTGTTTGTAACAACAGCCTCCATGATATAAGAAGCATACTCTTTACTTCTCTCATGGCCGATCTTGCCATCCTTGAGGATATCCTCGCGCTCTTTTTCCCAGCCCTCGATCTGTTTGATACATCTTCTCGGATATTCGTCAAGCGGAATATTGAACTCCTCGATCATCTCCGGATATTTGGATTTAATGAAGAACGGATTATACTCTGCATTGTGCTCACTGGACTCTGTGCAGTAGTATCCAAGATGACGGATGTACTCGTAACGTACCATATCCTCATGCTTCTCGCCGGAGGTATTCTTCTCCTTGGCGATTCTGCGGATCTCCGGGTACAGGTCGTTTCCGTCTTTGTCATGGATCTCAAGAAGCCATGCCATGTGGTTGATACCTGCGATCAGCTCGGTACGTCCCTCAAGCTTGTCTTCCATTCCCATTCCCTCAAGAAGTTTCTGGGAGCAGACCTGAACGCTGTGGCAGAGACCTACGGTGCGGATCTTTGTGAAACGCTGCATATAGCCGGTGAGCATTGCCATAGGGTTGGAGTAGTTCAGGAACAGAGTGTTCGGGCAGACCTCTTCCATATCCCGTGCGAACTCTTCCAGAACCGGAATGGTACGAAGTGCACGCATGATACCACCAATTCCCAGGGTATCTGCGATAGTCTGTTTGATGCCGTATTTCTTCGGAATCTCAAAGTCTGTTACTGTACATGGCTCATAACCGCCTACCTGAATGGCATTGACTACGAAATCTGCATCGCGAAGTGCATCTTTACGGTTCTCTGCACCGAGATATGTTTTGATCACTGCGCGATCCTCATTTACGTTGTGGTTGATGGCACTTAAGATAATCCTGGAATCCTCCAGTCTCTTCTCGTCGATATCATAAAGTGCGATCTCGCTCTCGCGAAGTGCCGGTGTGCACATACAGTCGCCAAGTACATTTCTTGCGAAAACCGTGCTTCCAGCTCCCATGAATGTAATTTTGATCATGTTCGTTTCCTCCTGCTTCCTTTGTTGGGTCTCTTATCCGGAATTCTTGTATTTTTCTTTGAAATTCCTGATTTTCTGCTATTTTTGCGGTGCAGTCCCGCTTCGTTTTCTTTGTGATCTTATCATACTACCAGAAACTTGTTTAAAATATGTACTTTGATGTTAATAATTGTTGTTTTGTTGCATGAGATACCTGGAAGTAATTTTCTATAACATTTCTTATGACATAAAAAACTCTCTGCCCGATACCAGAATTTTATATATTCTGGCACAGACAGAGAGTTTTTTTCTTCGTGAAATATATCACAGAATCAGTCCTCAGATTCCGTATAATCCCCTTTTTTCCCCTTCACTACAAGTTTTCTCTTTTCTTCCTTGTATTCTCTCGGACTTCTTCCTGTTCTTGCCTTGAATACCTTGGAAAAAGCCAGCGGATCTCCATACCCTACTTTTGCAGCTACTTCACTGACCTGAATATCTCCGTTTTTCAGAAGAGTCTTTGCCTTCTCAATGCGAAGATTCATAAGATATTCCTGCGGCGAGCATCCGAGGCTTTTTTTAAACGAGCTGGTAAGATAGCTCCGGTTGACACCAATGCGGTCTGCCAGCTCATTGATCTTCAGACGCTTGTCAAAGTTGGCTGCAATGTAATCCACTGCCTGCTCCACATAAACGGAATTGGGATATCTGTGGGATGGAAGAAGCTTGCCTTCTCTCAGACATGCATCCCGGTTATCTGTGATCAGGTCAGAAAAAAGAAGCAGCAGAAGTCCGTTCCGTTTCAGCTCATTTTCAAAAACGAGCTTGTTGGTCTGGACCATTGCATCAATATATTTTGCAGCATTTTCCATGCAGTGGATCCTTCGGACCGGATTTTCCCGGCTGAAGCCGCTTACATGGATCACTTCCTCCGCAGTCATTCCCTCAAATCCCACCCAGCGATATGTCCAGGGATTGTCCATGTCTGCCTCATACCAGGCCTCCACACTGGATGGGATCAGAAATGCTTCTCCACCTGTCAGATGATACTGATGGCCATCCATCTCAAAAACTCCGCTTCCGGATTCCACGATATGAAGTACATGAGAGATCCTGTTATTTGGTCCAAATCGATGTCCCGGATCGCATTTTTCCCATCCACAATAAGTAAGACAGAGATCCACCGCACCTTTCTTTAAATTCTCCAGACATTTAAAGCTGTCCGAGCTTGTAAAACCAACTGTATGAAGCAACTTGTCACCTCCCTGATGTCATATATTATGTTTCTACCTGTGAGCTGCTTCGCCACCCAATAACAGGCCGCCATATCCGGCGGCCTGTTATTTTTCTGGTCAGGCGAATGTTTTTTCTGCAGATAATTTTTATTCCATCATTTACAGAAATCAGTCCTCTGCTTCAATTGTATACAATACAGAATGGAAATCACCGTTTGTCTTATTGCAGTAGTCACGATCAACCGGGATTCCTGCATACATCAGCTCATTTCCGTAAGCTTTCAGGCACTTATCTTCCCATTTTACTTTGTAAAGCTGATCCTCGTCAAGACCCTTGAAGCGCAAACGCATCCAGGAAGCATTGACCTTGTTCAGTCTTTCATAGTATCCGGCAACTGCCTGTTTTTTGTCTCTGGAAACAACCATCCATGCAGTATCATTTCCTTCGAACGGGCTTAAGATACGGTAGAAATCACCCTCCACCTGGATCAGGTCACGATGTTCCTTCATGAATTCCACCTGTGCCTTTACCTCTTCGATCTCTTTGGCACTTAAAAGGTTCAGATCCAGCTCATAGCCAAAGGTTCCGAAATATGCCACATTTGCTCTTGTGGAAAGCGGTGTGGTACGGTGCAGCTGATGATTCGGTACTGCTGATACATGAGATCCCATGCTGACGATCGGATAAACAAAGGAGGTACCGTACTGGATTTTTTCTCTCTCTGCTGCATCGGTATCATCACTGGTCCATGTCTGCGGTGCAAAGTACAGCATTCCAGGATCAAATCTTGCTCCGCCGCTTGCGCAGGATTCAAAGAGGATGTCAGGGAATCTCTCTGTCAGTCTTGTATACAGCTCATATACACCAAGGATATATTTATGCATGGTCTTGCCCTGATCTGCTGCAGATGCGCCGCGGCTGAAAGGCTCGGACATGTAACGGTTCATATCCCATTTAATGTAGGAAATGGAAGATTCCTCGATAACTTTTGAGATGGAATCATAAATGAAATCCACAACCTCAGGTCTGGAAAAATCAAGAACATGCTGATGTCTTGAGTGGGACTCAAAACGCTCCGGTGCTCCGATGAGCCAGTCCGGATGTGCTCTGTAGCAGTCGCTGTTCTTGTTTACCATCTCAAGCTCTACCCAGAGACCGAATTTCAGGCCCATCTCCTCAATCTTGCGGGAAAGTCCGGAAATTCCGTTTGGAAGCTTATTCTTATTTACAAACCAGTCGCCAAGGCCCTGGTAATCATCGTTTCTGGTTCCGAACCATCCGTCATCCAGAACGAAAAGCTCTACCCCAACCTCTTTGGCTTTTTTTGCAATATTGAGGATTTTTTCCTCATTAAAGTCAAAATAGGTTGCCTCCCAGTTATTGAGGAGGATCGGTCGTGCATGATTTCTCCATTTTCCGCGCATCAGGCGGTCACGGTACAGTCTGTGGTAAGCCTGGCTCATTCCGTTTAAGCCCTTATCGCTATATACCATAACAACCTCCGGAGTCTGGAATTCCTCATCTCTGGAAAGCTCCCAGGAAAATCCCTGTGGATTGATTCCCATCATAACTCGTGTCATCTCGTAGGTGGAAACCTCGACCTGAGCAAGGAAGTTGCCGCTGTACACAAAGCTGAAGCCGAAAACCTCGCCTGTATCTTCTGTTGTATGAGGACGCTTCAGCGCAATAAACGGATTCTGCTCAGAGCTGGAGCCGGTTCCTGCAAGACTCTGTACAGCCTGTGTACCCATCTCAAGCTTGCGTGTTTTTACATAACGCTCACGTGCCCACGCACCGGAAAGATGGATCATCTCATAATCCATATCCGGGAACTCCACTGCTGCACTCATCACATTTTCGAGGCGGATCTTCTGATCCCCTTTCTGAACAAGGCGTGCGCTTCTAGTGATCACCGGGTAATCCTCATATACGGAATATGTAAGAACAAGGTCTGTGTCCATCACAGAATCATGAAGTGTAATGTCCAGAGATGTTGCCTCTTCCTCGTTCTCTGTGTAGGTTGCCGGAAGACCGGCAAGCTTCTTCTTGCCGCCATAGATCTCATGAGAAACATATTTGAAATCTACGATCTCGCTTCCGTTCTCCTGACGAACAGTAAGGGCAGGGCTTCTGTAATCACCGGTTCCGTAAACAGGATACTCCTGTTTGGTATACTGCATGGAAAGAAGTCCCGGTTCCGGAACGCATACAGCCATCAGGGAACGCATGATCTCCTCGTGGAGATAGCTGAAATCCTCTTTGTCGCGGATGGCTTTTCCATAGTACAGATTCTCCATCTGACCATTTTCCATGATACAGGTGATGTAGCTTAAATGTTTGTTATAAATGTGGAATGTCTTTGATCCCTCGTGAAATTTGATCGGCATAATTTTCTCCTTTTTTCGTTTACTGCGGATAAAAATATCCGCCTCTTTCCTTAAGAATCATCAAATAACTGTGCATTTTGGCATTTGCTTCGATAAAAATACCGCTGACAACCTCAATAACCAAATGCTCAGTTATATACATTGTCAGCGGTCTTGTATTACCTTATGTAATATTTCTGATTACAGTTTTCCACCGCTGGTAGCAATACCTTCGATAAACTGTTTCTGGAAGATCATGTAGATCACGATCATCGGAATGCAGGCGATCAGAGATGCAGCCATCAGTTCCGGGAATTTGGATACGTACTGGCCCTGCATCTTTGCAAGTGCGGAAGAAAGTACCAGCATATCCTTATCTGTATTAACGATCATCGGCCACATCAGATCTTTGAATGCGAATACAGCTGTGAAAATTCCAAGTGCGACCATACTGGATCTTGTAAGTGGTGCCATGATGTAAAGGAAGGTCTGACCGATGTTACATCCGTCAAGTCTGGCAGCCTCCTCCAGATCCTTCGGCAGTCCCATGTATCCCTGTCTCAGAAGGAAAGTACCGAACGCAGTGACAATACCTGGGAATACAAGGGCAAAGATCGTATTCAGCATACCCATCTTGCTGACCATCAGGTACTGCGGGATGATGAAGATCTGTACCGGAACCATCATCTGGAACAGTACAAGACTAAAGCAGAGATCACGACCCTTGAAATTCAGTCGTCCAAATGCATAGCCTGCCATAGTTGCTGTAAGAACTGCACACACTACTCGGAAGAAGATCAGAAGCAGTGTATTCTTGTACAGAAGCAGGAAGTTCATGTTATTGATAACAGAAATAAATGCGTCTTTTCTCCATATTTTCGGGAAAATGGTGAAAGGATCTACAGATGTTGCTTCCGTTACAGATTTAAAAGCTGTCAGGATCATCCAGATAAATGGCACAAGCATCGTTATGGACACAATGATCAGTATGACATGTATTAAAATAGTGGTTAATTTCTTTTTTGTTTCCATACTATCCATGGTTAATCCCCCTTTTTAGTTGTAGAATACCCATTTCTTCTGACCGATCATCTGGAATACTGTCAGGATCATGGTGATAATAAGAAGTACTACTACGATCGTAGCGCCGTATCCCATGTTCTTATTGATAAATGCATATTTATAGAACAGGTAAACCAGTGACTGAGTCTTGGTAAGTGCCGGGTTTGACTTGTCAATAACCATATAGATCAGGTCGAATACCTGAAGGGATCCGATCACACGGGTAACAAGTACGAAGAAAATGGTTGGTGAAAGAAGCGGGATCGTGATGTTAAAGAATGCATTCACACCTGTAGCACCGTCAATAGATGCAGCTTCATAATAGTCTCTCGGGATTTCCTGAAGTCCTGCCAGAAAAAGAACCATATTGTAACCGATGATAGACCATACACCGATGATCGCAACTGCAAATACTGCAATTTTCGGATTAGAAACCCAGTTTACATGAACATGGAAAACGTTATTGATAAGACCATAATCAGAGTTGAACAGCCATCTCCATACCATGGCTACCGCTGCCGGAGCTGCTACCATCGGAAGGAAGATGATGGTTCTGTAAATAGAACGGCCCTTCATCTTTCTGTTAAGAAGTACTGCAAGAACAAGTGCGATGACAATGGAAAAAGGAACCTCCACGATCGCATATTTGAATGTGTTGATCAGTGCCTGCCAGATCTCTTTATCTGCAAAAACCTTCTGGTAGTTCTGTAAACCGATAAAGATATTTCCTTTACCAAAATCTCCTGTTTTGAAAAAGCTCTGGTAAATAGTCTGGAAGATCGGAATGATGTTCAATACGATCAATCCGATGGTTGTTGGGAGAATAAACAGCCAGCCCCAGAGGAACTCACTGCGCTCTCTCTTTGTCCGTGCCTGTGACTTGGTAGTTTTAGCCATAAGAATCACTCCTTCTATTCCTTCTATGTATGAGGCCGCTGCACCTGAGTGCGGCGGCCCCTCTCATTACTGCACTTAATTATCGGTGTTTCTTAATGCTTACTCCTCAGCCAGCTTCTCGTTCATCTGATCAGCCATCTGCTTGCAAGCCTCTTCCATTGTGATGTCGCCTGTGTATACGCCCTTAAGGATCTCGTTGTCCTCGTTCTCCCATGTTACAGTAGATTTGGAGTATGGACGGATCTCCATGTCATCCATCATGTTCAGATAAGCCTGAAGGTTGAAGTCTGCGGATTTAGCCCATGCATCAGATGTATCTTTGTATGCACTCATTGTAACACCAAGCTCAGCCTGTTTCTCCTGAGCCTCTTTGGATCCGAGGTACTCGATCAGCTGCCAAGCTTCGTCTGTGTGCTCACCGGAAGCAGATGCTGCCCATCCAAGTCCGTTATATGAGGAAGCTCTTCTGCCTGTCTCAGCGTTCTTAGGAAGCTCTACACAATCACAGTTAGCTGCTGTGTACTCGTTCTCTTTAAATGCTGCAAGCATCCAGGAGCCCTGGCATGTCATAGCGATCTTGCCAGCCTCGAAAAGTACGTCCTCGTTGTTCTCGGACATTGTCTCAAGAGACGGGATCACGCCATCCTTGATCCATCCTTCCAGTGTCTGCATAGCTGCGATCGTCTTCTCATCATCCCAGCCGGATTTTGTCTTGTCATCGCTGATGATGTATCCGCCGTTATCATAGATCAGGTTGTAGTATCCGGCCTGGTTGTTATCATTTCTCATTGCGAGACCGTACTGGGAACCATCATCCTTAGTAAGCTTCTTAGCTGCCTCTGTAACATCATCCCATGTCCAGTCAGCTGTCGGATAATCAAGTCCTGCCTCGTCAAATAATGTCTTGTTGTACCAGAGAGCGATTGTATCTATATCCTTCGGTACTGCATAATATTTATCATCGTATGTATACAGTCCCCAGATATCCTCCGGATAGTTCTCCGGATCGATCAGATCGCTGTCTTTGATCTTGTCGGTCAGATCAAGAAGCATATCGTTGGACATGTATCTCTGACTCTCGTTGGAGTGCATCCAGAATACGTCCGGAAGGGAACCACCCTGTGCACCGGCCTCGAGCATTGTCCAGTACTCATCCCATTTAACAACGGAAATCTCTGTCTTGATTCCTGTCTTCTCTGTGAAGTCTGCAAGAATTTCTTTGATTCCCGGCTCCTGGTTGGTGTCCCAGATGGATACGGAAAGTGTAACATCGTCACCTTTTGCATATACCGGAACTGCTGTCATTACCATGGCACCTACTAACAATAATGCTGCTACTCTTTTAAAATTCATAACTTCTTCCTCCTTTTAAATCTTTCTTATTTTCCCTCTTTCTTTGGTCAGTTTTTATATTTTTTCACGTCCCTGACCGTTGATATTATTATAATTGCACATGGAAAAATGATAAATGGATTATTGTCATTTCAATATGGAAAAATGTTACTTTTTATTCATTTTATCTATTTTTTGTTCATACTTTGTTAATTATTCGTCATTTTTACATGTTTTCGTTTATTTCTTACATATATTTTCATATTTTTCACTATTTATGAGCATATTTTGTCACCCATTTATTTCCTTGTAGCAAAACCAACATTTTTACATATCTGTTTTTGTATGTTTTTACTAACTCAGCACATGTATAAATGTCATTTTCCGAAAAACACAATTTTCCTTTCCTAACATAATTCCATGCGTGCCATCATTTTCACATGTGCACGCAAAGTTCCATGTTTTTTTATACAGTCCCATAAACCGTGCTGATACTTATCTGCGTCCCCTCTCTTTACACACAATCAAAAACTATGCTAAGATTAGCTGTATCGGACTTTTCCCATATGGTCTGTTTTCATTTCTACATTTCTATATAAGGAGGTATTTCGTTATGAATCTTTTAAATGAAGATAATGTCGTCCATGTATTTCTCAACAAGCTGGGTGACATCGTGATCGCCAATCTTCTTTTTATTCTCTGCTGCATCCCCGTGATCACCATTGGGCCGTCACTAACTGCCCTTTATCACTGCATGATGCGTACAGTAAAAGGGAATAACAACGGCACAACGAAAACATTTTTCAGAGCTTTTAAGGAAAACTTCAAACAGTCACTGATCATATGGCTGCTGATCCTTGCTGCCGGAACCATGATCATCCTGAATATCCGCTTTCTGCTCCATGCAGAAGGAAGCGCTGCACATATGCTGTTTTATCTTTCTGTGGGGGTTCTGACTTTGCTGATAATTTTTACTTTATACATATTCCCGGTGATCGCAACCTTTGCCAATACACTGGGGGCACTTTGCAGAAATGCATTTCTGCTGGCATTTATGCATTTCCCCACAACGCTCGCCATTGCGGTGATCACGATCTTTCCATTGTATATGACATATCTCGATGCAAAGCTGCAGCCACTTTACGCATGCTGCTGGTTTTTCTTTGGATTTGGACTTGTAGCTTTTATAAATTCGATGCTGTTGTATCGATTTTTTAAGAAGCTGCTTCCTCCGGAGGAGGATATTTCGCTTTTGTGATGAAAAGCTTGGGAAAATTGTTATTTATTTAGATATAGTATTTTTAGATATAGTATTTTCGCTTTTCAAAGCGGAGGAAATCTGCGAGGGGGAAAGCACTCAGAGTTGCGAAGCCCGTTTTTCCCCCTCGCGCTCCCCCTTTCCGGGCACGCTATATTGTCGTACGCTGTGGGAATGTGTTAGTGTATTGGCACGGCGATGTATTCTACGGTATTGATAATGCTGCGCTATGCCGATGAGGATGCCGATGTATTCTACAATATCAATATCACATCTCGCCCCAGCGCCAATACATTACCACAACAACTCACCTCCAAGTCGACAGCGAAGCGCCTCGACCCATTCTTCCCCGGCAGGCCACAGGGAAACTCAGCCTTTCGTCCCAGTCATCCAGCGCAGCGCTGATGACTCATCCAACTTACGGGAAACCACTCTACATCTCACACTGAACCAGATTTCCACTTCAACCACTCATACCAGACCATCTGATCCCCCTTTTATCCAGTCACTCACATCATCCTATCGGATTTCCCTTCCGTACAGCCACATCTCCCTTACGGTTGGAAATACCAGCACACGCCTTGATGGCGTCCGCATATCCATCCACTCCCTCCATCTCACCTTTCTGTCCTGAAAAAACAGCCCGCGAGGCGTCCCTTTTCACCTACTCTCTTCTCAAAACAACCAACACATCATTCTCACCAAGAACCACATCCCGGCCACCATTCAGCACATCACCCTCAGTCTCCCCAAGGCCAACACACCTCCATTGCCCCTCAGGCAAAGTCACACTTCTGACAACCTCTCCCTGCTTCCAAACAGGCGCCACCAAAAGCGCATCACCAACCATAAACTGATCCATCACTCTCTCCATACCCTGTCCAGGGAAAACAAACTCCATAGAACGGGCAATCGGCTCCCCAGTAGCCTTTGCATTCTCTACAGCCTTCAAAATCTCCGGCAAACACTTCCCCCTGAGCGCCAGCGCATCCTTAACCTTCTGAAAATCCGCCTCAGGCAGCACTCTCCACGGAGACGCGGAAAACTGCATGACCGGCATCAGAGCCGCAATCTGTGCATACCGCACAAACATCTCCGGCGTACATGCATTCTCATTTCCATTCAGAAAACAGGTATACTCACCCCCGCCGATCATATCCGGACTGCCAAAAGGATGCCCCGTCAGTCCTTGGATCAATGTATCCGGGATCAGCCCCGCAATACCAGTCTCGTCCCACTTCGTCTGCTTATCGCAAAGCCTCTGCATCAGCGAATAACCCCCTGCACGGAAACACACACGCAACTCATTAAACGCAAACTGCTCTCCAAATTCCGCCCAAAGCCTGGACAACTCATCCCCGGAAGCATCCCGGAACATCTTATCCCCGGCATGATAATAACAGGGATCACCCGCATCCAGCTTAAAACCATCCACGCCCATATCCATAAGCACATCCAGCTGATCCTTCAGCCACTTCATAGCATCCGGATTTGTCAGATCCAGCGCAGCAGAATAACCATTCCACCACTCCAGGATCCGCGGTTTCCCCTCAGGAGTCTCGATCAGAAAATGCTTATCCCTTGCTTCCCGGAACTCCACAGTATCCGGAGTAATAAAAGGACAGATCCACAACATCACAGAAAAGCCCATCTCATGCAGTTCCCTGATCATTCCCTTCGGATCACGGAAGTTATCCCCACGGAACTGCCACTTTCCATAATAAGGAGACCAGCCATCATCGATCATCAATACCCCTGCCGGAAAACCATTTTCCAGAATACCTTTTGCGTATTTCAGAATATTATCCTGGGTCTGATAATAAGTCAGCTCGATCCAGGAATTATATACCGGAGTCTGGAAAAACCTGTCTGAAAGTTTGATCTCATGAAATGGAAAATGAGATTTCATAGCTGCCAGATATGCACCTCGCAGATCCTGAAAGCCATCTTCCAGAACGACAGTTTCCGGACCCTCCGCCAGGATCTCACCTTTTCTAAAAGAAATGCGGAAACCTGCATTGCTCCAGATGTAACGTCCTTTCGAGGAAAGGAATAAAGGCATGATCTGATTGTGAGTTGGGTTCTCGCGGAAATCCCAGTCCACAATATCTTCTGC
>OGRK01001698.1_pt1 | contig 13002 bp, 10 predicted proteins | sample 1553471 | NCBI WGS metagenome assembly OGRK01 (sample SAMEA2580080, study PRJEB22360) | human gut metagenome | biome: human gut; feature: human-associated habitat; material: faeces | place: Denmark | collected 2008/2010
AATTCATCAGCGATGCCTTTGGTGACTAGGGTATACGCAACAGTTGAACCAACATGGCCTAGCCCGATAACGCCAACTTTCCTCATTTTTCCTCTCGTTGTTAATACATAAGATTCAATCGATTCTAAGTAGAAACCTGGATAAATCAAAAATTATTAATAGTATTTTTTTCAACTAAGGTGGTTAATTAGGATAAAGTTCGTGGCTGAGACCACTTCTTGATGTCTCGTTATTGTCTTTGAATCACGAGCTGATTCGGCGCTGAGGGACTCCGCCTACACTTCGAGAGGCCTTCTGTTCTGTGCCAACTAGAAAAATCATGTTTAAGGAAAAGACTCCTGACATGCAGCCGTTGGTTTTTTGGGAAAAAGAAGATGCGCAGCAAACGCTAAGAGGATTTAAGAGGTTTTGGTGCGGGTGGACGGACTCGAACCGTCACGTCGATGACACTAGAACCTAAATCTAGCGCGTCTACCAATTTCGCCACACCCGCAGGAGACGGAATTGTACCTGAGATCACGGCAGAGGAAAAGTTTGAATCAATTTCTGTTAAGCAAACGCGACTTTGAGAGCATTTTCCAACACGACTTTGAGAGCAGTTAGCTACTCAACAGTGAGATCTATTTCCAACGAGATTTTGATAGTCCAAACCAACGCAAATTTGAGACCGATCGCCAACGCAATTTTGGGTACACTCGTCGATTTATGAAGGAGAAACATGGTCAAAAAAATCAGTTCCTAAGGAGTTTTCCCCTCAACAAAAAGCCGATGTGCTCAGGCAATATGAACTTCGCCTAATTACTCAAGCCGCGGCCTGCCAGATTCTCAGAGTTTCCCCTGCTACATTTTTCCGGTATCTTAAAAAGCTGGGCGAAGGCGGTGTTGAAGCCCTAAAGCACGGTAATACCGGAAAGAGGCCTCACAATCGCATGGAAGAATCTCGGAGATCACGAATCGTAGACCTTATTTCCACGAAGTACTGTGATTTCCAACCCGCTTTAATTTGCAAATATCTGCTTCGTGATGAAGGAATCGATGTTTCTGAGGAATTCATCAGGCGCATCGTTAAAGCCCAAGACCCGGTCACGAGGAATGTACTTCTTGAGGAAGCACATCCCCTCAGACGTCGCAGGAACCGCTTTGGCGAGCTGATTCAAATCGATGGAAGTCCTCACCATTGGTTTGGCAATACGAAAGAAGCTTGCTGTTTACTGGCCTTTATTGACGATGCAAGCGGCAAAATCACAGCAGCCGGATTTTTCCCGACTGAAACTGCGGCAGGGTATCTCAGGTTAATCAAGGAACATGTGCTTCGCTACGGCATTCCGCTCGCCTTCTACAGCGATAGACACAGCATCTTCGCGCCTGTAAATGCTGAAGACAACGAAGGAGACGGGACCCAATTTCAAAGGGTTTGCGGCCTCTTAGGAATTGAATCCATTCTCGCTCTGACACCTCAGGCAAAAGGTCGTGTGGAGCGTTTAAATCAGACTCTTCAAGGAAGATGGCCAAAAGAATTCAAGCTAAGAGGCGTGGGAGATATTACAACGGCCAACAATCATATTGAAGAATTTATCAATGAATTTAACGAGGAGTTTGCTGTTGAACCGCTTAACAAGGAAGACGCCCACGTGCCTCTTTCGAAGGGGATTGGTCCAGAGGACATTAGGAGGATCTGCAGTCCTTGGGAGACAAGAATTTTATCTAAGCAACTAACGTGTTCATACAAAAATTTAGTACTCCAGATACAAGCGGGCTAAAAGCAGAGCCTACGAGGAAAAGAAGTCAAGATTGTGGAGTATGACACCGGGGAGCTTGAAGTAATTTACGCTGAGAAACTTCTCCCTTTTAAAGCGACGACCCGAGACCAGCTTAAAACATACGAACCGTATAAAGAGACCTCAAAAACTATTGACCATCGATTAGACGAAATAGGACGAAGGGAGCTTGACCGACGGGCTGTGTGGATCGCTAAGCGCTTGGCAAAGGCGAAGAAGGCTCTAGAACTTAAGGAAGAAATACTACAGGCGGCTGAAGAGGTAAGCGAAGAAACTTAGCAAGTTCATTTTTTTGGGAGGGATATGCCGCTTCGCTCCGCTCCGCGGCATACCCCTCCCAAAAAAGATTCAGCGAATTTGCTGTGAAAAAACAAAAGATTTTTACTTTTATTTTTTTTTGATTTTCTTACTCTCAAATTCGCACTGTTTTACAACTCTCAAAATCGTATTTGCTTAGCAAAGTTTGAATCAATTTCAATTGATTAATCTTTCTTTCTCCTATTTATAAAAGCGAAAAGCAGAGATGTTTTCTTACAGATCCCAACAAATCCTTGCAGAAATCTCTAAGGGTTTACCTTTAGAATCAGCGCAGAATCCTACAGAGGTGAATTAAATGCTTACCAAAAAACAAATCGAGCTCGTTAAGGCTACAGTTCCTGTACTCCGCGAACACGGAGTTGCACTGACATCCCACTTCTACAAGAGAATGCTTTCTCATAATCCTGAGCTGAGACAGGTTTTCAACATGGGTCATCAGCGCGCCGGCTTTCAGCAGCAAGCTTTAGCTGGGGCTGTCCTAGCTTATGCCGAAAACATTGAAAACCTTCAGCCGCTTTTAGGTGCCGTCGCACATATCGCCAACAAGCACGTTTACGTCGGCATCCGCGCAGAACACTACCCTATCGTCGGCAAGCACCTCATTGCTTCTATCAAGGAAGTACTGGGGGAGGCAGCTACGGACGAATTATTAGATGCCTGGGCTGCCGCCTACTCTCAACTCGCAGACATCCTTATCGAAACAGAGAAAAGCATTTACGACAAAAACGCAGTTGCCGAGGGCGGCTGGACCGGCTGGCGGTTTTTCAAAGTTTCCGAGAAGTCCAGGCAGACGGATGACGTCACTTCTTTCAAACTAGTCCCGATTGACCACGGTAAGATGCCGAAAATTAAGGCCGGCCAGTACATCTCCGTTCGCGTTTTCGTTAAAGGTCAGGAACTTGTTCAGCCGCGCCAATACACGGTGGTTAATACTGACTCCACCTCTCTTACGATCGCCGTCAAAAAAATTGAAGCTGACGAGAAATCCCCGGCAGGCATGGTCTCCAACACGCTGCATAACCAAATCAATGAAGGAGATGTGGTGGAAGTTTCTTTCCCGGTTGGAGAATTCAATCTTCCGGCAGGGAACGGAAAGCTTTGCCTTCTTTCCGCCGGCATTGGTATCACTCCCTTGTTCGCCATGCTGAAAGAAGCTGTGAGGAAAGATCCGACTCGTAAAATTTTCTTCATCCATGTCTGCAAATCTAAAGAGGCCATTCCTTTTTCCGGCGAAATCGATCTTCTCGTGAAGGAGGGGGCTGTGACATTTGAAGTTTTTGAAACCTCTGTCCACGGCCGTCCTTCTGAAGACTTCTTCAAGAACATCGCAGAGAAGAATACAGACTACTGCGTTTGCGGTCCGGTTTCTTTCATGAAACTGGCCGCCGCTGAGCTCGTCAAGAATGGAGTTTCCGAAAACAAGATCCACGCTGAAAAATTTGGAACCGGCGCTATCTGATTTGGCTGGCTCTCCTCCAGTTCTCTTTAAATAAAAAAAAACTGGAAGATAATTCATCAAAGCTCGAACGTTAAGTTCGAGCTTTTTCTTTTCTACAAATCAAAAGAATTCCCCCGAATCAACGGAACATAGGTGGTACTTCAAAGAGAAGTCAAAATTTAAAAAGACGCCAAGAAAGCCAACAACCATTAAAGAAATAATCTTATTGCGGTGAAAACTTTTTTTTGCTTTCTAAAATCATTTCCAAAAACAAGCGATCAAATATGGGCATAACTATTTATAAAAATTTTCACAATGTGGAAATTGAATTTCATTACGAAGAAAGTTATGCTTGAAAAATGAAATTCATGCCATATCCCAAAAGTTCAGTAGTAATATTTTCTCAAACTTGCTAATATCTCCATGAGCCTCATTGTTTCTTGAGGAATTTCATTCCTCAGTTGAATACACTGATCCTCACCCGATAACCACATCTTCGGAAGAACAATATGAATAAACAGCAATTGATCGAAATTATTGCGGAAGAAAATGAGATAACCAAGGACATGGCTACCCGCACGCTGAATACAATGATTCGCTCTATTATGACATCCGTCAAAAACGGCGAGCCGGTCGTGTTAGTAGGTTTCGGAACCTTCCGCCAGGTAAAAAGGAAAGCTCGTGTGATTTGTAATCCTCATACCGGCGAAAAGCTTGAATTAAAGCCCCGCAGCGTTCCAAAATTCGTTCCGGGTACTTTGTTCAAACAAATTGTTGACGAACAAAATAGCTAATCTCTCCTCCATCAGTTTAGATTAGCGGGTCTATTTGCCCCGTAAATTGGTGTACGGTTTGCTCGGGTGAGAGTGGTATTGCTCCCACTCGGATGTCTTTTTAATTCTTTAGAATTTCTGAGACTCCGTTTAAAGCAAAAAATGAAAATCCCGAACTCCTGCGAGTTCGGGATTTATTTATTCTAAACCTCGAAATTCGTGCGAATTAGAGTTTCCCGCCCTGAGCCTGAGGAGCGGAAGGCATCCCTGCATAACCGCCGTGGTGGGGGCCCCGATGTCCGGGGACAAAACCGTATCTCTGATTCCGAGCATGAGTACGAGACTCAACAGAATCAAAAACTTTGACTTGCTCCGGAGTTAATACCTTCAAGAGGTCCTGACGAGCGTCAATAGCCTTCTGGAGCGCATCGACACGAGCTTTTTGGAAAGCTAAACGCTGATTCAAAATATCCTGGCGAGTCTGACCTTGAACGCTTTGAGGACGTTTCATCTGATGATAAGCATCAACGGCACCGAAATAAGCTTCAAAGGCAGGTTTTTGAGCGTCGGTGAGATTGAGGGCCCCGCGCAAGTAAATTTTTCTTTGTTCGAAGCCCGGACGGAAGTCTCTTGCTCCCTGAGCGCCTTGCGGGCCGTAGGACCAGCAGGGATATCCCTGCCGCATCATCCCGTTGGGACCATACTGGCAGCCGGGATAGGCACCCTGCGGATCGACTTGACAGCCGGGACCGTAGCCCATCATGGGGCCGGCTCCGCAACCCCATGCAAATGCAGCACCGGCGGCGAGAGTAAGGGAAGCAGCTAAGGCTGCAGAAGAAAAAATCTTTTTAGTATTCATCGTTATCCTTCCTTTGAGATAAGCGCCAACTCAGCGCCCTAACTGCACTATATCAGGCTTGCTAAAAGCAGTTCACCGAAAAGTTAAAGTTTGTTTCGGTCTCTCAAAAAGGATTACAATTACGAACTTTTCACGCTAAATAGTTATATTTTTCGGTCGTTTGTAAATTCTCTATACTTGGGTTCTTCCGGAATTTTTTCTATTTTTTGTCGTGTTTGCCAATGGCCTCTGATTTTGACTTTGATCTTCCTCTCAATCAGTATTTTTTATCTGAAGTTGCGGAACATCTTGAATCTAAAGGAATAAATTGTCTTGATGATCTGATTGACGCCATGTACGGAGACCCGGAACGCTGGGCAACGCGTTTGGATCTAAGTAAAGAAAGGAGCAACGGAATCCTTTCTTGGCTTTATTCAAAAAAACTCGGCGGAGCGCCGATTGACTTTCCACCGGTTCTAGAAACAAGAGCCCGAGACCTTTCCAAATCTTATTACGGACAAAAGGTTGAAGATATCGGCGCTCCGCTTTGGTCCGAAATCAATAAAAAACAAAAAACCGGCCGCCGGCTGGGACAGCCGCTTAAAAATAGTGAAATTCGTCCGCTTGAGTTTCTGACGCCTCCTAAGGCTTTGGACGGATCTTCCGGAACGAACCGAGGGGACCGGCAGGACTGCGCCTTAAACGTCAACACAGACATTGAAGCTATCCGCCTCTGGCTTAAAGCGAAAGGGACAAATGCCAACACTCAGGCAGCGTACCGAAGGGAAGCCGAAAGATTTTTACTGTGGTGTCTTTTGGAGAAAAGAGTCGCCCTTTCCTCCGCGCGTTTAGAAGAATGTTCAGAATACCTCAAATGGCTCGAAATGATTGGGAGAGAAACGCCCGAAAACTGGCAGAAATCCTGGATATATCCTCAGGAAACTTGGATTGGACCGAAGAATACGCCGCGAGAATCACCGGATTGGAAACCTTTTAACTCTTCGCTTGCCTACACGAGCAGGAAGGCCGCCTCAACAATCGTTCGGCAGCTCTTTTCGTTCCTTCATAAGACCGGTTATCTGAAATTCAATCCTTTTGACCAGATTCCTGCGAAGGTTCGTTTTTTACCGGGCGAAGGCAAACCGAAAGAATTTGCCGACCGTTCCTTATCGCCGGTCCAGTGGGAAGAGATTGAGACCCATCTTGCTCAGCTGCCGCTTGACCTTGTCCGTATGCGCCTCGAGGTGCTTTTTGTCCTAGGAAAAGAACTCGGCATGCGCGCGAGCGAAATGATCAACGCGCGCTGCGGCTGGATTGAATACTCGCGTTTCGGAGATGAAGAAACCGTTGTCATTGATATCGTCGGGAAAGGTGACAAACAAAGACGCCTGCCGCTGTCTTCGGAGCAAGTCGACAAGATTTCTCGTTATCTCGCCGCCAGAAAGCGCCCTCCGCTTTTTGAACCTGCTGGGAAAGATGTGCCTCTGATTGCGAGCTTCCGCATCGGCAATAAAGGCGCAGATAAAGAAGGTTTATCGCGATCCGGACTCTATATCGTCCTGCACACCTTCCTAGAGGAAGTAGCCAACGACGTCCGAAAGAAAAATCCGCGCGACGCCGCTAAGCTCCTCGGAAGTTCTCTGCACTGGCTGCGCCATACCTTTGCGGTCGCCAGCCTGGAGGTGATGCCGGTGAACGTCGTTCAAACAGCCATGGGACATGCATCTGTGAACACAACTACCAGATACATCTCTCCCGACCAGACAGAAGTCCTGGAAGGATTTAAGAAGCTTAAATCCTAATTTTTACGAGCGTCAGCAAGCGTCTTAGCCCACGTGATGAACAGATCCTGAAGAACGAGACGTTTGCTCAAAGGATGATCCTTGCTGCGGTTAGCCTGCATCAGCGTCTGGTTAAAAGGAACCAGCTTCTGAAAATCCGTGCCGTGCACCTGACGTTTGTAAGCTTCAAAGTGTTCCGGAAAATACCTCGGCTCGGCGCCCGAGAGTACCGCCATCAGATCCCAATACCATCGCTGCATGATAGAAACGACAGGTCCCACCGGTATATCCTTTTGAAAGGCTGACAGAACTTGAACACTGGACAACGCAGAACCTAAGGCAAGCATTTCCAGATACTTAGCTTCGTCTTTTTTATCCAGTGTGAGGTTGGGGTCGGCCTCATGAATCAGAAGCGGTCTGCCGCTTAAACGCGTGAGCTCTCCTTCAGGATTTCGGACCTTCTGAGACTTGAGGTAAGCAATGCCCTGCTCCCGCGTCGGAGGTGTACAGCGAACCAACTGGCAGCGGGAACGGATCGTCGGAAGAATTGAGTTAATGTCGTCGGCAACCAGAATAAGTACCGCGCCTTCAGGCGGCTCTTCCAGTGTCTTAAGCAGTGCCGAACTTTGGTCGCCCGACATAGAGTCGGCCGGATAAATAACGACGGCTCTGTGACCCGCGCGATGGGCGGTCACCGAGAGATATTCACCGATGCCTCGAACCTGCTCAATCAGAATTTGTTTGGACAGGCTTTTTCCTTTCGGAATTTCTCCGAACTTACCGTTCCAAGGTTCGGGGTGAAGCGCCGCCTCGGTTTCGCTTAAGACGTAGCGAAGGTCGGGATGGTTTCCGCTGAAAATAAGTTTGCACTCTTCGCAAATGCCGCAAGGCGCGCCGTCTACAGGGTGCTGACACACTACAGCTGCGGCAAAGCGCGAAGCCAGTTCAAACACGCCGCATCCTCGCGGACCGTAAATCAAAATGCCTCCGGGAAGTTTATTGAGCATCTTGGCCAAGACTTCCGCCGGCCGCTCAAGCCACGGATACGGGGCTAAACCCATGTCTCAACCTCCTTGAGCACTCGTGCGGAGACTTCTTCCGGCGTTCCCTGAGCATCAATGACGACGCAGCGCTCGGGTTCTCTCTTTGCGATTTCCAGATAGCCTTGACGCACTCTTCGATGAAAGTCAGCATCTTCCTGTTCAAATCGATCCAGTTTGCGGGACAAACGGGCCGCTGCAACTTCGGTGGGCAAGTCAAAGATGACAGTTTTATCCGGTTTGATATCCGGATGCACGAAGTTGGCGAGCATCTCAATTTCTTCCAGACTCCGACCGCGGCCGTAGCCCTGATAGGCAACGGAAGCATCCGTGAAGCGGTCGCAGAGAACCCATTTGCCGGCTTCTAACGCCGGACGAATGATTTTTGCGAGATTTTCCTGACGCGCGGCAAACATTAACAGGAGTTCGCATTTTGCGGTCATCGGTTCATTCAACAAAAGCTCTCGGATCTTCTCTGCGCTTTGCGGGCCGCCGGGCTCGCGCGTCCTGACAAAATCAATGCCCCTTTCTTTGAGCGCATTAGCGATGACTTCGAACTGTGTGCTTTTTCCGGCGCCGTCAACACCTTCAACCGTAATAAATTTCCCACGTTTTGTCATTTAAAGTCCTTGACTCCTGAGATACTTCTGAACGGCCGCATTATGCTCTTTGAGTGTCTTGGAGAATTTGGTCTGGCCGCTCTTGCCCATGGCCACAAAGTATAAATAATCCGTATCCGCCGGGTGTGCGGCTGCTTCAATCGCTGCCAAGCCCGGGTTGCAGATCGGGGTCGGAGGAAGACCCGGACGCGTGTACGTGTTGTAGGGATGATCGGTTCTCAGATGTTCCTTAGTGATTTTGCCGTTAAAATTCTCGATTCCGTAGGTTACCGTCGGGTCGGTCTGCAGCAGCATGCCGCGTTTCAAGCGGTTGTTAAAAACACTGGAGACTAAGGCCCGATCGGAGTTCTGACCGGTTTCCTTTTCAATAATGCTTGCCAGAATCAGCAGTTCATAAGGCGATTTAACAGCAACATTGAGAGAGCGTGTTTCCCAGGCTTTTTTAATGCGTTCTTGCTGTTCGCGGTAAGCGCGTCTTAACACCAGCGTATCCGGCGATCCCTTGGCAAATACAAAAGTGTCTGTGGCGAATTGACCCTCAGGATGCGTACCTTCAGGCGCATGAACAACTGACATGACCGTTTTGAGGTCGAGCTCGGGATCAGCGTGGTCTAAATCTTCTGAGTTTTTAATGCGTGTCAGGAATTTGGCGGTTTCCGTGCCCTCGACCAGCGTGAACTTGCTCATGATCACGTCGCCGGAGGCGAACTTATCGATGATCTCTCGGATCGTGGAAGGGTTCGGAATTCGGTAATAACCGACATGAACCGATTTGTCCTGATCGTAAAAAGAGAATGCGCGCGTAAGAATCGACGGATCAACATCCGCCCCGGCTTGCTTGAGCGAGTTGGCAATTGAGCGGATCGTGCTGCCCTTGTCTACCTTAATCACGACTTCAGGAGGGTTGCCCTCAAAAGGCACGGGCCGCACGTTTACGTAATAGTAAGCACCGCCGAGAAGTCCGAACGCCAGCAAGGCTATAAGGCCGCAGGCGGCAAGTAGTTTGACCACAAATTTCATACGCTATTGAATTAACACAACTCAAACAGCATGATAGCGACAAATTAAGATCTGTCTGCTCAGTTTGTCGAGCAAGGAACCCATATTTGTTTTCGATCTGTTAATTTAATGAAATATTTGATTAAGGAGTAATGCATAAATGAGCATGCTTGAATTAAATTCCTGGACATTCAGCGAAGAACAAGATTTTGTATTTGTCGTTGTTCGCGGCGAAGACGCTGAAAACTTTCTCCAAGGAATGCTGACCCAGAATGTAAAGACAATGGGACCGACAGACGCTCGCTGGACGGCTGCTTGCAACCATCAAGGACGTACCGCCGCTACCTCTTTAATCGTCAGAATTCCGAACGGTTTCGGAATGCTTATGCCGAAATCCATTGCTCAGGACGAAGTTGATCGTCTGAGCAAGTTCATTTTGAGAAGCAAAGTCGAAATCGAAATTCTTCCCGAACCGATCACCTATTTCTGCTCCGACGACGCCAAAGCTATTGATCGTCCGTGCCCGGCCCTTCCGCGCGAACCGATGCAGGCCTATGTCGGTGATTCCGTCATCGTTGTTCGTCTTCCCTCCAATGACGCACAAGGCATGCACGGCAAATTCGTGGCTATCGGCAAGATCCCTGATGACATGTACGCTCCGATCAAAGCACACAACCGCCTGGCTCGCTCTCTGATGGAAGAAGGTATTGCTTTAATCGAAAAACCCGAAGTGCTCGAATGGCTGCCGCAGGCTTTGAACATGGATTTGATCGGCGGTATCGCCTTCAATAAAGGCTGCTACACGGGTCAGGAAATCATCTCCAAGACTGAAAATCTCGGCAAGGTAAAGCGCCGTATGTTCTTAGGCGTTGCCAGAGGCGTTAAGGATCTCGACGAAGGCACCGAAGTCTTCATGGAAAACGAACCGATGGGACGCGTGATTCAGAGCGACGGCGAACATTTCCTGTTCGTGCTGACTTATGAATACATGGATTCCGAACTTTATGTTAAGGATGTACCGGTTGAAATCCTGCCGCTTCCTTATGAAGTCACGGTTCCTGCCAGCGTGATCTAATCTAAACGCTTTTCTCTAAAAAGGCCGGAGTTCTCCAGCTCCGGTTTTTTTATTACCGTTTCTCTTTGGCAAAACTTCTTCGCCGCCTGTCGCACAACGCTTCCCGCTCCTTGATTAGAATGAAGGATTCTTAGATGTGTTTTACGGAGAGGAGATGCCGATCTCAAAATCGACGGAAAGAATATGGAAGCGACTCAATCGCGACCTGACCGGCAAGCCCTCCTACCGAGCCAACAAAACCGGCTCCTCTCGGCGATTTATTCCCAAAGAACGGTGCACGAATCCCGACACCCTCTCGTTTATCACAGAGCTTTTGCCCTCTGAAGATAAAGTCCCTCTACGAAATACCATCTACACACTGAGCTGCGTGCTTCTGGACCGCTCCGACTGTGATCGAAAACTCGCTGAAAAGTTCAAAACCGAATACGGCCGCACACATAACTTCGTACACAAGTTTGCCCAGGTTGTGCTCCCGGAAGAATTTGATCTTCTCGGTACTGTTTACCAATCCTTTTTAACAGAAGGCGTCAAAAATTCCACCGGTTCTTATTACACGGAGCGATCCGTTGCTCAAGAGCTGCTGGATTCACTGGAAGCAAAACCAGGTGCAAGCTTTTTGGATCCCTGCTGCGGCAGCGGAACGTTTTTAATACTTGCCCAAGAAATGGGACTGAAGATCTGCGGCATGGACAGCGATCCGATTGCCGTGATGATTGCAAAAGCCAACCTGATTTTGTCAGGTGCAAAAGAGTACCCCGATGTCCGTGTCATCGACTTCGTCAACCGCTGGAAAAGTGAAAGAAGGCGTTTTGACTTTGCGGCCACGAATCCGCCATGGAGCTCAAAAACTAAAAACGTTTACGCCGATGTCTCGAGCTTTTTCTTCATGAAAACGCTCTCGCTCCTTAAATCTGGCGGCAAGCTTGCCTTCCTGATGCCGATCTCTATGCTCAACATTGCTTCGCATCGGCTTTTCAGAGAGCATTTGTTTAGCGACTGCCGTCTTCTTGAGATCCGTAAGTTCGATACGAAATTTAGCGGCGTCCAAACCGATTTTGTTTCTATCCTTGCAGAAAAAGCAAAACCCGCAGAAAGGTTTCGGATGAATGAATCCGGAGAAATCAGAGAAATTCCGCTTTCGATTTTTCAGCTCACCGAGCAAAAGGCGATTTTCAGCGCGACGGAACCGGAAGTAGAAATTATTTGTAAGATCCTCTCCAAAGGAGAGATTTCTTTAGCCGACAGCAAATGGGCGCTAGGCGTTGTGACGGGGAACAATAAAAAGCATTTAAAGACCAAGCCCGGGCTTGGCCTTGAACCGATTTACACGGGAAAAGAAATCCAGCCGTTCTGCATCGATAAACCGCGGTATTTCGTGCATTACGATCGAACCGTTTTCCAGCAGACGGCCCCGGATGAATACTATCGAACGACTCCGAAGATCGTGTACCGCTTCATCTCCAATCACCTCGTTTTTGCGGCAGAAAGAAACGGAGCGCTAGTGCTCAATAGCGCCAACATCCTTATTCCTAACGTTCCGGAGCTTTCTTTTGAGGCTCTGCTCGCCCTTTTAAACAGCAAGGTCTACTCTTTTATCTACCGAGTGTTGTTCGGTCAAATCAAAGTGCTTCGCAGCAACCTTTCGCAACTGAAGCTGCCGAGCATTAACCCCCAGCAGGATGACGAGCTTAAATCGCTAGTGCTGGCGGCAGAAGCAAATTCCACAGAAGAGATCAAAGAAGAAATCAATCGTGCCATATTTAAACTCTATGGTTTGGATGACGAAGAGATCGCCGTTATCCGCAAACGGCTAGAGGCCTAAAACAAGTCGCCAAACAGTCAAAAATCGCTGAGCCAGTTGCCAGAAAGAACTTTGACACGGGCGCATCTTCCTTACCAACCTTGAACAGAGAGATCGGTGAAAAGTGCTGAATCAGAGTTTCCTTTCCTTGAAAAAATTATTCACAGAGTCATAAGACTCCAGCTTTCCGCTCTCAGCCTCCTTCATCGCAGCCAATGTCTCTGCATTGGGAACTTCGTAGTCAAAGGAAATTTTTTCTCCTCGGCAAAACCATCCAAGAAAATTCTGACAGCATCAGCGGTCGTAATTTCCATCATTTGCGCGACTTCATCTGCCTCTTTTTTGATGTTAGGATCAATCCGCAGTCTAAGAACTTCACTGTCTACAGAGACTTCTCTTAGTCAACTACCTCGGCCTGAAGGCCGAGGCTTGAAAAAGCCTCTAGTTGACTAGCCTCAGTCTGTCGTTTCGAGGACTACGTTGGGTGGGAATGCACAGGCACCGCGGGATGCAGATCCTAGTCCCGCGCTCTGCGGCCGAT
>OGRK01001699.1_pt1 | contig 12997 bp, 9 predicted proteins | sample 1553471 | NCBI WGS metagenome assembly OGRK01 (sample SAMEA2580080, study PRJEB22360) | human gut metagenome | biome: human gut; feature: human-associated habitat; material: faeces | place: Denmark | collected 2008/2010
CTGTGATGATCATCTGCTGTCCTTTACCAAGGCCAAATGCCATGATTCCCTGCTGAAGAAGAGAGATAATAAATACACCGATCACAGTACCACCGATGGAAGCAAGTCCACCAACCATGGATGTACCACCCATTACACAACCAGCAATTGCTTCGTTGTTGTACTGATCGCCATAACCTGGCTGAACGGTTGTATATGTAGCTACAAAGAACAGTGCTGCGATTCCTACCAGTAATCCACAGATCACATAAGCAAGCATGTTCCATTTCTTGGTGTTAACACCGGAAAGACGAACCGCTTCTGTGTTGGAACCAAGGCAGAGGATATAACGTCCAGGTTTTGTGTTGTAAAGAACAATACCACACACAACTGCCATTACCAGGAAGATCACCAGACCTACCGGGAAACCTTTGTAAGATACAATGTTACGGAACCATCCGTTTGTCGGGTCACTGCTCAGCGGCCAGCTTACAGACTGTGTCTTGGTGAAGACTGAAGCAATACCTTTGGCGATGTTCATGGATGCCATGGATACGATAAATGCCGGAACTGACAGGTAAGATACCAGCCATCCATTAAAGATACCAAATGCAAGACCGATGAGTACACAGATCACCATTGCTGCTGCACAAGGAACACCATAAGATGTCATGCAGTAACCAGATACCAGTGCACAACAGAACATTACCGGTCCGATGGAGAAATCGATTCCTCCGGTTGCGATTACAAATGTAACGCCCAGTGATAAGAAGCCCAGGAAGTATACATAGTTTAAAGTAGATTTGACACTGTCTCCAACAGGGAACTTACTTCCCAGAACCACTTTAAAGACTACGAACATGAGAACAAGAATACAGACAAGCAGTATTCTGTTCAGGCCGAGCTTTTTCACGATTGGATTTTGTTTGAGCTTTTCCAATTTTTCACCCTCCTTAAAAGTTTACACATATCTCGCGTTTTCTATATAATACCGTTAATTGTGCACAATTGTAATGGAATATTTTCCAAAAAAAGGTTAAATATTTACGGTTCATACATAAATATTTAACCTTCTTTATAGATTTTTTACTATTTTTCTCAGGAAAGCCTGAGTGTATTAAACGGAAACAGCAGTTTCTCTATTTCACTGGAATACATATTTTCCGGGGTTACCAGTTCACATCCGGAGTTTACATCCTTTTCGTATTTTTTGCCGCGGAGCATGAGAACCGTTTCCTTGACTCCCATATATCCCATCTTAAAAGCCTTCTGTACGACCAGTCCCTTAAAGACTCCGTTCTCCATAAGCTGAACTGCCTCCTGGGAACTGTCCACACCGACTACCTGGATCCGGTCTTTTGCACCGGCCGCCTTGACAGCTCTGGCTGCACCGACAGAAGAATATTCATTCATTCCCGCGATCATCTTGAGATTCGGATATTTTTTCATCAGCTCAACAGTGAGCTGGCGTGACTTCTCATACTGCGAATCACAGTACACCACTTCCACGATATTGTCTGCCAGTTTTCCGAGACCTTTGCGGAATCCCTCTTCTCTCTCGACGGCAGTAGATACGCCTTTGACATGTGCCACAACCGCGATCTGATCCTCCGGACCGAGAAGTGTTGCCGCAAATTTCCCAAGCTTTTCTCCCGCTTCCAGATTGTCTGTAGCTACCGTCAGATCCTGTATTGCTTCTTTTGTGTAGGAATCAATAAAGCCGATCCTGATTCCGTCTTCTTTTGCTTCTTTCAGAAGGGCATCCGATTCTGTGAAACTGGACGGTGAAAAAAGAATCGCATCCGGTTTCTTTTCTATTGCCTCCTTCAGAAGTTCATTCTGACGCTCTACGTCATTTTCTTCGGAAGGCGCAAGGATACCGATCTCTGCATTGTATTCTTTGGCTGCCATTTTTGCTCCGAGGATCAGGGATTTCCAGAAATCATTTGTCCCGTCGACAACTTTTGGGATGTAGATCAGAGAAAGCTTCCTCTCCTCGATTATTTTGTGTCTGTACCAGACTACTCCCCCCAGCCCTCCTATCAGACAGACTACGAGACAGACACTCAGCCATTTTTTATGTTTTTTCATCGTACTGCCTCCTGTCTGCCCGGAATCGTGATCGTTGCTGTGGTTCCTTCGCCTTTTTTGCTCTCATAGGTAATTCCATAGTCATCGCCATAGTAAAGCTTCAGACGTTTCTGCACATTGTAAACACCCACACCGTTCGAATGGTAGTTGACCTTGTGCCTGTCATAAATATGGGCCAGCGTTTCCTCATCCATTCCCACTCCGTCATCGATCACCTGAAGAACCGCATTTCCGTCTTTCATGAATCCCTTTACAATAAGAAGTCCTTTACTCTCTTTGTACTTCAGTCCATGATAAATCGCATTCTCAATGATCGGCTGAAGAACCAGCTTGATCAGTGGGATATGTAATATAGAAGGCTCTACCTCAATCTGAAATTCCAGTTTGTCTTTGTAACGCATTTTCTGAATGGTAAGATAGCCTCGGGCATATTCCACTTCATTTGCGATCGGAACTACTTCATCCTCATTGCTGATACTCTGTCTCAGAAGGCGGGCCAGAGATGCCGTCATCAGCACAACTTCTTCGTTTTTCTTTCCTTCTGCCATCCATATGATAGAATCCAGTGTATTGTACAGAAAATGCGGATTGATCTGTGACTGCAGTGCTTTGAGCTCACTTTTTCGCTTCTGTTCCTGCTCATAGACGTTCTGTTCCATCAGTTCCTGAATACGGTGTGTCATCACATCAAAGGATTTGGTCAGACTCCCTATCTCATTATCGGAGTCTACTACAACATCCGAAATGCTGAAGTCTCCCTCCTGAACCTTCTCCATAGAATCGCGGAGCTTCTGAATCGGAAGCGTGATACTCCGTGCCATAAATCTGGAAAAAAGAAGAGAGACGATCACCAGCAGCACTGCCATAAGGACATAAATACTCTGGGCCTGCCGGCTCTTGCTCAGAAGTTCCCGGACACTGGTACAGTCCACGACCGTCCATCCGGTCTTGTCTGATCTGGAAATGGAGTACAGCTTTCCATCCTTTCCGGTTCCTGTCAGAACTGTATCATCTTCTGTGTCCATGATCAGATTGATATTTTCTGTCTGCAGTTCATTGTAAAGCTGCTGCTGCTGTGGATGATAGACAATATTTCCTCTGGCATCCAGAATAAATGCATATCCCTTGGTTCCCACTGTACTCTGATCACACAGTCCGCTGATCGCGCTGTAGTTCAGATCGATAAAAAAGACGCCTTCTTTCTCACCACTGCCTCCACGGTCACGGATTCCACGGCTCAGAGTGATCACCCACGGCCGCTCTCCGCTGATGATATGCTGCACATGAGAAGATGTGAGCATCGGTCCTTCCGGACTGTCAAGTGCCTGTGTATACCATTCCTGCGTGTTCAGATCCAGATCTCTGTTCGCTGATTTTCTTCCATTATTGATCAGCATCCTGCCGTTTTTGCTGATGATCCCGACGTTTCGGATGTCACTCCGGCTGTCCAGGATCGTCTCAAACTGATTCAGGATACGGTATCTCGCCTCATTGTCGATCTCATCATCAAAAAGATAATCCTGTACATCCTGACTGCTGGAGATCAGATATGCGATATTTTCCATGTAGTCTATGTAGGAATCAATGTTCTGGTTCATCTGTTTGATGATCGTGTGCGTATATTCCGAAGAATTCTCAAAAATAGACGTATTGGTAAATCGCATGGAAACACCGGTCACAATCACAACCGCACAGAGAACCAGAAAAGCAACCGTTGCAAAAATAACGCTCTGAATGCTTTTGAACTTTCCTACGACTACAGTTGCAAGTCCTTTTTTGTTCATTTACGCTTCTCCCTTGCATATTCTGTCGGCGTGCATCCTGTCATCTTTTTGAATGAGATTCCGAAATAATGTGCATCGGCAAATCCGACTCTCTCTGCGATCTCATAGTTTTTCATGGTCGTATTTTCCAGAAGTTCCTTTGCCTTCTCCATTCTGGTGCGGATCAGAACCTCTGTAAAAGTTTCTCCCGTCACTTCTTTGAATATGGTGCTGAAATAACTGGTGCTGATATTAAGATAAGAACAGATATCATTCAGACTCAGGTTCGGATCCATATAATTTTTCTGAATATAATCCAGTGCCATTCTTGCCTGGCGCTCACCGCTGGATGTATTCAGTTCTGTCAGGGCATCATAAACCTGTAAAATATATTCTTTTACGATTTTGCATGCCTGTTCAAAAGATTTCTGCGCCGTTACCTGACAGAGCAGATCTTTTCTTTCGTCGCGGATTCTGGAGATATCGGAAGAAACTTCCTCTCCTGCCACATCCACGACACGGATCACCTGCTGAAGATACATGCAGGCGCGGCTCTTCTCTGCAAATGACTGTTTCACCTGTTCTTCGATGGACTGAAATTCTGCTTCCATTTCTTCTTTTTTGCCGGATTTGAGAAATTCTTTCAGTCTGTCCAGAGATTTTCGAAGATCGATATCCTGTACCGGATGTATTTCCTCCATATCGATCAGAAGGCTTCCACCCAGAAGATACCGATACTGCAGGGCCTGTACCGCCACATCATGAGAACCGCTGAGTTCTTCCAGCGTCTTTACCCATTTGCCGATTGCCATGGATACTTCTGTTCCCATGACCTTTCTGATCTCTGTCTGAATCTCATGGCAGATTTCCTTGATTCTTCCGTTAAAATTACGGCTCCATTTTTCCTGAAAAAGCACGCATACACGGTTGTTTCCTTCCTGATAAACGATTCCTGCATTCTCACGGTTCACAATCTCATCGCTGATGTTAAAAAGGACAAATGCCATCAGCGCACTTTCCTGGCGTTTCTCCATATCCAGCTGATACATACCTGAATAAAGATCTATATCAAAAACTGCCACGCGGTATCCACACCCGGAAAGTGTGATTCCCATTTCTTCCAGTTTGTCCAGGCTTTTCTGGATATCTATGGTGCAGTTTACAAGAGCCTCCAGTGTCTTGGATCGTATCACCTGTGCATTTTCGCGATAGTTCTCGGAGGTTTTGGTCAGTGATTCCATTTTGGCTTTTTCTTTGCGAGTCTGTTCTACTTTTTCTTTCATTTTCTGAATTACGCCAGTAAGTTCCATCGCCGTCACCGGTTTGAGCAGATATTCGCTGACTCCGTACTGAATTGCCTTCTTGGCATACTCAAACTCTCCAAAACCGCTGAATACTACGATCACAATATCCGGGTAGTTGTCATGCAGGAAATGGCTTAATTCCATTCCGTCCATATAAGGCATGAGGATATCTGTCAGGACAATATCTACAGGGTGTTCCTGTACAAATTCTGCCGCCTGTTTTCCATTCTCACAGTCACCTACCAGTTCGCAGTCCATACTTTGCCAGTCGATGTTTTCTTTTATTGCATCCCTGACGAGAATCTCGTCATCTACCAGTAGTATCCGATACATTTTTGTCCCCCATTTGTATTTTGTCTGTTTACGTTCCTGTTTACCCAGCATTTTATTGTACCATAAAATAAAAAGTTTTTGAAGTAGGGAGTTTCTGGAATTGTGGGGATGTGTGTGGTGGAGGTGACGGAAGGAAGGAGGGGTGCAAAGCACGCCCGTCCCCACACCAAAGCCGCGTGGCCAAGCAGGGGGAGTCTGAGGGGGAGCTTCGGCCTTCGCAGACTTCGAGATGCTCCCCCTCAGGGTTTTCATATTTTGCAAAATCAAAGGGGATCCAAGGGGATTATTTAACTATGAATCCCTCTTCATCCCACAAATCATGCCAGTCCTTCGCGCCTTCCCACAAAAATACCTGTCCTTTGACAAGTCGGTTTCCTTTTTCGAGGGTTGCGATCTTTGCCATTTCTTCTTCGGTCAGTGGATCTTCTGTGACGCATTTCAGGTTGCTTGCATAGTTATGTACAGAGAATGGAATAGAGATCTCACCTCTCTGGTGTGCCCATTTCAGTGCGATCAGTGCCGGATGTACGCCGTGTGCTTTGGCGATTTCCTGCATTTCCGGTGTCTGCATGTCAGCTACGTCTTCCGGGCAGATATCTCTTTCCGGTCTTCTTGGGGATCCAAGTGGCATATAGCCTACCGGCTGGATGTTATGTGCTACCAGGTAATCGTACTGTTCCTGCTGCTGGAAGCATGGATGCAGTTCCAGTTCACATGCTGCCGGTTTGATCTTCATTAACGGAAGAACTGCTTCCAGTTTCGGAATTGTCATGTTGGAAATACCGATGTAGCGGATCTTGCCTTTTTCTACAAGTTCTTCACACTGGCGGTAAGTATCCATAAATTCTTCCACACTGAACGGTCTGGAATCCGGATTTCTGGAATCTACATCACAGAATGGTGCATGATAGTTCGGGAACGGCCAGTGAATGAAGTACAGATCCACATAGTCGCACTGCAGATCCTGAATGCTCTTTGTGCAGGCCTCTTCTACTTTTCTGTGCATGTCATTCCATACTTTTGTCATGATGAAGAGGTCTTTTCTCTCTACTACGCCTTCATCCATTGCTGCTTTGAAAACTTCTCCGATCTGATGTTCATTTCCATAGCATGCTGCGCAGTCAAACATGCGGTATCCGCTGCGGATCGCACCTGCAACTGCTGCGGATACATCTTCTGCACTTACTCTGTCAGAACCAAAGGTTCCCATTCCCATGCACGGAACTTCTTCTCCTGACGGAAGTGTTACTTTCGGCACGATTGCCGGATCGATAAATTCTGCCATTTTTGTTTCCTCCTGATTGATAATTATATAGTTTTCGTTTTCTTATATTTTTTTAAGTTTTTCGTAGCCGTTAGTTACAATTTTTCAATCTTAATCTGTGGTAACAGTTTCTCCATATCTTCCATCACGAAGAATCCTGTCTCCTCACGCATCGCTGCCGCTGCTGAGATCGCGCTGGCTCTTCTTAATGTTTCTTCCAGAGAAAGCCCCTCGCTTAATCCAAGTGCAAAACCTGCGATCATGGGATCCCCGCATCCTACAGTATTTACTGCATCGATCTTCGGAACGATCGCACGGTAAGTTCCTTCATCACTGACTGCCAGGGAACCATCTGCTCCGAGGGAGACTGCTACGATCTCCACTCCTTTGGCGTGGATCGCTTTTGCTGCATCAATAATGTCTTGAATGTCATCACAGTGTTTGCCTGTCAGCATGCGGATTTCGTCGATGTTTGGCTTGATCAGTGTCGGGCAGGCTTCGATTCCCATTTCCAGAAGTTTGCCGCTGGTGTCGAGAATGACTGGTTTGCCTGCTTCTTTGGCAATCTTGACAAGCCTCTGGTATGCGATTCCATCCAGTCCTTTCGGTACGCTTCCTGACATGGAAACGACATCTGCATCCTTTACCAGTTCTTTGAATTTTTTTTCAAAACCGGCGAAGTCTTCTTCTGTCAGGGTAAATCCTGGCTCCAGGAATTCTGTCTGTACATGATTGACTTCATCCCAGATATTGATGCAGGATCTGCTCTCTGCGGCTACATGATAAAACTCGCCTTTGATGCCGAATGGTTTGAGAGCATCTTCGATATAATTTCCTGCGTGACCGCCGACAAATCCGGTAGCCACAACCTCGGCACCGTAGATGGATGCCGGTTTTGATACGTTGAGGCCTTTACCTCCGGGAACGTAAGAACATTCCCGGACACGGTTTACTTCGCCTACTTTATAATCATCTACTACATATCGTTTGTCGATCGCAGCATTTAATGTCACTGTCAGTATCATTTATTCTTCCTCGTTTGATAAAAGAATTTTGCCTTTTACAAGTCCCGGTGTCTTGAATAACTGGAACGCTTCCTGTGTCTGGCTCATCGGGATCTTTTTGTAGATGAAGCCCGGATCAAATTTCAGCTGACCGGTTGCAAAGTAATGTGCGGTCAGATCCCATTCACGTCCCGGGAACGGTGCGCTGTAGGACATCCAGGAACCTGTCAGTTTGAATTCTTTACGGTTCATGTTTTCCCACTGTTTTGGTGTGAAGGTCAGGTTCTCATGTGGTGTTCCGATGAAGCATACGTGTGCTTTGTTTGCAGCCAGTTCGAATGCCATATGCATGGTCGGAACCTGTCCTGCTGTCTCAAATACGAATCCGTATCCTTTGCCGCCTGTGATCGCCATTGCTTTTTCCATGTAGCCTTCTTCTTTTGTATTGATGACTTCGTCTGCACCGAGACGTTTTGCAAGGTCAAGACGTTCATCACTGATGTCGAATACGACTACTTTCTTGGAACCGAAGATCTTGGTCCACTGCATGGTGAACATTCCTACAGTACCGCCGCCGAGGATTGCTACGTATTCGCCGCCGTGATAGTCGTTCTGGAATACACCGTGGATCGCTACGGTTGCAGGCTCGAACATTGCGCCCTGTTCGTAGGAAACGCTCTTGTCAAATGGAACTGCATTCTGCTCTGGAACTACTACGTAGTCTGCGTTGCTTCCCTGCTGTCTGGAACCGATGAAGCTGTAGTGTTTGCAGAGAGAGAAGTTTCCCTGCTGGCAGTCGTCGCATTTCATGCATGGGAGGAGTGGTGCGCCGGATACGCGGTCGCCTACTTTAACCTTGGTTACGCCTTCGCCGACTTCTACTACGTCGCCGGAGAATTCGTGGCCGAGGACTATAGGATAAAAATGAACACCGTTGTTCAATACTCGCGGGATGTCGGAGCCGCAGATGCCGGAGTATCTGACGCGGATCTTCACTGTGCCTTTGGATACCTGTGGTTCTTCAACTTCCTGATACTGTACGTCTTCGTTTGCTACTACTACTGCTGCTTTCATAATGTGGTTTTGCTCCTTTCGTCAAAGGGGAGAAACGTACCGCTGTGGCCGCGGTGGGCTGTATCCGAGGGGGCGAGCGCGTCGCCCCCTCGGGCACCCCCTGCGCTTTTTCCTGAAACATGAGCTACGTTATTGATAGTTCTATGTTTTGGTGGAGGTGTTCTCTCCTGGTTATTTATGTTGGTAGAGTGTCCTGTGTGGGGACATACTGTCGAATGTTGTATATTATGATGTTCCTGTGAGGAACGTTGTCCTTAAGGGAACAATATTGCTGGTTATTATATAAATCTGTATCCTCAAGTGGATACAAACTCTTAGTGTTTGATCATCAGGTGGGCCAGGGATTTGTAGAGATCCAGGTAGGTTTGGTAGGTCTGGTCGTAAACTGTTTTGTTGTCCGAATCTGGCTCGTGGTGACGTGTTTCTTTTACGGTCAGGGTTACGGCTTCGTCGTAGTCTTTGTAGAAGCCTGTTCCTACTCCGGCGAGGAGGGCTGCTCCGAGGGTTGTTGCGGTGTCGGAGGCCGGGACTACGATTGGTTTGCCGGTGATGTCGGATTTGATCTGGGTCCAGAGGAGGGAGTTTGCTGAGCCTCCCATGGCTCTTAAGACTTCTGCTTTTGCTCCGGCTTCTTCTGCGATCTCAAGATTATGTCTGAGGGACAGGGCTACGCCTTCCATGCAGGCACGGACCATGTGACCTTTGGTTTTGGCGAAGTCAAGGCCGTAGAAGACACCTTTGGCGTATGGATTCCAGATCGGAGAACGTTCGCCGGACATGTATGGGAGGAAGACCATTCCGTCACAGCCTGGAGATACTTTTTCGGCGATCTCGTTTAGCTGATTCAGGGAAGATTCTCCTGTCTGTTCTTTCATCATTCGTTCGTAGTCTGCGAATTCGTGTTCGAACCAGCGCATGACTCCGCCGCCTCCGGTGGTTCCTCCCTGGAGAAGCCATTTGTCCGGGATGACGTGGTAGCCGAGGATCAGTCTTGGATCGGCTTTGTATTCGTCCATGCAGATGCTCATTCCGCCTGCCTGTCCGCCCTGTTCCTGGGTTTCGCCCGGGTGGATGACTCCTGCACCGAGGGTTCCGCACGCTGCATCGAGACCTCCGGCTACAACCGGTGTGCCTTCTGCAAGTCCGCACTCCTGTGCAGCTTTGGCAGTAACCGTGCCGACTACGTGGTCACAGTTGCAGATCTCCGGAAGGAAATTCATCGGGATTCCAAGACGCTCACACATTTCTTCGTCCCAGCAGCCTTTGCGCATGTCGAAACAGTGGAGACCGTAACCCTGTGATACATCCTGGGTGATGGCGTCTGTCAGCTTGAATGCGATGTAGCTGTTGGACTGAAGGATCTTGTAGATATTTGCATAAACTTCCGGCAGATTTTCTTTGTACCAGATGATTTTGGCTGTCGTATAAGATGGCTGGAGAGAATTTCCTGCCACTTCAAAAATCCTGTCTGCACCAATCTCCTCATTCAGCCGGTCACAGATTACCTGTGCTCTGGTATCCATCCAGATCGGTGTGTTGGTAAGAACTTTTCCTTCTCTGTCGATGGCGATGGCTGACCAGCTCTGTCCGTCAATACCGACTCCCGCGATCTCCTCCGGTGCGATTCCGGCTTTGTAAATCGTTTCTTTTGTTGCTTTACAGACTGCGCTCCACCATTCTTCCGGATTCTGTTCTGCCCAGCCTTCCTGTGGATAATATACCGGATAGTCACCATTTGCTGCTGCCAGAACCTTCCCCTCTCTGTCAAACACAGCAACCTTGCACGCACTTGTTCCGATATCAATACCAAGTAAATATGATTTTGTCATTTCTGCTGCTCCCATTTCTCCGGAAAATCCGGATACCTTCTTAATTTTCGTTTCAGAATCAAAAATACCTTTGTCTCTGTCTGAATATCTGCAGGATTTTCAGCCCTGACATCTTACTTTATAATCCCTACGGATTTTCCTTCGATGATCTCCGTCTGAAATTTCTCTGTAAAAAATTCTGCCGGTTCTTTCGCTCCATTTTCAAGATGCTCCAGCATGATTCTGGCCACCTCTTTTGCGATCTCGTCTGTAGGCTGCGATACGATCGTCAGCTTCGGACTGCAGGCCCTTGCAAACTGAAGATTATCAAATCCGATCAAAGAAAGCTGCTCCGGAATCCTGATTCCCAGTTCATTTATCCCGATCATGGCACCCATGGTCATTTCATAGTTCGTCACAAGCACGGCTGTCATATCCGGATTTCTCTGAACCAGTTCTTCCAGCCCGCGGACGCCGCCCTGAATTGTATAATCCCCATGAAAGATCAGGGATTCTCTAACCGGAATCCCGACCTCGTTCAAAGCCTTGCAGTATCCTGCCAGACGCTCCTGTGCAGTAAAAATCCCCTCCGGTCCACCGATGATTCCGATATTCCTGTGTCCCTTCTGTATAAAACACTGCACTGCATCCTCTGCGGCTCTTTTGTTATCAACCAGCACACTGTCGCAGGAAATCCCCTGAATCTTACGGTCGATCAGAACAATCGGTTTCCCTGTCTTCTGAAACTTTTTCAGATGGTTTCCTTCCTCATCCACCGGCATATTGATGATTCCATCCACACGCCTGCGGACAAGAAAATCCACCGCCTCCCGCTCCAGTTCCCTGTCGGTACGGCAGTCACATACGATTGTCGCATAACCGTGACTCCGCAGAATGTCCTCCATTCCCGTGATGATCTCGGCGCAGAACGTATTGTTCAGTTCCGGAATCACAACGCCGATGGTTTTGGTCGCATTGGTCTTCAGTCCTCTGGCAACCTCATTGACTTCATAGTGAAGCTCCTCAATGGCTTCTTCAATCTTTATTCTGTTTTTTTCCCTGACATTCCCGCCATTAAAATAAGAAGAAATCGTAGCCAGACCAAGACCTGTCCGTCTGGCAATATCTTTCATCGTCGCTGCCATTCTGACTCACTGCCTTTTCGTTACTTATTCTGCTTTGCCGTCACATCCGCAGACTTTCATTCTTGCCATAACAAGTTCTTTGACTGCCTGGATTGCTGTTTTGCCATATGCTTTCGGATCAATGGTATCCGGTTTTTCTGCAAGAAGTTCTTTGACTGCTTTGGAGTATGCTGCACGAAGCTCTGTTGCAAAGTTTACCTTGCAGATACCACGTTTTACACAGTCCATAACATCCTCATCACTGAGACCGGATGCTCCGTGGAGAACCAGCGGGATGTCAACAACTTCACGGATCTCGCTGAGACGTTCTTTGTCCAGAACCGGTGTACCTACATAGAATCCGTGTGCAGTTCCGATTGCAACTGCAAGAGAAGTAACACCTGTACGCTCTACGAATTCTTTTGCTTCCTGCGGATCTGTGTTGGTGTCTGCCTCTGCTTCAAGATCATCTTCCTTGCCGCCGACTTTGCCAAGCTCTGCCTCACATGGGATGTTCAGCGCTTTTGCCACATCTGCCACACGCTTTGTCTCTGCAATGTTTGCTTCAAAATCCAGCTTGGAGCCGTCGATCATAACAGAAGTATATCCAGCATGCATTGCCTGCATAGCCAGTTCAAAGCTGCTGCCGTGATCCAGATGAAGGCATACCGGAACAGATGCTTTGGCAGCCTCAGCTGCAACGATTGCTGCATAAGTCTCTACCGTGCCATATTTGACTGTGGATGGAGTTGTCTGGATCATTACCGGTGCTTTCAGTTCTTCTGCAGCCTGGATGATTGCTTTGACCATCTCCATATTCTCCGCATTAAAAGCTCCTACTGCGTATCCGCCTTCCTGTGCCTTTAACAGCATTTCTTTTGATGTTACAAGTGACATGATGTTTTCCTCCTCATCATTATATGTATGATATTTTTATAGTAACTTCATAACCGTTCAGTATCCTCACAGCTATATAAATGCCTGTTACCGCGAAAACCGAAACGTTTCCGTTTGACTTCATCATACCTCTGTAACGGCTTTCTGTCAACCGTAAAATATTCATCTTTTACAGGAAAATATTCCCTTGTCAAACCATTCAAATGCAGGTAAATTTTAAGATAGTGATAAAAAGAAGCGTCCCTGTCTGCTCATGCAGATCCGGACACCCTATTTTTTTTATAGAAATGAACGGAGGCACAGATATGTTAAAAGGAATTCCTGAAATCTTATCACCAGAATTATTAAAGGTATTA
>OGRK01001712.1_pt1 | contig 12884 bp, 10 predicted proteins | sample 1553471 | NCBI WGS metagenome assembly OGRK01 (sample SAMEA2580080, study PRJEB22360) | human gut metagenome | biome: human gut; feature: human-associated habitat; material: faeces | place: Denmark | collected 2008/2010
GAGGTCAAGGATATCTTTGAAAAAACGATCACTTTGCAGGTCATGACAGAAGACAGGAATCGGCTGATCTCTGTCGATGGAGGAAGCCACTACCGTTATCCGTCCATTGATGCACAGAGTGCGGAGATAACCATAACAAAGGTACAGCTGGGTTATATGTGCATGCCAGACAGTGAAGGCAGCGATACCGAAGCAGTCCTGATCCCGGTGTGGGATTTTTATGGAACCTGGACATCCAAAGAGCCAGAATATGAGTACGGAAATGGGGAGGATGGACCGGTCATGGGAGACGTGACGATGGATGATGCAGGCGTTCCACTCCTTACGATCGATGCACGGGATGGAAGCGTAATACAAAGGATTCAGGCTGGATGGGCGACTTCTATGGGCTCCAAGGATATAAAATAGAGTGTCAATTTCAATTTCTAATCAATGATGACAGAAAGACCTGGAATTTCAGGTCTTTCTGCTTTACAGGAAAAAGAAAAATACGTTATACTTTTCCTATAGAAAAAGGTTGGAGGAATATGTATGGCAGAAAAAATGGCAGAGCGGATCGCAGAGATTTTAAAAGGACCTAATTTTCAAACAGCAGAGAAAACACTGACAGATTTCTGCGGAACGATGGATGGGGAATTCAGGAATCTTCTGGTGGATATTATTGTGGAACGATGGATTGATACGCCTAAAGACGTACCGTTTTCCTATGCCCGCAGCATTTGGAATCGGAAAGATATAAATAGAGAAGAGTATCAGGCATTGCTGGAGGAAATCCGAAGCTATCCCATCGTACCGATCAACAAGGCAAAGATATCGGATTTTTTATGGGTTGTGGAAAATGATTTTTCAAATGCTAAAATAGCAGAAACGGCTTATTGCGAACACTTGAAGAACACCGGTGCATTTGCAGATCATATCATGGCTATAAACCGGATCTTGTTTATCTCTAAAAAAATCCGAAGCAAGGAAATCAATGAAGAGGTGCGAAAGAATCTGCTGATAAAAGTATTAGAAGAGTATGATAACAGCAGCCACGCAAAAATTGGATATTTGATAAAAACTGCCATGGAGGAAAAAGTGGATACAGGATATCTGATCCCTTATGTGGAAAATATCTTGAAAACTTACGATGATAATAGCTGCGATGCACTGCTCATTGGTAAGTTTTGTGATCTGTTGGAAGAACTCTATTGCAGAAAAAATAACTGGCTGAAGAAAAAGTGTATTACTGAACCTAAACTGATTGCGATACGAAGACGTAAGATTCAGGCTGTCCGGATGGAGGCTGAATATGCCGGGGCCTCTTTCAAAGGAAATTCAATGAGAAAGATTCACAATTTGAAAGAGGTTATTCAGTTGTTAAAGACCATACAAGGTACGGAAGAAGAAAGAAAGGCACTGTTGCAGGAAATAGCACAGATAGAAGAAGCTTCTCTTTCGGAGATGATGGTATGGAGTGATAAACAGGATGCCAGCGGCATTGTAAAAGAACTGTTCCGCCAACTGGAAGATCTTGATAAAGAAGAGGCATTATGTTATTTTGCTTCATTTCTTCCGATTCCGGTAAGAGAAAAGGTAAAGAATCAAGTATTAAATAGGACTGGGATCCTGAACACGATATTTCCAGCGGCAATCCTTGGAAAAGGAGGAAAATTAATCGCTAAAAGCAGGCCTGTGAAAAAGCCTGATGGAACAATCGATGAAGGTGCGCTTAAGGATAATATGGAGCGGACAGCAGCCATGGAGATGGATTATTTTGCACAGATTCTGGTGAGAAATACGTTTGAATATATTCGTTCCAGATTTGTGATCGAAGAGAGTGATGTAAAAAAGATTGTAGATGTAAGTTGTGCGATTCCAGAGGGGAGAAAAGAATCGTATACCAAGGGTCTTATGTTTGGCTTTTCAGGAGATTTTTTGACGGCGCTAAGTATCCTGATTCCACAGATAGAAAATGCAGTAAGATATCTGGCAGTGGAATGTGGAGAACCTGTTTACAACATGAATGAAGAAGGGATTGAAGAAGTAAAACCAATGCACGCTGTCTTAGAATTGGAAGGAGTAAAAGAAAGCCTGGATGAAGACCTTATATTTGCTTTAAATACGATTTTCTGTTCAAAATTTGGATTTAACATGCGCAACAATGTGGCACATGGAATACTGGATGATCAGGCATTCCAGAGCTTTAAAGCTTTGTATATCTGGTGGTTTGCACTGAAATTTTGCTATCTATTCTGCGGAAAATTACAGGAGGAGAATAGAAGTAAAATAAATAAAAAGCTGAAACCTCTGATGGAGAAGAATAAGAAACTATGATAAAATAAAACAGAAACTTCGATGGACAATCATAACGAAATATAACAATGATAAATTGTAGAAAAATGTATGAAATAAAGTTTTCTATGTTTTTTATTATATTTGTCATTGCTAAGATTGTGGGTGAAAGAATAATGCTAGAAATTAAAAATTTATATAAGTCATATGGAAGCAGAATTATTATTGAAAACTGGAGCTATCAATTTCAAAATGGAAAAATATACGGATTAATAGGAAGAAATGGTATAGGAAAGACAACTATATTGAAATGCATGTGTGGACTACTAATTCCAAATAAGGCGGAGATAATTTCAGACAAAGGGGATTTGAGCAGAGAAGATTATCTGAACAGAGATATTATTTATGTTAGTGATGAACCAATTTATTATCATAATTTAACTGTACAAGAACATTTCTGGCTTGTGTGTAAGGTAGAAAATTATACCCAAGAAGAAGCACAGAAAGCAATTTCCTTTTATACAAATAAGCTTCATATGCAAGAGTATTTAAACTATTACCCATCTGCTTTGTCAAAAGGTACATTGCAAAGAATGATGTTAATTATGGGATTTTTGCGAAGAAAGCCGAATCTTTTGTTAGATGAACCATTTAATGGATTGGATCCTGTTCAGTTAGAAGAAATAATACAGATATGCGATGAAGAGAGAAAAAAGCGATGTATGATTATTTCAAGTCATGATATAGAGTCATTGGCAGAGTTATGTGATGAATACATTGTTTGGGGCACAAATGGTATTAAAGTTTTTTCTGGCAAAATTGACAGAAAAGCAGTTAATCAGATGATTGGAGACAGTTATGTTTAAAATTGCGGGCATTCTCATAAAAGATAGAGTTCGTAGAATGAAAAAGACCATTGAATGTCATAAAATTTTAATGTTTTTTGCAGTTGTTGGCTTGATTAGTTGCATTTATACTACTTCACTACAAGATATTTTATTTTTAAAGAAGTATCTTATATATGTGACCTGGATCTCTATGCTTTATCTGGGCTTAAAGATAATGAATCCTACACAGGAGGCAATTATAGATTATCAGTTAATTGAACTTAAGCTGATAACCAGGCGACAGTTTAAGCTGTTGATTGGAATGAAACTATATGGTGTAGGTACAATAATTGCAATAATAAATTATTGTATTCTAAAAGAAAAAACCATATATATTTTTTGTATACTGAATTGTGCTGTTAATATCTATGTTTTCTTTAGAAGCTCATATCGAGTTCATCTATTAGATCTGGTTATGATTATATATGTCTGTGCAAGTATATATTTAGACAAAATAGTTTTGGCAGCAATAATATTGGGGGTAATGACTATTGTCTTTGTAAAATTAAAGATAATTCGATATGAGGCTTTATTACCTATTTACCGTGTGATTTACAGGCTTAATTTAAGATATTCTGGACAAATATTCACAGACACAGGAAATGATGAAATAGCAACAGATGTAGAGAGATTATTTGGTGGCGAAAAAAAGAAATCTACAACATGGTGTCAGAATTTCTATGAGAGTGCTTACAAGTTTTATTGGATGAAAGAAATAAGCAGAATCGCTTATGATAAAGAAGGATATATGATGCGTATTATGACTGCCTTATTGTTGTGTATAAGTATATTTTATCTTCCAGAGTGGTATGGAATGTTTGCAATTCTAGGAAATATTTTAGTAGCATATGATTTTTGTTTAACTATGTATAGGGAAGATATAAAGCTTTATCCTTTTGGATTTATTGATCAATATAATTTTAAAACTATATTGATAACAAAATTACCAGTATATTCATTGGCTAGTATAATTATCATGATACCGATGATATTTGTACTGAAAAAATATAGTTGGTGTATACTAGTTCTGGCTGTATTGACCCCATTGCTTGGAGTAGTGAAATCATTTTTCTTTTTGTCATTGCCTGGACAAAGAAAGGTGGAGTTTAATAAGAATTTGCTTAGGAAATGATTTGGAAAAGCGTGAAGAAAATTTTTCGAGTTTCTATGTGATCAGAGGGTCACAGTCCCTCTGCTGAAGGACTAACTGCCTACCGTTATGATAGGCACCCATGATGTAAATTATAGCAGTCAGGGACATTGTATGTAATAAAAAAATACGAAACATAAAAGAGGCTGTAATGAAGATAAAAGATGTCGAAAAACGAACTGGAATTACAAGTTATAATATCAGATTTTATGAGAAAGAAAATTTATTAATTCCGAAAAGAAATCCTGTAAATGGATATCGTGAATATACGGAGGAAGATATTCTTTTGTTAAATCGTATAAAAATGTTAAGGATGTTAGATATTCCGGTTTCAGATATTAGAAAAATTTTATATGAAAAGGAAGCATTAACCAGTGTTTTAAATACACATTTGCTTAAAATTAAAGAAGAAGAAAATAGACTTAGGCAGAATTATTTTTTATGCGAAGAGTTGATAAAAATGGATATGAGTGTGACTGATCTATCAGAAGAGATGTTAGATAAAATGATATCAGGAAAAGAGGAATATATTTACCAATTGGAGAGAATAAAACGGCAGGACAGGATACAAAAAATTTTCGATATTTCTAAATTAATTGTTTGTATTGTAGGGGGAGTAATTGCTGTCATTATGTGCGTGCAATTATATTTGGAATTATGTAATACTTATATGAGTGCTCCGTTTAAAGTAATAACTTTTGTTTTGGGTTTGATTTTGGTTGTTTCAATATTACGGATTATAGTGTGTAATGAAACAAAATAAGAATGTGAAGATATTTTTGAGAAAAAGAGGACAAATAGAAAATGTTCTCTTTTTTTCTTGACCTTAAACTTCCTCTAAGGTGTATATATAAGAAAAACAGGGAGGCGAGAGATATGTATGTAAATGTAGAAAATGTAAATTTTGCTTATGATAAGAAGCCAATATTACATAATATTAATTTTGGAATGAATAAGGGAGAGATAACAGGCTTAATTGGTCCTAATGGCGCAGGAAAATCAACAATGCTAAAACTCATGATAAAAAAAATGAAACCTAATAATGGTAAAATTATTATTGGTGATAATAATATATTTTCTATTAAAAGAGAGAATAATCCTGTGACGTTCATTCCAGATATTCCAGTGTACTATGAAGAGTTGACTGTTTGGGAGCATCTTCAGTTTATTAAAGCACTGTACCCTGAGAACTCAGTGACAGTTGATTCATTAATTCGAGAATTTAATCTTAATCAGCACCTTAACAAAATTCCATCAGCACTTTCAAAAGGAACGTTGCAGAAACTTATGATTGCACTTGCATTGTTGCGGCAATACGATGTGCTGCTGGCAGATGAACCGTTTAATGGGTTGGATCCAGCACAAACATATAAACTCAAAAATACTTTAAAAAATTTGAAGAAACAAGATAAAACGATACTCATATCTACACATTTACTAAGTTTGGCTGAAGATTTTTGTGGCAGATATATTTTTTTATATGATGGAAGAATAGTCGAACAAGGAACAAAGGCAGAAATATTACAAAAGCAGCAGATGAATAAGGAAACTTCGTTGGAACAAATATATATGTCCTTAATTGGTGAGGGAGAGCATTATGCAGGAGTACAGAAAACTGTTATGTGTGAATAAGATTAGAGAAACTAAAAGATTAATAGAAAATATGCTGATACCTATATTGTCTTTGGTAGTTGCGGCAGCTGTTGTTGGATATCAAATTGTGATTAATTTTTTTCCAATAGTTCGGAAAATAAATGCATGTAATCTTCGAATATGTTATCTGGTATTTGGATTTTTGATATTATACTCGTTTGGCGTTTGTTTTATTAATGTTAAACCGGCAATTATAATAAAACCGGCATCATTATTTTTTATTCAAGAGAAAAAGATAAGACAAATGATATCAATAAAATATATAGGGTTAACCTTAAAGGACATTATATTTTCAATCATTCTTTCAGCTTGTATTAATGGCATTCATTTGAATAGAAATTTTCTATTTATATTACTCATAATATTTTTGTTATTAAATACAACCAATTTAATGAAATGGAAAATATATCATGCAAATCAAAGAAGAAATATTGGAATATGGCTGTTATTTAGTATAATCTTGGTAATATCGTTTAAATATTTTTTTGTGTGTATTATAGATGTAGGAATATGGATATATATGTTAGTTTATGATTTTTGTATTCTGGAAATAAATGCTTTAAAGTATGAAGATGAGATGCAATTTGTGGAAAAGGTACGTATTGCTCAAAATTTTAATAATACTGTATTGTTGGATCAATATGCAAAAGAAAAAATGGTGAGATATTTGCAGAGAAAAAATAAAGTATCTAAATTTCTAAGGTATTTTCCGCTGATATGGAAAACTCAAATATCTATTTATAGACTAGGTAGAACTTGGATAATAATGGGAATGATTTTATTTATGATATGTTTAGGAATTTGTAAAATGCCTATCTGCTGGACGCTGCCGTTTTTGCAACAAGAAGAAATTCGTTATATGTTATTGTTAGGCAGTATATTTGCCGTTTTTCGATTGACTTTACGGAGTATGGTTCAACAGTTGGACAGTATTCTCGAAAAAGCCACAGATGGTCTATTTATACCTATATCGGAAAATCGAATTGTGAAACAGTTTATGGTGATACCAATTACAATTGTTTGTGGCGAAGGAATTATAATGGCTTTTGTTGTAAACAGCGGTATAGTGCAAATACTGTTTGGGTGTACAATACTTATATGTGCGACAGTCCTGAATTTTTGGCTAGAAGTGACATATAAAGATTTTCTTGTAAAAAAGGATTTTATTTTAAATATTGCTATTTTTTTAGGAGTATTGATACTTACCAAATAGATGAGAGATATTATAGTGAGAAATGAAGTTGCTGTGATACTAAATTGATACTAAAAAATGAAGAGAACAGAAATATAGTGTAGAAATCCTATAACACAAGACAATATAGACACGAAAATCACAGAAAATAATGAAATTTTAAAAACCTCACATACGTATTTATTTGTGAATATACATAGCTATATTTTTTATCACGTGCAAGAACCTTCGGTGTTCTGTCCTTTTTCTTTTCCAGACCAGAAGACCACCTGTTGGAAAGGAACAACAAGAAAAACCAGAACGGATGTGGTGGCTTATCATTATAGGAGTTTGGCCTCGGTAAATGCTCCGTTCAACAGCAGCATACCATTGGACATATGAATCCGATCCTGTTATGGTGAAAAGTCTGGCACTTGCACTTTCAATTATAGAAAATATGGATTTCTTTACATTAGCATGATACAATTGAGAAAGTAAAAAATCGGGACAGGGGAGAAGCAGGAACTAAGAACAGATGACATTGGATTTTTGGCAGAATACGGTCATATATGAGAAAAAAATATTTCCTATCGGCATGCCATCCTGTGATGCGCTGAATGTTCCTGCAGATATCATTGCGAAGATGAATGAACAATGCGAGAAAATTAATCTGATAATTTTTTTCAGTTTGAAGAAATCCAGAACTATGCCGACGTCCTCTGAAATGACATAAAGGCAAGAAAATACAGTGGGCTTTTGAGAAGCTGAACTACCGGGAGCAGACCTTGATTGAAAAGTGACTGGCAATTTGCATGACCTGTCGGAATTGTTGGTTGCCAAGGGCACAATCCATGCTGTCCGGTTAAAACAGAAGTCCTAGCCCAAGTGCAAACATAAAATTGCAGCTGCAATCTACGAATATCAGGCAGACTGCCAAAGGAAACGACAATTACCTTTGAGTAACGAGGGAGTGAAATATATGGAGCAATTACTGATTGTTGAAGATGATATCGGTTTGAATCAAGGCTTATGCAAAGCACTGAAAGTAGATGATCGGAAGATCATTTCCTGCCAAGACCTAAAAACGGCGAAGGAACAGCTGCTTTGCGGCGGTGTATCCCTGATCCTGTTGGATATCAATCTGCCGGATGGCAGTGGGCTTGAGCTGCTCCGGGAGGTCAAGGAAAACATGCCCGGAGTTCCTGTTATTCTGCTGACTGCCAATGACACCGATCTGGACATCGTAGACGGACTGGAGAGGGGCGCTGATGATTACATTACCAAGCCCTTTTCTCTTTCGGTTTTGCGGGCAAGGGTGAATACCCAACTGCGAAAGCAAGCGTCAAACCATAAAAATGCGCCGTTCCATATGGATCTATTTCACTTTGACTTTGAGGCTATGACCTTTTATGTGGGAGATTCAAAAGTGGAATTGAGCAAAACAGAACAAAAATTACTGCGTCTGCTTGTTGAAAATCGTGGTCGAACCATGACCCGTGGAGACCTTGTCGACCGGATCTGGACAAATGGCGCAGAATATGTGGATGAAAATGCTTTGTCTGTTACGATCAAGCGTCTGAGGGATAAGCTTGGTGCACAGAAATACATTAAAACCGTCTATGGAATCGGTTATAGCTGGGTGACAAAAGATGAATAAAACCGGCATTGTGATCATACTGCTGTGTTTTCTGGCGGCGGCAGCTGTTGTGTTATGGGAGCGGAGAAAGGCCAGAAAAACGATGGAAGAAATCGAAAGAATGCTGGACGCTGCCATGACCGGCTCCTTTTCTGAAACCAATTTTGATGAAAGCCGGCTGTCTGCTTTGGAAACAAAGTTTGCACACTATCTTTCCGCAGCAGAAGCATCTTCTCGAAATGTAGCGCAGGAAAAAGACAAAATCAAAACCTTGATTGCGGACATCTCGCACCAGACAAAAACGCCGATTGCAAACCTGCTGTTATACAGCGAGCTTCTGAAGGAGGAAACTCTGCCTGCATCGGCGAAGGCAAATGTGGAGGCGCTGTACAAACAATCGGAAAAGCTGCGATTTCTGATCGATTCTCTCGTAAAGCTTTCCAGACTGGAAAACGGGATCATTTCACTCTCCCCTCAGCAAGCAGCGCTGCAGCCGCTGCTTGAAAGCGTAGTAGAACAATATACTGCCAAGGCTTCTGAAAAAGGATTGTCTTTGCGACTGCAAGATACCGATGCTTTTGCTGTATTCGACTTCAAATGGACAGCGGAAGCGCTGGCTAATATCGTAGACAACGCCATCAAATATACAGAGCATGGCACCATTACTATTTCTGCCGTAAGCTATGAAATGTTTGCAAGGATCGATATATCGGATACCGGTTCAGGCATCCCGGAAAGTGAGCAAGCGAAGATATTTGCTCGCTTTTACCGCTCAAATAGTGTGCAGAAACAAGAAGGTGTGGGCATCGGCTTATACCTTGCCCGACAGATCATATCCGGCGAGGGCGGTTATATCAAGGTTGCTTCCGTTCCGGGAAAAGGAAGTACGTTTTCCATATTTCTGCCGAAATAACAACAATTCTATCAAAACTGTTAGATTTCATTTTCCGCCGGAAAGAATGTGGAAAGATTCCTATGCGATAATCTGTATGTATCAAAGGATCATTTCCTTTCATACATACAGATTTTTTCATGGAGGTACTCATTTATGGAAGTTTTACAGGCAAAAAACCTGAAAAAGATTTATGGCTCCGGCAATAACGCAGTTCATGCGTTGGATGGAGTTGATTTAAGTGTAAAGAAGGGCGAATTTGTTGCAATTGTCGGCACATCCGGCTCCGGCAAATCCACGCTGCTGCACATGCTGGGCGGGCTGGATCGCCCTACAAGCGGCACGGTCATGGTGGACGGACAGGATATTTTCTCCCTAAAGGAGGAAGCGCTGACCATCTTCCGCCGCAGGAAAATCGGCTTTGTGTTCCAAGCATATAATCTTGTTCCGGTGCTGAATGTGTATGAAAATATTGTTCTACCCATTGAGCTGGACGGTGGCAAGGTCAATAAGGATTTCGTACAGCAGATTGTACAGACACTTGGGCTGGATGATCGTCTGGATGCGCTGCCCAATCAGCTCTCAGGCGGTCAACAGCAGCGAGTAGCCATTGCCCGTGCGCTGGCGGCAGCACCCGCTATCATTCTGGCAGATGAACCCACCGGCAATCTGGATTCCAAAACCAGCCAGGATGTATTGAGCCTTTTGAAAGTCACCAGTCAAAAGTTCGCCCAGACAATCGTAATGATCACTCACAACGAAGAAATTGCGCAGATGGCAGACCGCATTATCCGTATCGAAGATGGTCGGATCGTCTCCCAGAACTAACGGGAGGTGGCTACGATGAATGTCAAAAACAGAAAATGTATTCGAAAGCTCAGCTTAAAATCTCTTTATGCGAACCGTCGCCGCAATCTGATCGCCATTTTTGCCATTGCGCTGACAACGCTGCTATTTACGTCCATGTTCACCATTGTCTTGTCGTTGAACGCCAGCTATGAAACCTACCAGTTTCGGCAGGTAGGCGGCTATGCGCATGGCACCTTTAAGGATGTTTCCCCCGAGCAGGCGGAACGCATCGCTGCCCACCCAAAGGTGAAGGCTGCGGGGGCACGGAAGGTAATCGGTATCACTGCGGAGGGGGTCTTTGCCAAAATACCGGCAGAGATCAGCTACATGGATGCCAACTGCACTAAATGGAGCTATGCAACCCCTACTACCGGACGGATGCCCGAAAGCGGCAAAGAGGTAGCCATGGATACGGCAGCGTTGCAGCTGCTTGGCGTAACGCCGGAGCTGGGCGCCGAGGTCACGGTTTCCTATTCCATTACGGACAAGGATCAAACCGCCTTTACTGTAACAGATACCTTTACGCTGGTGGGCTATTGGGACTATGATGAACTAATGCCTGTTCATTACATCAACATCAGCCGTGATTACGCAGATGACATCGAAGCGCAGGCAGTGAAAACAGGTTTACAGCCTTTCCGCACAGATTTGAATGTCATGCTGGCCTCCGGCACAAACATTCAAGGGCAGATGGAGCAGGTGGATACCGATCTTGGCTACACATGGGACAGCTATACCGATCCCAACAGCGTCCGGATCGGCGTCAACTGGGGATATACCTCATCCCAGCTGGAGTCGCATCTCGATCCGGAACTTGTGATCGCCATAGCAGCTTTTTTGCTGCTGGTGATTTTCACGGGGTATCTTATCATCTATAACATTTTTCAGATCTCCGTTGCAGGGGATATCCGGTTTTACGGACTTCTGAAAACCATTGGCACAACGCCCCGGCAGCTCAAACGCATCATTCGCCAGCAGGCACTTCTGCTTTGTCTGATCGGTATTCCGGCGGGGCTGCTGCTGGGCTATGGCATCGGCGCTGTTTTGGTTCCTGTTGTCTTGCGCTCCACCCAGTTGGATGCAGGCATCACCACCATCAGCACATCGCCTGTGATCTTCCTTGGTTCTATGCTGTTCGCCTTGTTGACGGTGCTCTTGTCCTGTTCCAAGCCCGGAAAAATGGCAGCCAAGGTCTCTCCGGTGGAGGCTACCAAATATACAGATGCGATGCAGACCAAGAAAAAACAGCGCAGCACCCGGGGAGCGAAGCTCCATCAGATGGCCTTTGCCAATCTGGGACGAAACAAAAAAAAGACGGTGCTGGTGGTGGTGTCTCTGGCACTGTCGGTGACGCTGTTCAATGCACTGTGTGCCTTTGTGGGCGGCTTCAGCATGGAGAAGTATGTATCCTTCATGACCTGCGCCGATTTTATCGTCAGCACGCCCGACTATTTCCGTTACAACCCGGCGGATGAATTCATCACGCCGGAACAGATCGAAGAGATCGCAGCAAACACAAAGTCCAGTCTTTCCGGCACGGGATATGCTGTGCGAAAACCCGTATATCTTTGGATGACGGAGGATGCTCTGCGGCAGGACTATGCAAGGTACGAAAGTGCTGAGCAGTTGGACAGCCATATGAGCCGCATGGAGCACCGGGGCGATATGGTGATGGGAGATACCAGAATCGAGGCTCTGGATAACAGCCTGTTTGACAAGCTGCAAGTGTTCGACGGAGATATTTCTCCTATGCTGGAGCCAAACAATAACGCTATTGCCATTGCGGTTTCCTTAGATGACTACGGTAATCTGCCCAATCCTGAATACTACCCCAAGGTGGGAGACACGATCACCGCCACCTATGCGGACGATGTGAAATATATCGACAGCCGCACCGGGGAACTCCGCACCGAAGATACACCGGAGGAGTACTTTCAGGAAAAACTGTATGGAGCTAGAGATGTAGAGTACACGGTCTGCGCCTTGGTAGAGCTTCCGTATTCCATGAGTTATCGTTATGGTGGTATTGGATATGAGACAGTTTTGTCTGTGGATACCGCACAGAGGGACAGCGGCGGTGCGGCCATTCCGATGCTCTACCTGTTCGACACAGCAGACGACGCAGACGAGGCCGAAGCAGAGCAATATCTATCGAAGCTCACTGCCGGTGAGTTTTCACCCTTGATGTATGAAAGCAAGGCCACGGCTCGCTCTGAGTTTGCTCAGTTCCGGCAGATGTTCCTTCTGGTAGGTGGTATCCTCTGTGCTATCATCGGGCTGGTGGGACTCTTAAATTTCTTCAACGCCATGATGACCAGTATTCTTTCCCGCCGCCGTGAATTTGCTGTGCTTCAGGCTGTAGGAATGACGAA
>OGRK01001718.1_pt1 | contig 12842 bp, 16 predicted proteins | sample 1553471 | NCBI WGS metagenome assembly OGRK01 (sample SAMEA2580080, study PRJEB22360) | human gut metagenome | biome: human gut; feature: human-associated habitat; material: faeces | place: Denmark | collected 2008/2010
GGGGCTGTTGTCCCATTCTGCAGGTGCGTTTTTCTATATAGAGGAACCCCATCATTCCCACGTTGTAGGGGGCCGCCCGACCAGTCTGAATTTCTCGCAATTCAGACTGATCGGAGGTAAAACAGCGTGGACACTGATAAAAAAAGAATATGGATTCGCGGCCAATATGTTGAGGTTACGGATGAGGTATATGCCGCATATATGCGGGGCGACCGGAAAATGCGCTATTTTGAGAACGACTTGAAAACCGAGCGGTTCGTTCTCGGAAAGGAGGGCCAAGTGGTGCAGATCATCCCCAGCCGCGAAGATTCGTTGGACCGGCTGGTAGATGAAAATGCCCAGCAATTCTCCGATGAGCAGGAAAGTGTGGAGAGCGTGGTGCTCCACAAGCTGGAAGTGGACAGGCTACATACCGCGCTTTCCCTGCTTACCCCAGAAGAACGTGCGCTGACCCAGGCATTATTCTTTGATGAGCGCAAGGAGAGCGAGCTGGCGATGGAACTCGGTATTTCTCAGCCCGCCGTTTATAAGAGAAAAACGAAGATCCTTAAAAAGTTGAAGCTCTTATTGGAGGGTTAAATCTAATGCCCCTCACCTGGATTTGTTGGGTGAGGGGCATTTTTGACTTCCTCAAATATAAAAACAGCCTGTCATACAATTTCGAACCATGCGGATATACAAAATTCAAATTCGCACACTTTTTCTGGCAACGTAGTTCAGGTATAATATGAATAGAGGGATTTTTCAAAAAAAGTCCCCTTCTCCACCGAAACTCCACCTTTGTATGGTACACTACCCTTGGAGGTGCAAGCAATGTCAAAAATGATTTTGATTATAGAGGATGAAGAATCCATTCAGAATATTATCAGGGCGTTCCTGGAGGACGCAGGTTACACGGTGGTCCTGGCCGCGGATGGCCTAGAAGGGATCGAACAGTTCCGGGCGAACAAGCCTGACCTGGTGCTTTTAGACTTAATGCTCCCGAAAATTGACGGCTTTGCCGTGTGTGAGATCCTGCGGAAAGAAAGCCATGTCCCCATCATCATGCTCACCGCCTTGGACGATGACGACAGTCAGATGAAGGGATTTGACGCTCTGGCCGATGATTACATTACCAAGCCCTTTTCCATGCCGGTGGTGATGAAGCATATCGAAGCGGTGCTGCGCCGGGCCGAACAGGGCGGCGCTGCGCCCAATACTGTGATCCGCTATAAGGAAATCACGGTGGATACGGACAGCCTTACCGTCCTTGTGGGAACAGAAAGCGTTTCCCTTACCACCAGGGAATTTGAGATTTTGAAGCTCCTTCTGGAAAACCAGGGCCGGGTGGTGTCCAGGGAAAGACTGCTGGACACGGTTTGGGGCTACGATTATGTTGGCGACGAAAAAATCATAAACACCCACATCAAGAACATCCGCAAGAAACTGGGTGTGGACTACATAGAAACCATGAGAGGGGCGGGATATAAAATTGAAAAGGAAGATTAGTCAAAGCATCCAGGCCAAAACCTTCCTCAGTATGCTGGCGCTGCTGGTGGTCTGCTGTATTATTATTTATGGCATGGTGATGATTTTCCTGCCGAGGAATTACCATACGGAGTTGGAGGGACAGGTCACTTCCGATTTTTATGACTTGGTGGAGGTTCTGGAGCGGAATGGCTGGGAGGCCAGTTCGGACAGCCTGATGGAATTTTCCATGACGAACAACGCCTCGGTGGAAATCAACGATGATTATGGGAATAATTTGTTCTCCGTGAATTTTGCCGATATGGAGAACATGGACACTTCTGCCCCCTCTATGAGCTGTTCCGCTACATTCCAGCAGGGCGGCCAAACCTACCATGTATTTGCCAATGCCGCCCTTGTCGCGGTGGCGCAGTCCTATGACATCCTGTTGAAGCTCATCCCCTTTATTGCCGTTGTGATTCTATTGATCTCCGTCATTGGGGCGGTGGTTTGTTCCCGGTACTACTCTAAGCCGCTGGTCAGTATCAGCAACGTGGCAAAGCGGATGACCACCCTGGACATGACCTGGAAGTGTGAAGTCAACCGAAAAGACGAAATCGGTGTGCTGGCTGCCAGCCTGAATGAAATGGCGGAGCAGCTCAACAATGCGCTGGCCAGCTTGCGGTCAGCAAACTGGCAGTTAAAGAAAGATATTGAGCGGGAACGGGAACAGGAAAAGCAGCGGGTGGAATTTTTCACCGCTGTTTCCCATGAGCTGAAAACCCCCATCGCCATCATCAAGGGGCAGCTGGAGGGCATGATCTATCAGGTTGGCGAATACAAAGACCGGGATACTTACCTGCGCCGGTGTATGAAAACCACCAATGACATGGAGGCATTGGTGAAAGAAATCCTTTCTGCGGCCCGGATGGGCGGCAGCGATTTCCACCTGGAGCGCACCGACCTGGACATCAGCCAAATGCTGCGAAAGGTCTGTCAGCAGTTCCGCGGCCGGATGGAGGACAAGCAGATGGAGCTTCGCATGGATATCCAGCCGGAATACCACTACCAGGGGGACCGGCGGCTCATGGAGAAGGTGTTCACCAATGTGATCGGAAACGCTGTGGCCTATTCACCGGTGGGTGCGGTGATCACTGTCACTCAAAAGGGCGAGGTGTTTTCCGTGGAGAATACCGGCGTTCACATTGCCGGGGAAGATTTGGAGCGTATCTTCACTCCCTTCTACCGGGTGGACAAATCCCGGAACCGGAACAGCGGCGGCAGCGGCCTGGGGCTGTATATCACCAAGACCATCCTGGATCACCACGAAATCATCCACAACATGGTTAATACGGAAAGTGGCGTGAAGTTTACGGCGTTTTTGTGGTGATGGTCCTGCTGTTTCCTGTCTTGTACTGCCTGAAAGAATAAAATATAATAAATATTGTCGGTAGTAAGAGCATAATCTTCGTGGCCTCAAAATAGGTAAGCGCAAACGGAGGCGTGTGCTTTCCCACAAAGGAGACCAAGTCCTCGTTGATAATATAAAATTAGGAAGTGGTAACATGGAACAAATCTTAATTGTCGAAGATGATACTGACATCAACAATATGATGGCGTCAGCGTTGACAAAAGTAGGGTATGAATGTAAACAGGCGTTTTGAAACATAGATTACTTCCATCTTGAAACATCCTGTGGTATAATCCGAGCCACAATACTTAAACGAGGAGTAGTAAACATATGGAATTTAAAATCTATCCATTTAATACCCTTACCGGCTATTTTTCTGCCGATATTATGGCAATCTATAAAGGAAAGTGGGTATTCTGCAAACATAAACATCGGACAACGTGGGAACACCCCAGCGGTTGGATCGAGGCAGGCGAATCTCCCTTGGAGGCTGCAAAAAGGGAGCTGTTTGAAGAAACCGGAAGTATCAAATTTGATATAGAGCCATTATGCGATTATTACATTGATATGGAATTAAACGGGTTTCACTATAAAGGGAATGGTCAGGTTTACTTTGCCACAATATATTCTTTTGGTGAAATCCCACCTTATAGTGAAATGGGCGAAATCGGCTTTTTCGATGCGTTGCCTGACAACTTAACATATCCTATCTTAAAAGACTATTTCTCCATTGCAGAAAAGAAATTACATGCAAAACAGGAAAATCAATCGTTTAATAAATAAGGGCGCAGAACAAGTATCATCCATATCTCTCACAGGCTCCGTCAGTATAGGGGCCTGTTTTCATAATTACCTTGATTTTTACAATGTGTTCCTGTAATCTGTGTCAAACACCCGGTTTTGGGAAGGTATAAGAAGGAAATTTACCGCCCATCACAAATTCACTACCACCTATATGCGAAATATGGATTTGGCCACTTCGAATAGGTATAATCTTTATGGAGGTGATAATTTGCAAGTTGATGTTAAGGTCAGCCCATGTGTTGAGGATGTAGAGGTTCTCATTACTGCCGAAAAGAAAACCCAGTTTGTAAACGACTTAGTTGAGGTTATTTGGGATTTTGATAAGCACACCGTCACTACTCTTACTGGATACATTGACAACCGAGCTTATATAATTAAAGTCGCAGATATTTTAAGGATATTCGCCTTAAATCAAAAAGTTTATATTCAAACAGCTAATGCAGAGTTTCTTATTAAATATCGCTTATATGAAATAGAGGATGTATTGAAAAAACAAAAATTTCTGAGGATCTCTAACTCTGAGATCGTCAATATTAGGAAAATCGCAGATATTGACCTGAGTATTATAGGCAGGGTCTGCATCCGCCTTTCAGGTGATATTTGTGTCTATGTATCAAGGAGATATATTCCAAAAATCAAAAAATCTTTAGGAATCTGAGGTGAGAACTATAATGAGAAAAGCTATAAAATATGGCCTTTTGGGATTACTGTGCGGGAGTCTCGCTTATCTCGTGTTTTCAATTTTGCTTTCTTGGAAACTGGGAACAGGTGAATTTTACTTTACTATTCCTGCGCTGGTAAATGAATATGGAAATGAGTTGCTTTCAGGAAGTTTGCAAATTTTAACATTCTTATGGTTGGGGATGGCAAGTGGAGTTGCCTTTTCCATGACCGAAAACATGGATTGGTCGCCACAAAAACAATCAGCCGGATACTTGCTTACTTTGACAATCGGCTTGATACCAACAGCCTTTGTAGGGCGTTGGTTTGAACATCTGTTTATAGGCTTTTTCAGCTATTTAATAATTCTTACAGGCATCTCCGTGGTTCTTTTTATCATCGGCTGGATAAAACTAAAACGTGATGTTCTGCAAATCAAGCAAGCCATTGCGTTAGAAAAGGAGGACATTTATGGGTAAAGAAAGACTATCAGCCAAAAAGATAACGATTTGGATTTGTGTTAATTATGGTATTTTCGTACTTGGCTTTTTCATTTTGGGAAGTATGGGAACAGATAAGTTCATTGTGTGGAGTAATTTCATCTTAGACGTATTTCTTGTAGCGGTTTCGCTGGCTTTAAATATTCTGCTATTTAGGACAAAGTATCAAACACCGCTGTTAGGAAAAATAGCTCTCTTATTAGCCACATTATGTTTTGGGGCGTTTATCTATTTTGCGTTTTTAATGCCTGAGAACGGATTGCCAGCAGTATTATTTTACTAAGCATAACGAACATCTGCCGGACGACGGCAAAAGAAAAAAAGCCGTCGTTCAGCAGCTCTTTCTCATGCCAAATTAAAACACGGCGGCTTTGGAACATCAAGGCCGCCGATTTTTTTACACCTTATCGCCAACTCCACCTAAAAAATATCTCAACTCCACCTCAACTCCACCTTCGTAGTGTACCATAAGGGTGTTCCGGACAGACGGGACACCACCGGAGCGGGAAACGCCCCGAAAAAACTACGTTAGGAGGTACACAAGTGAACCCACTGGTTTTACGCAAAGGAAATGAGGTGGCTGTGACATGAACTTGTGCAAACGAGCCTGCCTGTATTCCATTCGCAAAAAGGGCAAGACCCTCACGCTGCTGGCGTTTCTGCTGGTCATGGCTACGTTAATGCTGACCTGCCTTTCCATTCAATCGGCCACGGAAACAGCCAACGCCAATATCAAAAAAGCCCTGCTGGGCTATTTCACCATCAACGCCAAGACGCTGGAAAACGGCATCCCGGAGGATACGGTGAGCCAGATCCTTGCTATGGATGGTTTGAGCGGCAGGTACATCCTGCGCTCCTACACCTACGCTACTTATTTTGACGCAGACGGGAATCTTCTGGAGATCAACACCGAGGGAGCTGCCCAGGTGCCGGAGGGCTATGAGAACGCCGGACGGGTGGTGGCAAACTCTGATTCTCAAGAAGACAGCTATTTCACAGATGGCGGCTTTGAGATGGTGGAGGGCAACCCCATCACCACTGAAACCGGCAGCCAGGTGCTGATCCATGAGAAATTCGCCCAGCGCAACGGCCTGTCTGTGGGAGACACCATGCTGCTGGGGAATGTGGAGGACAAAGATAAGACCATCCCCGTGACGGTGGCAGGGATCTTCACCAATACGGAAGAACAGGATTCCATTGGCATGGCCCCGTCCTATGACCTTTACGACAATATCGTTTTCACCGACCTCTCCACCGCCTCTTTTCTGCTCTACGGCACAGAGGGAACCACCAATGTTCAGTACGGGGATTTCTATGTGAACGACCCGGACGAACTGGAGCGCATTATGACCGATGTGCAGGAACTGGATGGCGTGGATTGGGAAAACTGCACTCTGACCCGCTACGACAACGACTATCAGAACGCCAAGGAATCCCTGGAGGGCTTGCAGAACATCGTCTTTATCGCCATTGCGGTGGTATCGGTGATCTGTTTCCTGGTGCTGGCCCTGTTCCTGACGCTGCGGCTCCGTGGGCGAATCCATGAAACCGGCGTCTATCTGGCAATGGGCATTTCCAAAGGCTCGGTGCTGCTGCAATACCTGCTGGAAGTGATCCTTGTGGCGGCTTTCGCCCTGGTGATCTCCTTTGGAACCAGCACGGCCATTTCCCATCAGATTGGGAGCAGCCTGCTCTCCCAGGTGACAAGCGAAACCTATGAAACGGTGGACTTGACTGGGGAAAGCGAAGCCGCGGAAGAACCCACCGAGGATTTGGGTCTTGTCGAGATCGAGGTGGCTGTTTCCGCCGAGGATTACGCACTGGTGTGGGCTTTCGGCATGGTGCTGTGTGTGGCCTCTACCGCACTGGCGGCCTACCCGATCATGAAGATGAAGCCCAAGCAGATTTTGTCGCAGATGGAGTAAAGGAGGCGCAATATGAACCACAAAACGAATTTAGGAATACGAGCGATTTTATACAGCGCACGGAAGTGGAAAAAGACGCTGCTGGTGTTCTGTTTGCTTCTTGCCATTACTACCCTGGTGTTGTCCGGCCTTGCCATAGCCGACGCCCAGGAGGAACAGGCTGAGGAAGTCCGGGGAACCACCGGGGCCAGCTTTACCGTGGAGAGAAACTTATCTACTGGCGGTTGGGCCAGCGGCAATAGTGGTTCTTATAGTACGCAGGAATTTATATCCGAAGAAATGCTTCAGAAAATTTCCTCAGTAGATGGAGTTGCAGGATATGATGCAGCGGTTGTCTCTATGCCGAGCTATTATAATGAAGCTGGTGAAGAACTTGTTAATGGAAATGTTATCAACAGTTATTATACCTATGGTTCAATAAATACTGAATACAACCAACTTTTTTCATCCGGAAGATTTGAACTGGTAGAAGGTTCTCATATTACAGAAAATGTAAAAAACGGCCTTATCATTAGCAAAGAAAACGCTGAACGGAATGGGATAAAAATTGGTGATAAAGTTACCGGAATCAATGATCCGAATAATGGCGATCCAGAAGTTGATATGGAGATAGTAGGTTTTTTTGATATCGTTGCCGATAAAAATGATGAGGCGACCATGTATGATGCTTCTACACTATGGGATTATGCCGATTATGCTTTTTGCAGCTACAATGCAATGAAAGAAATGGCTGTTAATTATGAAGATGGGAGCAAACTCCAAGAGGCCCACTTTTTCGTAGAAGATGCAGCACAGTTGGATAACGTGATAGCTGAGGTACAGAACATATCCTCGATTAACTGGGATAACTTTATCATCACCGCCAATGACGAGGTATATCAAAATATTTCCAGCGCTCTTTCCGACACCGGCACTCTGATTACCACCCTCATTGTTGTCATTACTGCTGTGAGCATGGTGCTGATTATCCTGATCCTCTCCATGTCTATCCGCAGCCGAAAAAGAGAAACTGGGATTTTGCTGGCGGTGGGTATCGCCAAGCCTGCGGTTATTCTCCAGTATGTGCTGGAAACTATGCTGATCGCGGTGGTGGCCTTCCCGCTGGCCTACCTCTCCAGCAAACAGATTGCCGGCACTCTTGGTACACTGTTCGGCAAGGCGGCGGAAAACGTCATCGTCACGCCGCAGCATTTCATGCTGGTGGCTATCGTGGGCGGCGTCCTGCTGGTGGCGGCGGTGCTGGTGTCCAGTATCTCGACTATGCGGCTAAAGCCAAAGCAGATCTTGGCGCAGATGGAGTAAAGGAGGCGCAATATGAATTTAGGAATACGAGCGGTTTTACATACCGCAAGAAAATGGAAAAAGACGTTGCTGGTGTTCTTCCTGCTCCTGGCTATTACCACCTTGGTGCTGTCCGGGCTGGCGATTGCAGACGCCCAGGAGGAACAGGCCGAGGAAGTCCGGGGAACCACCGGGGCCAGCTTCACGGTGGAGCGCGACATCTCTACGGGCGGCTGGAACGGCAATTACAGCACACAGGAATTTATGTCCGAGGACATGATCCAGCAGATTGCCGCAGTGGATGGCATTGCGGGGTATGACGCCACCCTGATTACCCTGCCCCGTATCTTCAATGATAAGGGCGAGGAACTGGCCCATGAGAATTACAGCTTCTACAACTACGGCTCCTACAACTCCCAATACCATGAGCTGTTTCTGTCGGGCCGGTTTGAGCTGGTGGAAGGCACCCACATCACCGATGATATGACTAATAGCATTATTATCAGCCGGGAGCTGGCTGAGTGGAACGGGCTGAAGGTTGGGGATACTTTGACAGGCGTTTACTACCCGCAAAATAACACCCCGGAAGTGGATATGGAGATCGTAGGCATCTTCGATGTGGTTGCGGACAAGGGCGACCAAGTAAATATGTATGATGATGCGTCCTATTACGCCTATTCCAGCTATGTTTTTTGCAGCATGGACGCAGCCGAAGGCTTGATTAAGGGCTGGGGCGAAGATGGCGAGGGCATTTCCGAAGCCTACTACTATGTTACGGACGCCGCCCAATTAGAGAATGTGATTCGGGAAGTGCAAAGCATTTCCTCTATCAACTGGAACAACTACAAGATTACCGCCAATGACGAGGTATATCAGAATATCTCCAGCGCCCTCTCTGACACAGGTACTTTGATTACCACTTTGATTATTGTCATCACGGCTGTGAGCATGGTTTTGATAATTCTCATCCTCTCCATGTCCATCCGCAGCCGGAAACGGGAGACCGGAATCCTGCTGGCGGTGGGTATCGCCAAGCCTGCGGTGATTCTCCAATATGTGCTGGAAACTCTGCTGATTGCAGTGGTGGCCTTCCCGCTGGCCTACCTCTCCAGCAAGCAGGTAGCTGGCACCCTGGGTACGCTGTTCGGCAAGGCGGCGGAGAATGTCATCGTCACGCCGGAGCATTTCATGCTGGTGGCCATCGTGGGCGGTGTCCTGCTGGTGGTGGCAGTGCTGGTGTCCAGTATCTCAACCATGCGGCTAAAGCCCAAGCAAATTTTGGCGCAGATGGAGTAAAGGAGGCGCAGACGATATGAATTTAGGAATACGAGCGATTTTATACAGCGCACGGAAGTGGAAAAAGACCTTGCTGGTGTTCTTTCTGCTCCTGGCCATTACCACCCTGGTGTTGTCCGGTCTGGCGATTGCCGACGCTCAGGAGGAACAATCGGAGGAACTGCGGGGCGTGACGGGGGCCAGCTTCACCGTCAATGCCAACAACGGTTATACTCTGCAGCCTGTCACGGATGAAATGATTGAGGAAATCGCCGCTATTGATGGCGTGGAAGCCTATAACACATCCCAATGGACGATTGTAAATCTCTATAATCAAGATACTTTGATGAAAGGGACGGATGAACGGGAATATGTAGCAGACCTTTTTTATGGGTCAGGCTGCTTTGATTCAGAATATTCGCCCTTGTTCCTTAGTGGAGCCCTGCGTTTGACAGAAGGCCGCCATGTGACAGATGGCAATGGCGAAATCATCTTGTACGAAGGCTTGGCTGAGAAATATGGATTGTCCCTTGGCGATACGCTCGAAATTAAAAACGGGAATCCAGACGACCCGTTGGTTAAGTGTGAGATTGCCGGTTTGTTTGAGGTCATTGCAGATGATGACGACGAGCAGGCAACTATGGCAAGGCCCTCAACATTTTACGATTACGAGGAATACATCTTTGTGGATATGGATACCATGTCGGCCATATCTACGCCCTATACGGCCAGTGAGGGAAATGGGATCACTTCCGTTGACTTCTTTGTTTCCGACGCCGCCAAGCTGGAAAGCATTGTCCAGGAAGTGCAGAACAGCACCTCTATTGACTGGGATTCCTATTACATTACTGTGAACAATGAAGTGTACGAGCGTATTTCCAGCTCTATTGCGGATACGGCTACTTTGGTCACGACGCTGATCGTGGTGATTACTGTGGTGAGCATGGTACTGATCGTACTTATCCTCTCTATGTCTATCCGCAGCCGGAAACGGGAGACTGGAATCCTGCTGGCGGTGGGTATCGCCAAGCCTGCGGTCATTCTCCAATATGTGCTGGAAACCCTGCTGATCGCGGTGGTGGCCTTCCCACTGGCGTACCTATCGAGCAAGCAGGTGGCCGGCGCACTGGGGACGCTGTTCGGCAAGGCGGCGGAGAATGTCATCGTCACACCGGAGCATTTCATGCTGGTAGCTATCGTGGGCGGCGTCCTGCTGGTTGCGGCGGTGTTGGTGTCCAGTATCTCAACCATGCGGTTGAAACCCAAGCAGATTTTGTCTCAGATGGAATAAGACCATCCACCCCCAAAAATAACGAAATGAGGTAATCACTATGAGTATCATGGAAATCAAGCAAGTGGGATATTCCTACGATAATAAAAAGAAAGTCTTAAAAGGCGTCAACGCCGAAATGGAACAGGGCAAACTCTACGCCATCCTTGGGCCTTCCGGCTGCGGCAAAACCACCCTGCTCTCCCTAATCGGCGGCCTGGACAGCCCCGGCAGCGGCCAGATTTACTTCGATGGGCAGGACATTGCCAAAACGGGCCTTTCCGACCATCGGAAAAACCATGTGGCGTTTATCTTTCAGGCGTATAACCTCATCGACTACTTGACACCCGCAGAGAATGTGTCGCTGACTTCTAAACTGCCGCCGCTGCCCATTTTGGAGCGCTTGGGGCTGACGAAAGAAGAAGCCAAGCGAAATGTGCTGAAACTCTCCGGCGGCCAGCAGCAGCGGGTAGCCATCGCCCGTGCACTGGCAAGCGAGGCCCCAGTGATCTTGGCGGACGAGCCTACGGGCAATCTGGACGAGGACACCGCCCAGGACATCACGGAAATTCTTAAAGAGAGCGCCCACAAGATGAACAAGTGTGTGGTGGTCGTTACCCACTCCAATGAGTTGGCAAAGCAGGCCGATGTGGTATTCCGGTTGAGAAAGGGTGAGCTGCAGGTGCTGGAGCGCGTTCAGGACGGAGCCGCCCAGCCCCAATCCCGCAGGAACAACGTTCCCCGCAGTGAAAGGAGGGCAAAATGATGGAGATGGACAGCAATCCAATCACGAAGCCCTCGAAAAAGGGAACGATCCTTTCCGCAGTTTTTTATGCTCTTGCGGCGGTGCTGCTGATTACAGCCTTTGTCTCTCTGGTGGCCTGCCATCAAAATATCTCCCGGCAGCTTGAGCAGGGTGTCCCTATGCAGGGAAATGAACTGGCCATTGTGAATCTCTATCTTACGAGCTGTGTGCAGTATTTCGCCTTTGCCGCCGCCATGGTGTTTTGCGGTAAGGCTGCCCGCAAGGTGCTGGCGATTCAGAGCGAAGCGCTGGTACAGGTTACTCCCTATATGCTCAATCCCCCAGCAGAGGCCACCGGTTCCGATTATGCCGAAGAAGTGGAGCCGGAGGAGGACGATACAGATTTTGAGGCTTGGGGATTCCGGGAAAAGGAAGAATAAATAAAAAAGACACGCCGGCGGGCTTGCAGAGCAGCAAGCCCTCGGCCATGTCTTGAAAACAGGAGAATGGAGGTGGTTCCCATGCAGCAAACAGAGTGGGTTTATTGTCCCGTCTGCGGGAATAAAACCCGTGATCGAATCAGGGAGGATACGGTTTTAATCAATTATCCTCTCTACTGCCCGAAGTGCAAACGAGAGAGCTTGATTCAGGCAAGACAACTACATATCGTTGTCATCAAAGAGCCAGACGCATAGACGCAGAGCCGATGAACCTGTGAGAATTTCCCACGGACATCGGCTCTTTTTCACTCTTTGGGCTGGCTGTCCAAGGCCGCCCGCACCGTCGCCTTGATGATCTGCATAGAACGCTCATCGCAGTTATACAGCATACGGATAAGGCTTTCCATTTCAGAATCCTCAATCTGCTTTTCCGGGAAGAAAATCTGATCGGGTAAAATGGACAGCTCCCGAATCAGCTTGTAGAGAATGTCGTAGCTGGGCTTTTTGCCTTCGTTCTCGATACGATATATAAATCTCTCGCCTACTCCGACCTTGGCAGCCAGATCTTCGACCGTAATATCTGCTTTTATGCGGGCATTCTTGATGATCTCGCCAAGTGTTTCATGTTTACTCTGCACCTACAGTTCACCTCTCTTTCTATTTTACAGATTTATGCCAGATTTATAATGGCATAGCAGTTCAAATTTCAGAGAACTGACAGTGCAGAGAAAAGTGAACTGATCCGAATTGTATAGATGGCCCTGCCAATAAAAAAACGAGGTTTTGGCAGGGTGCTTTGTCATGCCCATCCCTCCAGACCACGTTTTTGGCCTGGAGGGATATTTCATGCGTTGGTCATCCTGCGCACCGCTGCTCATTAGAAGCAGCGAGTATGATTCTATGTCGTAGGCCGCCTGCTTGACGGTGTACGGTCAAAAAAACTTCCCGTTTTTCAACGGGATATTATGCCCTTCATACTGAACTATCATGCCATGATTTACACGAACTAAAAAGAAACGCACTTGCTGTTGGGGCTGTTGTCCCATTCTGCAGGTGCGTTTTTCTATATAGAGGAACCCCATCAT
>OGRK01001719.1_pt1 | contig 12837 bp, 10 predicted proteins | sample 1553471 | NCBI WGS metagenome assembly OGRK01 (sample SAMEA2580080, study PRJEB22360) | human gut metagenome | biome: human gut; feature: human-associated habitat; material: faeces | place: Denmark | collected 2008/2010
CATGCAGACCGAGGCGGCGCACGTGGTGGCCCAGGTTGCCGGACAGGAACAATCCGCCCAACGTTTCTGTGAAATTCATGACACGGTGAGCGAGGCTATGACTTTGGTGCGTAAAGCCGTGCATGATTTGAAAGACGAAGGTACGGATTTCGCTTCGCAGATTGAGCCGGCCGCGCACAGCATGGACGGCGCCGGCCCCTTGCGGGTGAGGGTGGTCAACGGCATCGATTCAGCGCCGGCGGCCGTGTCCCGCTGCTTCGCCACTGCGATTCGCGAGGCGTTGAACAATACGGTCAAACACAGTCAGGCAAGGAACGTTTCAATCACCCTGCGCGATTTCCCGGCATTGTGGCAGCTGTGCGTGCAGGATGATGGAACCGTGAGAAGATCGTCTGCTGAAGCCGTCGCCATGCGGTTCATTCGACCGAACGATTCCACAGGCATCGGCATTTCGGACATTGAGGAACGGGCTCGTGCGTTGGGAGGCTCCGCGATTTGCGGGCCGTATCATGAGGGTTGGCGCGTGTTCGTATCCATCCCCAAGCCGACGAGTGGTTCGGAAACGACGCAACCGGAGAAAGGAGCGCATTAATGCGTGTTGCGATCGCAGACGATGATCCAATCGTCTGCTCGTCATTATCCACGATTCTCGAAGCCACCGGCACCGCCGATGTGGCATGGACCGCCAACACCGGCACGGATGCGGTGACCCAATATGAGATGGATGCCCCCGATGTGTTGCTGGTCGACGTGCAGATGCCGGGAATGGACGGATTGCAAGCGTCGGAGGCGATTCTTGACGCGCATCCGAACGCGCGGATCCTTATCCTCACCACATTCGCCGACGAGTCATACATCGCCAAAGCGTTGGAAATAGGCACGAAAGGCTACTTGATCAAACAGGACGTTTCGTCCGTCATACCCGCGGTGCAAGCCGTCATGGCCGGACAAGTGGTCATGGGCGCCGAAGTGTTGAGCAAGCTGCGGGTCAGTCCGCAATCCACGACATCAGACGAATCCTCATCAGTCGATCGCGTTGTGTCGCATGATGATGCGCAGGCAGTTCAAGGATCTCGGAACCCCGATTCCAGCGGACCATCCGAACGTTTCGCCGGCCTTACCGAACGCGAATTGGACGTGCTGGAACTTGTGGCCGAGGGATTGGACAATCGTGAGATCGCGTCACGGCTGTTTCTCAGCGAAGGCACGGTCCGCAACCGCATCAGCGACATACTTGCCAAAACCAACATCTCCAATCGCACCAAACTCGCCGTCGAATGGCTGGCCTGGCATTGACCGGCTGAATCCGGTTGATTGAATCCGGCTGGTTGAGACTGACCATCTGGTCGTTCGGCGTCCTCAGTGCTTGCGCAGACGATACGCCTTCCAAACGTCACTCAGTTTCTGGCCATTCGACGTGCGTTTCCACACGGTAAGACCCGCTGATGAGCCGCCAACGGCACGCGCCGCGGCAGTAGGCGTGGCATACTCCCTGCCGTCATCCATGCGCAGCTTGCCTTCGGAAGTGACGGTCGCTACCCAACGTTCGCCCTTGCGGGGACGCTCCCATACCAAGGTCTCTCCGGCGATAAGCAGCCCGGCTTCCAGCACTTGGGCAATGCTGACGCGTTTGGACGTGGGGGAGGAGGCCGTAGCTTTCACATTGAGCGTCTCCTCGTTCAACGTCGACAAATCCGTATCGTCGGCATCGTAACGAATATTCCAATGGTCGGCGATGAGCCGAACCATCTCATCCTGCCGGTATTGCAGCGTCTGTGGTGTGCATTCGGCGATATTGGCGAGTTCGGCTGTCAGCGGAAAACGTCTGGAGCTTGCCGACAACAGCATGCGGTCGCGCCGCTGCGCATACGTGGCGAGTGGCGCGACTTGGGTTTCGTTGGCCTGACTAAGCACCAAATTGCCGATGCGGTTTGCCCAATGGTCACGCACCGACTCCGGCCAAGCGGCGAAATCGGATTTCGCGCTGACCTGTTCGGGCATGATCGGCAACGCTTTGAGACTGCGCGGTCGGGTGATGCGGTAGCCGGCCTTCTGCTCGTTGGCGCGGATGAGCAGAAGTTTCTTCATGGCGGGACTGGTCTGCAACTCGCCACGTAGATGCGCGAGTGCGGAACGTCGGTCCTCGTCGGTGATGAGGAATCCACGGATCTGTTGGAGGGTATGGCCTTTGTTGAGGTCTCGGATGGCGCTTGCGGCGCGTGTGCGTCGGGCGAGTGGGCTTTGCCGGTTGAGGCTGTCGACGCCGGTGACGCGTTCGAGTGCGGCGAGAACGTCGTGGAGTCTGTCGATGTCGTGTAATTGGAGGCGTTCGTCGTGCGCGTTCGTGGTTTCGTTTCCGATATTTCCGGGTGTGGAGAACACTTGTGCGTTGGCGCTGCCGAGGTTGCGGATGGAGTTGACGAGCGCCCACATGGCCACGGGTTTCCAGTCGGTGGTCTGGTAGTCGGCGAGTGAGACGAGCATGGCCACGATGTCGTCTGGCAGGTTGGCGTCGGTCGGACGGTTGAGGATGAGCCACGCGTTGGCATAAGGGGCGAGCAGATCGTCGATGAAGGAGATGACGTTCTGTTTCTTCACGTATGGTTTGAGCACGTCTTTGCGGAATTCCTCAAGCAGCTGTGTGCAGACGGCCTTGTGCGAGACGATCAGGTGCAGGTCGGAGAAGAACTCTTCGAGCGTGTGCGAGTCATCGCCGAGCGGGTCCATGATGTCGTCCCATCGTGTGGCGTAGGCGTTACGCGCGGCGGGGGATATTTCCGCGATGGTTTTCGCTTTGAACACGTCGGATGCGGTCAGTGGCACGCCGCGCATGTTCATCACGTCGAAGATGCGGTGCGCGCCGGCGAGGTCGTCGGTGGTGACGATGACGAGGGTGACGCCGTTGACCAGGTATGAGGCGAATCGGCGGCGGTCTTTGGCGTCCATGGCGGCGAGCAGGTCGAATGTGCGGCGGGTGTTGACGGCGATGTTGCGTTGCGCGTGCGAGGCGATGTCGTTGTCCCTCAGATCGAACAGGCCTTCCAAATCGCCTTCCTGCACGTACATGCGGAAGAAGTCGGTGTCGCGTTCTCGCAGGGTGAGTCGTGGCTCGGCTTTGATGCCGCGGAGTTTGTCGCCTGGTTCCAAAATGAGGTCGTTGAGGCTGTCGATGAGGTCGGGGTCGTCTTCCAGTTCGCGCAGCACGGAGACGATGATTGACAGGGAGATGAGGCGCTGTTGGCCGTCGATGACCTGGTATTGGGTGGGGCCGTCCTTGACGAGGATGAGCGAGCCGAGGAAGTAAGGCGTGTCCGGGTCGGCGCAGGCGTCCTGAAGGTCGTTGACGAGCTGTTCGATGTTCTCCGCCTGCCACGTGTACGCGCGTTGGAACGAAGGGATGGTGAGTTGGTAATCGGAAGTGAACACTTTGCCCAGGGGTTTTTCCGTCGCGCTGATCGCCATATCGACCGCCATCCCTCATTGATAACGTTTGCACCGCAGGTGCGGCATACTGTTTTCTAGTTTATGGGAGGGGGTGCACCGGCGTTTCATGGACGTAACGGAGTCTCCACTGCCGTAGAATCCTTCGCCTCATAATTGGTCCGGCAGATCCGCACGTTCAACCAAACGCGCCATTTGTACCCGGCCCATGCATAATCTGTCTCCCGCGGATGAGATGTGCGCCTTGACGGTACGTTCCGAAATGAACATTCGTTCCGCGATTTCGGCATTGGTGTACCCGTCGGCTGCAAGAACCACCGCCTCGCGTTCCCGCTCAGGCAGAGCGTCGAGCATGGCGCGAGCCTCGTCCCGGCGCGATTGCGGTTGCTGCATGTTCAGATCGTTGATGAGCTGCCGTTGGCTGGATGGATTGAATTGCGGCAGACCGTCGCACACATCGGTGATGCGGCGGATGATGTCCTCCGGTGCATCGGTTTTGGAGACAAAACCCTCGGCGCCTGCCTCGACGGCCCGCTCCACGGTCCCGCTCGGACTCAAGGACGTCAGTATCAGCACATGCGGCGGCTGCGGAAGTGCGCGCAGTCTTCGTGTCGCCTCGATGCCGTCCATGCCGGGCATGGCTATATCCATCAACACCACATCCGGATGATGCCTGCCGGCCTCGTCGACCGCTTGACCGCCATCGGTGCAGGTGAAAACGACATTGAGCCTGCCGGTGGAATAATCTTCGAGAATCAGCCGCATGGCCTGGCAAATCATCGGATCGTCATCAATCACGCCAACCGTTATCGGCCTGTCATCGCTGTTCTCTTCGCTGCTCACTCAACCCATGATAGCTGCACATCAACATGGAACGCGTGTCGTGCGTCAAAACCGAATCGACATGTTCCTCCGGCCTGCCGGACGCGCTCGGCCAATCCCGGCAATCCGGCACCGGTACGGAAAGCGTTTTTGGAATCCATGGCGGGACGCGTGGCATCCGCCGATGCTGCCGGAACGGACGGATTAGTTGGATTGGACACATGCGCGTGCACGCCTACGGTGGGGTTCACGGTGAGTTCCACCGATACCGGGGCTCCCGGCGCGTGACGGCTCGCATTGGTCAGCCCCTCCTGAAGGACTCGATAGGCGATTTTGCCGGTTTCCCTGTTGAGTTGGCCCAATTGTTGGATGTCAATCCATGTGTTGAGCCGCATGCCGGCGGCACGTGCGTCTCCGAGAAGCGCATCCAACGATTCACGGGTCAACGACGTCTCATCGGACGGCGCCAGTTGCGCCTTCGCCTGCTCCGGATGACGCAGCATGTCGATGACACTGTGCGCCTCGTCCAACGCTCCTGCCGCCTGTTTGCGAATCTCCTCGGTTTTGTCCGCGATTCGGCTGGCCTGCCCGGCCAGTTGGCCGGCGTCCAGACTTCCCGATTCGGCCGCGAGCTTCTTCGACTCGGCTTGCAGCGCGCTCGCATTCAACGCCAGCAGGGAAAGCGAATGGGCAAGCGTGTCATGCGCTTCGGCAGCGATCGCGTCGGCCAGCTGCTGACTGTCGATCGTGGGCTTGAGCTGCGCCACCGCGTCCGCCTTGGCCGTGGCCAGCGATGCCAAGGCGCGAGAACGGATATGCAACCCCGCCAAAGTCGCGATGGCCAGCTCCAACAATGCAGCCACTATCGCGGTGATGACGATGGTGCGGTCATCGGCAAGCATGATTAGGTCGGTGCCATATTGGCTGCCGGTATCCGGTTTGGCGAACACCATATGCCAGATGGATGCCTCCGGCGGCCGCAACGCGTCGCGTACCTGCGCGGCAAGCGTGACGAAACCGCCCGCCACGATCGCGCGAACCGTGGTCTTCATGTCATTACGGCGGGCCAATAGCGCGGTCAACGCCATCAAAGCGAGAATGGGATCGTATGGGAAAACCAGCACGACCACACACGCGGCGACGAATGTGGCACGCGGATAACGGGAACGGGCGAGCGGCAGAAACCCGATGGCGAACGCCACCAGCATGCAGAACACCATCCATACGTATACGGCGGAATCCTGGCCGAACCGTTGCGCGGCGAACGCGGTCTGCGCCAAGCACATGAAGCCCGCGCAGACCACCATCACCATGCTTTGCCAGCCTTTGGTACGTACCGGCACTTCGATGGGGGTCGGGGAATTCGTCGTCTCGCTCATACCTACCATTATTGGGCCCGTCCCCGAAAGACGCCATTGTTCTTCCGTGCGTTTCGCACGCCCCAAAGTGCAGACGGGAATGACCTTTCGTCCAATACCGGTCCAGCGCGGAATTCCGTACCCTCGAAAGTGTCTCAACCGATTCGAGAAGAAGGAACGATCATGAGTGGCTACATTTCCCCGCAGCAACCCATCCAACCCCAGCCTCCGCTGCAGCCGGTCCAACCTATGGCAAAAGAGAAGAAGCCGTTGTACAAGCGCGTTTGGTTTTGGATAGTTCTCGTCGTTGCGGTATTTGTGATTGCCGGTATCGCAGGAGGTGGTGGGACGGCGACGGAAAGCGGCAAGACTTCGTCGACCACACAATCGCAGCAGGCGACGGATACACAGAATAATGAGCAGAAAAAGCAGGAGGATTCGGTTCCGCCGGAATACAAGTCGGCTCTTCGCCAAGCCGACACCTATGCCAACGCCATGCACATGTCCAAAGCGGGTCTGCTGAAGCAGCTGACCAGTGAATATGGAGGTAAGTTCTCGCAGGAAGCGGCCCAATACGCCGTCGATAACGTCCAGACTGACTGGAACGCCAACGCGCTTGCCAAGGCGAAGTCGTATCAGGAGAACATGGCCATGTCTCCCGAGGCGATTCGCGACCAGCTGACCAGCGAATACGGTGAACAGTTCACTCAAGAAGAGGCGGATTACGCTATTCAGCATTTGAACGATTGAGCGTTGGGCGTGCGGTGCCGGCAGTCGTTTGTCCGGCACCGCTTTTCGCAGAGCGCGCACTTTTCTCAAATTTCTCATGAAATAGTCAGAAAAGTACCGTACTGTGATGCGTAATCGAGTTAAGGAGCGATTATGACATTCGGTCAGCAGCCCCAAGGCAACAACGCCAATGGATTCAACGGCCAGCCGTATGGGCAGAACCAATACAATCCGAACCAGAATTCGTACGGGCAGTACAGCCAGAATCCGTACGGTCAGAACCAATACCAGTACGCGCCGCAGAACATGTATGCGCAGGGCGCTCCGGCAGCCACCATTCCGGCTCAGGCGACATACTCCTATGAGCGTGCCGAACATGCTTCCGTCACCCGTGCCTACGGTGAGATGACCATCGGCCTGCTCGTCACCGCGGCTGTGGCCATCCTCACCCAAGCCACCGGTGCCTACATCGCGCTCATCCAGTCGCTTGGCGTCATTGGCGCTTGGGCGCCGTTCGTCGTCGAAATCGTGATCGCCATCTATCTTGGCGCCCGCATTGAAAAGATCAAGCCGAGCACCGCACGCGTCATGTTCTACGTGTATGCCGCGATCATGGGCTTCTCGCTAAGCACCATTTTCATGGCGTATGATCTTGGCACCATCGGCATCTCCCTGGCGTTGTGCGCCGGCTTCTTCTTCGCGCTCACCATGCTGGGCATGACCACCAAGGTCAACATGCTCAAAGCCGGTCCGATTCTGCTGGTCGGCCTCATCGTGCTGATCGTCGCCGAAATGCTGCTTATGATCTTCGCTCCCGGACAGACCATGCTGATGGTTATCTCCGCCATCGGCCTCGTGCTGTTCGCCGGCATGACCGTCTACGACGCCCAAGCTACTCGCGCGCTGTTCGCCCAGTACGCAGGCCAGGGTGAGGACATGGTCAAGAAGGTCTCCATCATCTGCGCGCTGAACCTGTATCTGGACTTCATCAACATGTTCCTGTATATTCTCCAGCTCTTCGGCGATCGCGACTGAAAAATCCCGCGACGTCCTCTGCGCTGAACCCTCAAACAAAAGCCTGACCAGAATATGGTCAGGCTTTTCTGTCGGCGAAAAACGTGCCATAGGGTAGTGGCTCATGCAGAGGAAAGAGATTGGCGGCATGGCCTGCCTTGTTCTGACGGCCATGATCTGGGGCTTCGCATTCGTATCCCAAGTGCAGGGCATGGCCTCCATGAGCCCCCTGTTCTTCGGGGCCACGCGATTCACATTGGGCGCGCTGTCATTAATACCGTTGCTGTGGTTCCGCCGTCGAGGCATCGCCGAACAGGAACGCCGACGCCGTGAATCGAATGAGTGTCCAACCGTCACGCTTGGCAACGGTATAACCGTGGCCATGCCGAAATGCCTGGGCAATCCCGTGGTCGTCAGCGTCATCTGCGGAATCGTGCTTTTCACCGCAAGCACCGTCCAACAATACGGCATCCTCTATTCCGGTTCCGCAGGCCGTTCCGGCTTCATCACGGCGCTCTACATCGTCATGACGCCGCTGCTCGCCTTCCTTATTCTGCGCCGCCGCGTGACCATGAACGTCATCGTCAGCGTTGCCATCGCCGTGGTCGGCTTCTATCTGCTGTGCATCACCGACGGATTCGGCTCGATCACCCTTGCCGACGTGGTGCTGTTGTCCACTGCGGTTCTATTCGCAGGCCATATTCTCGTCATCGACACGTTCGGACAGAAGATGGATCCGATTCTGCTGTCCTTCGGACAAATTTCCACCACCGCGCTGCTGAGCTGGATCGGCTCCCTATGCGAAGGCTCCATCGACTGGGCCGGCGCCATGCAAAGCTGGTTTCCCATCGTGTACGCCGGCATCGGCTCGGCCGGCGTGGCATATACGTTGCAGGTGGTCGGACAGCAGCTGGTGCCGCCGTCGCGCGCGGCCGTGATCATGTCGCTCGAATCGTTCTTCTCCGCGGTGGGCGGCGCGTTGCTGCTGGGCGAAGTCATGACCACAGGAGCCTACATCGGCTGCGCGCTGATTTTCATCGGCACCGTGCTCGCACAGGTTCCGGTGAAAATACCACGATTGCTGCGTAAGCGCGAATAACGTTCGATATCGTCGAAAAATGGCGATTGACAGGCAATGATTTGTCCGTCAATCGCCATTTTCCGAAAACATCAGTCCGCCTGCGGCGCCTCACCCACACGCGGGGCGCTGTTGATGTCGCGATGGATGTTCTGCATCTGCGTCTCGATGTTCTGCAGGCTGCGCGCGCAATCCAACAGCGTCTGCGAATGCTCGGCAAGCTTCGCGTCCGGCAGATCCGTCTTATACCGCAGCGCATGCTCCAGGCTTGCCCAATAATCCATGGCGATGGTGCGTAGCTGAACCTCTACCGGCGTGTAGTGCGGTCCGGATGACAGGAACACCGGCACCGCGTAGATGACATGCAGCGAACGGTAACCGTTCTGCTTCGGGTTCTTGATGTAATCCTTGACACGCAGCACTTGGATGTCGCTTTGCGCGGACAGATAATTCGCCACGGAATACACGTCGTCGCGGTAGCTGCAGATCACGCGTACGCCCGCCACGTCGAACAGGTTGTCCTTGATGGCGTCGACGGTCAACGGCAGGTTGCGGCGCTGCAGCTTGCCGAGGATCGAGTTAAGCGATTTGAGACGGCGTTCCATATGGTGAATTGGATTATGGGAGAAGCGCACCTGGAATTCCGAGTCAAGAATCTCCAATTTGGTGCTGATCTCGTACATCGCACCCTCATACACCTGCATCTGGTCGATGAACTCGGTGATCTGTTCGGGGGAAAGGGATCCCTCGCCGACGTCGACGTTCTTCAGACGCATCTGCAATTCGGTGGTGTTAATTCGATTTTGCCTGTCAAGTATCACGGAAGAACAGTGTACCGCCTCGCTTTCCGCAAAACTGAACGTATGCTGTGTATCGAAGAGGGTCAATGCCCTGCGATTGCGCCGAGAACGGAGCGTTCCCGCGTTCCGAAACGCCTGTGCCGCCCTGCCGATAGCATGGTGCGTTATGAACGAAGACATGATGACCGAGGCGGAGCGCGCCTCGAAACTGGCCGAACCGGCGGCGAACGATACCCCCACGCGCGGCAAGGGCGTGTTCTACGTGCATACGCTCGGATGCCAGATGAATGTGCATGATTCCGAACGCATCGCCGGCGTGCTTGAGGCCGACGGCTACGTGCCCGCCACCGAGGAACAGTATCTCAACCATGACATCGACCTGATCGTCATGAACACCTGCGCGGTGCGCGAAAACGCCGCCGAACGCATGTACGGCACCATCGGACTGTGGGCCGAATTGAAGAGGGAACGCCCGAACCTGCAGATCGCGGTCGGCGGCTGCATGGCGCAGCTCGACCGTGAGAAGATCGCGAAAAAAGCCCCGTGGGTCGACGCCGTGTTCGGTACCAAGAACATCGGATCCCTGCCTCAGCTGCTCGACCAGGCCCGCATCGAAGGCCACGCGCAGGTGAAGGTGCAGGAGGAACTCAACTACTTCCCAAGCCAACTGCCAACTGACCGTGCGTCGAAGGTGTCGAGCTGGGTGGCCATCTCCGTAGGCTGCAACAACACCTGCACCTTCTGCATCGTGCCGACCACGCGCGGCAAGGAACATGACCGCCGTCCCGGAGACATCCTCGCCGAAATCCGCCAATGCGTGGACGAAGGCGCCAAGGAAGTCACGTTGCTGGGCCAGAATGTGAACTCCTTCGGCTACGGCATCGGCGACCGGTTTGCCTTCTCCAAGCTGCTGCGCGCGTGCGGCGAGATTGACGGTTTGGAACGCGTACGATTCACCTCGCCGCATCCTGCGGCCTTCACCGACGACGTGATCGCAGCAATGGCCGAGACGCCGAACGTCATGCACCAGCTGCATTTCCCGTTGCAGTCGGGTTCCGACAGGATTCTTCGTGCGATGCGCCGCTCCTACCGTTCCGCCAAGTTCCTCGACATTCTGCGCAAGATTCGCGAGGCCATGCCGGACGCGCAGATCTCCACCGACATCATCGTCGGCTTCCCCGGCGAAACGGAGGAGGACTTCCAGGAAACCCTGCGCGTGGTGGAGGAGGCGCGATTCGCTTCCGCGTTCACGTTCATCTACTCGCCGCGTCCCGGCACGCCGGCGGCTGAGATGGAGCAGGTTCCGCATGACGTGGTGCAGGACAGGTTCGAACGTCTTGTGGCGCTGCAGGAACGTATCACCGAAGAGAATCTCAAGACTTTCGAAGGCCGTGACGTCGAGGTGATGGTCACCGGCGCATCCGGCAAGAAGGATGCCGCCACCCATCGTGTTACCGGACGTGAGAAAACCGGCGTGCTCGTGCATGTCGGCGTGCCGGAAGGCGAGCCGATGCCGCAGGTGGGTGATTTCGTGACCGCCACCGTCACCCATGCGGGACGCCACAATCTCATCGCCGATCCGAATCCGGAAGCGGGGCAAACCTATGCCGTCCGCCACTGAAAGCAAGCCCGAAACCCGTAAGGTCGTGTCCATCGTCGGTCCCACTGCGTCCGGCAAGACGGGACTTGGCATCGCCATTGCCAAGGCGTTGGAGGCCAAGGGCGAGCAGGCGGAAATCGTCAACGCCGATGCCTACCAGATGTACAAGGGCATGGATATCGGCACCGCCAAGGCGAGTCCTGAGGAACAGGCCGAGGTCAGGCACCACCTGATTGACATCATCGAACCGGACGACGCCATGTCCGTGGCACGTTTCCAGGAGATCGCCCGCGCCAAAATCGCCGAACTGCAGGCCAGGGGAGTGCGTCCTATCCTCGTGGGCGGTTCCGGTCTGTATGCCCGTGCCGCCATCGACGACATTTCCTTTCCTGGCACTGACCCAGAGGTGCGCAAACGCCTCGAGGAACGTGAAAAGGTCGAAGGCGCCGGTGCGCTGTTCGACGAGCTCAAGACAAAGGATCCTGAAGCCGCGGCCCGCATGGATCCGCACAATCCTCGACGCACCATCCGCGCGCTTGAGGTCATCGAAGTGACGGGCCGGCCGTATTCGGCGAGCCTGCCGCATTACCGGTATGTGATTCCCACCGTGCAGATCGGCCTTGATTTGCCGCGTGAGGAACTTGACCGCCGCATCGACATCCGTACCAAGCAGATGCTGGAGAACGGTTTCGTCGAGGAAGTGGAGCGTATCCGTCCCCGGCTTGGCATCACCGCAGGCAAGGCTCTTGGATACCAGCAGGTTGTCGACTATTTGGATGGCCTGTGCGATTTAAATGACACGTTCATGAGCATCGCGCAGAAGACGAAGCGTCTGGCACGCAAACAGATGGGATGGTTTGGCCGCGATCCGCGTATCCACTGGCTGCAGGCTCTCAACCCCGCGCTGCTGGGCAATGCCATGGCCATCATCGAGCATGCCGACGCCGGCGATTACGACGCGATCGACGCGCAGGCGGATGCGTACACGCAGCATCATCTTGGCGATATCGTCTAGCCGAAGCGCCTGACGGCGTGAACGGCAAAAACTTTCGATAAGTATCGGATGTCGTCGTGCCATGGCGGTGCCCATGGGTAAAATCGAGTCCTGTTATGGCACGAACAGCATCTTCCAACCCGAAATCAGGCGGCAAGGGTTCCGCAGGCAAATCGCGTTCCGGCGATACCAAAGTCATGGACGAGGTCGATTCCTCGCCGATCGCCGGCATACTGCGTAAATATCGCCGCGACATCGCATGTTTCATCATGGCCATTCTCGCGGTGCTGTTCTGCGCATCCGAATGGTTCCGTGTCCAGGGCGCTTTCGGACAGGTCCTACATGCCATGGCCTCCGGACTGTTCGGATTGACCAGCGTGATTCTGCCGGTATTCCTGGCGCTTGTGGTGTTCAGTCTGATGCGCAAGACGCAAAACAAGGATGAGAACCTCCATATGGCCCTCGGATGGTTCATGATCCTCTGGTCTGTCTGCTCTATTCTTGACGCGGCGATTGCCTCCGACTCCCAGAAGTTCGATATGTCTTTGCTGCAGCGGGCAGGCGGCCTGCTTGGCTATGTGCTTGGCTGTCCGTTGGCGTGGGGGCTTTCCAAAGGCTTTTCCATTGCGATTTTCGTAGTCGTCATCCTGTTTTCGTTGCTGTTGATTACCCATACCCGGGTCACGCAGATACCGGACAAGGCGAAGGCTCTGGCGGCCAAGTTTGTTGGAACGCCTAAAAACCGTGATGACATTGACGATGAGGCCGAACAGTTTCCGAACGAAGTCCGCGTTGGGGGCACGACACTCGCCTTCGCCGAAGGCGTTCCCGCCCACGACGGCACCGATGCGGATGGAGAAAACGACGATAGGCCGGGCTTCCTTACGCGTATGAAGCAACGCTTCGCATCCCATAAGAGCAAGAACGTCGATGATGGCGACCTTGACCATTACGCCGGCGACGAAGCGTTTCTTAATGCCGCCGAACGGCACGGACAGACC
>OGRK01001722.1_pt1 | contig 12817 bp, 8 predicted proteins | sample 1553471 | NCBI WGS metagenome assembly OGRK01 (sample SAMEA2580080, study PRJEB22360) | human gut metagenome | biome: human gut; feature: human-associated habitat; material: faeces | place: Denmark | collected 2008/2010
TGCTGCTGATCGAAAAGATGGAGAAATCGGGCCGCAAGGTCCGCATCACCGGCAAGGGACGATGCAACGTCACCAACGCGCGTCCGGCCGAGGAATTCGCCGATCAGGTGCGCACCAACGCCGAATTTTTCAAGGTCGCGTTCTCGGAGTTCAACAACCGGGCGGCGATCAAGTTTTTCGAACGCGCAGGCGTGAAACTCGACATCGAACGCGGCGACCGGGTCTTTCCGCAGAGCGGCAAGGCGTGGGACATCGCCAACGCCCTGCTGGAGTTCTGCGTCGAAAACGGCGTCAAGATCATCTACAATACGCGTGTTACGGAGATTCTGACCCTCGGGGACCGGGTCTTCGGTGTGAAATACATCAACCGGCGCGGTTTCGAACGCAAGGAGGAGTGCGCGCAGGTGATCCTCGCCACGGGCGGCGTCTCCTATCCCGCGACCGGATCGACGGGCGACGGCTATGCCTTCGCCGCCGACCTGGGCCATACGATCGAGCCGCTGCGTCCGTCGCTGACGCCGCTCTTGTCGTCGCACGCCCAGATGAGATACCTCGACAAGGTGCTGCTGCGCAACGTGCGCGCGACGCTCTATGTCGATAACGAACCCGTGCGCGAGGAGTTCGGCGAGATCGGATTTTCCGACCGCGGCATCGAGGGCGCCGTGGCGCTGCGCATGAGCCGCGACGCGGTGGACGCCCTGATCGAAGAGAAGCGCGTGAAGCTGGTCCTCGACCTGAAACCCGCGCTCACGGAGGAGGTGCTGCACGAACGCATCGCCCGTGAAATCGCCGGGCTGCAACCCAACGAGTTCTTCGGCGAACTGCTGCGCAAGCTGGTTCCCAAGCCGCTGGTGATGCCGCTGGCGCAGGAGGTGGACATCCGTGCGAACTGTTACGTCGGCAAAATCACCGAGGAACAGATCACGCGTCTGGTGCGTACGCTCAAGGGACTGACTTTCCCGATCACGGACTATGCGCCGTTCGAATACGCCGTGGTGACGGCCGGCGGCGTGCGCTGTGACGAAGTGAATCCCTATACGATGGAGTCGCTGAAAGTCAAAGGGTTGTATTTTGCCGGCGAGGTGCTCGACATCGACGCCAATACGGGCGGTTACAACCTCCAGATCGCCTTTTCGACGGGCCGCCTGGCCGGGTCGCTGAAAAAATAGACGTTATGAAGATCGTCGGCCATCCCATTTCTTTCCGGTTGCCCGGGCGGGTTTCCGAACTGCGCAACCGGCTCTCACGCGCCCGTTATTTCCGCGGTCACGGAGTCCATTCGCCGTTCGTCTACGACATTGTGCGCAGCGTCTTCATGCGCGACGACCTGCTGCCGGGCCGCCGGGACCTGTACGAAGCCCTGCTCACGGCGGGCGTTTCCCGCCGTCGGGCGGTGCAGTTGCAGAATCTGATGATTCATTGCGGCTATACGACCTTTGGCCTGAATCGTGCGGATGCCGAATTCTGTATCCTGACGCGGGACCTGCCACGTGCGGAGACGCTGGCACTGGTCGCAGCCGCGGGTGAAGCGGGGCATACCGTCGCCCTGATGTCGCCCTGCGAGGGACAGGATCGCCAGATGTTGTGCCGTCAGATCGTGGCGGCGCATCGTTCGACGACGGTGGACAATAGGGGATACCTGCTGATTTTCAATAATAATTTGCCGAAACAACATTTCCGGATATGAAAATATACACCAAAACGGGCGACAAGGGGACCACGTCTCTGGTCGGCGGCGAGCGGGTTTTCAAGACCGACGAACGGGTCGAAGCGTACGGCTCGGTAGATGAATTGGCTGCTTTTACGGCGCTGTTGTGCGACAATATGCGCTCCGATGCCGCACTGACGCCGTATGTGGACGACTTGAACCGCATCCTTTCGCGGCTGATGACCGTCGAAGCCCTGCTGGCCCGCGGGAAATCGGGCTGCGAGAAGGTCGCTCCGCTGGCGCCCGAAGCCGTCACGTGGCTCGAAGGGCGGATCGACGCCTTGCAGGCTGCCGTACCGCCGATCGACAAGTTTACGATTCCCGGCGGCAACGCCGTCGTTTCGATGTGCCATGTCTGCCGCACGGTTTGCCGCCGCGCCGAACGCGCCGCACTGCGCGCTGACGAGAAATACGGCACGGATGCCGAGGCGCTGATGTTCCTGAACCGGCTGTCGGATTACTTCTATGCGCTCGGACGTATGCTTACGGCGCATTACGAGGTCGATGAAACCTTGTGGATTCCGTAATTCGTTGAGTGCAAGCGTGTTTATTCTGCACCGGCGATGTTTTATTGTTTTTTCTTTGTTTTTCTCGTTTTTTTTATACTTTTGCAAATCAGTGATGGCGGAACAGTCCCGTTTTCGGTTTGGCTAATCCGCTGATATTTGGGAACTTAAAAACATTGAAATTATGTACTGGACACTTGAATTGGCATCGAAACTCGAAGATGCCCCTTGGCCTGCCACGAAAGACGAACTGATCGACTATGCAGTACGTTCGGGTGCACCTCTCGAAGTGCTTGAAAATCTGCAAGAAATAGAAGACGAAGGCGAGATATACGAATCTATCGAAGACATCTGGCCCGATTACCCCTCGAAAGACGATTTCTTCTTCAACGAGGAGGAGTACTGAAAAGAATTTTGGGCTGAAATGGCTCAAAATGACATAGTTAAATTACTCGACGGCACGATTCTTAATCGTGCCGTTAGTATTTAAGGGAGATTTCCGGTTAAATAACATTCACAAAATCATCACAAACTTTGCGATTCATCTTTGTGATGGTAAAAAATCGGAAATTATGGGTAGACTTAAATCAGAATGTCCCTTTGGCAACTTTATTGTGCGCACCAAGCCGAACGCATAAGAGGAAGTTGCATCCCGTTTCATCCTAATTTTTAAGCATACTCTTGTTACTATGGGTGATACTTATTTCTGAAACGTAAGAATGGCGGCCAAATGTCCGCCCGGTCGGGGATCGTCTGCTATGACGCGCATTTGCTCGGCTGTAGACGAATAAAACGGCCGCTCCCGAAAGAAGCGGCCGTTCTGTTTGCTGTCCGATCCCGTTTACTGAACGATCGAGATCGTGGGGTTGATATTGTTTTGTACGGATATGCGGTGCGTACCGCCGTTGGGTGCGGCTAAGGCTCCCTTTCCGCTGGCCTGCCAGTTGGCCATGCAACGGAGCCGGATCAGAATATCCCCGTTATTGATGGCATGCTCGAACGTCATGTTGCGGTCGATCAGGCAATGGTCCGTATTCATCATTTCGTAATTGTAAGAGAATGTCTGCGCCTGATCGCCCTCTCCGACGGTCGTCGTCTGCAAGGGCGCTCCGGGCTTCCATTCACCGCCGTCGTAGTACTCCAGCATCCAGTATTTCATACCGGTTCCGGATGCGCGTGCGTGGAACTTGGCGTTGATGACCGTTCCGGCCTTTATGGTCATTTCCGGAATGGTGAACAGCCACCAGTCGCCCGGCCATCCGCCCGTGATATAAGGCTCGCCGGCCGTATTGGCACGGGCTATCTTGTTGTTTACGTCGAGCGCCGGATCGCAGTTGCTGATATAGCTGATATAGCCCTTTCCGGTCGCCGACGGCATTTTGTTGTCCACGACGAACTCATCGACATTGACGCCCTTTGTAAATACCCATTGCGCCGGCAGATTCGAAGGAATTTCCCGTACGATCGTCTTCTCGTAGACGCCGCCGAACGGATCCGTTACGACGACCTTGATCGTCGAGCCGGGAACCTGCGCTATGGCGGAGAACATATGGGCATTGTAGCCCGTGAGGTAGGTGCTGTTGGGCGAGCCGGGGGCATGGGCCGGTTCCAGTACGTCTTTCTGCCATGTGTAGTGCGTCGGGTCCTTGCGGTATACGCGGGTCGCCGTGAGCGGCTGTCCGTTTTCGGTCACGGATACCGTCCAGTCCTCGTCCCAGTTCCATACATTGACCAGCACTTCGTTGGCCTTGGCGCCCACGGCGCTCTTGTAGTCGCTCTTCACGAAATTCATGTCGTATACGGCGAACTGCTCGTTGCGGGCCACCTCGATCCCCTTATAGTACCACTGCACGGCCGTTCCGTTGAATTTGAATACGCCGTAGCCCGTCGGGGAGCCGTCCTTGCACAAGTCGTAGTCGGCGCCTCCGTTGGCGCTTTTCACGTTGAACCACCACGTGCCGCATACGGCCGCTACGTTATGCTCGCGTACGCCTTCGGCGATCTTCGCGTGGTGATTGTTGTGCGTATGTCCGGTGAGGAATTCCACCTGATACCCCTGCAGCAGACCGAGCAGGTCGTTTCCGCCCGAAAGCGTCACGATCGGGTTCAGTCCGGCCGAGGTCATCGGGGCATGCATGGCGACCACGATCTTCTTGGACTTGTCCACGTATTTCAGGTCTTCGGCCACCCACGCCATCTGCCATTTCTGCGGGTCGGAGTCGCCGAGCAGCCCGATCCGCTCGATGCGGCTGGCCGCCGTTGTAATTGTCGTACTGGTCGTTGTCCAGAACGATGTAGTGTACGTCGCCGATGTTGAACGAATAGTAGGTGGGGGCTATGTGCTGCTTGAAAGGCAGCTCCGTGAAGTAGTCTCCGACCACCTTCGGATCGTTGTCGTGGTTGCCGATCACGTTGAAAACCGGGCAGGGGAAGTTCTTCATCAAGTCCTTGTAGTTCGGCAGCTGGTAGCGTACCTCCACCATGTTCTCAGGACCCTGATTCATCGTTTTGTACCAGAACGCATCCCACGTGATGTCGCCCAGACAGAGCGCATACACGTTCGCATACTGCGCCATTTCGGCCGTGATGTCGGGCATGAACTTGTTCTTGTACTGGTCGATGTCGGCATATTTGCCGGCCGTGTTCGGGGTCTTGCTCGCCAGATGAAGGTCGGTGAATACCATCATCACATGGTTCGTGTTTCCGCCGGGGATCTCCGTAAGCGCGAAATCGTGCTGCTCGTTGTCTTCGTTGAGCAGCTGCTGGCTCATGGCCGGGAAGGCCGGATAACCCGCTTCGCTCTCGATGTTGTATCCGGAGGGGATGGAAACGAATACGTACCCCATCTTCTTCTCCGAGGGCAGGTAATAGACGCCGTCCTTGTCGGTCTTGGTGACGATGACTCCGTCGGACACCACCACGTCTGCGACCGCCTTTTTCCCGCAGTAGACGCGGCCCTTGACGGTCATGCCCGCCTGATCGGGAATCGCGGGGAAGTGCGCCTTGTAGATGGTCATCGGACCCAGCACCTGCTGCTTGTTGTAACGCTTCAGGATAAGCTCGTACGAGCGCAGGTCGATCGTTTTGGGAACGGTTATTATGACGTAATCCTCGGCCACCTCGCTGATCTCGGCCTGAAAATATTTGGTCTCCTCTTCAGGGTCTTCCGACGTGGAGCGGAACAGGAATACGTCGTATTTGTCGAATCCGGTTCCCATGATCTTGATGGGGTCCTCCGGGATGAAGATCTCCTCCGCATCGGGCATCACGAGATCTTCGATGAAGACGGCGGGGATAATTTCCTCCTGTTCGGGCGTCGGTTTGGTCCATGTCGGATCTTCCGAACAGCTGATTCCGATGCACAACAGCAGAAATGCGGCTGCGAACAGATACGGTAATCTGAATTTTATCAATCGTTTCATTTTTCTCATTGTTTAGATTTTTGTCTAATCCTGCCGAATCGCTCCGGGAGGGGAGCGGTCCGGCAAGATTATCCTGCGTTACACCGGATTAATTGACTTTTTTCTTCAGGCTCGTATAGATCATGCGGTTCGTACCCGTCGCGCTGTTGGCTGCCTTGCCGTCCACGCGCTCGTCGGAATTGACGCGGAACCGCAGCCAGAGCGAAGACTGGTTCTTGCAACCGTCGGGCAGTTTGAAGGCGAAGTTCTTGGGACCGGGTATTACCTCCCAGTTTCCGGCCTTGTAGTCGGTTACGAAGGTCCACGGACCGGCCTCGGCCGCAGCCCACTCGATCGAGAAGGGACCGGGGCCCGACTGCGAGCTGGTGGTGCAGAAGCATACGTAAAGGTCATCCGAAATGCCTGCCGTCGAAGTCTCGAAGTACCATGCCTTCTGGGTCGGCGTATAGGTGTCGTTCGACTGGGCGCCCCAGCCGCCGCAGTTGGCGGAATAGTATCCCTTCTCGGTGCCGTTGACCGACGCATCGACGCGGACATAGGCGGCGCCGCTGTAAAGGCGGAAGGTGGTGCTCTGCGCGATGACGGCCTTGGGGGCGAAGTTCACGAACAGCTGTCCCGTGCCGACTTTGGGAACGAGTATCTCCTTGTCGGGAAGCGTTTCGGGCCAGTAGAATTCGGTGATGGGCACGTAACGCCGGGCTTCGGTCAGTTTGTCGCGGTCGTTGATGTTGCGCATGCGGATCGCCCATTCGTTTTCGACCTTGATCAGAATACCCGTTATATCCAGCATCGGATCGTCCGTCAGCAGTTCGTAATGCTTGAACATGGCGCCCGTCTCGACGCTCGTGCCGCCGTAGACGTAGTGGCTGATCGTGTTGCCGTCGCGGTCCAGAAGCAGCTGGGCGAGGTCGGTAGGACGTCCGCCGCTGTAAATGGAGCCTTCGTTGGCGTTGTAGTAGGTTCCGTGCGGGAATACGAACTGGAGATTTCGGATCGTTACCAGCGTACCGAGCATTTCGTCCGTCAGGCCCTGCGTGCTTTCCATCACCTTCGGTTCGATCGGAGCGCCGCCCGTGGTGATGACGTCGCGGATGCGTTCCGTCGAAATGGTGATGTAGGGCTGTCCGTCGTCGTCGATCACCGACTGCGTGTTCATGAGCGGTATGGTCACCAGCGAATTGAGCTGGAGCGAGTGCGAGCCTTCCTGAACGCGGAACTGAATGGCGCGTCCGCTGGCGTCCTGAACGAAGAACGCGGCGGGATTCGGGCAGTTGCCGGATACGCGGTCGCTGATCACGGTGCCCTGTATCTTGACGTTCTCACGAACGGTTCCCTGCAGGCCGCCCAGCTTCTCGTACACCTCGGCAATGGTCTTGAGTTCGGCGTTTTCGCCGATATCCAGCGGAATGCTCTGGTAGACGATCAGCTCTACCGTCGTCATACGCTCGGTGGTGGCGTTGAATTCGATACGTCCCGTGCGGGGCACCGTTCCCGCATACTTGGGTACGGAGAACTTGATTTCGTTGTCGCTGATCTCGTCGATCGTGATCCAACCCTCGCCGGAGTCGCCGACCTTGGCCGTCCACTCCACGTTGCAGGTGACGCCGACCGAGTATTTCTCCTCGCCGTTGCTGTTGATAACCACCTTGGGAGGCGTCGTGGTCACTCCGAGTTTGAGCGCCGGATCGACGTCCCGCTGCGAAATCGTGATTTCCTGAATGATGTTGTCATGCTCGTGCTTGCCCACGACGCGGAAGCGGGCCTCCCGCAGTACGGGGTCCTTGGACGGCTGTTTGGATACCTTCACGGCGAAAACGCCGTCGTCGGAACCCTCCTTGGGCCAGATATTGACCCACGTCTGGGAGGTGTCCGCCATTTCGACCTTCCAGTCGATATTGGAATACACGGTGAAACTGTGCGTCTCTCCCGCTGCGTTATACAGGAAAGCGTCTTCCGACAGCGTGATATGGGGATCCCGGACAACGTCGGTCTCGTCGTCCTTGCAGGCGACGAATGCCGTTGCCGCCATCGCGCAGAGAGCGAGCGCCTTCAGGCCGGGCCATCTTCCGGAGATGAATTGTTTTATTTTCATATGAATTGTTTTTTCGTTATTTGCGGGTTAAATTCAAAACTCGACCGGGATGCTGCGTTGCCTTTCCGGTTGCGATTCGTTTTACGGACACTCTTACCATTTGATGTCCGCATCCCATTTGTGGCCGGTGTAACCGAGGTTGTTGTCCTCCTCCGGATTCTCCAGCTTGACGGCCTTGCGGCTCCACCACACCGGCGTTTTCATGTTGTCTTCGCCCATTTTGGCCAGCTGGGCCGCATAGTTCTTGTTGGACGAACGCAGCACCAGCGGGTAGGGGAAACGGGTCGGATGCACGCCGTCGTTGCGGATGGCTTCGCCCATCACCAGCAGGGGATAACCCGTCCGGCGGTACTCGTGCCAAGACTCGTAGCCCACCGTGAACAGCGAAACGTATTTTTGGGTGATGATGATTTCGGTCGTAGCGTCGTAAGCCACGGCTCCGTTCTGCAGGAAGGTTTCGATGGCCGATTCTGAGATGTCGGGAATCCACTGCTTGAGCGACGCCGTAACCGCAGCATAGTAGGTCTCCGACGCTTCGCCGTCCATCATTCCGCGCTGAATGGCCTCGGCCTTGATGAACAGCACCTCCGAATAGGTCATGAACGTGTACGGGGAGGTGTACTGCCTGAAAGTCGTATTGTTGCTGTTGGACGCGCCGTCGGCCGACTGCTTGGAGATGACCGAAGCCGGGGCGCCGCTCGTGATTCCCACGTAACCGCCCGCGTTGGCTCCGGAGCTTACGCGGTTGCAGTAAACCGAGATGCGGGGGTCGCTTGAGTCCACCATGATGTTGATGAAACGTTCGCCCATCGCGCTGTCGTCGGTGGCGTTGTCGCCGAAATCATTGACGAACGGACGCGTGCCGCTGTATTTCAGCGTGGCGTTGTCGTCGTTGCTCTCGAATATGGGGTACTGCGAGGGGTTCTCGAATACGGTCTTGATGCGTTCCGCCGAATTCATGTCCCTGCGGTTGCTCACGCGCATCAGCAGACGCAGATAGAGCGAGTTGGTGAATTTCCGCCATTTGGTCACGTCGCCGTTGTAGAGCAGGTCGCGCTTGGCGTCTATCGTGGAGGTCTTCGTGTAAAGCGTGTTGGCCCTTTCGAGGTCCATCAGCAGCGAGTCGTAGATGACTTTCTGATCGTCGAATTTCGGCTGCATGATATTCTCCTCGATTCCCTTGAACGCCTCCTTGAAGGGCATGTCGCCGAACAAGTCGGTCATGTTCGAAAGGTAGAGCGCCTTCATGGTCAGGGCGATGGCCTGCGCGTTGGTATTCTCCTCCTTCTCCGCGAGCTTATACATCTCTATGGCATTGACGGCCCAGCGTCCGCAGAAGTTCCACGCGCCCTTGAATTCGCTGTCGGTGAGCACGAAGCGGTGCAGCTGATTCAGCGTGCTGGTCTCCACCGTATACTGCATGAACTCGTTGTTGTGCCGCCACGTGCGGTATTTCATGCTTCCGGCGCCCTCGAAAATCAGGTCTTCGAGCATCTGGGAGGAGTTGGCCTTGCCGACCTCCGCCCGGTTGGGGTCCTTGTTGTAATCGTCGAAATTGCTCGTACAGCCGCACAATCCCAAGATTATCACTCCCCCGGTCAATATATATGAATTGATTCGTTTCATCGTCTTATTAGAATTGAAGTTTAAGATTAACGCCATACGTGCGTGTCATCGGGAATGCCGCGGTTTCGAAACCCTTGGTGATTTCCGAACCGTTCATCGTCGCGATCTCCGGGTCGAACTGCGGCCAGTTGGTCCAGCAGAAGAGGTTCGTGGCGAAGAAGGCGATCGAAGCGCCCTGCAGCACCTTGGTCTTGGCCGCGATCTTCTTGGGAAGCGAATATTCGAGACGTATGTCCTTCATCTTCAGGAACGACGTGCTGAAGGTGTTGTTCACCACGTTGTCGCGGTTGAACACGCGCAGGTTGTAGTAGCTCTCGATGCTGGCCGTCACGGTCTTGTTGATCGAGTAGGTGCCGTCGGCGTTCTGGTTCACGCCCTTGTGGATCAGACCGTCGTAACGGCCGGGGAGCGTCGCCTTTATCTTACCCTGATAGCCCAGCATGGCATTGGTGAAGGAGTAGGCCTGCCCGCCCCATTGCGCCGAGAACGAGAAGCTCAGGCGGAAATTCTTGTAGGAGATCGAGTTCATCCAGCCCGCCTTCCAGTCGGCCTGCGTGTTGCCGAGGTTCTCGAATTCCGAAGCCAGTACGGGATAACCGTCCGAATCGACGATGTCCCAGCCCGATACGTCGATCGTCGATCCGTCGTCGGCCGTGACGTAGGAACCCTTGGGGGCCTTCTCGTAGCCCGAACCGTACAGGTCGCCCAGCGATCCGCCCGGAACGGCGCGGATTTCGCCGCGGGGACCGGTTGCGATGGTCCAAGAATCCAGATTCGGAGCCAGCTCCACGACCTTGTTGCGGTTGCGCGACCACGTGAAGTTCATGTCCCAGCGGATGTTCTTGTTCCTCACGGGCTGTATGCGGGCCGATACCTCCCAGCCGCGGTTGTTGATTTCGCCCGCGTTCACGATCGTATTGTAGACGCCGGTGGTGATGTCTACGGGCACCGAAATGATCTGGTTCGTGGTGGTCGCGTTGTAGAACGCCACGTCGAACGTCAGACGGCTGTCGAAGAAGCGGCCCTCGACGCCGAACTCCCAGCTCTCGACGTTTTCGGGTTTGAGGTTGTAGTTCGCCTTGTTGGTCGGCATGTTGAAGCCGCCGGTGAAGGAGGAGTTGTTGTAGTAGTTGAGCAGCTGATAGGGCGACGTGTCGTTACCCACGTTGGCCCACGAAGCCCGCACCTTGAGGAAATTGACCATCGGGGTGTCGATGTGCAGCAGGTCGCTGAGAATGACGCTGCCGCTGACCGAAGGATAGAAATAGGAGTTGTTGCCCGGAGCCAGCGTACTCGACCAGTCGTTGCGGCCGGTGACGTCGAGGAATATCATGTTGCGCCAGCTGGCCGATATGAGTCCGTAGAAGCTGTTGATCGATTTCTGACGGCGTATGGAAGTCACTTTGGGACGGTCCACCGAGTTGCTCAGGCGGTAGTCGCGGTCCACGACCAGACTCTCGGCCAGCGAGGTGTTCGAACGGTAGGACTGCATCATGTTGTTGCCGCCGAACGATGCGCTCAGGTCGAAGTCGTTCAGTTTCTTGGTATAGCGCAGCAGGAAGTCGTTGTTCATCTCGTAGTCGAACACGGTCTGCTCCTTGTACATACCGTTGATGTAGGTCTTGGCGCCCTTGGGTTTCTGCTGGGTGCGGAAATCGTTGTTGAGGTCCATGCCGCATCGCAGGATCAGCGAAAGCTCTTCGGTGAAGTTGATCGTTGCTGCCAGATTGCCGAACACGCGGTCGCGGTCCAGTTTGTTGAGCTGCTCGTAAGCCGTGTAGTAGGGGTTGTTGCCGTTGGCCGATACGTGCTGGGTGCTCTTGCTCAGGTCGCCGCCTTCGCGCACCCACTTCTTGTAGTCCGCCTTGAACCACTGGGCGTCCACGTTGGGCGTATTCCACAGCAGCGGATACATGATCGACGAGCCGCCGTAACCGGTCATCGGCAGGTTGTCGCTGTCCTTGCGGTAGTAGTTCACCTTGGCGTCCAGCTTGATGTACTTGTTGATCTGCTGCGAGAGCGATATCGAGAAGGTCTGCTGTTTGTAACCGGTGTTGGGAACGATCCAGTCGTTGCGCACGTCGGTTACCGAAACCCGGACCGAGGTGCCTTTGCCGTTGTTGCCGCTGACCGAGATGTTGTTGTTCCACGTTACGCCGGTGTCGAAGAATCCTGCGAAGAAGTTGCGCGGACGCCACTCCATCATCGTATAGGTGCCGTCGTCGTTCAGCGAGGGCCACTCGTAGGTCAGATGGCCGTCGAACTTGTCGCCGAAGGCATAGGACGACCAGTTGCGCGACACGCCGTCTACGCTGTAGAACGAATAGGGGTTGCCGCCGAAGCGTCCTGCGCCGTATTCATACTGGAAATCGGGCCAGAATCCGGCTTTCTCGAACGAAACCGACGAGCTGAACGTAACGCCTATGCCTTTGGTGGTGCGACCCGACTTGGTCGTGATGATGATGGCGCCGTTTGCGGCGCGCGATCCGTACAATGCCGTTGCGGCGGGACCTTTCAGTACGGATACGTTCTCGATGTCTTCGGGGTTGATGTCGCCCGCGGCGTTACCGAAGTCGACGGCGCCGTCGGTCGAGTTGTATGCGCTTTCCGACGTGCTGGAGGTGGAACTGCTGGTGATGGGCACTCCGTCGACCACGAACAGGGCCGTGCCGCCGTTCATGTTGATGGATGTTTCGCCGCGGAGGGTCACGCGCATCGATCCTCCGGGACCCGTAGACGCCTGATCGAAGTTCAGACCGGCGACCTTGCCTGACAGGGCGTTCATCCAGTTGCTCGATACCGTGCTGGTGAGTACGTCGTTGTCCACCTTCGTAACGGCATAACCGAGCGCTTTTTCGTCTCGCTTGATACCGAGTGCGGTTACGACGACGCCTTCGATTTCCTGACTGTCGGCCTCCAGCGTGACGTCTATCCGCGTTTTAGGGCCTATTAGTATCTTCTGGGTCTTATAACCCAGCGAAGAAAAAACGAGGGTCTGGTTTTCCCCCCCCCTTATTTTGTACTTGCCGTTGATGTCCGTGATAACACCTGTCGGCGTTCCCTCGATCGTTACGGCGCAGCCTACCGCCGGGGTAGTGCCGTCCGAATCGTAGACGGTTCCTGTGATATCCGCTTTCTTCTGGGCGTAGAGCATCGTCGATGCCAGCACCAGAAACAGGGATAACAAAAACCTCTTAACGTAGAATTTAAAATTCATAAGCATTTGTTTTTGGTTAGATGTTTAAGTTGTTTGAATGTTCCGGAATAAATATATATAGGTATAATCTCCCTGCGCGGTACGGAAAGCGCAGGGAGCGATCAGCGGATTCAGGATTCGATTCGGTTTTTTCCGGCAGGGAATGTTGCCGGTCCGGGGGAGGTGCAGTCCGAAACACCGTCTCCGACGGTTGCCGCAGGGCCGTGGCGGCGGCATTTCGCGGCGGGTGCATGTGCCGTCGCATCG
>OGRK01001723.1_pt1 | contig 12812 bp, 10 predicted proteins | sample 1553471 | NCBI WGS metagenome assembly OGRK01 (sample SAMEA2580080, study PRJEB22360) | human gut metagenome | biome: human gut; feature: human-associated habitat; material: faeces | place: Denmark | collected 2008/2010
GGCGGTCTCGGCTCGCCGCGGCCCGCGCGGGACATGTCAGGAAACGAGGGCAGCCCTGTGGGCGCCAGCGGAATGTGGGGTCACCGCGCGGTCCGCATCTGATGGTGTCGACGTCAATGGTATACGGGTGCATCATCGACGTCTTCAATACAGAAAATATCAGTGCGGAATGTTCTGAAAACTAAGTCCAGCACGGGCCCTGTGTTACCGCTGCAGAGGGGTGCGATTCCTTGATCGCTCACTTAATCTAATAAGAAATTGAGTGTGGGCGGATGAAGGACGTAGTTGGCCGGGTATTCCGTCCCTTTCGCTGTTTCGCGGCTTTGCCGCGAAAGGCGCGTTACTTTGGGATGGGTGGGGAACGTGGTTGTTGCGGCAACTAATCCCCGCCACAAATTACCCTCGGCATACTTGCGCGAACGATTGCTCGTGCTACACTTGCAATTGCTGTTTCAGGGCGGGGTGGAATTCCCCACTGGCGGTAAATCGGGCGGTGCCAAAGGGGCGCCGTGGAGCAGGCGAGGTGCCTGCGACTGAGCCGATGAGTCCGCGACCCGTGCGTGTGTTGGTTCGCATGCCGGCTGAACTGGTGAGATCCCAGTACCAACGGTTAGAGTCCGGATGAAAGAGGCAGGTGATCTTATGTCTGAACAGTCGCAGCATATCCATTTTGAGAACACGAATAGGTGGAGCACCAAACAGCTCGTTACCATGGCGCTGATGTGCGCCCTGGGCGCCCTGTTTATGTACGTGCAGCTGCCTATCCTTCCTTCGGCGCCGTTTTTGACGTATGACCCGTCGCTGGTTCCGGCGATGGTGTGCGGGTTTGCATATGGCCCCGGTTCCGGTACCGCTGTTGCTGCTATGGCAATCGTTATCCATGCGCTCACTACGGGTGACTGGGTCGGTGCGCTTATGAACTTGGTTGCCACGCTGGGCTACATTTTGCCCGCGGCTATCGTCTACCAGAAGATGCATACCTATAAGGGTGCCGTGATTGGCCTGGTGCTCGGCGTCATTGCCGCTACGGCGCTGTCTATGGTCGCAAACCTTACCATTGGCGTATGGTTCTGGTATGGCTCGGTCGATGCGATCGCCCCGCTCATGATTCCTGCCGTACTGCCGTTCAACCTTATCAAGACCGTGCTTAACTCGGTGTTGACGCTGGCGGTGTATAAAGCGGTCTCCAACCTCATCACGCCTAAAAAGGACCAGGTCAAAGGCCGCGCATGATTGAGTGTCGAGGCGTTTCCTTTAGCTATGACGGTGCCGTGTCGGCACTCGATGGTGTCGATCTGAACATCGAGGACGGGGAGTTTTTCTGCATCCTCGGTGGCAATGGGTCGGGCAAGTCGACGTTTGCCAAGCATCTGAATGCGCTGTTGCAGCCCGATGCGGGCACGGTACGCATCAACGGCATGGATGCGTCCGACCTCGAGCTGGTCTACGACATTCGTTCGACCGCGGGCATGGTATTCCAGAATCCCGACGACCAGCTGGTGGCAACGCTTGTCGAAGATGACATTGCGTTTGGTCCCGAAAACCTAGGCGTGCCATCGGTACAAATTGGGCAGCGCGTACGCGAGGCGCTGAAGGGCGTGGGCCTGGTGGGCTTTGAGCGCCACGAGACCCACGCGCTTTCGGGCGGCCAAAAGCAGCGCGTGGCGCTTGCCGGCGTGCTTGCCATGGAACCGCGCGTGCTCATATTGGACGAGGCCTCCTCGATGCTCGATCCGCGTGGACGCAAGGGTCTCATGAAGGCTTGCCGCGCGTTGCACGATCGCGGCATGACCATCGTGATGATTACGCACTTTATGGAAGAAGCCGCCGAGGCAGATCGCATCGCGGTGTTTCAGGCGGGACGAGTTGCCATGTTGGGCACGCCCGAGGAGATTCTGACGCGGGCAGATGAGCTCGCGGAGCTCAACCTAGATATGCCGGCGTCGTGCCGTTTGGGCATGGCGCTTCGTGCGAAGGGCGTGCCCGTTCACGCGCAGGTGCGCGAGGTGGATATGGTCGCCGAGGTTGCGCAGACTTATGCCGAGCGAAGTGGGGCAGACATCGCGGGGCAGTCTTCCGTATCCCAGTTGGAAATCGCTGACGGCACTGTTCCGGTAGACAACGAGGACAACGCGTCGGAGCCCGTCATCGAGCTAGCCCGTGTTTCGTACAGTTATTCGCTCAGTCCGCGCGAGCGCCGCCGCTGGCATAAGCGCTCGGCCACTGCGGGCAAATCGAACAAACAGGCTCTCTGGGGAAACGACCCCAGCAGCCCGTGGGCACTGCGTGATGTATCGCTGACGGTGCGTCGCGGCGAGTTCCTGGGTTTGGCAGGTCATACCGGTTCGGGTAAGTCGACGCTGGTCCAGCATCTCAACGGTTTGATTCGTCCCCAGGAGGGAAGCGTTTGCGCGCTGGGGCTCGACCTATCAAACAAGAAAGACGCCGCCGCTGTTAAGGCCAAGGTCGGCGTGGTGTTTCAGTATCCCGAGCGCCAGCTATTTGCCGAAACCGTGGCGCAGGACGTGGCGTTTGGTCCGCACAACCTTGGCTTGCCGCAAGATGAAGTCGACCGTCGTGTCGAGTCATCGCTCTCGCGCGTGGGCCTCGACCTTTCCACGGTCGGCGACAAGAGTCCCTTTGAGCTTTCGGGCGGTCAGCAACGGCGTGTGGCATTCGCCGGCGTGCTCGCCATGGAGCCCGAAGTCCTGGTGCTCGATGAACCCATGGCGGGGCTCGATCCGGCTGCGCGCAGGGATTTCCTTGAGCTTATCGATCGACTTCACCGCGATGGCCTGACCGTTGTCATGGTTTCGCATAGTATGGATGACCTGGCCAATTGCTGCGACCGCATTGTCGTAATGAACGAAGGCGCGGTGTTTGCCGAGGGAACCCCCGCGCAGGTGTTTGCGCATGCCGATGAGCTCAAGTCGATCGGCTTGGGCGTTCCCGCCGCCCAGCGTATGGCGCTGGCGCTTACGGAGGCGGGCGTGCCGCTGCGTCGCGGCGGGCTCTATACGGTTGAGTCGCTGGCAGACGAGTTGGTGGACCTGCTAATCGGTCGCTCGGGCGGTCCTTCTAACGTCGCGGACATTGCTAAATCCAAGACGGTCGCGCGAGAGGAGGGTTGCTAATGGAGGCGTTTTCGTTTGGCAGCTACTATCCCGGCGATAGTGCGATCCACCGCCTGGACCCGCGCACCAAGCTGCTCCTGGGCTTTGTGTTTTTGATCACGACGCTGACCGTCGGCGGTTTCCGCGGACTGGCCCCGGTCGCAATCTTCGTTGTCCTGATCTATGCCGTGTCCCGGGTGCCGTTGCGCCGGGTCCTATCATCGATGGCACCATTGCTGGCGATTGTCGTGGTGGTCGCAGTGCTCAACCTGTTTTCCGACCAGAGCGGGCGCATTCTGTGGCAGCTTGGCTTTTTGCAGATAAGCGAGGGCTCGCTGCATTCCGCCGCCTTTATGGCATGCCGCCTGAGCTTGATGATGGCCGGCATGAGCGCCATTACGCTCACCACACCGACACTCGACCTCACCGCGGGCTTTGAGCGTCTGCTCGCGCCGTTTGCGCGTGTGGGACTTCCTGCGCACGAGCTCGGCATGATCATGGGTGTCGCGTTGCGCTTTATGCCGCAGTTCGCCACCGAGATGAAGCAGACGGCCGATGCGCAGGCGAGCCGCGGTGCGCGCGTGACGGGAGGCCCGCTCGGCGGTGTGCGTATGCTCGGCAGTGTGGCGATTCCGCTGTTCACGGGCGTGTTCCGTCATGCCGAGACGTTGTCTGCCGCCATGGATGCCCGTTGCTATCATGGCGAGCAGGGCCGCACACGTCTGCATGCGCTTGCATTTGGCCGCGGCGATGCGTTGGCGGCGGTGGTGACGGCGTTGCTGCTCATCTGCGTCATCGTCATCAATCTTCAACTTGTTTAGGCGCGATTCGAGCGCAAGAAAGGGGTCCCTATGACCGACAACGACCGCACGGCTCAGCTTGAGCGCGCCTGTTCGTATCTCAGGCGCATTCCGGCGTGGTATCTGGCCACGACCGATGCAAGCGACGGGCATCAGCCTCGCGTGAGGCCGTTTTCGTTTGCCATGGTCGATGACGGTAAGTTGTGGTTTTGCACGTCGCGCGACAAGGATGTGTGGGCGGAGCTGAGTGCGAATCCCAAGTTTGAGCTCTCGGGCTGGAAGCCGGGGGAATGTTGGATCGTGTTAACTGGCGAGGCCGCGCTCGAGGATGATGCAGTTGTGAGCGACAAGGTGCGCCAAGCGGGCTTTAAGCACATGGTGGGCATTGGCGAGCAACACGATAGTGCCAACGACGGCCGCCTTGCGTTCTTCTCGGTCCGCAACATCGTCGCGCGGTTCTGCGATATCGACGGCAGCGAGGAGCGCCTGGGGCTCTAGCGCGTCTCAAATTAACTACCCGTTCCGAATTAGCTAGTGCCAGGAGGACACGTGGACGGATTGAATACGGTGTTGGAGTATCTGACGTCGGTGCCGGCGTGGTACTTGGCGACGAGCGTGGACGGGCAGCCACATGTGCGTCCGTTCTCGTTTGCACAGATTCAGGACGGCAAGCTGTGGTTTGTGACGGCGCGCACTAAAGATGTGTGGCAGGAGCTGCTGCAAAACCAGCGCTTTGAGGCCACGAGTTGGTGGCCGGGCCATGGCTGGCTCATCTTGCGCGGGCGTGCCGGCTTGGATGACCGGGCTTTAGACGAAATGCGCGAAGCCGGGTGGAAGCATCTAGAGCGCCTGGGCGAGCACTATGAGGGGCCTAACGACCCCACGCTCGTCTTCTTTAGCGTCGAAGATCCCGAGGCTTTTATCTGCAATCACGACGAATGGGTGCCGGTCGAGCTCTAGCCAGCTGGCTCATCCTAACAACTTGGTTTTCGCATGGGCGGGCCCCGTATTGCCCGGCGCCGTTAGGAGCGCCGGTCAATACGGGGCCCGCTCCATTTGTCAATTCCTTCGAGCGAATGTGTCGGGAATGTTTCAATGCATGAATATGCAAGCCATTTACGTGTTAATGCATCTTTTGGTGCTAAAGTTTCAACCCACTTCATAACGACCGCTGCGAAATGCGCATCGGTGCATAAATCGCAGACAAGGAGTCTGATATGTCTTTGAAGGTTGGAATCGTCGGCGCGGCTGGATATGCCGGAGCCGAGCTCATTCGCCTCGTGCTCGGCCATCCCGAGTTTGAATTTGTTGCCATTACGTCCAACGCCGATGCCGGCCAGCCGCTGTCTGCGGTGTATCCGAGCTTTGCTGGCGTGAGCGATCTGGTCTTCACGACGCATGACGCGCCTGAGCTTAAATCCTGCGACGCCGTCTTCTTGGCCGTGCCGCACACGGCTGCCATGGCACAGGTGCCCGCGCTGCTTGCCGCGGGCGTTTCCTGTTTCGATCTTTCGGCCGACTACCGCCTGAACGACGCATCCGTCTTTGAGACGTGGTATGCCGCCGAGCATACGAGCCCCGAGCTGCTCAAGACCCGTGCCTTTGGCCTGCCCGAGCTGTTCTGCCGGGACTTGGAGACCGCCGCATCCGACCATGCCGACGGCAAACCCGTGCTGGTCGCCTGCGCCGGCTGCTATCCCACCGCAACGAGCCTTGCTGCCGCTCCTGCTGTGCGTGCCGGCTGGGTTGCCCAGAGTGGCCCCGTGATTGTCGATGCCATCAGCGGTGTGACGGGTGCCGGCAAGTCCTGCAACGCTCGTACGCATTTTTGCAGCGCCGACGAGAACTTGGAGGCCTACGGCGTGGGCAAGCATCGCCACACGCCCGAGATTGAGCAAATCCTTGGCCTGACCGATCGCGTCGTCTTCACCCCGCATCTGGCACCGCTCAAGCGCGGCCTGCTCTCCACGGTGACGCTGCCGCTCACGCCGCAGGCCATCGACTCCCTGACCCTTGAGGACGTTGTCGACTATTACAAGCAGTTCTACGCTGGTCGCACTTTCGTGCGCGTACTCGACGCCGGCCAGCAGCCCAAGACGGCTTCGGTCGTCGGCACCAACGCCGCCCAGATCGGCCTCGCGCTCAACAAGTGCGCGGGCGTGCTGGTGGCGACGGGCGCCATCGACAATCTGTGCAAGGGCGCTGCGGGCCAAGCAGTCCAGTGCGCCAATATCGTCTTTGGCTTTGACGAGCGACGAGGCTTGCCCACAGTGGCGTGCCCGGTGTAGCACATTCGATTGTTAACGATTTGGTAGTCGGGCATCGAGTGGGGCGCCACTCTTAAGCTGGTCTCATGATCACGACTGGCATGGCGCACCAACCGATGTCCGTTTTTTGTTTGACATAAGGAGTCATAAAGACGATGAATACCGAGCTGTTTGATATCAAGATTCGCGCCGTCGAGGGTGGCGTTACGGCTGCGGCTGGTTTTAAGGCTGCAGGCATCCACGCTGGGTTCCGCAAGAACCCCGAGCGTCTGGATTACGCGCTCGTCGTGCCCGATAAACCCTGTCCCGGTGCCGGCGTGTTTACCACCAATCGCTTTTGCGCGGCGCCCGTGCAGGTGAGCCGTGCCAACCTGGGCGGTGCCGACAAGGGCTACGGAATCATCGCCGGCGTTTCGGTTAACTCTGGCAATGCTAACGCCGCCACGGGTGAGACCGGCCTTGCATGCGCGCGCGAGACGTGCAGCATCGCATCGCAGGTCATCGGCTGCGAGCCCCAACAGATTCTGGTTGCCTCCACGGGTGTGATTGGCCAGATTCTGCCGACCGACACGTTTGAGACCGCCATTCCTGCTGCCTACGAGGCGCTCTCCGCCCACGGTGGCGCCGATGCCGCTCGCGCCATCATGACGACCGACACGCACTCCAAGGAGTACGCCGTGTCCTACGTCAGTGAGGCTGCGGGTCATGCGGGCAATGTCTATACGGTAGGCGGAATGTGCAAGGGCTCGGGCATGATCATGCCCAACATGGCCACCATGATCGCAGTTATCACCACCGATGCCCCCGTCGAGCCTGCGGCACTTCATGCCCTGCTGCTCTCGACCGTCAAACAGACCTTCAACAAGGTAACGGTCGATTCCGACACCTCGACCAACGACACCTGCATCATGCTTGCCTCCGGCGCCGCTGCCGCAGATGTCGAGCCTATCGTTGAGGGCTCCGATGCCTTTGACGAGTTGGCATTTGCTGTGCACGAGGTGTGCGAGAGCCTGGCGCGCAATATCGCCGCCGATGGTGAGGGCGCATCCAAGCTTGTTACGGTCAACGTTACCGGCGCCGTGAACGACGAGGAAGCCGATATCGCCGCCCGTGCCGTTGCCAACTCGCCGCTCGTTAAGACCTGCATCGCCGGCCACGACTGCAACTGGGGTCGCGTTGCTATGGCACTCGGCAAGTGCGGCGTGAAGTTTAATCAGGAAGACGTTTCCATCGACATGATGGGCATGCCTGTCTGTCGCGATGGTCTGACTGTTCCCTTTGACGAGGACGAGGCTCTACGACGTTTCGAGGCGCCCGAGATTGTGATCTCGGCAGACCTGGGCGCAGGGGATGCGGCGACCACCGTGTGGACTTGCGACCTCACGCACGAGTACGTCTCCATTAACGGCGACTACCGTTCCTAGATTCCGGGCACGCTGCGCATCTTGCCGCGATTGCGGACAGCGGAGCACGGCGCGATAACGATACGAAAGACGAGGCAGATTATGAAATTCGCACGCGATTGTCGTTCGAGCGAATCCAACGAAGCAACCGCGCAGCTGCTGTTCGAAGCGCTGCCGTGGATTAAGAACCTGACCGGCAAGACGGTTGTTATCAAATATGGCGGAGCCGCCATGGTCGATGAGCAGCTGCGCCGCGACGTGATGAGCGACATCGTTTTGCTCAAGATCATCGGTATGCGCCCCGTCATCGTGCACGGCGGCGGCAAGGCTATCAACGAGGCGCTGAGCCATTACGATATTCCCGTCGAGTTTAAGAACGGCCAGCGCGTGACCACGCCGGCGACTATGGATATCGTGCGCGAGGTGCTGGGCGGCAAGGTTAACCAGGAGCTGGTTGCTGCCATCAACCACCACGGCAACCTGGCCGTGGGCGTGTCGGGCAGCGATGCCGGCACGCTCATCGCCGAGCCGCTCGACCCCGAGCTCGGTCGTGTGGGCAAAGTGACGCACGTCAACACCGACTATATCGAGCGCTTACTCGATAGCGAGTACATTCCCGTCATCGCTACCGTCGCGGCGGGGGAGGACGGCGGTTTCTTCAACATCAACGCCGACACCGCCGCCGGTGCCGTTGCCGCGGCGCTCCACGCGCATAAGGTGATCTTTTTGACCGATGTCGATGGCCTGTACAAGGACTTTAGCGACAAGGACTCGCTTATCTCCAACCTAACGCTCGACGAGGTTAACGAAATGCTCTACGGCGGCGAGGTCGATAAGGGCATGATTCCCAAGCTGCGCGCGGCCGTCGATGCGCTTACCGGCGGCGTATTTCGTGCCCACATCATCAACGGCACCACGCCGCATTCGCTGCTGCTGGAGCTGCTGACCGATGCCGGCGTCGGTACCGTGATCCATTCCACCGAGACGGCTTACGAGTTCGATACACATCCGCATCCGCTTTCGACGTTTGCTGCGCGTCTGACCGAGAACCTTGACGAGGTCGAGAAGCTTCAGACGGTCTAGCTGGCCCGCAGCCGCCCCATTCCTGCACCCATAGGTCTGCGCCGTCCGGCGCTCAACGAAAGGCATTCCATGTCACTTGCAGCTCAGCAATCGCTTGAATCCCATTACGTTATGCATACCTTTGGCCGCTCTCCGGTCGAGTTTGTCGAGGGTCACGGCATGAAGCTCACCGGCGACGATGGCCGTGAGTACCTCGACTTTCTTGCCGGCATCGGCGTGTGCAGTCTAGGTCATGGCAACCTGGCTGTGCTCTCGGCGCTCGAGGCACAGACCAAAAAGCTCATGCATGTCTCCAATTACTTCTACATCGAGCAGCGTGGACAGGTCGCGGCGCTGCTGTCCAAGCTTGCTAACGACGACGTAGATGGTGCGCGCGTGCTTGCCGATGCCATTGCCGCCGGTGATGAGACCACGGCAGCTGCTCTTGGTGCCCCGGCTGCGGGCGAGCAGGTGTGGGAGACGTTCTTTGCTAACTCCGGCGCCGAGGCCAACGAGGGCTCGATGAAGCTCGCGCGCCTGTACGCCAAGCGTGCCGGTAACGGCGGTAACACCATCGTGTGCATGCGCGGCGGTTTTCACGGCCGTACGCTCGAGACCATTGCCGCCACCATGCAGGATTGGCTGCAGGATAGTTTCCGTCCGCTGCCGGGTGGCTTTGTGGCCTGCACGCCCAACGATGTCGATGAACTGCGTGCGATCTTTAAGCAGCTGGGCAGTGAAATTTGCGCCGTGATGCTCGAGCCGATCCAGGGTGAGAGTGGCGTGCACCCTATGACTGAGGAGTTTATGGCGGCAGCGCGCGACCTGGCACACGAAGTGGGCGCCGTGCTTATCGCCGACGAGGTCCAGTGCGGTATCTTCCGCACGGGTAAGCCGTTTGCGTTCCAGACCTATGGCGTGGAGCCCGACATCATGAGCCTTGCCAAGGGCATTGCTGATGGCGTGCCCATGGGTGCCGTCGTGGCAAAGAAGGAGATTGCCGACGTGTTTAAGCCGGGCGACCACGGCTCGACCTTTGGCGGTAGCTGCTTGGCCATCGCGGCGTGTGCCGCGACGCTCTCCGCGCTCGTGCGCGGCGATTATGCCGACCATGCTGCCAAGGTAGGCGCCTATATGGAGCAGGCGCTGGCCAAGCTCCCGCACGTGGTTGAGATTCGTGGCCGCGGCCTGATGCTCGGATGCGACTTGGATGACGCTGCGGGCGATGCGCATGATATTGTTGCCCGCGCGCTGGCCGCCGGTGCCGTGATTAACGCTACGGGTGCCCATACGCTGCGTTTCCTGCCGCCGCTCGTCTGCGAGGAAGCCGACGTGGACAGTCTGATTGAGATCCTGTCGGGCGTTTTGGGCTAACGCAGCGCAATAACTCAATTTGGACCGGGTTCCGGACTGCGGACGTGCCATATGCGGCACGATTCAACGGTCTGGAGCCCGTTTTGCCTTAGATTTGCTAAGGCAGGGAGACCTGCTGGTCAAAAAACATCAAATATGAGTACTGTTACCGATTTGGTCGCAGCAGTTTTGGACTAATAAGGCCAGATGGCAAGTCGAAATGGCGATGAATGCACGATTTTGATCCAACTGTTAGTCCTTATAATGTACATATGTTGCGTAACTTAGGCAAATACTATCTTTTTATATGTTGCAAACAAAGTAGCAGTACTCATTTTTGCCATTTTTTGGCCACGGCCTTTGTGACAGACGTGCTGGCGGGTTCGAATCCCTCTGCGATGGGCCTGAAAAAAAGAAAGGCCTCCATCGCTGGGGGCCTAACAATTCAGTGGTGGGCGATGAGGGATGTCGCGTGCGGCTGGCGCCGCCCGCATCCGCTTCGGGCCTACGGCCCTCGCGTGCTGCGCTGGAAAACGCTTCGCGTTTCCTCAGCTCCGCACCCTGTCAGGTTCGAATCCCATGAAATGGGCCCAAACAAAAACGGCCCCCTTTCGAGGACCGTTTCCAATTCAGTGGTGGGCGATGAGGGATTCGAACCCCCAGCCTTGTGCGTGTAAAGCACCTGCGCTAACCGTTGCGCCAATCGCCCGTGCGGAGAGAGTATAGCAAAACAATCGCCTCATTCACCTCATATCCATTAAAGGTAACTCGTGCGTGTCACAGCGGAGCTGATTCAGTTGAGATTGCCTGAACATTCCGCCCCTCTTTACGCCCTCGGGTATACTCAAAAGCTACTGATTCGATTTGATGCCCAGCAACAGCAGAGGGGATAGTATATGTGCGGTTTTGTCGGTTTTGTCGGTGGGACGGATAACCAATCCGAGGTGCTCACCAAGATGATGGACCGCATCGTCCATCGCGGTCCCGACATGGGCGGTCAGTTTATCGACGGCCGCGTTGCCCTCGGCTTCCGCCGCCTGTCGATCCTCGACCTGACCGAGGCTGGCGCCCAACCCATGGCCAACGAGGACGGTAGCGTCGTCATTGTCTTCAACGGCGAGATCTACAACTTCCAAGAACTTCGTTCCGAGCTCGAGGCCAAGGGCTACAAGTTCCACTGCGGCGCCGACACCGAGAGCCTCCTACACGGCTACGAGGAGTGGGGCGAGGCCGTCCTCGATCGCCTGCGCGGTATGTACGCCTTCGTCATCTGGGACAAAAAGAAGAACAAGCTTTTTGGCGCCCGCGACATCTTTGGCATCAAGCCGCTTTACTACTATCCCATGGCCGATGCGGGCGACGGCGCTCCGGGCGTGCTCTTTGGTTCCGAGATCAAGAGCTTCCTGGACTACCCGCACTTCCACAAGGCGGTCAACAAAAAGGCCCTGCGTCCGTACATGACGCTGCAGTATTCGGCAACCGAGGAGACCTTCTTCGAGGGTGTCTACAAGCTGCCGCCGGCGCACTACTTTACCGTCGATATCCCGACCGGCAAGATGAACATCGAGCGCTACTGGGATTGCGATTACTCTGCCGTCGAGAAGCCGTTCGAGGAGTACGTCGACGAGCTGGACGAGGTTGTGCACGAGAGCGTCGAGGCCCATCGCATCGCCGACGTCAAGGTCGCGTCGTTCCTCTCCGGTGGCGTCGACTCTAGCTACATCGCCGCTTGCCTCATGCCCGACAAGACCTTCTCGGTGGGCTTTGACTACAAGAACTTCAACGAGACCAACTACGCCAAGGAGCTTTCCGATAAGCTCGGCGTCGAAAACGTTCGCAAGATGATTACCGCCGACGAGTTCTTCGGTGCGCTCGAGGACATCCAGTATCACATGGACGAACCGCAGTCCAACCTGTCTTCCGTGCCGCTGTGGTTCTTGGCCGAGATGGCCCGCAAGGACGTCACCGTGGTGCTTTCGGGCGAAGGCGCCGACGAACTCTTTGGCGGCTACGCCTACTACGAGGATACGGTCCCGGTGCGCAAGTACAAAAAGATGGTGCCGCTGCCCATCCGTCGCGCGCTCGGAAACCTGGCGTTGCACATGCCGTACTTCAAGGGCCACAACTTCTTGGTCAAGGGTGCCGAGATTCCCGAGAAATCGTTCCTGGGACAGGCTCTGGTGTGGCCGGAGCGCGAGGTCGATAGCGTGCTCAAGCCCGAGTACAACACCGGCGACGGCGCCTTCGAACTCGCCGCTCCTATCTATGCGCGTGTGAAGGGCCAGCCCGAGCTGGTCAAGAAGCAGTACCTGGACATGAACATGTGGCTTCCGGGCGACATTCTGCTTAAGGCCGACAAGATGTGCATGGCGCACTCCCTGGAGTTGCGCGTGCCCTTCCTGGACCGCAAAGTCATGGAGTTTGCCGAGCACATTCCCGATCGCTATCGCATCAACGAGAACGGTAACAAGCAGGTGCTCCGTCACGCTGCCAACAAGTCGCTGCCCGACGAGTGGGCCACCCGTCCCAAGGTGGGTTTCCCGGTGCCGATCGTCTACTGGCTGCGCGAGCAAAAGTGGTACGACTACGTCAAGGAGTACTTCACCGCTCCGTGGGCGAGCGAGTTCTTCGACACCAACGAGCTCATGCAGCTGCTCGACCTACACTTTGCGGGCAAGGGCAATTACCAGCGCAAAATCTATACGCCGCTCGTGTTCCTGGTGTGGTATAAGCGTTTCTTTATCGACGAGGATCAGCCTTCTGTTCAGGCTGCCTAGCTTCGACTTGCGAACGCCTACGCGTAACGGCTCCCCC
>OGRK01001724.1_pt1 | contig 12805 bp, 9 predicted proteins | sample 1553471 | NCBI WGS metagenome assembly OGRK01 (sample SAMEA2580080, study PRJEB22360) | human gut metagenome | biome: human gut; feature: human-associated habitat; material: faeces | place: Denmark | collected 2008/2010
ACCAAAGCCAATTGTTATTACAGGAGCACAGCATCCAATAGACTTAGAGGATACTGATGCGAGAGTAAATCTTATGGATAGTCTCAGGTTTGCAGCAAGCGAAAAGGCACATGATGTATGTGTTGTATTTGATGGTAAAATTATTGCCGGAACACGTGCAAAGAAGGAGCACAGCAAGAGCTATAATGCATTTGCAAGTGTCAATTATCCATATCTTGGCATGATTAGTGACGGACGTGTTCTTTTGTATTTTGAAGAGCCAAAAGAGATGGGACCTGTACAGTTTTATCATGATATGACTGCATCAGTAGGATTAGTTAAGCTGGTGCCGTCTATGCCTGCTGATATTCTTGATTATGTGGCAGGACGATGTGATGCTGTAATCATCGAGGCATATGGTGTCGGTGGTCTTCCTGTTTACGAGCATGGAAGCTTTTTCGATGTGGTACATAAGTGGACACGTGAGGGAAAGGTGTTTGTAATGGCTACACAGGTTGCCAGAGAAGGCAGCAATCTTGCTGTATATGAGGTTGGAAAGAAGGTAAAGGAAGAGGCAGGTGTCATGGAGGCATATGATATGACACTAGAAGCTGTTCTGACAAAGCTTATGTGGATTTTGCCGCAGACAAAGGACGCAGGACAGGTGAAGAGACTGCTAGGACAATGCATTAACAGAGATATTCTTTGGACGCGCAAATAAAAATGATCTGGCATGATATTACCTTATGTTTCATAGGATAGCATAGGCGGTCCGGGAGACAGCCGGAAAGGCGTAGGTAATTCTATGAATGATTGGGGAATGTCGGTACTTAGTCAGTATCCTGTGACAGTTCGTACAACGCGAAAGGTACGGGGCGCACTTTTATGTGATACAAAAGAAGGACTGTATCTGCTTTCAGAATACCGTGGAAAACAAGCACGGTTAGAGGCAGAGGCGGCCCTTCTTTTATATCTGGCGGAAAATGGAATGGTGCACACAGACCAGATCATAAAAAATGAGAAGGAAGAACTGCTCTCTAAAAATGAAGAAGGCACGGGTTATGTGTTAAAAATGTGGTATCCATGGCCAGAATGCAGTGTAAGCAGTATTGGTGATCTCGGACAGGCTGTGAATAGTCTTGCGCGGCTGCATGTTTCTATGAGGCGCATGCCAAAGCATCTGCTCATAAAACAGGAGAAAGTGCAGTCTGAAGAAAGCAAACAGGATATGACAGAAGGCAATGCTGTCACAAATACACATAAAGAAAGGCAGAGCCTGGCCTGTCAATATGAAAAGCACAATCGTGAGCTTCGCCGTGTGCGTGCCTATCTGCATCGTAAAAAGAAAAAATCAGTGCTTGAGCAGTTCATCCAAAAAAGCCTTGATGAAATGTATAATCAGGCAGACACTGTAGTGCGTGCAATGATGGACGGCGGACTTTATGAGGTGGAGGAACAGGCGAAAAAAGAAGGCCATCTGATACATGGCGCGTATCATCAGCACAATGTACTTATTGGTCAGGGGCAGACGGCAGCAGTAAATTTTGAACAATTTCGTGTGGACTGTCAGGTTTGTGATCTGTATCAGTTCCTTCGAAAAATCATGGAAAAGCATAACTGGAATCAAGAGCTTGGAATGAGGCTTATTCGCGAATATAACAGAGTCCAAAACATGTCACAAAAAGAAATAAGCCTATTAGGATTTATGATTGCATACCCGGAAAAATATTGGAAGCAGGTAAACTTCTACTTTAATAACAGCAAATCGTGGATTTCTGAGAAGAATATCGAGAAAATAAAAAAGGCAGTGGAACAAAATAGTGTACGCACTGCCTTTGCTGATTGTCTGCTGCAGAAGCAGCTGTAAAAGTTAATTATTGATCAAACATGCGGTAATACTGAAGAATCTCATAATTATCAAGCCATGTTTTTTCTTCGCCAGTGGCTTCCTTTAAATAGTGACATGTACCGTCGGTGTCTACATAGCCAACTGCATTGACGACAGGAAGCACTTCTGACATCTGTGAGAGGAAGCTTTGATATTTTGTAAGGCCAAGACCGGCAACCTTGGCAACTTTTGTAGAAAGATAATTGGCACTTAGTGCAAGATTGCTTTCCTCCTCGATATCATAATTTGCCCAGATAAAGAAAGGAACCTGCTGACGCTTTTGCTGTTCTTCAAGCGTCTGGTTATTGATATCGAGACCATTCTCTTCGTAGATTGGTTCAACAACATAATCGTTTGGCTGATGATCACCGAAGAAGACAACAATTGTTTTCTTGTCAGAAGCAGAAAGCTCAGTAAGCAGATAGTTAACTGCGTCATCAGTGTATTTCATCAGGGAAAGATAGTTGTTTAAATATTTGGTACTCTTTGTATTTTTAAACTGAGCTTCAATAGACGGAGTGAAGTTATCATACGGTGTGCCATAACTGCTGTGATTTTGCATTGTTACATTAAAGATAAAGGCAGGATCGGAGCTTTGATTTAAGACATCGAGAACCTCTTCAAAGTCGGCCTGATCGCTGACATATTTTCGAAGCTGTTCACCGTGATGGAAATTTTTCAAGGAAAGAAACTGTCCAAATCCCATCTTTTCATAAACAGAGCTTCGATTCCAGCCAGAGGCATTGTACGGATGCATAGCAGTTGTGCTGTAGCCTAATTCCTTCATGTGTGAAACAATTGACAGAGCATACTTATTTAAATACTGTTGATAAGGAATACTTCCGCTTGGAAGAAATGCCATCGAATCTCCTGTCAGATATTCAAACTCTGAATTTGCAGTGTTGCCGCCAAGAACAGATACATAAAGATGACCGCTTATGGTGTTTGGAGCGCCGTCAAGCAGACTTCGAATATATGGCATAAAGTCTTCGTTGCAGGAAAAGTCACCAAGTACAGTAGGATCAGAGAAACATTCATCCATAATGACAACGATGTTTGGAAGATCATCGGCAGTAGAAGAAGTTTCAGTCTGCTCATCAAGAAGCGATTTAGCATATTCTTTGCTGTAGCCGTTTGGCTCATCAATTCTAAGATAGCGGCTGTCCATCAAAAAGGCAACGAAAAAGCCATTTGTCTTAAACATATATTTTGGAGTAAACAGCGTGTTGTCAAGGCTTGTATAATCTGCAATGTCAGGCTGATATAAAAAGTGGACATAGCAAGCAGACGGAATGATTAAAACGCAGCAAAGTGCCAGACGAATCAGTCCGCGAATTGTCTTTTTAGCGCTTATAGCTGGGAAATGAAGATTACATTTTCCAGCAAGTATTATACATCCTAAAAAGCCAGTAGCAAGCTGAGCAACAAGATAAGTGATGCTGAAGGTATAATTGTTTGCAACAGTGGCTGCAGTTCCAACTGAGAGCAGATCCCATGGCAGAATCGGTGAGGAGCGAAACAAAATAACAAAATAGTTCGCCAGACCGACAATCATGGTAAAGATAAGCAGAATATCAAGTGAGATTTTTGTTGATCCGCTTACGAAGAAGAAAAACAAAAAGAACAGATAGTAAAAGACAAGGTTTAATAAAACAGCGTCAATTTCCATCGTTTCCCAGACAACATGTGTCATAGACTCCAGTAAAAAGAATGCGGCTGTCGGAAGAATAATAGTGATGACAGCCTTTACAACTGGATGCAGAGAAATTGGCAGCACGTAGATGACCATAGAGACAACGGCAATAGCAATCAGAATTAATAGATCAGGCAGGGAGAAACCATTAAAAAAGCAGGCCATTCCAATGCATATGGCAAAAAGTGCTAGAAAAACAAAAAAGCCTGCTTTCTGTCGGAGCGACCAGTCGGACAAGCTTTGTTTATCTTTGGAAGAATGTAAAAAAGTCTTCATAATACATGTCACCTTTCTTTAAATATTGTATTTCGCTTCGTTAGTATATCACAAGATTTCAGTAAAGAATAGGAGTATTTTGTGAAAAATTTTTGAAAAAAGATTCCATTTTTTTGTTTTATCTAGTATACTTAGGGTAAAAGAAAGCAGTGTCCTTTAAAAAGTGACACGGAAAGGCATGGTTTTTATGGATTATCAGGCATTGTACGATGAGTGGCTGACAAGCCCGTGTTTTGACGAGGCAACAAAGGCTGAGTTAAGAGGAATTTCAGAGGAGGAGAAAAAGGATCGTTTCTATACGGAGCTGGAATTTGGTACAGCTGGTCTTCGCGGCGTTATCGGAGCTGGATTAAACCGTATGAATATTTATACAGTTCGCAAGGCAACACAGGGACTTGCTAATTATATTATCAAGGCAGGAGAGCAGAAGAAGGGTGTTGCAATCGCATACGATTCCCGTCGTATGTCCCCAGAATTTGCCAAGGAAGCAGCACTTTGTCTGGCTGCAAATGGCATTAAAGCATATCTGTTTGAATCTCTTCGCCCGACACCAGAGCTTTCATTTGCTGTAAGAAAGCTTGGATGTATCGCAGGAATCAATATTACTGCATCTCACAATCCGCCAGAATATAATGGATATAAGGTATATTGGGAGGACGGCGCACAGATTACACCGCCTCATGACAAGGGTATCATGGCAGAGGTAAAGGCAATCACAGATTTCTCCACCTTAAAGACGATGCAGGAAGACAATGCACGCGTGGCAAATCTGTTTGAGATTATTGGCGGTGCAATTGATGACGCATATATTGCAGAGTTAAAGAAGCAGGTAAAGAATCAGGATGCCATTGACGAAATTCAGGATCAGCTGACAATCGTTTATACACCTCTTCACGGAACAGGAAATGTACCGGCAAGACGTGTATTAAAGGAGCTTGGCTTTACTCATGTTTATGTAGTTCCAGAGCAGGAGCTTCCAGATGGAGAATTCCCGACTGTAAGCTATCCAAATCCAGAGGCAGCAGAAGCATTTGAACTGGCACTTGCACTTGCAAAGGAGAAAAACGCAGATCTTGTTCTGGCAACAGATCCGGATGCAGATCGTCTTGGCGTATATGTAAAGGATGCAAAGACTGGCGAGTATCATTCTCTGACAGGAAATATGTCTGGATGTTTGCTTGCTGAGTATACAATCAGCCAGATTAAGGAAAAGAAAGGACTGCCAGAGGATGGAGCTCTTATTAAGACAATCGTTACAACGAATCTTGCAGATGCAATCGCAAAGTCTTATGGAATCCGCCTGATTGAGTGTCTGACTGGATTTAAGTACATTGGACAGCAGATTCTTGGTTTTGAGCAGAGTGGTAAGGGAACATATCTGTTTGGATTTGAGGAGAGCTATGGCTGTCTTATTGGAACACATGCAAGAGATAAAGATGCTATTGTTGCGACTATGGCACTGTGCGAGGCTGCTGCTTATTATAAGAAGCAGGGAAAGACACTGTGGGATCAGATGCTTGCAATTTATGACAAGTATGGCTATTATAAGGACAGTGTAAAGTCTGTTACCATGAAGGGTATTGAGGGTCTGGCAAAGATCGCTCAGACTATGGAAAACTTACGTGCAAATGCACCAGAGAATATCGGACCGTACAAGGTACTGCAGGCAAGAGATTACAAGTTAGATACCTGCAAAAACATGGAGACAGGAGAGGTAACACCAACTGGACTGCCGCAGTCAAATGTACTGTATTATGATCTTGAGGACGGCGCATGGCTGTGTGTAAGACCATCAGGAACTGAGCCGAAGATCAAGCTGTATTACGGTGTAAAGGGAAGCAGCATGGAAGATGCTGAAAATAGAAGCGCTGAGCTTGGAAAATATGCAGAAGCACTTTTAGGATAATATAGGATAATAAAAGAATTAGCCGCTTGCTCATCTTTTGATGGGTAAGCGGCTTCTTTTATGATTAATTTTCAGATGGATCTCTGTTTTCAATCAGATTGATGCGTCTTATGTGGCGCTCATCGTTAGAAAATGGTGTATTTAAGAATGTGTCAGTAATCTTTACAGCAAGTCCAGGACCAACAACGCGTCCGCCCATGCAAAGGATATTAGCATCATTGTGAAGTCTTGTGGCTTCAGCGCAGAAGCAGTCAGTACACAGTGCAGCGCGGATGCCAGGAACCTTATTTGCTGCGATGGAGATACCGATACCTGTTCCGCAGATTAAAATACCCTTGTCGCATTCACCGTGTGTAATGGCATCTGTTACTTTGCGTGCATAAATAGGATAATCCACTGAGCTGTTGTCGTAGCAGCCAAAATCCTTAAATGGCAGATTATTTTCCTCTAGGTATTTGATAATCTCCTGCTTTAATTCGTAACCGCCGTGGTCGCATCCAAGTGCTATCATAATATGATTCTCCTTTGATCTTTGTGTTAAATTTTACCCCAAAGGGCATGTTTTGTTACGCTTTTTGCTGCGATGATTCATACTCAGCAATCTGATTCATAAGTGGCTCTGTCAGTGATTCAAAACGGTCTCTGTAAATTGCCTGAAGCAGATCATCGAGTTGTCTGAGTGCGCAGCTCATACGCTGTGAAGAGAGAAGTCCGCGCTCAAAGGCATCTGCCAGCTCATCAAGATCCACTACGCGAGTGTTTCCGTCTGGCTTGACTATCACATCTGCCAACAGATCAGTAAAGACATAAGTGTCGCTGTCCTTTTCGTAGTTTGTCTCAATGATGTCACAATACCAATACATGAAATCGTGACTGTGCGAATAAAATCGGCTGATCTTAAAACCACGGTCTAAAAAGTAACATGAATAGCCGTATGCAAGATCAGACTTTGGATGAAGCGTCTTCCAGAATGTAATGATTTTTTTATCATCGTGATATAGGATTTCATCATTAGTTAACAGTATTGATTCAAGTGGTATCAGACGGTTTCGGTAGAGCGTTGGATTAGACATAGAATCCCTCCTAATCAAAAAGTGGCTAAAATAGGCACTTTTTTCTTAGTATAGCAAAGATGACATAGAATGGCAACACGCAAATTTTGCAAAAGATTAATGTGTATAAAGTTTTTTTAATAGGAAATACTTTCCAATAGGAGCAGAAAGGAGGCAATATGTACCGTATATTGACAGGGCTTTGCTGTGCAGTGTGGTGCGCAGTGATTGCGGTGGAAGCGTTTGGGCTGAATAAAAGACAGGAAATGGCGCTAGACAGCTTTGAGATGGCATCTTGTTTTAATGACGAATTTACAGATGATGTGACGGCACAGATTCGCCTTTATGGTACTGGTCCTGCATTAACGTCAGAAGAAGAGATTACAGAATACCTTGAGGGTGCGGCGGCCGTCTGTCAAATTTACAGTGGATATGGGATTATAAAAAAGAAGGAAACGTATGGATGTATATGGGAGCTTGAAGGTGCAAATGAAGATTTTTCCTGGAGCCTGCAATACTTAAGAAAAAATAATGACGAAGATACAAATGAAAATCAGACGGCAATAAAAAATGACAATATGTGCGAAGGGCTGATCAGCTGGCAATTTGCGGGAGACTGGTCAGAAGAAATGCAAAAGATATATGAGAAAAAAGAACGACTGGAAAAATACAGCCAGAGCCAATCCAAACTATGTCTGGAGCTAATAGGAAGCTGGCCGCAGTTAATGACAAAAGAACAGATAGATGAATCTGCTAAAAAAATGATAAATAAAGCAGGCGCATCGCTTGTAAGTGCCAAAGGACAGGATAATCTGCAACTATACTATGGATATGGGGAAAAATTAGGAGAAGTGATAAGGTTTCAAAACGAAAGATCAAATATCAATCTGCTGTACCGTATAAATGGCGAGAAAACAATATGTATTCTCGGTTTTCCAACGGTACAGTGGGATGATTAGTTAAGGCGTGGAACACTTGAATTTAATGCGGCATAAAATAAAAGTAAATCCGTTTGAAAGGATCTTGCTATGATATGGAGCAGTCACAGCCAGTACGGGCTGTATCATCAGTCATCACGCTTTCGGCCGCAGACCCCACAGGATGCATTGATCGCCCAAAGGCTTGAGGAGGCAGCAGATGAGATTCAAACGCAGTACTGGAAAAGCCTCTATCCGGAAAAAATAAAAAAGATACAGCAGGAAATTGAACATACTTGTGATGAGCTTGATTATGCAGGAAGCTTTATTTATGATGAATATCCAGATAAAATAAATCTTAATCGAACAGGACGTCAAATCTGTGAGCGTCTTAGAAAAAATGAGGAGTTTAGAGAAATACCGATAGACGATCTATTTGAGGCAAGCGGACACGATGCATTTATGCCGCCACCGCCGCCACCGTTTGGGCCACCGCCGCCACCATTTGGTCCTCCTCAGGGACCACCGCCGCCTAGGCCGCCAAGACAGCAAAGCTGGCTAGAGGATATAGTAAGTGTACTTTTATATCAGGAGATTGCAAGGCGAAGGTGCAGACGATGCAGAGGACGATATTGATGTGAACGGCAGTACAAAAAAAGACTTGTGATTTTACTAGATTGCAAGTAAAATAAAGCCATAACAATACCCTGTTAATAGGGAAAAAGAAAGGTATGGTTTTGATTTGAAAAAGCTAATTCGAAGGATTCTGCTGCTGATTTTTATTTTTGCAGCTGCATTTGGCAGCTTTGTAGTATATCAGCAGTATACACAGAAAACACAGCAGACAGACAGCTACGAAACGATGCAGTCAGGCACACTTGCCGCTGTAAGGCTTAAGTATCTTACAGATAACAGCAATATTCTTCGTGGTTATACACAAAAGATGGATGTTTCCACGATGAGGGGCTGTATTACGCCCCTGTCGCAGGAACATAAACTGTCCATTCAGATCGATCAGGCGGAGAATGTCGGTCAGGTTTCATATGAAGTCAGAGGCCTTGATGGCACACGTCTTGTAGAGGATGGTGTGATAAGCGGATGGGAAACGGATGGCAGCACTATGAAGACACAACTGCAGCTTTCTAATCTGGTAGATGATGGCAATGAATATCAGTTTGTTTTATGTGTCAGTCAGAAGGAAAAACCTGTCTATTATTATAGCAGAATTATTTATCTGACAGATGAACATACAGAAAGCCTCGTTGGTTTTGCACATGATTTCTGGCAGGCATCAATTGATAAAAACAGTGATTTTGTCATCAATTACATACAGCCAAATGAAACGATGGGAACAGATGATTTCAGCTACGTGAATCAGCATTCAAGAAGTGGTATGATCACGTGGAAGGATCTTTTGGTTGAGGCTGGAACAGTAGAGACGACGCTTATGGAGTTAAGTGACAGTCAGGCAAGTGTTACATTGACATATCCTGTAACAATAAGTAACGGCACAGACAGCAAAACATGTATGGTGAATGAAAATTATGTTGTGCGTTTTAGAAGTGATGTGCTTTATCTTCTTGATTTTGAACGCCATGTAAAAGAGCAGTTTTCGGTAGCAGCACCAGTGTATGCAAAGGGGGCACTGCAGCTTGGCATTACAGATGAGGAAGTATCCAAGATGGCATCAGATGATGAAAATATTCAGGCATACGTGTATGACGGACAGCTGTTTTCATCAAATGAAAAAGATAATTCATTAAGTCTTATATACACATATCAGGATGGAGCTGAGGATAAATCATTTTTAGATGGGTACAAGCTGCAGCCAATTCGTGTTGAAAACAGCGGCGATATTTATTTTATGGCATATGGTTATCACAGCAGAGGAAATCATGAGGGACAGGTTGGCGTCAGCTTCCTTCATTATAAATGTGAGACAGCCTGTATTGATGAAATCTTCTATATTCCAGTTACATTCTCGGAAGAGATCCTTATGAAAAATATGGGAACGCTTGCCTATGTCAATAATGAGTCTGATTTGATGTACCTTTTGTATCAGAGTACTGTGTATTCTATCGATTTAAGCAGTGGAGAGAAGGCACAGCTTGCTAAGGCATCAAGTGCAGGAAGCTTTTACTCCAATAAATCAAGCAGCCTTATTGCCTGGGAGGAGGGCAATGAGGGATATGCAGGCATGATTAGAATTGCTGATCTAAGCACTGGAGAAACGTATCGTATAGATGCAGGAGAAGGTGAGTTTGTTCAGATTCAGGGCTTTTTGGGCAATGATCTGGTGTATGGCACGGGAAGAAAGAGTGATGTGCTGACACAGGCCGGACAGGTAGTGCATAAGCCTATGTATGAACTGGCAATACTTTCATTTGATGAAGACATGGCACAGTCTGGTGCATATCAGATGGATGGATATTATATAGAAGGAACACAAATTTTGGAGAACCAGCTAAACATTTATCGTCTTACGAAGAACAATGCGTCTGGAAGCTATGAAGAAGCGGCTGATGATCAGATGTTTTTCAATAATCGAAGCGATAAGAAGGTTACAAGCTTAACAAAGAGCAAAATTGCAGATGATTTCCAGAAGGTGTGGTCTATTAGTATTCCTCTCGATACAGAAAAGGTGCAGACAAATGGAACACTTTGCAAGATTCGCGATGCAGCTGCCTCATATCAGTTGAACTTAGATGATGGTGATCAGGGGCATCTTTACTATGTATATGCCAAGGGACGCTTACAGCAGATTGACAGTGTGCTTGCAGATGCTATTGACACCGCATATGATCAGATGGGAGTAGTGGTAGATGATAGGGCAAGCTATGTTTGGACAAGAGGAACTAGAGCGCTGAGTAAAAATCTGACATTTGAAGAACAGCAGGCAAAAAGCGCAGAAGATGGCTTAAGGGCATGCTTAGAGATTCTTATTTCTGCTGAAGGCGGAAAGGCATCTTTAGTAGAAGCACTTTTGAATGAGAAGACGGCTGTTGAGGATATTATGACTCAGGCAATAGAGGCTGAAAATACGAAAGATACATCAAAAAGTGTAAGCGGCCGTGCAGAAAATCTAAGAGGCAGCAGTGTAACACAGATTTTATATTATATCAACGAAAATCATCTGGTGCTTGCAGTTACTGGAGACAGCAGTGCGCTATTGCTTACAGGCTATGACACAAAAAATGTAAGTGTGTATGATCCCGTTACATCAGAGACTACTACGATGGCAATTGCTGATGCACAAGAATATTTCGAGGCATATGACTGTGCATTCTTTGCATGGATAAAATAAGGAAAGTAAGTTATGTTTTGTAGGAATTTTTCCTAAAAAAGTGGCTGATTGCGCTCTACTGTTATAAAAATTTTGCATTGCACAAAACAGTCACACTCTGTATAATAAAAAAGAAAAAGTATGAAGCAATGTTTGCCCGCCAGAAAGCATAGTGCATCGAGGATGAGAGCAGACGATAACAAAAGCAGGAGGAATTGCAATGGAGAAGGAGTCGGTTATTGTATTAGACTTTGGTGGTCAGTATAATCAGCTGATTGCACGCCGCGTGCGCGAGTGCAACGTATACTGTGAGGTAAAGCCTTACACGATGAGCCTGGAAGAGATCAAAAAAATAAATCCTAAGGGAATCATCTTTACTGGTGGTCCAAACAGCGTTTATGATGAAAAGTCACCACATTATGACAAAGCCATTTTTGAATTGGGTATTCCGATTCTTGGTATTTGCTATGGTTCACAGTTAATGGCATGGAGTCTTGGCGGAACTGTAGAGACAGCACCGACAAGTGAGTATGGACATACAGAGGTGGAGGTTGACACAGAGGACGCTTTATTTGAAGGCGTATCAAAGACAACTGTTTGCTGGATGAGCCACACTGATTACATTGCAAAGGCACCGCAAGGTTTTCGTGTGACTGCGCATACACCTGTATGCCCGGTAGCCGCAATGTCCTGCCCAGAGAGAAAGCTTTATGCAACACAGTTCCATCCGGAAGTTATGCATACAGCAGAGGGTATGAAGATGCTCTCAAACTTCGTATACAAGGTTTGTGGATGTCACGGAGATTGGAAAATGTCATCCTTTGTAGAGACAACAATCGCACAGCTACGTGAGCGTATCGGTAATGGCAAGGTTCTTTGTGCTTTATCTGGCGGAGTAGATTCTTCTGTTGCAGCCGAACTTCTTTCTAAGGCAATTGGCAAACAGCTGACTTGTGTATTTGTAGATCATGGCCTGCTTCGTAAAAATGAGGGTGATGAGGTTGAGGCTGTATTTGGACCAAACGGCTCATATGAGTTAAACTTTATTCGTGTCAATGCACAGCAGCGTTATTATGAGAAGTTAAAGGGCGTTACAGAGCCAGAGGCAAAGAGAAAGATTATCGGTGAGGAGTTCATTCGCGTATTCGAGGAAGAGGCAAGAAAGATCGGTGCTGTCGACTATCTGGTACAGGGAACCATCTACCCGGATGTTATCGAGTCTGGTCTTGGAAAGTCAGCTGTTATTAAGTCTCACCACAACGTAGGAGGACTTCCAGACGTAGTTGATTTCAAGGAGATCGTAGAGCCGCTTCGTATGCTGTTTAAGGATGAGGTTCGTAAGGTAGGATTAGAGCTTGGCATTCCGGACTATCTTGTATATCGTCAGCCATTCCCGGGCCCAGGTCTTGGAATCCGTATTATCGGAGAGGTAACAGAGGAGAAGGTAAAGATCGTTCAGGAGGCTGATTATATCTATCGTGAGGAGATTGCAAAGGCAGGTTTGGATAAGGGTCTTGGTCAGTATTTTGCAGCGCTCACCAACATGAGAAGTGTTGGTGTTATGGGTGATTTCCGTACCTACGATTACGCAATTGCGCTTCGCGCTGTAAATACTTCAGATTTCATGACTGCTGACGCAGCGCAGCTTCCGTGGGAAGTACTTGGAAAAGTGGCAAGCAGAATTGTTAATGAAGTGAAGCATGTGAACAGAGTGCTTTATGATTGCACTGGGAAGCCACCGGCTACGATTGAATTCGAATAAATCGAGTTGCTTAAAAAAGCCAGTGTTTATGCGGGTTTCAGCGATTTCG
>OGRK01001725.1_pt1 | contig 12789 bp, 11 predicted proteins | sample 1553471 | NCBI WGS metagenome assembly OGRK01 (sample SAMEA2580080, study PRJEB22360) | human gut metagenome | biome: human gut; feature: human-associated habitat; material: faeces | place: Denmark | collected 2008/2010
GCATACGGATTTCCGCCGCCCGCGCCGCCGCCGAAGTTCGGGTCTACGCCCGCAAAGCCGAACTGGTCGTAGCGCGCCTTCTTGTCTTTATCAGAAAGCACCTCATACGCTTCGTTGACTTCCTTAAACTTCGCTTCCGCATTTTTATCTCCGGGATTCAAGTCCGGGTGGTATTGCTTTGCAAGCTTGCGGTACGCCTTTTTAATCACATCGTCTGTTGCGCTCTTATCGACCCCAAGCACTTCATAATAATCTCTTTTGTTGTCCGCCATCCGCTGTCATCTCCTCGCAAACTCCAAAAGGCAAGGGACGCCTTTCGGCTCCCCTTGCACTTTTGAACGTGTCATTTATAAAACTTAATCAACGTCCTTGTAGTCTGCGTCGTAGACGTCACCGTTCGGGTTCTGGCCGCCCTGCTGCGGGTTTGCGCCCGGGGCTGCCTGCTCGCCCTGCTGCGGTGCACTTGCCTTATACAGCTTCTCGCTGACCGCGTAAATCGCCTTCTGCAGCTCATCCATGCCGGACTTAATCTCCTCGACCGTGCCGTTCTGCATGGTGGTCTTCAGGGCTGCAACCTTGTTGTTCACTTCGGTCTTGTCCGCCTCTTCCAGCTTGTCGCCGCTCTCGTTTACGAGCTTCTCCGCCTGGTAGCAGAGGTTCTCTGCGTTGTTCTTCGTCTCAACCTCTTCACGGCGCTTCTTGTCTTCCTCTGCGAACTGCTCAGCCGCCTTAACAGCCTTATCGATGTCTTCCTTGCTCATGTTGGAGGAAGAAGAAATCGTGATGTGCTGTTCCTTACCGGTGCCGAGATCCTTAGCGGAAACATTTACGATGCCGTTTGCGTCGATGTCAAATGTAACTTCAATCTGGGGGATGCCGCGCGGAGCCGGAGCGATGCCGTCGAGCTTAAAGAGACCCAACTGCTTGTTATCGCGTGCAAATTCACGCTCGCCCTGCAGAACGTTGACCTCAACCTGCGTCTGACCATCAGCCGCCGTGGAGAAAATCTGGCTCTTCTTGGTCGGGATCGTGGTGTTTCTGTCGATGATCTTCGTCATCACGCCGCCCATGGTCTCAACACCGAGAGAAAGCGGAGTAACATCAAGCAACAGCAAGCCCTGAACTTCGCCGCCGAGAACGCCTGCCTGAAGTGCGGCGCCGATTGCAACGCATTCGTCCGGGTTGATGCCCTTGAACGGCTCTTTGCCGATGAGCTTCTTAACTGCTTCCTGAACAGCCGGAATTCTGGAGGAACCGCCGACCATGAGAACCTTGTTGATCTCACCGATAGAGAGGCCGGAGTCGCTCAGTGCCTGACGAACCGGGCCCATGGTCTTCTCAACGAGGTCTGCGGTGAGCTCGTTGAACTTTGCTCTGGAGAGCGTGAGGTCAAGGTGCTTCGGGCCGGTCGCATCCGCCGTGATGAACGGCAGGTTGATGGAAGCGCTCGTCATGCCGGAAAGCTCGATTTTTGCCTTCTCTGCCGCTTCCTTAATACGCTGCATAGCCATCTTATCGCCGGAAAGGTCGATGCCATCGGAAACCTTGAAGCTGTTGATGATCCAATCCATGACGCGCTTATCAAAGTCGTCGCCGCCAAGGCGGTTATTGCCGGCCGTAGCCAGAACCTCCTGCACACCGTCGCCCATCTCAATGATGGAAACATCGAACGTACCGCCGCCGAGGTCATAAACCATGATCTTCTGGTCGTCTTCCTTATCGATACCGTAGGACAGTGCTGCTGCCGTCGGCTCGTTGATGATACGCTTTACATCGAGGCCCGCGATCTTGCCCGCGTCCTTCGTTGCCTGACGCTGTGCGTCCGTGAAGTACGCCGGAACGGTGATAACTGCGCTCGTAACGCTCTCGCCGAGGTAAGCTTCCGCGTCGCCCTTCAGCTTCTGGAGGATCATTGCGGAGATTTCCTGCGGGGTGTAGCTCTTACCGTCGATCGTCACCTTGTGGTCTGTGCCCATCTCTCTCTTAATAGAGGAGATCGTGCGGTCCGGGTTCGTAATCGCCTGACGCTTTGCGACCTGACCGACCATGCGCTCGCCTGTCTTGGAGAATGCCACGACAGACGGGGTGGTTCTTGCGCCTTCTGCGTTTGCGATAACGACCGGCTCGCCGCCTTCAATAACCGCTACGCAAGAGTTTGTTGTACCAAGGTCAATACCAATTGTCTTTGCCATATCAATTACCTTCCTTTAACTCAAATGAGTGTGTGAATTCTGAATTACTATATAAATAGATATTTGCTGATTTAGTTTGCTACCTGTACCATGGCGTGTCTTACGACCTTATCGCCCAGCATGTAGCCCTTCTGGAACACCGCCGAAATGACGTTTTCGCCAAGCTCGTCGCTTTCAATGTGCGCCACCGCGTTGTGCAGCGCCGGGTCAAACGGCTCGCCAACCTGACCGACTTCTCGGATGCCAAGCTTTTCAAAGCTCGCCTTAAATTGGTTTGCAATCATCTCAACGCCTTTTTTCATATCCTCTGCGGAGACATTTTCCTGTGCCAGTGCACGGTCGATATTATCGGCCACCGGCAAAATCGCGTTGATTGTATCGGAAACGGCGTTATTGTAAACGGCGTTCTTTTCGTTTGCGGAACGCTTGCGGAAGTTATCGTACTCGGCAAGCACGCGCAGGTGCTGCTGCTTGTGGCTGTCGAACTCCGCCTGCAAGCGGTCGTAATCCTCTTTCGGAATCTTCTCGCTCTTCTTTTTCTTTTTCTCCTTTTCCGCAGCCTTTGCAGATTCCTCTGCCGGCTCGGTATTCGCTTCCTGCTCGGGTTCCTGAACAGGCTTCTTTTCCTCTGCCATCTGGCAACGCTCCCTTCTCTATTCTTCCCGCATGATGCGCGTAAGCATTTCGCCTACACGATCTGCGACATATGCTGTTTGTGCCGCGACGTGTGCGTACTGCATCCGCATCGGGCCAATCACGGCGACCGCGCCGGCATCTCTGCCGTTCACGCTGTACCGTGAGCAAATGACCGACGATTCCGCCAAGGCGTTCTGCCCGGTCTCTGTGCCGATCTTGATCTGCGTGCGGTTCTGCTTGCCTGCGAGAAGTTCTGTCAAAAGCTCCCGTCTTTCCAGAATATCCATCACCCGGCGTGCACCGCCAAGCTTGTATTCCGGGTAGAACAGCAGGTTCATCTGACCGCTTACGGAAATTTCCGTCTGCATCGTTTCAAGTGCCACTTCCAAAAGCGCCGCCAGCGCCGGTGACATCAAAATTGCCATATCACCCAGCGAGATTGCAAGGTTTTGCACAAATGCCCGGTTGATCTCCACCACGTCGCGCCCTGTCACGCGCTCGTTAAGCACGCGGAAGAAAATGCGCATAATCTCGTTTGAAAGATCAAAGTCGCAGTGAAACACCTTGTTTTTCATGGTACCTGCGCTGCTCATCATAATGAGCATTGCGGTGCGGCGGCTCGTCTGCACGAACTGCACCGCCTTGATCTTTGCATCCGCGCCGCTCGGCGTGGTGCTCAACGCAAGGTACCGTGTAGAAGCCGCCAGCGTTTTCGCCGCGCCACGCAATAATCGTTCCGGGTCAAACGCGCTCTTTGCAAGCATCGCGTCTATCGTAAGCTTTTCGGCTTCCGTTAACGTTTCCGGCTGCATCAGCGCATCTACGAACTCGCGGTAGCCCTCCTGTGAAGGCACACGCCCCGCGGAGGTGTGCGGCTGTTCCAAAAGCCCCAGCTCCGTAAGCTCTGCCATCTCGTTGCGCACCGTTGCGGAAGAAACACCTGCTTTTTCCGCAATGGATTTGGAGCCCACCGGCTCGCCCGTGCGAATGTATCCGTCTACGATCGAGGCAAGTATATTTTGTTTGCGTTTTGTCAGTTCCATACTTGCACCTCTCAGGTTTTAGCACTCTATGTTCCCGAGTGCTAACCCTTGTCTATACTATACTGCAAAGGTCAGGAAATGTCAACACCAAAATTTGTAAATACTTTGTGAATGTGCGAATTCTTCCCGGTCGACATCCGTTTTGAAGCTTCTTTTAGCATTTCCGGCTCCACAGTGCCAAATTCCTGTTTATATATAAAGATACCGAAAAAAAGCGTCTTCGCTATAATTTCACTTTTTGTAATAGAATTTCAGGATTTTTTGTGCAAATTATTGACATTTTATAAAAATTGTATTAAACTGATAGCCCGTGTTTCAGTTTCTGTGTTCGCATTAATCCGAAAGTCCGTACCGTTAACGGAAAAGAGGAGTATACCATGATTCAGGCAGAACATTTACAAAAGACCTTCCGCGTGCGAAGACGAAACGCAGGCTTTAAAAACGCCGCAAAAGCATTTTTCAGCCGCGAGTACGAAGAAATTCACGCCCTAAACGATGTTTCGTTCCGTATTGAAGACGGCGAGGCCGTGGGCTATATTGGCCCGAACGGTGCCGGAAAAAGCAGCACCATCAAAATTCTCTCCGGCATTTTAACGCCGGACAGCGGCACCTGCGTCATCGACGGGCGCGTGCCGTGGAAAGACCGCCGCGCGCATGTTTCGCAGATCGGCGTTGTGTTCGGGCAGCGCAGTCAATTATGGTGGGACGTGCCCGTCATTGATTCATTCGAGCTTATCCGCGACATTTACGCCGTGACCGAAGATGTTTACAAGCGAAATTTACGGGATTTAACCGACCTTCTGAATTTATCGGAGATCTTAAAGACCCCGGCGCGCAGCCTGTCGCTCGGGCAGCGTATGCGGTGCGAGATCGCCGCCTCCCTGCTGCACGACCCGCGCATCTTGTTTTTGGATGAACCCACCATCGGGCTCGACGCGGTATCGAAGATCGCCGTTCGCGAATTCGTGCTTGATATGAACAAGCGCCGCGGCACCACGGTCATTTTAACGACGCACGACATGCAGGACGTGGAAGCCTTGGCGCAGCGTGTCCTGCTCATCGGCAAAGGGCGCATTTTATTAGACGGCACGCTCGACGATATTCGGCGCGGCGGCAGCGGGCAGATTGACGAAACGCTCGCAGCGCTCTACAAACAGTTTGATATTTGAGGTGCGCCATGAAACTTAAAAAATACATTTCGTTTTTCCGTCTGCGCTGTGTGACGGGCTTGCAGTACCGCGCAGCGGCATTGGCAGGCATCTCCACGCAATTTGCGTGGGGCTTTTTGATCATCTTCGCCTACCACGCGTTTTACCGCAGTGACCCCACCGCTTTTCCGATGACCTTGCAGGCGACCGTCAACTACACATGGATACAGCAGGCTTTTTTAGCTATGTTCGCCTCGTGGGTCTTGGACGGCGACATTTTGGAGGAAATCACCTCCGGCAGCATCTCGTATTCGCTGTGCCGCCCCGTCGACCTCTACGCCATGTGGTACACGAAATCTCTCTCCGGTCGTATTTCCAAGGTTGCATTGCGTGCCGTGCCAATCTTAGTCGTTGCGGCGCTTCTGCCCGCAGACTATAACTTGACCGCGCCGACAGATTTACCCACATTCTTTCTATTTTTGCTCACCATGGTGCTGGGCGCATTGAACAGCACGGCGTTCACGCTGCTCATCTATGTCCTCACCATGTATACCCTTTCTTCCACCGGATTGCGCTCCCTGCTGCTCACACTGGCAGATTTTCTCTGCGGCGGCGTAGTACCGCTGCCGTTCTTCCCGCCTGCGCTGCGCAGAATCTGCGAGCTGACCCCTTTCGCTGCCACAAGCAACGTGCCGTACCGCGTGTACAGCGGCGATATTGCCGGCACGAACGCCGCTTTCGCCGTAGGCTTACAAATCTTCTGGCTGCTCGTCCTGGTGCTCGGCGGTCACACCCTCATGAAAAATGCGCTGAAGCGGGTAGTAATTCAGGGAGGATAAACGGAACGGCAAGTCGTTCCGCTGCCCGGCAAATCGTTCGTGTTTTGCAGTATACAAAGAAAGGGGTCAGCTATGAAACTATACTTTGAATTTCTGTCTATCCACATCAAGAAAGCGATGCAGTACAAGGCTTCGTTCTTGCTTTCCGTACTGGCGCAGCTATTTATACCGCTCACATGCTTTTGGGGCGTGCAGTTCATGTTCATGCGGTTTAACCAGGTGGACGGCTTCACGTACACCGAGGTTTCGCTCTGCTACGCCATCGTGCTGTTATCCTTCTCGCTCGCGGAGCTGTTCTTCCGTGGGTTTGATACGTTTAACCGCATGATCGGGAACGGCGAGTTCGACCGCGTTCTGGTGCGCCCGCGCAACGAGGTTTTCCTCGTCCTATGCAGCCGCATGGATTTAGAGCGCTTCGGCAAGGGCATTATGGCGATTTTCCTGCTGATCTGGGCGCTTCAAAACTGCCCAATCGATTGGTGCGCCGCGCGCGTTATGACGCTCATTTTCATGATTTTAGGCGGCATCGTGCTTTTTGCAGGCGTGTATTTGATCTTCGCCGGGCTATGCTTTTTCACATTAGAGGGACTCGAGTTCATCAATATTTTAACAAACGGTATGCGCGAGCACGGGCGCTACCCGCTTTCCATCTATGGCAAAGGCGTACTGACGTTCTGCACCTACATCGTCCCCTACGCGCTCGTGCAGTATTACCCGCTGATGTACCTCATCGGCCGCCACAACGACGCCCGTGCAATGCTTCTGCCCGTCATCGCCTGCGTGTTTATCGTGCCGTGCTATCTCTTCTGGAAATTCGGCGTGCGCCATTACCGCTCCACCGGGTCGTAAAGGCGTAAGCTGTCATAATCATAAAGCAACTTAAAAGGAGCACCCCATGAAAAAACTCATCACCCTGCGCGGCAACAGCGGCAGCGGCAAAACGACCATCGCAAGAGCTTTACAGGAAAAGTTCGGCAAAAACACCATGCTGCTGTCCCAAGATGTCATCCGCCGCGACATCTTAAAGACGAACGACGGCGCGGGCACCCGCGCAAACGACGTGCTCATCATGCTGCTTGAGTATGGCCACGCGCACAACGAGCTCGTCATTTTAGAAGGCATTTTGAACAGCCGATGGTACACCCCGCTTTTCGATGCCGCAAAAGCGCTCTACGGCGAAAACATCTGCGCGTACTATTTTGACCTCCCGTTTGAGGAGACGCTCCGCCGCCACCAAACGAAGGACAAGCGCACGGAGTTCGGCGAAAAGGAAATGCGCAAATGGTGGAACGAAAAGGACTACGCCCTCGCATTAAACGAGCAGACCCTCACGCCCGACATGATGCAGGACGAGATCATCGACCGCATCTGCGCCGATTTAGAGCGCCTCGATACATAAACCATACATATAAATTCGGAAAGAGCGAGGTTCTCCCCGCTCTTTTTTGTATATTGTGTTATATTCTGCCCGAATTTCTATCGATGCAAAAATAATTTTATAGCATTTTGTTCGTATCTATGATAAAATAGACACAGTGATAATTTTGTAAAGCTTAGAGAGGCACAATGGACAAAGAGGGGTGCATAATTTTCCTCCCCTTTACAAACCGACATCACGGATTTAACAGGGCGGCGCTACAATGTAAGACCGAAAGCACGCACCTGATTTTAAAAAGAAAGTAAGGTCTTCACATGAAATCAATTTTTCACGCACTCAACCGGCTCAAGGTCTTTCGCGGGCTGACGGAACAGGAATTCGCATGGGTGCTCTACGACGTGGGCAACTCCGCGTTCACCATGCTCTCCTGCTCGCTCATCCCTATCTGGTTCAAGAGCCTCGCCATCGGCACTGCGCCGGGACAGATCAACTCGCATCAGGCAACGGCGTATTATTCCATCGCCGTGGCGGTCGTCACCGTTATCGTGGCGATTTTAGGGCCGATCTTCGGCGTGCTCGCCGACCACAAAGATAAGAAAAAGGTGCTGTTCACCACCGCGGCAGCGCTCGGCATTTTCGGCTGCATTTTAAACGGCTTCATCACCGGCTGGCTGCTGTTCCTCATCATTTTTGTGTTCACGAAGATTTGTTACAGCGCGTCGCTGACCATCTATGATTCCATGCTGAACGACATTACCAGCGAAGAACGCATGGACGAGGTTTCGTCCTACGGCTTTGCATGGGGATACATCGGCTCGTGCATCCCGTTCCTCATCGCGCTCATCGCCTATGTGCTTGGGCCCGATATGGTCGGCGTACTGCCGGATATGCTCTCTAAAGGCATCAGCTTCACGGTGACTGCCGTGTGGTGGCTGCTCGTCACCATTCCGCTCATTCGCGGCTTTAAGCAGCGCAACTATGTGGAAACCGAGGGGCATGATATCCGCAAGGCGTTCGCGGAAATCTTCCACACCCTCAAAAACATCGCGACGCACGACAAAAAGGTGCTGTTCTTCCTCATCGCATTCTTCCTGTACATAGACGGCGTGGGCACCATCATCGATAACGCCATCAATATCGGCACAGACCTGAACCTCAACACGGTCGGTCAGGTCGTCTTCCTGCTCGCAACGCAGGTCGTTGCGTTCGGCGGCTCGCTCGTCTTCGCAAAGCTCTCGAAAAAATACAACACCGTCACGCTCATTCTCGTTTGTATTGCGGGCTATTTCGGCATCGCGCTGTACGCGCTCATGCTCAGCAGTCTCCTGCACTTCGCGATTCTGGCGTTCTTCATCGGCTGCTTCCAGGGCTCCATCCAGTCGCTCTCGCGCTCGTATTACTCCAAGATCATCCCGGCGGAAAACTCCGGCGAATACTTCGGCATCTACGATATTTTCTCAAAAGGCGCGTCCTTCCTCGGCTCTGCGGTCATCGCAGCCGTAAAGCTTGCAGGCGGCACCATCAACGTGGCGGTGGCATGTCTCGCAGTGTTCTTTGCGCTCGGCTTCCTCTTCCTGCGCATTGCAGATAAGCAAAAAGCCATTCGGTAAGGAAGCACCGGGCTTTACACCGTTCACTCTTCACACCCGTGAAATATCGCTGTAAATTTTAATAGGACATGCAAAAAGGAACGGCGTACAAACCGTTCCTTTTTCCTTTACTCTTCATAAACCGGCTCAAAATCATCCGTTCCGTGCCCGCACAACGGACATGCGTAGTCCTCCGGCAGCGCGCTGCCCTCATACACATACCCGCAAATTTTGCACCGCCAGCCGACGATCTTCTGCTCTCGCTCGACCTTCTCCGACTTCGGCTTCAGCTTATTCTGGTAATCCGCATATGTCAGCGGAGCGCGGTCGCTGCACACCTCGGCTTCCGTCACCTCTGCAATGAACAGCGTATGCGTGCCGAGGTCAACACTGTGCGTCACCTTGCCGCTGAACCGCGCGCAGGTGCTCCAGTTCAGATACGGTACGCCACTTTCGTCTGTCGGCATCGGCAGGCTGTCCAGCTTATCGACGTCGCGACCGCTCTGCATGCCGAAGTGCTTAATGGTCTCAAACGAGCAGCTGTCATCCAACGCGCTCAACGTAAACCGCCCGCTTTCCTTAATAAGCGCGCAGGTGTAATTCGTATTCAGCACGGAAACCGCCACGCGCACAGGGCTCCCCGCGACCTGCACGCCGGTATTCACAATGCAGGCGTTCGCCTTTTCCTCCGCTTTTGCCGCCAACAAAAACACGCCGTATGTCAAATTATAAAACGCTTTGTTATTCATTTTGCTCCTCCTATCAAAAAATAATAATAATTACTATTTTCATAATAACGGATAGAAAGCAAAAAGTCAAGCGTTATTTTCGGTGTATGCAAAAAGGAACGGTGTACAAACCGTTCCTTTTTTAGCTTTATATTCTATTTCTAAAGGCTGGCGAAAACTTTTAGCCGCGCTTCCCGGCAGAACGGTGTTACTTCACGCTTTCCGAATCGCTCACATACGGTGCGGCATGTTCTCTTTCGAGCCTGCGGAACATTCTCACAAGCACGACAACGGCGATGGTACCGAGGATCAGTTCTGCGACGAACTGCGCATACGCGAGGCCGTACAGCGGGAACAGCCAGTTCAGCACAAACAACGCGGGAATCTCCAGCACGATCTTGCGCACAACAGCGAATATGAACGATTTCATACCCATACCGCACGACTGGAACACGCCTAGCGCGAGGAAATCGATGCACAAGAACGGCAGTGCAAAGCAGAAGCCACGCAGGAACGCCGCGCCGTACGCGACGATGCTCTCGTTCTTCATGAACATGGAGATAATCGGCTCCGCCGCAACCACGAACGTCAGCATCACGGCCAGAATAAAGCCAAGCGAAATTTTCGCCGTAAATGTAAACGTTTTTTTCATGCGCTTGATATTGCCGCTCGCGTAGTTATAACTGATCAGCGGCATAATGCCCTGCGAAAAGCCCATTGCAATCTGGAACGGCACCATGTTGACGCGCTGCGCGATGCCCATAGCCGCCACCGGGTCAGAGCCATACGCGGACGTAAAGTTGTTGAGAATGGTCATGCCGGTCACATTCAAAAGGTTCTGGATGGAAGCCGGGATGCCCACGCCGCACACGCCCTTGACAATCTGTTTCGATGGGCGGAACATGGAGGGCTTGATGCACACATATGTCTTGCCGCGCTTCACGAACAGCAGCACGAAGAAGTAGAGACATGCAACCGTGTTGGAAAGGCAGGTCGCGCAGCCCGCGCCCGCCGCGCCGAGGTTCAGGCCCCACGGCAGAATGAAAATCGGGTCCAGCACAATGTTCAGCAGGCAGCCGCACATGGTGCCGATGCTCGCGTGCAGCGAAGAGCCCTCCGCGCGCACAAGGTACGCCAGCACGACATTCAAAATGGACGGCGCGGAACCGAGCAGCACAGTCCAGAACAAATAACCCGCCGTTGCCTGTATCGTTTCGGCATTCGCGCCGAGCATCACCAAGATTGGCGACTGCAATACGCCGTACAGCAAAGAAAACAGCAGGCTGCAAATCAAAGACGCGTAAAATCCGAACGCCGAGCTGCGGTACACGGTATCGTAGTCTTTACGTCCGAGTGCGCGGCTCATCATGCTGGAGCTGCCGATGCCGAACAGGTTGTTGACGGCATTAAACGCCAGCAGAAGCGGTGCCGCCAGCGTAACAGCGGCGTTCTGCACCGGGTCGTTCATCATGCCGACAAAGAACGTATCGGCAAGGCTGTAAATGACCATCACAAGCGAGCTGATGACCGACGGCACCGAAAGCGTTACGACCGCCTTCGGGATCGGCATCGATTCAAATAGCTCCGTTTTGGAATTATCCATTTCTCCCTATCCTTTCCGTTCTTATCACGCAAGGCTGTCCAAAAGCAGCTTGCAGCAGCCGTAAATACCGGCGTCGTTGCCGAGCACGGCCAAGTTGAACCGAACGTCGGTGCTCGGGTAAAATACGTATTTCAAGAAGCCTTTCTTCGCACCTTCTACGAGCATCTCGCCTGCTTTCGAGACACCGCCGCCGATGACGACGACCTCGGGGTCTGCCACCGTGCACACGGCGGAGATGGCGTAGCCGAACGCATCGTACACATTCTCTAAGATTGCGTTTGCAGCGCTGTCTCCGTTTTTAGCGGCATCGAACACGTCTTTCGTTGTGAGCTTCTCGACACTCCGCAAAGCGCTTTCTTCCTCATGTTCGGCAAGGTATTTTCGTGCCAGTCTCGCAATGCCCGAGGCCGAAACGTACTGCTGCACGCAGCCGCGGCGGCCGCACGCGCACATCTCCGTCTCTGCGGGGTTGATCGTCATGTGGCCGAACTCACCCGCCGCGCCGTTTGCGCCTGCCACCATGCGTCCATCTGAAATGACCGCGCCGCCGACACCCGTGCCGAGCGTGATGAATACCACGTTCTCGCTGCCACGGCCGCCGCCTTTCCAGGCTTCACCCATCGCCGCAGCATTCGCGTCGTTCACGACCACGACCGGAAGCCCTACGGTCTCTTCCAGCGCCGTGCGCACATCAAATACGCCCCAGCCGAGATTCACGCAGCGGTGCACCACACCGTCCGCCGTCACCGGCCCGGGGATGCCCGCGCCCACGCCCAAAATACCGTCTGCGGGAATGTTGTGCTTTTCTCTGCACCTTTGAATTTCCGCCGCAATATCACGCAGCACCGCCGTGCCGTCGCCCTCAATCACGGTCGGAATCTCCCACTTTTCAAGCAAAGTGCCGTCTTCCTCAAATAAACCAAGCTTCACCGTCGTGCCGCCGATGTCAGCGCCGATGACATACTTTTTGTTTTCCATTTTTATAACTCCTCTCCGCGCGCGGTTTCCCACGCATTTAACACGCATCTGTATAAATTCCCTTTCGGTCTAAACCGTAATCCACTTAGTAATATAGTATACCATATTTCGCCGCCGATTGCAAAGGAAACTATGGAAAACTCCGTCTTTTTGCAGCCGTCTTGCAAACAGGGGAAATTTGTGGTATTCTTTAACGCGTAACCCAAACGGCCGCCTGCCGATGTACCGCCATTACGCGGCCGCTGTGACCAAATAGCCCGGGAATCCCCCGGCGGCGCAGCGTTCTTCCGAAAACGGACAGAGGCAGACGGCAACATAGTCAATATAGATTCTTTCTCGCGTATTCTGCGCAGCGCACGTTTGCGTAAAACCCAGGAGCGCCGGAGAACCTTTCGCGCTCCGTAAAAAGAAAGGATTGAACAAAAATGGAGGGAACTTCTTCCAAAAAAGAAAGCAAAATCAAGGTGTATCTGCACCGCTACTTTATCGATGCCATGAGCGCCATGGCACAGGGGCTTTTTGCTTCCCTGCTCATCGGCACCATCATTTCCACGCTCGGCACACAGCTTAACATTCCGCTGCTCGATGAGATCGGCGGCTATGCAAAGTCCGCAGCCGGACCCGCTATGGCGGTCGCCATCGGCTACGCGCTGCA
>OGRK01001726.1_pt1 | contig 12780 bp, 10 predicted proteins | sample 1553471 | NCBI WGS metagenome assembly OGRK01 (sample SAMEA2580080, study PRJEB22360) | human gut metagenome | biome: human gut; feature: human-associated habitat; material: faeces | place: Denmark | collected 2008/2010
CGGCTGGCCAACTGTTCGTCCATCTTGCGGTTCAGTTTCTCGTCCATACGGGGTCTCCTTTCAGGCTTGCGGCCCGGTGCGGACGTCCCGCATCACGAACCAGAAGGTGGAGCCCTGCCCTACGGCGCTGTTTACGCCAAAGGCAAAGCCGTGCTGCTGTAAAATTGCTTTGGTAATGGAAAGCCCAAGCCCGGTCGGTCATGGTAATGTCCGGCGTGATCCGGTGTCTTTTGAGCACCGCATACATTGCGGCAATGCTTCCCTCTAAAATGCGATTTACCGACACTTCCTGCAGGGGCTGTGCCAAAGGCACAGACAGGACAACCGAATACCGGAACAGTTCTTCCGTCAGTTGTGTCATCACCTTTGTGCGTTCCCGGATGATGGCAACATACTGGAGGGAGGCAGCAGATAACGGTTCCTTTTCCAAAAGTTCCAGGTTGCCGCAGATGGCAGTCAGCGGTGTGCGCAGATCGTGGGAAATGCTCGTGATGGCAGCCTGCAGCTGGGTGTTTCCCTGTTTAAAACAATGCTGCATGGCACGGAGCTGTTCCAGGGACTGGTTGAGCGTATCCGCCAGAAGACACAAATCTTTATCCCGGCAGGAAAGTGTAATCGGTTTATCAAATATGGAATTCTTTTGGTTTTCGTTATTCTGCTTCCTATATTGGTGACGAACCAGCTGGGAATGGGGGACCCATTTTTTTGCAAATACCTCTGTCCACAGGGAGTATTAGAGGGGGCACTTCCACTTTCGATTGCAAATGCAGGCATCCGTGCGGCATTGGGAAAGCTGTTTACATGGAAGGCCGGAATACTGGTTGCGGTCGTGTTGTTAAGCCTTATGTTTTATCGCCCGTTCTGCAAATGGATCTGTCCGCTTGGCGCAGTCTATGCGCTTTTTAATAAAGTATCTCTTTTACAGATGCATATAGATACCGGTAAATGTGTATCTTGCGGCAAATGTACCGGTGTCTGTAAAATGGATGTGGATGTGCTAAAAAATCCAAATCATCCGGAGTGTATCCGGTGTGGTGCCTGCATGAAAGCATGTCCAAAAGATGCCATTTGCTTTCAATTTATGAAAAACCAAAAATAATAAACTATATATCTGTAAAGGAGATTTTAACCATGAAAACAAGAAAAAATATTATTACCATTCTCACACTTTGCGCAGCCTTATCACTGACTGCATGCAGCGGAAAAGACACTACTGAAAAGAATCCTAAGAAGAACGAAAGTACTACCTCCGATACAAAAGAGTCAACGGATGCTTCCACTAAAAAATTAGATGATCTCTATCAGCAGGAAAATCAGATTTTTGCGGATCATAGCGAAGTATGGGATAAAGTATTTGGCATGATGAGCAAGACAAATACAGATTCCGATAGTGCCTATGCAGATTTCCTTACCGCAACCATTGAAGAAAATAAATCTTCTTTTACAGAGGATGAACTCAAGACATTAGAGAGCGACATTGAAACCATTCGAGGAATTGAAGAACAGATTTCCAAGCTGGAAGATGAACTGGCAACAACCGGCTCTGCGGATACAGAAGATGCTGCGGATGAGGATACTCCATTTAAAGATCTTTCCGGAACAGACTTCGACGGAAATAAAGTGGATGGAACTCTGTTTTCTAACAATGCCGTAACTGTTTTGAATTTCTGGTTTACAGGCTGTAAACCTTGTGTTGCAGAATTATCCAAACTTAATGAAATGAATGAAGCAATCAAATCCATGGGTGGAGAAGTCGTAGGCATCAACACTGAAACTTTCGATTCAAATGAATCTGCAATTAAAGACGCAAAAAAAGTGCTGGAAAGCCAGGGCGCAACTTACCGTAACCTTTCTATTGCATCTGATTCCAATGCCGGAAAATATGCTTCCGAGATTATGGCATTCCCTACCACAATTCTTGTAGATCGAAACGGAAAAATTGTAGGCGATCCAATGCTTGGCGGAATCGATGATCCGGATAATTATGATACGCTTATGAGCCAGATTCAATCCGTGATTGATGCAGACAGTGCAAATAAGTAAGTAAAAAATCATGAAAAAATTATCAATCCAATGGCGACTTACAATCATCACTACATTATTCATTGCATTAATCTGCGGATGCCTTACGTTATTTATCTATAAAAGCGGAGTTTACTACATTGATTCTCTGCAAGATACGGTAAATGCTCAAAATGAAGACGGCAGCAAAGACGGCTCGGAGGAAATCTATATCAGCATCCCGGATGAAAAATGGCAAGATTTTGCAAATGATTTTTCCATTCAAGTTTACAATAACAAAGCAGATTATAGGAAAACAAGTCTGATTCTTTCCGCACTGATGGCGCTTTTGGGCGGTGTTATTACCTTTTTTATAAGCGGACATGCGCTAAAGCCCCTCAGTGAATTTTCGGATAAAATTGAAAAAGTACAGGCACAAAACCTGGCTGCTTCACGAATTGAGGAAAACAAAGTCAAAGAACTCAATCAACTGAGTATTTCCTATAATAAGATGCTTGAACGACTCTCTGAGTCCTTTGAAACCCAACGCCAATTTACCGCAAATGCCGCGCATGAGCTTCGTACTCCCCTGGCTGTCATGCAGGTACAACTTGATTTGTATAACGCTACCGAACATCCGGATAATGATGAGTGTTCTCAAAAAACGCTCAAAATGGTGACCGAACAAAACGAACGACTCAGCAAAATGGTAAAAACCCTTCTGGATATGAGTGAACTGCAGACCGTGGCACGCGACGAAGAAATTGCACTCGATGCACTCGTCGAAGAAGTCCTCGCAGATTTAGAGCCGCTTGCCCAGAAGAAAGGCATCACCCTTACCGGAAACTGTGAAGCCCTTACTATGATAGGCAGCGACATCTTAATCTACCGACTTGTTTATAATCTTGTAGAAAATGCGATAAAATACAATCGCTCGGATGGTCAAGTTACCGTAACCGTAGCAAAAAAAGACCAAAACATCATTTTCTCGGTTGCGGATACCGGAAATGGGATTCCTGAAGCACTCAAAAACAAAATCTTTGAACCGTTCTTTCGCATTGATAAATCCCGAAGCCGTGCACTTGGCGGTGTCGGACTTGGTCTTGCACTTGTGTATGAAATTGTAAGAGTCCATAATGGCAATATTACTGTCAAAGACAATCCTGCGGGTGGTACAATTTTTGAAATTGTTTTTTAAACATGCAAATTTTTTTGCATCTCTTCTTTAAACTCTCTGCCTTTAAACAACAGCACGCCTACTAAAAATAAAAAGCACGCCAATGCACCAAACATACTCACAGTCGGGCGCTTCACCACTTTGCATAAAAGCAGGATGCCCGGAAGAATCAGTCCGTATCCGGCAGCCATAATTTCATAGATCAGATACTCTCTTACCGGGCTTTTCTGCACTTTTGCAATCACACACATTGCAAGCAGAGTTCCTACACTCATCAGCGGCAGCACAAAATCGACCGACCAGCTATGCCATCCGGTTAATGCATCCCAGATAAAGCTAATGATGGTTCCGATTAACAGCTGCCACATCAAATTTTTTAATAAATTGTAGCGTTTAAAGAAGCCAATTGACGAGGCAATCCACATTGTTGCAACGCCTCCGGCGGTAAACAGTGTCCAACGAATCTTCGGATGGAAATTTAAGTCGGTCACCAACATCAATGCCACTAGTGCAATACATAAAAAACTATAAATTTTATAGACTTTCATCTCCTGCTCACTTGGCATCGTTGGCTTCGGAAAGACCGGCTCTACTTTTTGGGCTGAAATTCCCTGCTCTTTTAATAAGCGATAAAAATTGCGTTCAATATTTTCGGTATCATATCTGGAGGTAAATGCGAAGGACAGTTTATCTTGGAATGAACACAGACATAATTCCATTTTCGGAGTGTTTGTATAGACACCAAATCGCTCAATATAAGGCACATAGCTTTTGGGCATTTTAACCGCACTCATATTAGAAAAAATTGCGGTTACATTCTTTTCTGAGAATTTTGCTCCTGCTTGAATACAGAGATTCTTAAGTTCCAGCGGTGCGAGCCGCAAAATCGGGTGTAGTTCTAATGCAAGTAATTCACTGATATGTGCCGACATTTTTTCTTTGGTCAACTCCGCTTCAAAAAAGGCTTTTGTATGATTCAATACTGCTTCAAAGCTTCCATCTTGCGTTGCAAAATCATATCCCGGTTCAATCCAGTTAAAGAAATTTAACATCGACGTCGATGGAAAAAATTTTCTTAAATTTACCGGTACCATTAATATCACAGAACGTTTTTTCTGCATCTTCGACATTTCTTCGTGAATAGCCATCATATAGATTGCCGTCAAAAAGATGGTCATAGAAACACCAAGCTCCCTGCTTCTTTTTAAGATTGCCTGTACCGAAACAATAGATTCATGGACATGCAGACGGTTTCCATCTTTCTTTTTTCTACGTATCTGAAATGCATGCAGCTTCCTTTTTTTCGGTCGTTTTTGGTCTTTTGAATAATATTTCAGGAAACTATCATCTTCCTGATCCTGCACTGTCATATCTTCCGGCTGCAAGGAAACCTGCTCCAATCTCTCTTCTTTATGCGCAAGATACAGATAGTTTTTCACCAATTCTTTTAAAAATTCGGTTGCCCCTGTACCATCGGTCAGTACATGAAATACTTCAAAATTAATACGTTTTTGATAATATGTCACTTCAAACAGCAAGTTTTTTTTATCTCGGATATAAAGCCTGCTGCAAGGCTCTTTATACTCTTCTTTTACAACCGGACGTAAATTACAAGGCTCAAGATAATGCCAAAATAACCCTTTTCGAAGTACCATAAGAAAAGTCGGAAAGGTCTCTACCGTTTGATCCAGCGCTTGTTGCAAAAGTTCAGACTGCACTTGTTCTTTTAATTCACAATAAAATCGAAAAACTCTTGTATCTTTTTTGTTACTGGATGCAGAATATAATTTTGCTGCATTATCCAGCTTTCTCCAACGTGCTTTTTTTTGTTTCACGACGCTTCCCCTTTCAAAAATTCATTAATGTAAGTGAAGCTTTCCTGCACATGCAGCTGCTTGATTCCCAATGCAAAATAGCCGTGAAGGGCATCTTTAATGCGATGAATCCGTACCCGGTTGCCAGCTTCTTTTAAACGTTCTCCATACGCTTCTCCCTCATCTCGAAGCGGATCAAACTCGGAGGTAAGAATCAATGTATCCGGCTGATCACTTAAATCTTTTGCCAGATATGGCGCAAAATACGGATTCTTTTTATCTTCCTCATTTCTCGCATAGAGGTCAATATAATCCTGCATTTTTCCTGCTGTCAAAAGATAATCTGTTCCATTTTCTTTTACAGAGGCAAATGGCGACTTTTCGGTGTAATCGTTATACGTAGCAGGATAAATTAAAATTTGTCTGCTCGGCATAAACTCTTTTCGGTCTCTTGCCATCAAAGATAATGCAGCGCAAAGGTTTCCGCCTGCGCTGTCTCCAATCAGTGTAATGTTTTCCGGCTTTACATTTAATACAAACTGACCGGAATATAACGCCTTTGCAACTGCATAGCAATCCTCCAGCCCTGCCGGAAACTTATCTTCCGGCGCCAATCTATATTCCACCGAAACGACATACTGTCCTGTTGCGTCTGCAAGCCGCGCACAGATTCTTTCATAATTGTCAATACTCTCTGTCACCCAGCCACCGCCATGTATAAACAAAAGCAGCTTTCGTTCCTGGCTGTCCGCTTTTTTTTCTTCACTCTCCCGAAAGCTTTTTTCATTTGGGAAAAAAATGCGAACCGGTACTGCATGGCTCCCGTTATATATTTTTTCATCTACTTTTTTATAAAAGATTTTCATAGGATCCAATCGCTTTAAGTCCGCCATATGACGAAACATTTCTACTTCTACACCATCAAAAGAAAGTGCTTTTAAAATTTTCTTTGCCGCTTGATTGATCAATATTTTTTACTCCTTTTGTTCATGAATTTTATATTGATTAAGTTTTAGTATAGCACAAAGCGCAATGGATGCTCTAGATAGTTTTAAAGTTTTCTTTAAAAATCCAGCTTGATGTTATCAGGATCCTTCTTTATTTCTTCTTCGCAAAAATCACGATAATGTGTTTTTAAAAGCAATGCGATTTTATATTCCATTGTTTGTTATTCCTCTTTCTAACTTTTAATTATTTGGATGCAATCAAAACACTATTTCCGTATCTCTGGCATACGCATTTGAAACAATCTCCATCGGCACTCTCTCCAGCCAATCTTCGCCCCACTCTTCACGCTTTTCCAACACAATTATCCGTCCTGTCTCTGTAAGCACTCTAGCTAAACGATCTTCCGATGCTGTTAGTGACGGTTTATTTCCTGAATAATAGCCCGCCGTTGAGCTCGGAGTTTTTCCATACTTTTCTGCAAAACAAGAGACTTCCTTTGCGGTTACCGTTCCTCCGGCTCTGTAAATCTCCTCAAGCACCGCCACTCTTCTTATCTCTGCGAGCGTCGCAGTCACTGTGTTATGTTCTGCTTCAAGCCGCACAATTATTGCAGATAGTTTTGCCTGCATTTCTTTTAATTCGTCTAGTAAACTTTGCATGATTTTCGTTTCCTTTCGTATTTCATATTTTATAGGAATACCATACCACAGCTTGACCGCTTTGTCAATTCATTCATTTATTCATTCTTTGGTTTTTGCAATGAACTTTTACCAAAAAACAGTTTGCCTTAACAGAAAACACTCCTGTTAAAACAAACTGTTTTTAAAAGTGCTGTAAAAACCAATGAATTGATTCCCTTCATTCTACTCTTTATCATCTTGTTTTTTACAGGTTCCTTCCATCTTTGCAATTTCTTCTGCGGTATATTCCTCTACTTTTGTCTTTGTTACCGATTTTATATGTTGCTTTTTCAATCTCGAGTATACAAATTCGCGAAAAATCGTATACAATACAGATACCAAAGGAATAAAAACAAGCATTCCTACAATTCCCATAAGATTTCCACCAATTGTAACTGCTGCAAGTACCCAGATTGATGGAAGTCCTACAGACCCACCCACAACATGTGGATAAATCAGATTGCCTTCAATTTGCTGTAAAACAAGAAATACAACAATAAACAAAATTGCCTGTTTGGGACTCACCATAAAAATCAAAAAACATCCCATTACGCACCCGATAAATGCCCCAAAAACAGGGATTAATGCAGTAAATGCAATTAAGACTCCAATTAAAAGTGCATATGGCATTTTCAAAATACTTAATGTAATGACAAACATACTTCCGAGAATCACAGCTTCCACACACTGTCCAGTAAGGAAATTGGCAAATGTGCGATAAGTCAGGGAACAAATATCAAGAAACATCGTCGCTTTTTGTTTCGGAATAAAAGCGAAAAAAATCTTTCTTATCTGTACATGTAATTTCTCTTTTTGAAAAAGAATATAACAGGCAAAAGAAAAGGCAATAAAGAAAGTTGCAAATCCACTAACAAGGGAGCCTACTGCTGACATTGTCGTATTCATCATATTGCCTGCTCCGTTTCCAAGAACGCTGATTCCCCACTTAATTGCTTTATCAGAATCAAATTGCACCTGATTTACCAGGCTCATAATTTCCTGATTATCATTGGAAAACTTTCGAATCCACTCTTGCATCTGCGGAATAAAATCAGCAATACTTGCCATTAAGTTTCCCATTGTTCGCGTAAGTTGCGGAATTACACCAAACAACACTAACAGAATCACACTAAGCACTAATATAATGGTAAGCAGCAGACTGACTGGTCTTGCAAACTTTCCCCCTGCCTGTTTTCCTGCTTCTGCTTTCCCAAAAATTTTCTGTTCTAAAAAACTCATTGGTACATTGATCACAAATGCAATCGCTCCACCAAGAGCAAAGGGGAATACAATTCCCCATAGCTCTTTTATTACGTGGATTACTACATCGAACTTCCATAATGCAACAACAAGAAGTACAGTAAATGCAATCAATTCCCGAATTTTTTTAATATTCATTTTATTTAAATCCATTATTATTCTCCATTTTTTCTTAATTTTATGCGTACCCATTTAAGAAATTGAATAATCGGAAGGCTGACAAACGCATACAGATATACCAAACCAAGTTGAATCCAATTCAAAGTTTCTACTTTAAATATTATATGAAGTTCCGGAATCATCAATACTGCAGTAATAAGTGCTGCACCAAGTAAAAATGCTCCCTGAAGCCATTTATTATTAAAACAGCGTTTTGTAAAGAGAACCGGATGATCTGATTTACAGTTAAATCCATGGAACAAACGTGCCAGGCAGAGTGTTCCAAACGCATATGTACTTCCGAGTAACGCACCGTTTTGATGATAGCCTGTCAAAAATCCAATCATCGTCATTGCACCAATTACCAAACCTTCCAGACCGACTTTACCAAGAAAATCTTTTGTCAGTATTGACTCATCTGCGGATCTTGGTTTTTCATTCATCACTTCTTGGTTATGTGGTTCCATTCCTAATGCGATTGCCGGAAGACTATCCGTCAAAAGATTAATAAACAATAGATGCACCGGTGCAAATGGAACCGGAAGCCCTGCCAGTGATGCACAAAGCACCGTTAAAATTGCTCCGAAGTTACCTGATAAAAGAAATTGAATCGCAGACTTGATGTTTCGATATAAATTTCGTCCATTCTCCACTGCTTTTACAATTGTTGCAAAGTTATCATCTGTAAGCACCATTGCCGCTGCATCTTTGGCAACTTCTGTTCCGGTTACTCCCATCGCAACACCAATATTTGCCTGTTTCAATGCCGGAGCATCATTTACACCATCTCCTGTCATCGCCACAATCATTCCTTTTTCCTGCCATGCACGAACAATGCGAATTTTATGTTCCGGTGATACTCTTGCATATACAGAAATATTCGGAACAAACTCTCTTAACTGCTCATCACTCATATTTTCAATCTCTGCACCTTCACAAGCTTCCGATAAATCATGCAATATTCCAATTCTTTTTGCGATTGCTGCCGCCGTTATTTTATGATCTCCTGTAATCATAACCGGACGGATTCCTGCTTTTATGCACTCTTCAACTGCCGCTTTTGATTCCTCTCTCGGCGGATCCATCATAGCAATTAATCCAAGAAATACTAAATGATTTTCATCTTCTATCGTTAGTTTATGCTGGTCAGGAATTTCACGATAGGTAAATGCCAACACTCGTAATCCTTCCATCGAAAACTCCTGGTTTTGTTGCCGGATTTTTTCTTTTTCTTCTTCCGTAAGTTCTCGAACCCCAGCTTTTGTCCAAATTCGTTCTGTTCGTTCTAAAAGCCGATCAACGGCTCCTTTTACAATCATTCGATTTTCACCGTCAATTTGATGCAAGGTTGACATCATTTTACGCTCACTATCAAATGGAAGTTCTCCTTTTCTTGGATAAAGTGTTCTTACACTTGCAGCTTCAACCCCATATCGACTTCCTAAATTAATTAACGCAGTTTCTGTAGGATCTCCGATTTCCACCCCATTTTCATTTGTTGAATCATTACATAAAATACTATCGTCCAAAAGTCGTCTTTGAGCCAGGTCTGTTATATCAATTTTACTTGCTGAAATCCGTTTTCCATCTATATAATAATCTTCCACAGTCATTTTATTCTGAGTTAGTGTTCCGGTTTTGTCCGAACAGATAATAGAAACACTTCCAAGACCTTCCACTGCCTGAAGTTTACGAATAATTGCATGCTCTTTTGCCATTTTTTGTGTTCCAAAAGAAAGCACAATTGTCACAATCGAACTCAACGCTTCCGGAATCGCCGCAACTGCAAGCGCCACTGCAAACATAAACGCACTGCTGATTTCTTCACCACGAAATACGCTGACTGCAAATAGAATTCCACAAAATATTAAAATTAAAATAGAAAGTTTTTTTCCAAATTTTTCTAAACTCATCTGAAGAGGAGTTTGTTTTTCCGAAGTGGATTTCAAAAGCCCCGCAATCTTTCCGACTTCAGTCTGCATTCCTATCTCAGTAACAACTGCTTTTCCTCGCCCATATGTTACAAAGCTACCGGAAAATAACATATTTGTTCGATCGCCAAGTGATGCTTTCTCCAAAATAGTATCCATACTTTTTTCAACTGCAAGGCTTTCTCCGGTAAGCGCACTTTCATCAACCTTAAGGCTTGCATTCTCAATTAATCTTCCATCTGCAGGAACCATATCTCCTGCCTCAAGTAAAATTACATCTCCTACAACTAACTCTCTTGCCGGAAGTTGAATGGCTGTCCCATCACGCAATACTTTTGCCTCTGGTCCGGAAAGCTTCTTCAAGCTCTGTAACGATTGTTCCGCCTTTACTGTCTGTATTGTTCCTAAAATTGCATTAACCGTAATCACTGTCACAATTACTGCGGCGCTCTCTACATCTCCAAGCATACCTGATATGACTGCTGATGCAATTAAAATAAGTACCAAAAAATCTTTATACTGTTCAAAGAAAATTTGAACAATATTTTTTTTCTTGCCTTCTGCAAGCTCATTCCAACCACATTTTTCTCTAGACTTTCTTGCCTGCTCACTTGTAAGTCCTAATTCTTTACTACCTACCTGTTTAAGGACTTCTTCTACTGTTTGTTGATAAATTTCTTTCATTACGTTTCAGCCTCCTCTGTTTACTAATATACTCTGCTTATTATGCAATGAAAGACTCTTTCGATAAAAATGTATAAAAAAAGAAACCATTATTGCATAACAAAAAATGCAATAAAAGTCTCACCATTTTTTTGTGGCACCGGATGTCTCCATCGTACTGACGATACCACAAACGCTATTTACAACGTAGGTTACTCCCCTTTATTAGTACTAATCATATACTAAAAATGCTCCCCTGTCAATATAAAAGATTAACAGACACCCTAATTCATGCTAAAATAAAACTAACAAATACACAAAAGTAGGAGGTATCCATTATGAAAGAATCATTTGTGCACGTATACACCGGGAATGGCAAAGGAAAAAGTACAGCGGCGTTTGGTTTGGCTTTAAGAGCCTTGTTTGCCGGAAAGAAAGTGTATATTGCCCAGTTTATCAAAGACATGAAATACCACGAAACCGGCATAGAAACTGTAATGGACGGCATCAAAATCGAACAGCTTGGGGCTGGCTGTTTCATTGACCGAAAACCTAATGAACATGATAGAGAAGTCGCAACTGCAGCTTTACAAAAATGCGGAAAAATTTTGGAATCCGGCAAGTTTGATGTGGTGATTTTAGATGAGATTACAATCGCCCTATATTTCAAATTATTTTCCAGTGAAGACGTAATTAAAATTTTGCAAAGTCGAAACCCAAAAGTAGAAGTCGTCCTCACTGGAAGATATGCACCGCAGGAGCTTATTGATTACGCAGATTTGGTTACGGAAATGCGTGAAGTCAAGCACTATTATACTCAGGGTGTTCTATCCAGAGATGGTATTGATGTGTAACAAATCGCAAAATCATCAATCCTATTCATAAACTATTTCAGTTCGCAGGTAAAATGCTGGCGCAGCTGTGCCGGATTTTCACACTCCTTGCCAAAATCAATAAAACTGCGTCCGCTGTGAACTGCAATATACAGCCTGCCTCCAAAGTTGAGATTTATAATGCTCTAAACACCTGAGCAAAAACAGTGGGAAGCAATTACAGCCAGCTTTCCAGAACATCATTCAGCTTATTCATATCCAGCGGTTTTGCGATATGTCCATTCATGCCTGTATTTTTGGCAAGCTGTACGTCTTCTGCAAAAGCATTGGCAGTCATGGCAACAATAGGCAGTTTTCCCTTTTCACCCGGAAGGCTCCTGATTGCTGCAGTTGCCTCATAACCATTCATGACAGGCATTTGGATATCCATAAAAATAAGATCATACGAACCTTTCGGAGAAGCTTCCATTTTCTCAACTGCAATTTTCCCATTTTCTGCCGTTTCCACTTTTGCACCTGTCATCTGCAAAATTTCACCAGCAATTTCTCTGTTCAACTCATTATCCTCAACCAGCAGAATCCTTTTTTCCGTGTAGTCTGATTTTGACAGCTTCTCCAAATAATTTCTTGCTGTTTTTTCTTTTCTTCCTGAAGTAAACTGCCGCAGTGTAGCCGTCAGCCGAGAACGGAACAGCGGTTTTGCAATAAAAGCATCTATGCCCGCCGTCTTTGCTTCTTCTTCAATCTCGCTGAATTCATAAGATGTCAATACAATGATGGTGATCTCTTTTCCTATCCGTTTCCGGATCTGTCTGGCAGTCTCTATACCATCCATATCCGGCATCTTCCAGTCTAAAATAACAGCAAAGTAATCATCTTTCAACTCATGCCGTGCATAACAGCGCTCAACCGCTTCCCTGCCAGAGAGAACCCATTCACCCATAATACCGATTTCCTTCAGTGTGGCAACTGTACTTTCACAGCATGTCTTATCATCATCCACTACCAGAACCGGCAGATTCATCAGATTTTTGTCCTGTTCTTTTTCTTTTTCCTGAAGCTCCAGATAAATTGTTACTGTGATTTTAGTTCCCTTGTGCAAGGTACTGTCCACTTTAATAGTGCCATTCATCAGGTTCACAATATTTCTGCTGATTGCCATTCCCAGACCGGTTCCCTGGACTCTGGTTGTCCGGTGGTCATCCGCGCGACTGAACGGATCAAACATGATTTTCTGGAATTCCGGTGACATACCGATCCCATTATCCTCAATCGTAAATTCATAGCATCCAAGTTCCGAAAATCCATTTGGCT
>OGRK01001728.1_pt1 | contig 12770 bp, 8 predicted proteins | sample 1553471 | NCBI WGS metagenome assembly OGRK01 (sample SAMEA2580080, study PRJEB22360) | human gut metagenome | biome: human gut; feature: human-associated habitat; material: faeces | place: Denmark | collected 2008/2010
TGCGGGAAATGGTCTGTGGCCGATATGCCAAGTTGCTGAAGGGCGAACCGCTTCCGCAGGAACCGTTTGCTTTCACAGACCAACCTACACAGCCGACCAGCTTTGAAGCTATCTATTTCTATGGCGGCATCAAGTATGCCTATGGGTTCTCGTTTGACAAGTCCAGAATCTTGACCGAATATCTCTATCACTGGCCTAATGGCCGGGAAGCACTGATTTTTTCCAGAGAAAACAATGACTATCAGTTCCGCGAGAATATTCAAGAGCAGTTCACGCTTGCTGGACGAACTGCCGAAAATCGTCTGTATCTGTCCAGCTCGAACGAGTGGAACTGTCCGCAAACCGAAAAAGCGTACCTGTGGTTCTTTGAAAAGCTGACAGGTTTCATGGGAACAGAAATGCGGCTGGATGCCGCTCTGTCTGCCATCCGGCTGGGCGGCTCCGAAAAGAGCCGTATCCTGCATGAAATGCTGTATGCCGATCTAGGCATCAAAGACATCCGCATCACTGGTTCCAAGGAAGAACCTATCATTTCTGCACTACACACTCTCGACACTGAAGATGGCACATCCAAGGGCTTCTGGCTTCCGTTGGGGCAGGAATCCGTTGGAACACAGCGATTTTTTTCTCGCATCGGTATGTGGCTCGCTGCTCTGGAATCTGGGGCTGTTCTGGTGGTAGACGAGATTGAATCCAGTATGCACCCACTCCTGACCCGGCACTTGATCGAAATGATGCAGGATGCCGCCATCAATACGAACCATACACAACTCATCTTCACGACACACGACACCGGGCTTCTCGACTTGACTTTGCTTCGGCGTGATCAGATCTGGTTTGCAGAGAAAGATGAAAAGACCATGCAGACCGATATTTACGCTCTGACTGAGTTTTCTCCCCGGAAAGGTGAGAACATCTCCAAAGGGTATCTGCAAGGCCGCTACGGCGCGATTCCGTTCATTGGAGGGAATGCAGCATGGGCAGAATAAAAGAGATCAGCCGCAAGTCTGCCCACACCAGAAAGCGCAACCCGGTCGTGTATCTTATCTGCGAGGGCAGTGAAACCGAGATTCGCTATTTCAAGCGTTTCCGCAGCCGAGGGTGCAATATTGATATTATCCCGATTTCTTCGCAGTATAAGTCTGCTGACAGACTTGTGCAAAAGGCCAAGGCAACGATGGGCAATAATCCATACTACCCGGAAGATGGCGATTCCATCTGGTGTGTGTTTGACCGTGACGATAACTCCAACGAAGTTCTTCTGCGTGCCAAACAGTCCGCTCAAAAGGAAGGCTATCATCTGGCCTACTCCAATCCATCCTTTGAGCTGTGGTTCTTACTGCACTTTGTAAATCAGCAGGCAGAGGTCGAAGATTGTCAAGCACTGATTCGCTTGCTGAAACAAACGAATAGAATCCCCGATTATGAGAAGAACAAGGACCGCTTTGACACTTTGAAGCCTTTGCAGGCAACTGCGATTCAGAGAGCGAAAGCTCGTTCTGACCAAGTTCAGAAGCAGGGTCTCGAACCGATTTCACGGCAGAGCAATCCGTTGACAACGGTTTGGGAACTGGTGGAGTATTTGAACTCCAAGATTTGAAAATACAGCAAAGGGGCTGTTGTAAAATAGCTCTCTGAAAAAATCATGCACAAAACCCGAAACCTTTTCAGGGCCAAAACGGCTCAAAAAGGGTTCCGGGTTTCTGTTTTTGCACTATTTCTTTGTGCAAGTTGCTATCGCATTTTTATTTTGCAACAGCCTCTTTGTATTGAGATTCAGTATCTATTATTTTGCAATCGGAGGCTTCTCTCCACTCTGAAAACTCTTCGTATCAATTAGTTCTGCACTCCCAGATAACGCACCGCCACACTTGCGGAGAGTCTTATTCAATGGCATAATTTCAGCTATTCTTTTCCTTCAGCATTTGCTCAGCCTCATCGCGTGTAACCATATAATATTGAAGGACGTCTCTTGCTTCTTTTGAATATTTTGAGAAATCCAAATCCTTGAACTTGTTTACTGCCACAACAGATTTCACTTTTTCAAGTTCCTCGATAGGCAGACTCCAAAACTTTTCTTCCCATTCCTTTGCGAGATTTTCCTTGAACATAAAACGATAAATTATAAAGGTTTCAGGCATCCAGAGAATTGTCCAGAATCGATGCTCATCCGCACCAAATGCTTCCTCAAAGAAATGCTTCCCTTTGCCGACTTTACCTTTGGTCGAATTCAGTACAGCCTGAATTGCTCGAATGAATTTTCGGTTCCAATGTTCGCCTATATAATCTCGGTTCATAAAGAAATCCGGATCATTGATAGGATGGTATTTCATCGGGAAAGAATAGATGTTTGCCCCTAATTCATCACACAGATCAACATTCAACTTCATGCGATAATACAGATGTTCTGGTTTATCTCTGAAATTATATAGCATATAGTTCGATAGATTTGTAATGCCATGTGCTACTGCGGTACGAACCGCTTTTTCGTAGATGTCCTTTTGCTCCCAATGGTCAAAAGCAATTCTAAGAGGCGAAATATTGATTTCAGCCAATTTTGCCATATTCTGATCATTTATCAGTCTTGCGTCAATCCCTTGGTTAAAATCAACAATGCGTTTTACCTTTTTTGTATGTTTAAAATGTTTCTTGAACAATGGCGCAACAAATTCATCAAGTTTTAAGATCTCTTCTTTTGTCGCAGTTTCATAATGCAAACATGCTGCTTGTTCTAAACGAAGATATAACTCCGTTTTTTCTTCCAACGGGAGTTTCTCCGTCAATTCTTTATATAGCCTTATGCACTTTCTTACATAGGCACGATCATTGTATCCATCCTTTAAATTTTGGATAGCAATTTCGTACTGATCAGGCGGCATATAAGTTGCACCTTTTTGAAATCTGCACGCTTTAATCTCATCGATAATTCTATCATAGCATTTGGATGCCAGCACATTATTGTCCAGCAAAAGCAAATCACGTTGCTCACCAAATCGGTCTCTTGCCCGTTCTATTTGCTCTTTAAGTCCAATATAATCACAATAGTGTGGCTCTAGTTTAGGAACTGCACAAAATGCGCAATGATTGATGCAGCCACGTGTCATGTAAGCAAAATACGCATTATTCGCCGGATATTTATAGTCGATTTCTTCAAGAATCGAATAATCCAACGGAAGTGTATCTATAATGCGTGTATCGCCTTTATCAATATCTCCAGGATGGTTCAACAGTCCTTCGAATGGATGAATTCCTGTTGCTTCGTACACTTCGTTAGGCAGAAGTGTTGACATGATACCGCCGACCATCACATCTTCGGGCTTTTTGCATAGCTGTTTTACGAAGTTTATCGTATCAATAGTAATATTCCAATAGAATGTAAAAAGAGTAGTTATACCAACCTTATCAAACGGTGGGTTCTTGAAGTATTCTTTCTTTCGATAGGAGCTTCTAGCGTTCTTTACCAACTCTATGGCATCTGGATTGTTTTGGAAATGTGCTTGTTCATCCAATAAAGAAATCGTTCCTTTTCTGACACACTCTACCAGAATTTTTTTATCGATTTTCCAGTTTGTTTCAGCGTCCAAAGTCGCAAGTGCGTTCAACAAATCCTCAACAATGATATCTGCTGCTAAATCTAAAAGGTCGCCTTTGAAGAACCTTACCTCATCCCCCGATTCTCGATAATATGTTGCCAGTTTCATCAATCCCATTGGAGGATACTTGTTTTTATAATTAGGCTCTACCAAAAGCACTTTTCTGTTCATTTTTATCTAAATTCCTTTTCTATTGCTTCCTGAATTTGGTCTGCAACTTCTTTCGACACAATACGTCTTATAATCGCCATTATCTGTTGCACTAGTTTTCGTTTGCTTCTATCCAGTTTAGATAGATTATCCGTAAAATACTTTGTTTTTGACCCTCCTGCCGTTACTTTAGAAATAGCTTTTTCTGCATCTTTGTCCCGCTGCGTTGTTTTCTGATCTTCATACTTTTGCTCAATAGCTCTACGAACGCGCTGTTCCGCTTCGCTTCCTGCGCCAGATTCTTTAAATCGGGCAATTCTTCTTTCGGCTTCTTCTTTTCGTTTTCTAGCTGCCTCTACTTCAGCTTCCATTTGAGCCTTTTCGTTAATATCAATAAAACCCTTCTGGCTTCTTTCTTGGTATTTTGATACAGCAGTTGAATATGCCTCGATTTTTTTATAGTCATTTCTTGTTGCGCTTGCCATATAATATAATTTGTGCAGCGTATCATAAAAGAACTTTTTTAATTGGGTTTCAAATTCAACTCGTTCGACAGTTTCATTAAAATTATCTCTTTGAGAGTTTGGAATCAACCCCTTTGAGACTGCAAATATTTCACCTACAAAGTAACTGTTCCCACGTTCCTCTTTAAAAAATTTTGCAACGGTCGTATTATCGCCAATCTGGATATTTCCTTGACGAACTCTAAGCCCACACATTGGATTTGCTGCTTTAGGAATGGCCTTTTCAAATCGAGAAACGCCATACCACATCCATGCGAGCAACTGCCCATTAGAGTCAACAAAATCCTTAAAGGCAACGCTCGAAATTTCGTCATATGCCTTTTTCACTTTGTTAGTTGCATTGGTTATATCATATAGCCTGTTTTGATATTTCTTAAAAAGCGGATTGCCATTTACCTCAACATTATACTCATCGATTTTGAAATGCAAGCTCGCGGCATGTTCGTAAATTGCATCTCTATGATGAAAACTATTCACGTAGGGAACTGGAGCAACAAAACTCAAGTAATCAGAAACCAACTGTTTATCCAACAAATCCGTATTTTCATGATTTATATCAATCATTTCAACCTTGAAATAGTGCTTTTCTTGTTCTTCCGGAAATGTTTCCATCGAAACGATTGCTCCCATGATATCATCTACTGTATACTTCACTGGTGAGCTTAGCATTTCACGCATTTTCTTTGCATCAAATACCATTTTAGAACCTTTAGTTTCGCCCTTGTACGAAGTGGAAAACACCAGCGTCTTACAATATGCCAACCCGCAGAGGCGTCCTATTCCTCGAAAACCTTTATCAACACCTACTTTTTTGTCAGAGTTTGCAATATCACCCAGCTGTGCAACAAAATCCGCTTCCTTAACGCCAGTAGCGTTGTCTTCAACAGAGATAAATCTTTCATCTTCTTTTATTGAAATGAAAACCTCAGCTTGCTCTCTATCAATGATTCCAAGTTCAACTGCTTTATCTATCTGGTCGCATGCATTTTGGACATACTCGCGGTATATCACTTTTGAATCCGCATACATACCAGTTGTCAAATTTTCAAGGATGTTTTTTCCTATGGTTGCCATAGTTGCTTCCTTTCCGTTATTTCACCTGTTTGTAAATCGGTTTCGGGAATTTTATATGAAGCATGGATCTGAAAATTGGATTCTGAACAATATATTCTCCCTGCTTTAAACGAGTCATCATCGTCTTATACACAGGGGGAACGCTCTTATAATCGCTCTTTGTCACTTCAATGGTGTTAGTGCGTCCATATGCATGTGTAGAACAGTTTCCAGTTACCCTATCATGAATGGCACTTCTAAATTGTTCTGCTGCAAACAGCACAACACCCAAAGAACGTCCACGCTCTGCAACATCCAAAATTTGGTGGAGAATAGGGGAATTTTTAGGAGAATCTTTAGAAGCGTACTTATTCAGCTCATCAATAAAGATAATAATTCTTGATGGAGGTACAACATTTTCATCGCCATTATATTCGCCCAATTGCAGGTTGTAAATCGTCCTTACTGCATCACCAAAAACGTATGCCTGTTTATCTTCTGAAAGCTTGGCAATATCAATAACATGTACTTCGTTCTTTTTGATGTATTTTAGGGCATCTCCGAGCCGTGTTTCGCCTTTGCTTGCATTAATATCTCTGGCAAAAATTGCAGCCTTATCATTGATTGCTTTGTTGACAATACGATAAAATTTCCGCCAACTTGCTATAGGAATCTCTTTTTCCCTATCAGATTGTGCTCCAGCTGCACATTTTTCACGAATTATTTCAAGAAATTCTTGCCAATCATCAGCACCGGAAAATTTACCCTGCCCAGCCATGATATAATTGATAATAGCATCCATGGTCTGAGTCGAATCATCAATATTAGAGAACATCAGATCCAAATTGTTCCGATCTTCTCTATAAATGTATTTATACTTTTTAGCTTTTTTGGTTTTTATCGCATCATCAACTTCTTCGGGAGTCAGATATGTGTTCCAGCTTCCCTCGGTAGAATACGGATAATAATAGTGGACATTATGAAACGGCTCAGGCGAAAGGCCAAGTTTTTTATACAGAGCTTCATTTTCAGCCTTTTCTTTTGCCGGATCATCCTCATCATCATAATCGTTTGGCTGATCAATCGTCAACAAGTCACGGCCTTTAACATTGAACATAACGAATGCAACCGATTCGTCCTCGCTTTTGTTCTTAATGTAAGTATCCTGAATGGCCTTCATCAAGAACATTGCATAAGAAGTTTTTGCTGCCAATCCAGAAATGCCAGAAATATTCAGATGTGCACCTTCCGGTCCAATAATAAACTTTGAATTGAGCCGAACAGGCAGTGTTACTTTTTCACTGCCGCTTGTGCCTTCATACATTTCCAAATAGCCACAAACCAGCGGATTGCGAATATCTTTCAAGCCAAGTGCATATTCGATTTCTTCAGCAGTTGCTAAAAACACTTTCGAGTTGCTTTGCAACGGTATATAAATGTTTTTGTCATTACATACTACCTTTGCCTGAACATAGTTCATTCCAACTCGCAAAGTCGGAGATTCTACTTCTACATCGCCAAAATCGCTCGAAATATAGTTAGTTAAAAAGCTCGCCGCATCTGTTATGTGCGAAATATCTTCTATCATGCCATACGAAAACGAGCCATTTACATGTTCAACCTTCACAATATCAAATGGATTTAATATTAAGCTCGGATTCGTCCAAAAAGCAAAGTTGTCAATCGTTGTTGGTGCTTTTTCTGTTGCTAAAATGCGACCAATGATCACAGGACTAGGCATTGTTTATTCCTCCTCAAAACAAATGCAGAAACATTTCCGTACTCATATACTGACTTTTGACATAGGATTCTGTCAGAAAGACTGGATATAGATGATTAGCCCATCTCTTATCCGTTCCATAGCAAGTAGGCGTTCGTTCGTTAATTAAGGTTGCACTGATCAAATCGATTTCTTCACTATCAATTCCAGTGTCTTTTTCTTCATCCATCATGATTTTCTCGACCTTGATCACACCATCGAAAGGAGTCCGTGTATACTTTTTGTCTCTGATTCTGATGTACCAAACACCAAATTTCACATCGCCTAAGTAAGAAGCATTTTCATATCTTGCTACCGGTGTTCTATGAAAAAGCGGTAAGTCTGCGATATAGTTTGCATTTGCCTTTCCCGTGTGGTCTAAAATGCTTTCTGGATTGAAAGATTTTGATACGCCAATGACCCATTTATAATTGTGTTTGATCTTTTGAAGCGTCCTTAAATCCTCTCGTCCTGATTTCATTGGTTTATATTCGAGCGAACCGTCTTTTAAAAGATAATTGTCCTGATTTAGCTTTCCAGCTTTCACCAGCTCAGCGACCATTTCTTTTTCAGACTCAATCATATAATCTTGAATTCGTGCAATACCCGAATCCTCCATCTTCCCATTTTTCTGATCCTTAGGCGGAGAATATGGAAGGATCGTAGCAAATTCAATCCCTAGCTTGTTCAATTCTTCACTTTTATTGAGCTTTTTCGTTTGAGCTGCAAAAAACACATCATCCTTCCAGCCATCTGCGTTACTAACCGTTGGAAGTGACAAAACCAATCGTCTGTAAAATTTTTCGGGTCGCATTCTTCCATCGGTACGTTTGCAACATCCAATACCAACTTGTCCTGCGATAACTGGATAAACCTTTTTATTGTATGAAATATCATCCACCTTATAAGTGTGCCTCGATCCGTCCAAAAAGTAGCTGATGACTGGCCGCTTTCCAATCTGTCTTTTCGCTTCATTCGTTAAATCAACATACGTTTTATGCTTTTCCGTCTCCCCGGACACTTGCCATTTTATAAATTTTTCGCCATCGTCATCGTAGTCAAATGATGGCATACCAATTGTGTCATAGGAATACTTTTCCGTGTTATAACTTTTTCCGCCTGTCTCTTTGGAGATAATTTCCATGATTTTTGCCATGAGCTTTCCCTCCACTCAACCAACTTTTAGTTTTCGAGCTCGATTGTAAACGTCAAGCCATGCTTTTCAGAAAAATTCTTAAGCTTCTTTAATGCCGCATAACTCGGTCGGCTCTTTCCCATTTCCCAACGATTTACGGTTGAGAAGGACACTCCCAATTCTTTTGCAAATGACTCCTGACTTAACAGTACCGCTTTCCGCAAGTTTCTAATGTCTGTAGGCAATCCCATGTAGTTCACCTCGCAGTTGCAAATTCTTTATTTGAGTATAGCATCTGCGCTATAGTGTTGCAATAGCATTGCTATAATGAATTTTCCTATTGCGTAAAAATTTTTAGGAGCTTTTTTCATTATCTCAGCAAGCGGTGCCGTTGTGCGCACAACAGCTAAATTCTTTCGATCATCACGATTCCGTGATGGTTGCACACTCCTGCGGAGTCCTAAAAAAGCGTTTTGCAAAAACGCGTAGCCTGCATCCGTCGGATGCAGTTCAAGGGTTTGGGATTTCCCAACAAGCATTTTGCAACGCAAAATGGTCTTTGTATATACGAAGACACTGCTTGCTGGTACAATGTCATCGATGAAACAAAAATAGTTTCATCAAAGACGGTTATATGGTTGTGCCGATTTCCAAAACATAGTAATATTGAAGTACTAACTGGGGCTGAAAGTGGCAAAACTGCTTGCTTGGTTTCCATTCAGGAATTACTAACAGCGTAGACCGTCCGTTCGCTTCGTAAAAGATTCAATGTTTTGATTGGTTGGGTCGGCACAACCGTTACCCGTGTCAACAACGCGCCTGTTACTTTTGCGAAGAAGCGAAACTGCCCTGAAAGGAGAGGTGTATATGAGTTATTGTCCGGTAGCTGGAATTGATGTCAGCAAACAATTCAGTGATATGTGCATTTTGTCGCCAGACAACAAAATCTTTGCGCAAGAAAAGATTTATCACGACGAAACATCGATAAATCGAGCGAACGCCCTACTCCAAAAGGCTGAGCGGCTTTTTTTCAGTAAGCCTGTTATTGTGATGGAGTCCACCTCACACTACCATTTGATCCTCTTTCAATTTTTCTCAGAGCATGGATATGACGTGATCGTGGTGAATCCACTTCAAAGCAATTCGATGAAGGACTTCTCTATCAGAAAGAGGAAAACCGATCGTGTGGATGCCTTCAAACTGGCAATGATGTATCGAACAAAGACATTGCGTCCTTCCCAAATTCCTCAAACGGCAACGCGTGCGCTACGCCAGCTCTGCAGACATCGTGCGGAATTGTTGAACGACGTTTCGAGTTATAAAAACCGATTAACAGCCCTTTTGGATCAGACCTTTCCGGGCTATGATAAGGTCTTTTCCGATGTGGGAGGCGTCACTTCTTGCGCTGTGCTTGTACGTTTTCCAACGCCGACCATTTTGCTTGTAGAGGAAGAATCAGAACTGGTTGAAGTGATTGCTGCTGCAAGCAAGTCTGGTTATAGTTTGAAAGCTGGATTGCTAATCTCCGCAGCACAAAAAGCGCAGACATTGGGGATTCATTCATGTGCCGATGAAACACTCATTGTGTGTACCATTCAAATGCTTCGTACATTGTCCGAAAGTGTGCTTCAAATAGAAACCGCAATAGATAATTTGCTGGCTCAGATAAGAGAAATGCGAAACAACGTTTCTTTGCTGCAAAGCATCCCTGGTATTGGTAGTCATTCGGCAGCCCTTTTACTAGGAGAAATCAGAGATATCTCGTTGTTCAAGAAGCCGAAACAGCTTGCAGCATATTTTGGTTTAGACCCAACAGAGCGGCAATCCGGATCATTCAGAGGAACAAAGAACAAACTCTCAAAACGTGGCTCTTCCTATGCAAGAGCTGCACTTCACATGGGAATAGTTAATTCGATTTGTAAGCGCGGAAAGGACTCTGCAGCGAACCCCGTACTGCTCAGTTATTATGAAAAGAAATGTAAAAACAAACCGGCAAAGGTTGCTCAAGCAGCGTCAATGCACAAACTGGTCTTTATAATCTTTGCAGTCTTGCGTGACCAGAAGCCCTTCGAACTGAAAACGCCAGAGCAGCATGCTGTTGAACAGGGATTTGTAAAAGCAGCCTGAAGTTTTTGAGGGATTCAAGCCCTGAAACAAACACAGGGCCTTATTTGGTATGCGAAAAATTTGAATTTGGCATCTTTCACTGCCCTTGTTCTTTACTTGGTGTAAGCGATGGCAGGGCTATAAGCGATGAATACTGAACTCAAACCGTTCGATTTCGTTCTTAATGGCTACTTGTGCTATTGACTTTGCTTAATTGGTCTACGTTACCTTTCCCCACTACTATGACACCACAACACCCCCGTTCTGCCCGTAAAATGCAAAAAAATAAGAGGACGATTTTGCATCCTCTCAATGACCATGCGTGGCAATCAGACACACGCCGGCACCTTTTCCTGTTCATAGATTCGCAGGGCACCATCAATGGTGCCTTCTACGATAGGTAAGTATTCTTCCGGGCAAAGCTGCAGCTTGTGGCTGACATGCTGACGCTCTGCACTTTCTTCCCGCATGAGTTCCAGGTTGAAGTAGGGCAGCCGGTGAGCGGATAGCATGCTAGTGGGCAGAGGACCTCATCAATTTCGAGATTCAAGGTTTCATTTTTAACGTCGGTCGTATTTACATATCCTTCCGTTCTGATTCACTCCCAGCGGCGGGGTGGTTTTTGTTTCAATCTTCCAGACCGCACATCCGGTAAAGCTCCGCAATGCACGGAGACTTATATTCCAGATACCGTTCGATGTCATCGGGGAAACGCTGTGCAGCCTGTTCTTTTACACTGCTGTACCACTTCACAGCGTCCGGATTCTGGCGCAGAAATTCTCGGAACGTGATATGACGGCGCAGTTCTTCGGAATCTGCCGGGCAGACATACAGATGATGCAGCTGCAAATGCGGTTTGCCGGTATAGCAAAAGGCTTCCCGCCCTTCAATGCCAAGGTCTCCCTCGTGGACGTATCCAATGGATGCAAGCCGCTCAATGGCCGCCTTCAGGCATGTCCTGTCCGGGATGACCACGTCCACATCAATGCAGGGCTTTGCCGACATTCCTTCCACGGAGGTGCTCCCCACATGCTCGATGCGCAGAGCCAGCTCCCCCATCGCGGCTTCCAGCTCCGACCGGATTGCAGAAAAATCCTCGTTCCATTTGGGATCATAGGGCAAAACGACAACATGCGCTGTTCTCATATGTTTCCTCCTTCTCTCTGTACTCTGTAACAAAAAACGCCCTAAGATTTCTCTTAGAGCGTTTCGATCAAGTCGGCGACTACCTATTTTCACAAGCCGTTTCCAGCTAACTATCTTGGGCACGAGTGAGCTTAACTACTGTGTTCGGAATGGGAACAGGTGGGACCTCACCGTCATCGTCACCGACCATATGACTGGTTCAGTATACCATACGGTCTACTGTTTGTCCAGTGTTTTTAGAAGGACGTGCCTTCAAAACTGAATAATCACTGCTAACATTTTTTCGTTGACTCTTTGAGTCTCAAGCGAATTGTGGTCAAGCCCTCGATCTATTAGTACACACTTGCTGAATGGATCGCTCCACTTACACATCGTGCCTATCAACCTTGTAGTCTTCAAGGGATCTTACCTGATCAAATCAGTGGGATATCTTATCTTTGGGTCGGCTTCACGCTTAGATGCTTTCAGCGTTTATCCGATCCGTACGTAGTTGCCCAGCTATGCTCCTGGCGGAACAACTGGTGCGCCAGAGGTACGTCCGTCCCGGTCCTCTCGTACTAGGGACAGCTCCCATCAAATATCCTGCGCCCACGACAGATAGGGACCGAACTGTCTCACGACGTTCTGAACCCAGCTCGCGTACCGCTTTAATTGGCGAACAGCCAAACCCTTGGGACCGAATACAGCCCCAGGATGCGATGAGCCGACATCGAGGTGCCAAACCTCCCCGTCGATGTGGACTCTTGGGGGAGATCAGCCTGTTATCCCCAGGGTAACTTTTATCCGTTGAGCGATGGCATTTCCACTCACATACCACCGGATCACTAACTCCAACTTTCGTTACTGCTCGACCCGTCAGTCTCGCAGTTAGGCTCGCTTCTGCGTTTGCACTCTTTTGCTTGATTTCCGTTCAAGCTGAGCGAACCTTTGAACGCCTCCGTTACTCTTTAGGAGGCGACCGCCCCAGTCAAACTGCCCACCTAACAATGTCCCCCGACTCGATTCAGAGCCGCAGGTTAGAATTCCAATATCGCAAGGATGGTATCCCAACGTCCTCTCCATGACCGCCAAAGCGATCACTTCCCAGAGTCCCATCTATCCTGTGCATGCAACATCGAAACCCAATATTAGGCTACAGTAAAGCTCCATGGGGTCTTTCCGTCTTGTCGCGGGTAACCGGCATCTTCACCGGTACTACAATTTCGCCGGGCGGGCTGTTGAGACAGTGCCCAAATCATTACGCCTTTCATGCGGGTCAGAACTTACCTGACAAGGAATTTCGCTACCTTAGGACCGTTATAGTT
>OGRK01001730.1_pt1 | contig 12747 bp, 10 predicted proteins | sample 1553471 | NCBI WGS metagenome assembly OGRK01 (sample SAMEA2580080, study PRJEB22360) | human gut metagenome | biome: human gut; feature: human-associated habitat; material: faeces | place: Denmark | collected 2008/2010
TTATGATTAAAGGGGCAAAATACCTTTTGACCCTCATATCATTATAATAACCGGTTTATTTGTTTACTTCGCCTGGAATTTCTTTGCCAGCACCTTTGTCAGGATATTGATAAGGAATACGATTACGAGAAGCACAACCGCAATTCCAAATGCCTGGTCGAATTTTCCTTCACTTGTCGCTGCAAGGTAGAGCTTGATGGTAAGTGTTCCACCTGACTGCATTATCTTTGAGAAATAACCGCTGGCAACCTTTGGAAGCATTCCTGCACTTCCTGCCGTAAAGAGGAGTGCTGCTGACTCACCTACTATTCGGCCGATTGCAAGGATAACACCTGTGATGATTCCCGGCATGGCTGACGGCAGCAGGATGGTGCGGATGGTGTGCCATTTTCCGGCTCCAAGTCCGACTGCTCCGTGTCTGTAGCTGTCCGGTACAGTTTTAAGCGCCTCCTGTGTATTTCTTGTGATGAGAGGCAGAACCATGAGTGTCAGTGTCAGTGAGCCTGTCAGGATACTGTAGCCAAAGCCAATTGTCTGTCCGAAGAACATCATTCCGAAGAGACCAAAGATGATTGACGGTATTCCTGCAAGTGTCTCTGTGGCAAACTCTATTGTGGATACGAGCTTACCCGGCTTTGCATACTCATTCAAGTACACGGCTGCTCCCACTCCGACAGGAGTTGCTATGAGCATGGTGATAATTATGATGTAAAGTGTATTGAGCAGGTTTCCCGCTATTCCGACAGTGCCTCTTAAGACGGATGTCTCGCTGGTCAGAAACTGCCAGTTTACCTGGCCGATTCCCCTGACAAATACATATATGATGATTCCCGCAAGCAGCACTACCGATAATGCCGCACACAGATATATGAAAAAGTATACTACATCATCGCCTATTCTACGGCGTTTTCCATTTATACTAGTCATTTTCCACAGCTCCTTTCTTTTTGAGTTTCATAAGGGTGAGATTGATTATCATGATAAACACAAAAAGCACAAGACCTACTGAGAAAAGCACCTGTCTGTGAAGTCCGCTGGCGTATCCCATCTCGCTGACGAGCTGTGTGGTAAGGAAACGCACTGAGTTGAACGGAAGTGGAAAGCTTACCGTTCCACCGGCTACCATGTTGATAGCCATCGCTTCTCCAAGCGCACGACCTATTCCGAGCACAATTCCTGTCATGATTCCTGACTTTGCTGCAGGAACCGTCACTTTAAATATTGTCTGTATCTTTGTTGCTCCAAGAGCAAGGGATGCCGCTCTCATCTGCTGCGGTACTGCCTGTATTGATGATACGCTCATGTTGATTACCGTAGGAAGAATCATGATTGCAAGCACTATGATTGCTGCAAACAGATTTGATCCGCCGGTAAACTGATGTGTTGCTGAGTTTGCAAAAATATGTTTCTCCAGCTTGTATAATACCGGATTAAGTATCATAAGTCCTAAAAGTCCATAGATTACTGATGGAATGGCTGCAAGCAGCTCTACTGCCGGCTGCACTACCGCTGAGAGCTTTTTGTTTGACACCTCAGTGAGAAATACTGCCGTAAGAAGAGCAATCGGTACTCCTATGAGTATAGATACTGCTGTTCCTATGATGGATGTGAGGATTATGTACAATATTCCGTAGCTTGGGTCTGCCGCTGTCGGCGCCCATTTTGTTCCGAATAAGAGGTTTAACACTCCGACCTTGAAAAATGCCGGTGCGCCTTTAAGGAACATATAAATTGTTATTGATAATACTGCGAATATTGCCACAACCGCACATACCGTGAATATTATTTTGGCAACATTCTCTACTATGGATTTATGTTTCATTTGATACTCCTTGTTTCAAAAAGTTCCCCAGGAAACCTGCCATTTCCTGAGGAAACCCTGTATCTTGTCGATATGTATTAATACTGATGTCTGTATTTCGTATCATTACTATGACCGATAATTTCTACTGAGGGAGGATAAGACCTACCTTCTTGATAACTGCCTGTCCCTCATCTGAGTTTACATAGTCAAACCAAGCTTTAACAATATCGTTCTGCTCGTCAATCTTGCCCTTTGTAGCCTTTACGAATGGACGAGAAAGAAGATATTTGCCTGCCACAATGTTTTCCTCTGTTGCCTCTACTCCGTCAATTTTCATTGCTGTTACTGTATCATCAAGCACGTCAAGTGAAACATATCCGATTGCTCCCGGTGTTGAGCCTACCTTTGCAAGAACTGCTCCTGTTGAGTCAAGCTCCTGTGCATATTTGCACTGATCCTTTACATCAAGAAGCTCCTCGAATGCTCCTCTTGTACCTGAAGCTGCCTCACGGCCGATTGCTACGATTGCCTCATCTTTTCCACCAAGGTCTTTCCAGTTTGAAATTTCACCTGTGTAGATTTTCTTTAAGTCATCTGATGTAAGCTCTGTTACTGAGTTGTCCTTGTCTGTGATTACTGCGATTCCGTCGATTGCTACGATGTTTTCCTCAACGCCGTTTGCTTTCTCATCATCTGTAAGTGCTCTTGATGAATCTCCGATATCTACGCTTCCTGCTGTTACTGACTCGATTCCTGAACCAGAGCCTGTATACTCTACTGTTACTGTTACTCCAGGGTTTTTCTCCATGAATGACTCCTTGAGCGCCTCACAAAGCTTCTCCATTGAAGTACTTCCTGCAAGTGAAAGTGAACCGCTTAAGTTCTCATTTGATGTACCTTCATCTGCGCTTGTATCTGCATTGTTGTCTGCTCCGTCTGAGCTTGAACCACATCCTGTAAATGCTGCTGTCATCATTGTTGCAGCAGTTGCTAAAACTAAAAGTTTTTTCATACGATTTTTCATTTTAATTTCCTCTTTCATTACTTTCTTGAATTTATTTCTTTGTTTGTTACAACTGATATAGTAATGGGGAAATGTAAAATGCAAAATCATTAGTGTGTAAAATGCATGTAAAAAAATATTTTTAATTTACTGTACGATTGTAAATTCATATCCTCCGGTGGCTGTACATCTGTTCTGCCGGATGGTGGCTCTTTGAGCGTGGGAGTCCCTTTATTTGTACTTTCATCTGCTGTATTGCCGAATGTATCTGTGTTTGCGTTTTCTGTATCTAAAAGATCCGGGAATGTTCCTCCGTTTCCGTCAATCAGCTTAAGACATGCATCCAACGCCTCGTTTGTACTTATATAGTTTGCAATGTTTATCGTGCCTACAATTGCAATAAGAACAATTGAAACTCATAACATTGCTATGGCTATAAATTTTCTTCGTAATTTTTTGAGCATTTTATCACCTGCACATTTTTTCTATTTCATGCTCTACGTCCATTGGGTCCAATGGACTTTCCGCTGTTTCATATGTCAATATAAGATTTTTTCCCTGATAATATCCATTTTCGTTATATTTCAATATCTTTCGATAAGCTTTATTTCGATAATCAGGATTGTCTATCAAGCCAAGATGCTCCCACAGAATTATATCGCCATTTTTCTTCTCAACCGTAAAATCGGGATAATAAATACCATCTGAGATTTTAATCGCCTTCTCGTACTCAAACTTTATATTATTATCATACAAGGCTGTCGCAATAATTACTTCTGATTTTGACCGCACTATAATTCCCATTTTAGTATAAAACTTGAGTGCTTCAGGGTTAGGAACCTGTGTCTTTTCATTTGTCTCTTCATTGTCCTTCTTATCAACTGCTAAAAGTATACTTCTATAATGTTTTTGCTTCAACATTTTCTGGGCATAATCGGTTTTATATTTTTTGGCGAGATCAATAGCGGATTTAGGAGTTTTGGCTGTCTTTTTTATAATCCCATTTGTCAGAATGATTTTTTGACCTATAATAAAAAAATAAAATACTCTGTTAATATCAGAACCATGTTTGGTGCGAAGTTCAAATATTCCATTTTCAAGAGGTTTAGAATAAGGTTCTCTTAATAATGGACCATTTGTTTCTAATAAATCAATTGTCCGTAATGTTTTTGCAAGGAATTTAGGTTCCAGAGAGTCTAAAAAATCCTGAACGGGACATTTACCATCCGCCGTATCATAAAAAATGATTTCGTACAATAGTATTCCTCTTTCCGTTAATATTATAGTATGTTGTAAACAACATATTGTCAAGATATCAATTTTTTTCCTCTGCAAGTTTTTCCATTTTAGCTTTATAAGCCATCAGCCGTAACAGATAATCCGGCATTTTGCGGTTTCCAAGTTCCCAGTCCTGAAGTGTCCGGTAAGGAATCTCAAAATATTCGCAAAATTCTCTGCGTGTCATGCCGGTACTCGTTCTTAATTCAATTAAATATTCTCTGTTATCCATAAAACCTCCTGATATAATATGACATTTGTTTTTGATCCCAAAATATTTGCAATTTCAGCGTAGCATGCACCTGTGGAGGAAGTAACAATCATACACAAAATACACACATTGCGTATAATTTTATGTATTATAACACACGCAAAGCGTACATACAATGCAAAAAATAAAATGAAAGACAACAATTAAAGCCAAATTTAAAGATTTTTCTAAGGTTTCTTCTGTAAGATAAAACCAGAAACGCAAAATGCTACATGTAGAATGCCAAAGCAGAGGAACAGCTGCCTGTTCTGGCTATGGTTGCGAAGCTGCAATCGTAAAAGCAAAAGAAAGATATAATAAAAAAAGAAAAACATAATAAAAAGAAAGGTCATAAAAACAAAATGAAAAATGCAAAGATAAAAAACAGACAAAAACTAAGCATGTTCATTGTCATAATAGTTTTACTTCTTCTGATGACATTGACAGCAGGAATATTCACCGGCTGTGGAAAAAATGCAGGCGGAGGCGTAGATGGAACAGAAAGCAGTGGCACGAATGCTGATGGCAGCGCAGGAGGCGGCAAAGGAAGATTTATTGAATCAAAAGTAGCACTTCCGGAAGAAATCAACAGTATTTTACAATTCAAAGCACTGTCAGATGGAACACTTGAAGTTGTAGGGCAGGATGCAGATTATAGCATCTATGTGGCAAAAAGCAGTGATGGAGGCGGCAGCTGGGAGACAACACCGCTTGAAGATATCTCTTATGGCGATGTCGCAGTCGCAGAGGATGGAACAGTTGCGTTTCTTGATTACACAGAAAACGGATTATGTCCGGTTACAATTGTGGACGCGGACGGAAGCACACATACATTTTCGATTGAAATGCCTGCAGAAGATGCCTTTGTATCAGTTGCAGCATTTGACAGTAACAAACAGCTGATCGTGCGCGATACAGTGGGCGGTTTGTATGGAATTGACTGTACAGATGGAAGCAAAACAGTGACATTTGAAATCGATGAGGATACCTATATTCCTTATTTTGATGTGGTTGGAACGAATTGCTATATCGTCACAAGTGACAAGGTGCTTTGCTATGACACGACAACCGGAAAAGAGACGGACGAGCTGACCGCATTGACGGAGCAGATCTGTTCAGATGATAACCTCGTTTATCGAAATACCGATATCGGACTTCCGGTGACGTTTGCAAAAGCGGAGAATGATAACAGTATTATTTTTGCAGATTATAAAGGAATTTTCCACTATACAACAGGTGGAGCAGTTGTGGAGGAGCTGGTACAGGGCGAGCAGACTGCATTGAGCAACAGCGGTGCGATTTTTTACGGAGTGTATATGCAGGATGAGACGCATCTTTTTGTGGCAGGAAATAACGGAATGGAGGGTGCGCTCTACAGCTACACCTACGATGCAGACGCGTCTGCCAACCTGAATCAGGAACTCAATATTTATGCATTGCAGGATTCCGATACGCTGCGTCAGGCGGTCATTATTTTCCGTCAGGAGTATGCAGATATTTATGTAAACCTTGAAATTGGCATGACGGATGATAATGGAGTGACGTTAGAGGACGCATTGAAGACGTTGAGCACGGATATCCTGGCAGGAAATGGACCGGATGTGCTTATCTTAGATGGAATGCCGGTGGACAGCTATGTGGAAAAAGGAATTTTAACAGATATCAGTGATGTTGTGGATGAGGTAAAGGCTTCGGATGGACTTGTGGATTCCATTGTGAAAGACAGCACAAAGGATGGAAAGATATATGCGATTCCGACACGTTTCTTAGTATCATTTATCACGTCAGATCAGCAGACGGTAGATGCAGGAAAGTCCACGCAGGCACTTGCAGACCGCATCGAAACTCTGGCAAAAGACAAAAGTACGACTTATGTGGTACAGCAGAAGATGGCGGAAGAGTTACTGCTTGATTTTTACAATGTAGATTCCCAAAACTGGGTAAAAGAGGACGGAAGTCTGGATGAAACGAAAGTTTCCGATTATCTGACACAGGTGAAACGTATTTATGATGTGGATGATCACAGAGATATCGAATCTTATGGCAATTTTTCTGAGAGCGGAATGTTCGATGGATACCGTTATGGAACATTAGACAGCATGGATTTATTTGCAGAGACATGTAAAGTAGAATTTGGAACCATTGCAGATGTCGAGGATTTCCAGTTGATGTTGAGCGCCGGTACGACGGACGGAGCGATTTATGGGGTGTTGTCGAATGGTGGAATTTCTACCTATGTCCCATTTTTACAGGCGGGTGTGGTATCCGGCGGCAATGAGGATGCAGGGAAAGCGTTTGTGAAAATACTGCTCGGCAAAGAGGCAGGAGCCTCCAGCAACGGAATTCCGGTGAATGAGGCAGCTTTAAAGGATCAGATCAACGCACTGATGGGACCGACGGAAACAGTCATGTCATTTAACAGGGACGGAAGCGACAAAATCTATGCGATCGAATACCGTTCTATGACACAGGAGGAGGCAGATGCGATTTTAGCACAGCTTGAAGGGGTGGAACAGTCAGCACTTACTGACCGCACAATTCAGAATCTTGTGATCGAACAGGGAACAAGCTATGTAAAAGGAGAGCAGAACCTCGAAGAAACGGTAAATGAGATCACGAAGAAAGTGAATCTGTATCTTGCAGAGCAGCAGTAAAAAAGGAAGAGGATGGGAGATTGCAGCAGGCTATGAGAAAGGCATGAGGATGAAAAGACATAAAATCAGAAAAAAGCGAAATCCCGGCTGGTATTTTCTGTTGCCCGAATTTCTGGGAGTATCGGTGTTTGGACTAATCCCATTTGCAGATGTGGTGCGGCGCTCTTTTTTCCAGACCGTGGATGGCAGTTTCGTCGGGATCAGTAACTACGTGCAGGTGATAAAAAATGATGCGTTTGATCTTGCAGCGAAAAATACACTGCGTTTTGTGGTCACCTGTATTCCATGCCTGTTGCTATTATCGCTGATCCTGGCAATGCTGTTGCAGCAGGTTTTGATTTTGGCAGAGAAAAAGAAAAAACACCGGGATGTGACGATGGAACAGTTTTACCGGGGCAGTGCAGCGGCACTTAAAAGTATGTATCTGCTTCCGATGGCAATCCCGGCGGCAAGTGTGGTCGTACTGTGGAAGATTCTTTTTGACAGCCACGGATTTGTGAACAGTGCGATCCATGCGCTGTCAGGGATGAATGGAATCGGGAAGATTTTAAGCGTTTTGTCGGTGCGGGAGGTAGACTGGATGAACACCGATGCCGCATTTGGAATCCTCGTATTCAGCTATGTCTGGAAATATTTAGGATACGATATTGTGCTCTGGATGGCGGGGCTTTCTGCAATCCCGCAGGGGATTTATGAGGCGGCAGAGATGGACGGAGCCGGAAAATGGAAAACGTGTTTCTATATCACACTTCCGAATCTCCGCCCGGTGGCATTTACCGTTGTCATTTTGTCGGTTTTAAATTCATTTAAGGTGTTCCGGGAGGTTTACATGGTAGCGGGCAGCTATCCGCAGGAAAATATTTATCTGTTGCAGCATGTGTTTAGCAACTGGTTTCAGACGCTCTCGGTGGATAAGATGGCGGCGGCATCTGTGATGCTTGCGTTTGTGATCGCAGTGTTTGTGCTGTTACTTGAGCGAAGCTGGGAGAGGGAGGAATAATGTATTATGAAGAGAATAATCATAACAGGTATCCTGATTCTGACTGCGGGCTTGTGTCTTGCCCCGGTTCTTTTTCTGCTTGTCGGCACTTTTATGGGAAATTATGAAATCTATACGTGCATCGCGCCTGCACTCGGAAAGGGAAATGGGTTTGCAATCTGGCATTTGCTGCCACAGTATCCGACGTTACAGAATGTTGTGGAACTTCTTTTCGATTCGCCAGAATATTTTCGGATGTTCTGGAACTCGATTTTTTACACGGGTGTGATTCTGGCAGGACAGATGCTTTTCGGCATGCCGGCAGCGTGGGGGTTGGCGCGGTATTCTTTTCGCGGAAGAAAAACGGTTTACCGGCTGTTCATTCTTGTGATGATGATGCCGTTTCAGGTCACGATGCTGTCGCAATATCTGGTGTTAAATCGTCTTGGGATGTTGGATGAACCGCAGGCAGTGATTCTGCCGGGAATTTTTGCAACGTTTTCCGTCTTTATTATGTACCGCTTTTTCCGTGGAATACCGGAAAATGTCATGGAGGCGGCACGTATGGACGGGGCGGGAGAATTCCAGATTTTTTTGAGGATCGGCATACCGCTTGGAAGTCCAGGCATCTTGTCGGCACTGGTATTTTCGTTTTTGGACTGTTTTAGTATGTTAGAGCAGCCGATGACGTTTCTGAAAACAAAAAGTCTCTGGCCACTGTCTTTGTTTCTGCCGGAGATCACGAGCCAGAACGCAGGATTTTCCCTCTGTGCATCGCTGGTGACAATTTTGCCTGCGATGTTTGTATTTCTGGCAGGGCAGGATTATCTTGAGCAGGGAATCGCGATGGCAGGAGCAAAAGAATAATTATGAAAAGTATAAGAAAAAACGAGAATTCAAAAAATGAAATAGTAATAACCAGAAAATCAGGAATTTTCTGGTTAAAAGGGCTGGCTGGTTTACTTGCGGTCATGCTGGTTTTCACGGTGGCATCGAGAGTAGCGGCATCCATCACCGTTCCGCAGGTGACGGCAGTGGCTCCGACATCTGGAAAGATTGAGCATACAGTTATCGCATCGGGGACTGTGGAGGCAGGCGGAGAGAAAGCGATTGTCACAGAGGAAGGGATTCTGGTTGCACAGGTCAATGTGCATACGGGAGAGCACATTGAGGAGGGAAGTGTTCTTTTTACATTTGCCACGGACAGTCTGGAAGATCAGATTTATGAACTGCAGAACCAGATCAAAAAGCTTCAGCTTGAAAATGATTCCCTGAGGAAAAATAAAACGCAGGCAGAGGCAAAGCAGCAGCTGGAGTTAAAGCGTGCGCAGGAAGATTATGAGGAAACGATAGCGAAGAATACAGTTTCCAATGAGAAGGCAAATGAGGCATTGCAGAAAGCAACGGATGCAAAAAGTCAGGCAGAGAAGGAATTAAACAGTGCCAGGGATGCGCTTGCGCAGGCGGAGAAGGAGCTGAATGCAGCCAAACAGGAACTGCAAAATGCGAAGGATGCAGCTACGGCAGAGCAAAAGAAAGATACCGCAGAACCGGTAGATAAAACAGGAAATTCAGTAACAGATCAGCCGAAAGATGCAGATGACGCAGATGCTTCTGGCAAGAATGAACAGGATAATACTACAAATTCAACTATAACACAGCAACTCCAGCTGTTCGAAGAAGCTGTGCAGGAAAAGCAGAACACATATGATACAATTCAGGCAAAAGTTACCGAAAAGCAGGCAGCACTTGACTCTGCCAGCACCGCATTGGAGGAAAAGCAGGAACAGTTGGAATCTGATATGAGCGCGGCATCGGACGCAAAGAAAGCCGCAGAGCGCGCAGTGGAGGATGCAGGTCTGTCCGCAGACACCGACCACACGCAGGAAATCAATGCTATTTCTTTGGAACAGTACCAGAAACAATTAGAAAAGTTGAAAACCATAAAGCAGCAGAACGGAGAGATAACCGCACCATCCTCTGGAATTATTACAAAAGTATGTGTGGAAACCGGACAGAAAACAACGGACACGGCGGCAATCGTCATGAGCGACGAGCAGAGTGGACTTCTTTTTACGACGACAACGGACAGTAAAAACAGGGAATATCTTTCAGTGGGAGATAACGCAACGATTACCGGTGTCGGTAAGGAAACGTCTGATTGCAGCATTGTTTCCCTGGAAACATCAGAAGACGGAAGCAGCATCAAAGTGTCGATCGCCATGCAGGGGGATGATTTCTCGCCGGGCGAGAGCGCACAGATGACTGTCACGAGAAAATCGGAAAGCTATGATTACCTTGTACCGGTCACAGCCGTATGGCAGGAAAATAACAAGGCGTATGTGTTACTCTTAGAGACGGAAAATACAGTACTTGGAGAGCAGTATATCGCACGAAAAGCGGAAGTGGAAATCTTAGATAAAAACAGCAGTTATGCTGCGGTAAACGGGAACTCACTCAGTACCGATTGTAAAATTATCACGGATTCTGACCGTACAGTTGGAAACGGGGATGTCGTGCGGATGACGGAGTAAGGACAGAACAATGAAAAAAATAAGTTACGGAAAAGGGATTGCAAGTCTGGCTTTTGGATTATTTGGAGCTGTATTTTTTGCACTTGCATGTGTTTATCATAATAAAACGGAGGATTTCTCCAATATCATCACAATCCAATCTGCGGAAGGCAGCTTCACCCGGAGCGAAATAGAGTCAATCCGGCAGGATACAGCATCCGCAGACACATTCACAGCGTGGACAGAGCGGAAAAATCAGGTAGTGAAAGCCGTTATAAACGAACGAAGCAGTAACGTGGATATCCTGTTACTTTGTGGAGATTCCCATTCCGTTCTTCCGTGGGGAAAAAATCTGCCGGAAAGCGATACAGCGGGCTGCATCATAGGTGCATCCTTAGCGGAGCAGTTGTTTGGCGGAACAGAGGTGGAAGGACAGCAGATCCTATACAACGGAAGAGAACTTGCCGTGCGAGGTGTCGTAAAAGAACCACAAAATATAATGCTATGCCAGAGCATTACAAACGATGAGACAGTTCCCAAGACACAAACTGGAAACAGCGGAAACCAGCAGACAGGCTCTTCAGAAAATAATCAACAGGAAATCTATTATGACAAAATCAGTCTGCTCTATACAGACAAGTCGAGAGCGATTAACAGGACTGCGGCAGAATTTATCAGCAGATACGGATTAGACGGTCAGATCCTTCATTACGAATACAAGCGGAACCTGAGCTGGTTTACAGACCTGATCCCGGGAAAATGGTCCGATTTTTCCGGCTGGAAGGAGAACATGAAAACACTGCAAAGTGATGAAAAAATATTAAAGCAGTGCGAGAAGAGCACGGTCGAAAGCCTTTATTTGGAATGGATTTGGAAAAGAAATATTTGTTTCGTGTTATGTGTGGTTATGGTTGCATTTTCATGTAGAATTGTAAGAAATAAAGCTGCTTTTTCGTGCAAAAATAAAGAAAATGAGATTGCCCTTTCGTGTGAACAGAGGTAATGATTCATTTGCCGTTATATATGGCAGAGATGTTATAATATCTCCAGAGGTGGTACACAAGTGAGAGCAGCACTGAAACTTGTAATTTGAAATACGTTATGTTAGTATAAATTACGTCAGTGAACATTTCTCATTGATACAGTTTTTAAATAACAGTATATTTTAAAAGTAAGACTCCGGAGGTTATCAAATACATGAGCACATTAAAGACACCATTTCGTTATGATTATGTAGGAAGCTTTCTTCGCCCTGCAAAATTAAAGAAGGCGAGAAGACAGTTTGATAAGGAAAATATCTCATACGATGAATTAAAGAAAGTAGAAGATGAAGCGATCACAGAGCTTATAACAAAGATAAAAGAATCAGGCTATCATGTTATTACAGATGGTGAATTCCGTCGTGCAACCTGGCATCTTGATTTTATGTGGGGATTTGATGGAATCGGACATACACCTACAAAGACAGGCCTTCCATTCCATGGTGAAGCAGCTATGGTTGATGATACTTATCTGGTCGGAAAAGTCGGTATATCCAAAGAGCATCCATTTGTAGAGCATTTTAAGTTCGTAAAACAGTTTGAAGATGAGAATACAGTAGCAAAACAGACAATGCCATCTCCGGCTCAGTTTCTTGCGCAGTTTACGATGCCATTCAACCGTGTGGAGACAGAGAAATACTACACATCCGATGCAGATCTGGTAAAGGATATTGTAGATGCATATGGAAAAGTGATCCAGGATCTGTACAATGCAGGATGCAGAAATATCCAGCTTGATGACTGTACCTGGGGCATGATGGCAGACAGAAGCGGACATCTTGCATATGGTACAACTGCGGAGGGATTAAAGGAAATTCAGAAGATCCATAAGGATATCAATAATCAGGTAATCGCAAATGCACCAAAGGATCTGACGATCAATACACATGTATGTCGTGGTAATTTCCATTCTACTTATGCAAACAGTGGTGCTTATGATCCTGTGGCAGATATCCTGTTTGGAGAGGAAAATGTAAATGCGTATTATCTGGAATTCGATGATGAACGTTCCGGCGGATTTGCTCCGCTTGCAAAGGTTTCCGGTGATAAGAAGGTTGTGCTTGGTCTTATTACAACGAAATCACCAAAGCTTGAAAATAAGGAAGAAGTAATTGCCCGTATAAAGGAGGCTGCAAATTATATTCCACTTGACAGATTGTATCTCAGCCCACAGTGTGGATTTGCATCCTGTGAGATCGGAAACAAGCTGACCGAAGAGCAGCAGT
>OGRK01001746.1_pt1 | contig 12629 bp, 12 predicted proteins | sample 1553471 | NCBI WGS metagenome assembly OGRK01 (sample SAMEA2580080, study PRJEB22360) | human gut metagenome | biome: human gut; feature: human-associated habitat; material: faeces | place: Denmark | collected 2008/2010
CAGCCCCTGCCGGAGAAGCTTTCTCCGGCAGGGGCTGCTTTGCGTTGGTGGGAACTTACTTTTCCTCGTAACTCTGGCAGTAGTGCGGGGTCTCCACCTGCTGGGTGGTGCAGCTGCACTGCTCCGTCACCTTGATCTGCGGCAGATCACATTTGCAGCCGTCCACATTGTGGCAGCACGCGCAGACATCACAGGTCACGCCGATGTTTTCCATGTTTATCACCTCTTTGTCCATAGGTTGCCCTATAGAGCAAGGGTTTATACATGGATTTTATCCGTTTGCCTTTTTGGCTTCCCGCTTGGACTTGAGCGTGACCGCCACGTGCCTGATAGACAATACCGGATGCACCGGCAGCATACGCGGACCCGCCCAGCGCATGACCGCACGAATTTTCTCCCGCATTTCCGGCTTATAGCAATGGACCTTGCAGGCGGAACAGAAGGTCTTTGTTTCCATAAACGGACACTTTTCAATGCGTGCAAGCGCATAATCGTGCAGCTGCCGGCACTCCGGGCATAAAGTGCCTTTGGGAGTGTCATGCTGTTTGCGGCAGTAGAGTGCGATCATCTCGCTGACAAGCAGTTTTTCATCTGCACGCTTTTTATCCAAGTTTTTGGGAGTCTGCTGCATCGGGTCCATTCCTCCTGATCGTTCTTACTCTTTTTACGGGCAGACCGGCGCGCAGCACGGCGTACTGCACTGCGCAAAAACGCAAAGCCTACTGTAACGCCAAGTGCCACAGCCATTTCCATATACACCGCCTTTACCAAAAACGGCAGGAGTTGACGGATATTTCGTCCGTTTTCTCCTGCCGTAAATTCTGCATTTTTACGATACTCTGCATAACGGCTGCTGCACTTCTAAAAGTTAGTATATTCTAACTTTCGCTTCTATAAAAATGCCGAAGCACGGCAAGTTATAGTTTAGCGCAGCAAACCATTTTTGTCAAGAGAGTTTCCCTCTCGTAAAGCTCACCATGCCGCCAGATCTGCGCCCAGCTTACGGCAGGCAGCCTGCACATCATCATCGGGCGTTTCGTTGCAGATGAGCCCTTCCTCGCTGAACAGCTGTGCGCCATCATCCTGTGCGCGCTGTACCCAGTCGCGCATCCACTGACCGTCACCCCAGCCGTAGGAGCCGAACAGTGCGATCTTTTTGCCGTTCAGAGAGCCTTCCAGTGCAGCAAACATAGGCTCGAACTCGCTCTCTTCCAGCTGCTCTGCACCCATAGCCGGACAGCCAAAGGCCACCACATCAAACTCTGCCAGCTTTGCGGGGGTCATCTCGGCGCAGGACACGATGGTGCCGTTGGCACCTGCGCCCTCGGCGATGCAGTTTGCCATGGTCTCGGTGTTGCCGGTTGCGCTCCAGAATACGATTGCTACTTTGCTCATAAAACTCTACCTCTTTCTCTGTGTAGTTAGTTTTGTTTAACTTCATGCTCTGTAAAAATGCGTCCATGTTTCATGACGCATTTTTGTAGTTAGTATTTTCTAACCGCCAACAGGATACCACAGCCCTGCCCCGCTTGTCAAGGCATTGGCGCAATGTTTGCATGATGCAACAATGCCGCCTTGCCCAAAAGTGCATGAAGCGTGTGTTTCAGCCACCTAATACGCGGAACACTGCCAGAAGCACCCCGTAGATGACCGGCTGGTGCAACAGATACAGCAGCAGCGAGTGCCGTCCAAGCCAGCCCAGCGGCGGGCAGACCGAGCAGTGCAAGGGCTCCATGCGCTGCCGCCCTACAACGCCGTAGAGAAAGTACCCCGCCCAGAACAGAAACAGCCACGGCAGAAGGGCGAAATAATCCGTAGAATAGAACCACCACGGATAAAAGCCAAAGTACGCTGTAACGTAGTTTGCATACAGTGTCTGCGGCAGCCAGAGGCGCAGGCTGCCAAAACCCAGATAGCCTGCCGAAACATTGCGGGTCAGGGCAAACAGCACTGCGGAGATAGCAAACCCTGCTGCGGGCGGAGTGTGCCGCAGCGGCTTTTCCAACAGACCGGTCAGCAGCATAGCACTGCCCAGCAGGGTCAGCACACCAAAGATAACTCTGTCCTCCGGCATAAAAAGCAGCGTGACCGCCGTGACAAGCGCCCCTGCCCCAAACACCTGTGCGCCCCGGCGCAGGGTATGATGCCCCAGCTGCACACAAAAGCCGGACAGCAGAATGAACACCCAGCAGATGCTCTGCTGCCACAGATGCCCGAGCAGGCCATAATACCAGTCGGCCTGAATGCCGAACAGATTGACCAGATCCCAGCAGCCGTGATAGAGCATCATGCTAACTAAATCCAGCCCGCGCAGCTCGTCCAGAAGGGTGTAGCGGCCAGAAGTGTTATTGTACTTCACGGCGTTTTCCTTCCTTTTTGTCACGCTGTTACACCGTTTTGCGGCGCAGCAGGCTCATGGGCGGCAGCTCCGGGGTGGGCATGGTATATTTTTCCATGGCGTGAGGAGTGCTTTCCACCCGCTCCCCTGCTTCGTTTTCAATCCATTTCGGGGTAAGCGGGATGCTGCGTCCGTCCGGGCACAGTGCCTCCAGCGTATCCCCAAGGCTCCATTTGCCGCGCTGCTGGCAGTGGGCGATGCCGTTTTCCCAGCTGTCCACCGTGCCAACGAACTCCCACTCGCGGATGTAGGTGGCGCTGTCGGTGGCCTGTTTGGCCTGCTCGCGGCCGAAATAGAAGCCGGGAGAGTAGTGCCGGTGACTGGTGCGGGTAAGCTCTGCGTACACCTCCGGCGGCAGTTCAAAGTTATCGTTTGCCGGGTCGGCCAGATAGGCGTCCAGTGCCTTGCGGTAGGCAGCGGTAACGCTGGCCACATAGTAAAAGGTCTTGGCACGGCCTTCGATCTTCAGGCTGTCCACGCCCGCCTTGCAGATCAGGTCGATAAAGGGCGCGGTGCACAGATCGTTGGCGTTAAGGATGTAGCTGCCGTTCTCGTTTTCGCCGATCTCGTACAGCTGACCGGGGCGGGTCTCCTCCAGCGGCAGGGCTGGGCGCACTGGCCACGGTTGGCGTCACGTCCGGCCATGTAGTTGGACAGCAGACACCGGCCGGACACGCTCATGCACATAGCACCATGCACAAAAGCTTCGATTTCAAGCTCCGGCGGGGTCTTATCGCGCAGGATGGCAATATCCTGCAAGGTCATCTCCCGCGCCAGCACCACGCGCTTTGCACCCATTTTGTAGGCGGCGCGGGCGGCTGCCCAGTTGGTGATGCCGGTCTGAGTAGAAAGATGCACGTCAATATCCGGGGCAAAGGTCTTGCAGGCATCCAGCACGCCAAGGTCTGCCACGATAAAGGCATCCACACCGGCCTTGGCGGCTTCCTTGATGGCCTCCGGCAGGCGGTCGGCTTCCTCGTTGGTGGGCAGGGTGTTCATGGTCAGGTAGACCTTGCGACCACGGGCGTGGGCGTAGATGACGCTTTCCGTCAGCTGCTCCGGGGTGAAATTAGCCGGGGCAGAGCGCATACCAAACTCCGGCAGGCCGCAGTAAACGGCATCGGCACCGTAGTTGATGGCATAACGCAGACGTTCTGCATCGCCCGCCGGGGCAAGCAGTTCCGGGATCTGTAGCATTTGTAGGTTCCTCTCTTATGTATCACAGTTTTTAACGGGAAAGGGGCCGCTGCACCGTGTTTTTTAGTGCAGCGGCCTTTCCTCAGTTTTTCAGGCTTTTGTTCACAGCTGCGGCAGTTTTGCAGTTTGCGTTATGCTCTGCCAGCGTGTGGGCGTAGTAGTAATTGCCCTTGAGGTCAGTCACAAAGAAGTAAGCGTCCTTGGCTTCCTCATCGGGCTGCGGCTCCAGCGCCGCCTTGATGGCGGCAAGGCCGGGGTTCGAGATGGGGCCAGCGGGCAGACCGGTGCAGCTGTAAGTGTCGTAGGCCGCAAGGATATTTTCCGGGATATCGTCCCAGCCGCCGTAGTAGGGCGCGACCCAGTTCCAGAGATAGTTATTGTCGGCGTCGCTCTGGATATGGCTGGAGGTGTTGCTTTGCAGCCGGGGGTAGGGCGAGCCCTCCGCCAGACGGTTGCGGAACACCTGCGCCACATTGGAGTCCTGACTGTTGCCCGCTTCCTCCTGCACAAAGGAGGCAAGGGTGACAAGCTCCGACAGGGTCATTCCCTGCTCCTTGAGCGCTGCGTACATTTCCTTGGTAAATTGTGCATCGAACTGGGCGTAGAAGGTTGCCACATAGTTGTGCACCGTATCACCCTTCAAAAACTCGTAGGTCTCCGGGAATAGATAGCCCTCACACTTCATAAAGCGGTTCGGGGCATCTTTATCCTCCGGGACATACTGCCAGAAGGTATAAGCGCTGAAATCGCCCTCGTTGGCTTCCTTCAAAAACTCCTCGGCGGTGCACAGACCGGCGGCTTCCATCTTCTGGGCGATAGCAATGGCCGTAGTGCCCTCCGGGATGGTCACCCGCACTGTTTCTGCCTTGGCGTACTGGGAAAGGGTGCTGATGAGTGCATCGTAGGAGCTGCCGGTGGTCAGTTCAAAATCGCCGTACTGCAGCTTTGCGGCAGCACCCTTTTCCCCCACATACCAGCGGAACAGGTAGGCAGAGCGGATGACGCCTGCGTCCTTCAGCTTGTTGGCGATCGTGGCTACGCCGCTGCCCTGCTGAATGCTTACGGTGACCGCCGTGCCGGGCTTACTGCTGCCGTGGATCTCGCTGCGGGCAAACAGCACCGCTGCGCCCGCTGCCAGAAAAAGCAGCAGAAGCACTACCAGCAGAATTTTGCCTGCGCCGCCCTTTTTGCGGGCAGCGTGTGTATCGTTGTGTGCCATACGCACCTTCCTTTTTTCAGTTTTCCAGCATCAAACGCAGATAGCTTTCGCTTATGTCAAAAGGCTCTGCGTCAAAGCGGATCATGCCGTATTCCTGCCGAGTGCCCTCGCCCAGAAACAGCGGCTGGGCAGCACCTACCGTGATGACCGCCTTTTCCACAATGACTTCCTTCTCGCGGGCGGCTTCCATCAGGATCTCGGCGGCGCGGTCGCTGTCGGCCATCATTTCCACGAAATACAGGGTATCCTCCTTGCGGAAGTAGATGCCGTAGCCATGCTCGTTGGACACGATGGTAGCGCCCCGGGCGTACAGCTCCTGCAACACCACCGCCATGCGCTCCGGGCTCAGTTGCACGGTATCCTTCCAGAATTGCTCCCGCAGCTCACACAGCTTTTTGGCCGTAACCGTGTCAAATTCCGCCTGGCTCCACAGGTTGCGGCTCACCTCACGGGGCAGGCAGCGCAGGGCAAAAGCCTGTGCAAAGCCTTTATCCTGCAGCAGAGCGGCCTGTGCTGCATCTGTCGGGACTGCCACCGTAAAGCCTGCGCCCCGCAGCTTTTGCTGGGCGCACAGGGTATCCAGCAGACCCGCCAGCAGCAGGCTGCCCTCGCCGCACAGGCAGAGGTAATTGCCCACCCGCCCCTGCAGAGTGACCGGCACAGCCAGCGCAGCTGCCACGATGGTGTCGTTTTCATCGGCTACATAAATGTTCTGCACACCGGCAAAGCGTTCCAGTACCATTTTTGCAAAATCTTCGGTATCATGATGCTGGCTCTGCCACAAAGCCAGCACTGCCGCCTCGTCGGACGGCTGCATCAGACGATACATCGTTCAGGATGCCCCCTCTTATCATATTTTATCGTTCAGCCCAGTGTTTTCCGGGCAAGCTGCTGTACCTCTTGCTGGATCTCTTCAATGCTGCGCATGGCGTCCCCGCTGGTGCAGTGCACGGTGTCCCAGCCAAGATGCCGGGCGCAGAACTCAGCAGCGGCGCGGCTGCGCGCCAGATAGGCGGTATCCTTCTCGTGCACGTCCTTTTTGCTTTCGTCGCCGTGATAGCGCTGGGTCATCAGCCGCTGGCTGACCGCCGGGTCTACCTGCAAATAGATGACCCTGTCCGGTGCGGGCAGACCCAGCAGCCGGAACTCGTAATCGAACAGCCAGTGCAGATATTCCTCCCACTGCTTCTGCGGAAGCTTCGAGCACTGGTGCACCGCGTTGGAGGTGGTGTAGCGATCGGCGATGATCACACCGCCCTGCTCATAAAAGCTGCCCCAGCTGGTTTTATAGCTGGCATAGCGGTCCACCGCGTAAAAGCTGGAAGCCGCGTAGGCGTTTACATCGTCCGGGTGCTGGCCGAACTGCCCCGCCAGATACATCTTGACCAGTGCGCTGGAATCGCTGGCATAATCCGGGAAGGTGATCTTCTGCACAGGTACACCCTGCGCGGCAAGATGCTCTGCCAGCAGCTTTGCCTGGGTGGCCTTGCCGCTGCCATCCAGCCCTTCCAGTACGATCAGTTTGCCTTTGCTCATACGACGGCACCTTCTTTAATGGCAGCATATTTTGCGCGCACCTCAGCGGTTTTGCCGCAGCACATCTTGCCCTCCGGGCAGGCACCGCACAGGCAGGCAGGGCCGGCCTTGGCAAAGATATGGGGTGCTACCGGGTACACCAGCGCGAACATCTTTTCAGCCAGTTCCCGGATCTCCCACTGGGCGCGGTTGCAGCAGCGCAGCTGGAAGAAGTTCATCAGGCTGCGGGCGTTCATAGTGACCACCATTTTTGTCTCGCAGGCGTTGGGCAGCACAAAGCGGGCGTCCTCGTTGGCCTGTTTAGAAGCCTTGGCGCGTGCCTGCTTTTCCGGCATCCCCTCGGCCATCAGGCGGGCGGTGTGCCCCTCCTCCAGCTTATGGGCAAGGTCGAGGTAGCGCTTTGCATCCTCTTCCATGCTGGCAAGGAAAGCGGCTTTTGCTTCCGGGATGGCTTCGATCTCCGGGGGCGTCACATAGCGGAAATCATCCAGACGCACATAGCGCTGGCTCTGCACGCTGAAGGACGCGATGCGGTGCCGGGTGATCTGGGCAAGCAGGGTGCGGCTGACCCCCTCGATGCCAAAGGTAAAGCTGGCGTGCTCGATGGGGCTGGCATGGCCAAGGTCACTGAGCATGGTCAGGAATTTTGCAGTTTTTTCCTCGTCCAGCCCATCCAGAAGGTCGGTGATGTGGGCGTCGGAGTAGCAGAGCTTTGCAGCAGCAGCCACCACCTTTTCCGGTTCCGGGGTGTGGGCGATCAAACGAACAGTCATCATAGGGTCATTCTTCCTCCGTAATCTTGGTCAGGGGCGCAAAATTGGCCATCGTTTTCTTGATGCCCACTTTTTCAAAGTTGATCTCCACGATCTGATCCCCGGCAGCAGGCTTTACCTTCAGCACCGTGCCGCGGCCGAACACCTTGTGCTCCACGATATCGCCCGGTTCATAGTGCTTTGCGTCGAAAGCCACCGATTTTACGGCAGAATTTGCTGTAAAGGCTGTTTGCTTTACAGTATTTTTCGTCGCATTTCCGCTGGAATATCCAGAACCAAATCCGCCGCTTCTGGTAGTCGGCTGAGTGGAGCTGTTGCCATGGTGACTGCCAAAACCGGAAGAAGTGGTGCTTCTTCCGCCGTAAGAGGAGCCAAAGCCACGGCTTTCACCGGCGTTATATTCCCGGTTCAGGTAGCCGCTGCGGTTGCCCGAGCTGTAACCAGAGCCATAACCGCCGCCGTAGCTGCTGCGGCTGTAACCGGAGGGGCCGGAGTAGCCGGATGCCCCGCCGGGCACGGTATCGCTGTAACTACTGCCCCAGCCACCCATACGGGAACGCTGTTCCAACACCGGGCTGCGGGTCTCCTCGATATATTCCGGCTCGATCTCCCGCAGAAAGCGGCTGGGCTCGTTGCGCTGGGTGCGGCCGTACAGCATCCGGGTGACGCTGTTGGAGATGTACAGCTCCTTTTTGGCGCGGGTGATACCGACGTAAGCAAGACGGCGCTCCTCTTCCAGATCTGCTTCGGAGTACTTGCTCATCTCGCTGGGGAAAACGCCCTCCTCCATGCCGATGAGGAACACATAAGGGAACTCCAAGCCCTTGGCAGAGTGGATGGTCATAAGCACCACCTGATCGCTGCTCTCGTTGTAGCTGTCGATATCACTGATGAGGGCGATATCCTCCAGATAGCCCTCCAACGTGGCTTCCTCGCCGTGCTGGTCGCAGTAGTTTTTGACGTTGTTTACCAGCTGGCCAAGGTTCTGCAGACGGTCGGCGGCATCCTCGTGCCCCTTGGCGGCGTCTGCTTCCAGCATGGCCTTGTAGCCGGTCAGTTCAATGACATCGGAAGCAAACTCGTCCAGCGTGCGGGTGGCAAGGGAATCCTGCAGGCGCTGGTAGATCTGCCAGAACTTGAGCAGCGGCATGACCGCGCGGGAGAGCTTGGCGTACTGGTCGGCATGGCTGATAACATCCAGCATACTGACCCCCTGCTGCCCGGCAAGGTCTGCAATGACGTCAACGGTGGTGGCACCGATCTTGCGGGCGGGCTCGTTGATGATGCGGCGCAGCCGCACATCGTCCCGGGGGTTGGCCACGATGGACATATAGGAGTGGATGTCCTTGACCTCCTTGCGGTCGTTGAAGCGCTGCCCGCCCACGATCTTATGCGGGATACCTGCGCGGGTGAAGTAGCTTTCGATGGGAGCCGACTGGGCGTTCATGCGGTAGAGGATGGCGTGGTCTGCCAGATGGCCGCCCGCCTTCAGGTGCTGACCAATGACGTCCGCGATATGGCTGGCTTCATCCTGCTCGTTCTCGGCGGTATACACCTGCACCTTATCGCCCTCACCGTTGTCCGTCCACAGGGTCTTGCCCTTGCGCTCGGTGTTGTGCTGGATGACGCAGTTGGCTGCGTTGAGGATGTTGGAGGTGGAGCGGTAGTTCTGCTCCAGTCGGATGGTCTTGGTACCGGGATAGAGTTTTTCAAAGTTGAGGATATTTTCAATGGTAGCGCCGCGGAAGCGGTAGATGCTCTGGTCGTCGTCACCCACCACGCAGATGTTGCGCTCCGGCCCGGTGAGCAGGCTGACCAGACGGAACTGCGCCACGCTGGTGTCCTGATACTCGTCCACCAGCAGGTAGCGGTACTTGTTCTGGTAGAACTCCCGCACGTCCGGGTGGTCGGCCAGCAGCTGCACGGTCTGATAAATCAGATCGTCAAAATCGAACGCACCGGCCTCTTTCAGCTTTTTCTCGTAAGCTGCGTAGATGCGGGCGGTCTGGGTGCTCTTCACGTCTCTGGCGTGGTCTGCAAGCGCCTGTTCCGGGCTAACCAGCTGATCCTTCCAGCGGCTCATCTGGTTGATGGCGGCCTTGATGGGCAGGAATTTATCATCGATGCTCAGTTCTTTATACACCGTTTTCATCACGCGCTGGGCATCGTCGGTGTCGTAGATGGTAAAGCTGCGGGGGTAGCCGATCTCCTCCGCCCAGCGGCGCAGGATGCGCACACAGGCCGAGTGGAAGGTGGAGGCGAACACCTCGTCCCCTTCCTCGCTGCCCAGCATCCGGCGCAGGCGCTCTTTCAGCTCCCCTGCTGCCTTGTTGGTAAAGGTAATGGCCATCACGTTCCAGCTGCGCACCGCGTTGCGGCGCAGCATCCCGTCCAGCCAGCTGGGGGCATCCGTACCGGTCATGATGGCGGTGCGCAGGGCTTTGACGTCCTCCTCGGTCACCGGGCGGGGCGTTTCTTTGGAGCCGTGCGCCGAGCCGAACCGGATGAGGTTGGCAATGCGGTTGACCAGCACGGTGGTCTTGCCGCTGCCGGCTCCGGCCAGGATGAGCAGCGGGCCGTCGGTGGTGAACACCGCCCGCCGCTGCATCTCGTTCAGGCGGCCGAACTGCTTTTCGATATAGGTGTCGCGCAGAGCGCAGAATTCTTGTGTCAGATCTGTTGCCATGGGTTCCCCTGTCTCCTTTTATTGTCAAAGAACAGTATACCACATTTTCAGGAAATTGAGAATAGCCGGTGCGTTTGCAGGCGGCATTTGCGCGGAAATTTTGCGGTCCATTTTCTGCGCAGGCGGTCCGGAACCACCTCCGCCCGGTTCCGGCTGTGCAATTGCTTTTATCAGCAGGCCGGGAGGGCGCTGTCCGTGGCTGGTTCACACGGCCTCCCTACTGTAGTAAAACAAGTGATAAAGTTCAAATTTAATATTTTACCTACGTTATTTTATTGAAGTTTATCAGTTTGATAAAGTTACTCTCATTGATAAAGTTCCAACTTTATCAGCAGCGCCGAACTTTCGCACGTTGATAAAGTTACTTTTTCGGCGTTGTTTCGTTTAAAAAGCCGAATTTTATCAGATAGCGCTTCTCTATCAGAGCTTGCACCGTGACAAAACAAAACCCGCCCGGCAGTACAGGACCACCGGACGGGAACGTTTGTTTTTCAGGGAATGCTTAGCCGAAGATGTTGATCAGGATACCAGCAGCAACGGCAGAGCCGATAACGCCGGCCACGTTGGGGCCCATGGCGTGCATCAGCAGGAAGTTCTGCGGGTTCTCGCTCTGGCCCACCTTCTGGGACACACGGGCGGCCATCGGCACAGCGGAAACGCCTGCGGAACCGATCAGCGGGTTCACCTGGCCGCCGGTCACGGCGTACATCACCTTGCCGCACAGCACACCGGCTGCGGTGCCGAAGGAGAAGGCGATCAGGCCCAGCACGATGATGAACAGGGTGCGGGTGTTCAGGAAGGTATTTGCACTGGTGGTGCAGCCCACAGACAGGGCCAGGAAGATGGTGATGATGTTCATCAGCTCATTGCCGGCAGTCTTCTGGATGCGATCCACCACGCCGCACTCCTTCATCACGTTGCCCAGCATCAGCATACCCACCAGAACGGCGGCATCCGGAACGATCAGGGACACGATGATGGTGACCATGATGGGGAAGATGACCCTCTCGGTCTTGGAGACGGTGCGCAGCTGCTTCATCACGACGGTACGTTCCTTCTTGGTGGTCAGTGCCTTCATGATGGGGGGCTGGATCACAGGGACCAGAGCCATGTAACTGTAGGCTGCCACGGCGATACTGCCCAGCAGCTCAGGTGCCAGACGGGAGGTAACAAAGATAGCAGTGGGGCCGTCAGCACCGCCGATAATGGAGATGGCAGCAGACTGCTTCTGGGTAAAGTCCACCAGGCCGGTGGCTGCCAGCAGTCGTGCACCCATGTAGGTGCCGAAGATGCCGAACTGTGCAGCAGCACCCAGCAGCAGGCTCTTGGGGTTGGAGATCAGCGGAGCAAAGTCGGTCATGGTGCCGATGCCCAGGAAGATCAGCGGGGGGTAAATGCCCAGCTTGACGCCCATGTAAAGCATATCGGCAAGGCCGCCGTTGTTCAGGATCTCGACCCACATGGGGTGTTCCAGACCGTCACCGACGAAATATTCCATGTGGATGACGCCGCTGCCCGGCAGGTTTGCCAGGATCATGCCGAATGCCATGGGCAGCAGGATCAGGGGCTCGAATTCCTTCACGATGGCGAGGTACAGCAAAAAGCAGCCCACGCAGATCATCACTGCGTACAGGTAGCCGCCGGGCTCACCGAACCGTGCAAAGCCGGAACTTTGGAAAATACCGACCAGAGTATCAATAAACTGTGTCATGTTCTTCCTCCTGTGTTAAAACGGGGCCGTGGTGTCGTTCACACCGGCCTTGCCCCAGCCGTTGGTGCCGCGGCGCACCGCCTTGAGGGTGTACTTGCCATTGCCCATTGCGTGGATGGCGGCCATGATGGCAGCCACCACATCACCGGGAATGCCTTCCTCCACCTGGGGAGCCGGAGCAGCGGCCTGCTGCACCGGGGCAGCGGGCTTTGCAGGGGCGGCAGGCTTGGAGGCAGCAGCCTTTGCGGCAGCCTTCTTCTTGCCCAGACCGTCGAAGATCTTGCCCTCCAGCGTGATGATCGCCATCAGCAGCACGAGGATCAAGAACACCAGCACGATACCGGTAACGGTAACGACGACGTCAAAACCTAAATCCATGGTTTTTCCTCCTGTTTCTCAACGATTCGCAGCCGGTGCAGGCACCGGCCGCAAAAACACGATTTGGAAATAGTATACCTTATTTTCCCATTTAATTCAACAAAAATGGACAAATTTTCTTTTTTCCCGCAACATTCTTACCGGCGGCCGATGCGCGGGGTGGCGTCGGTGAAGCCGGTCTCCAGCTTGTCGCCGATGCCAAGGCTCATGGCCGTGCCCAGGGCCACGCAGTTGACGGGGTCGGGCGAGACGGTCACTTCCACCTTCAGCTCCTGGGCCAGATACTCGGTCAGGCCGTGCAGCTGGGCACCGCCGCCGGTGAGCATGACGCCGTTGCGGTAGATGTCACCGGCCAGCTCCGGAGGGGTCTTTTCCAGCACCTGGTGGGCCGCGGTGCCGATCTGCTCACTGAGCATCATCACCGGCTCGTACAGGTCATCGGTGGACACGTTCACGCGCACCGGCAGGCCGGTGAGCAGGCTGCGGCCCTTGATCTCCATGGTCTCGTGGAAATCGGTCTTTTGCGGGCAGCAGGCCACATGCTTTTTCAGCTCCTCGGCGGTGCGCTGGCCGATGGCGATGCTGTACTTGTTGCGCACATGCTTGAGGATCTCCTCATCGTAGTGGTTGCCGGCCACCCGCACACTGGTGGCCTTGACCTTGCCGCCCAGGCTCAGCACGGCGATGTCGGTGGTGCCGCCGCCGATGTCGGTGATCATCCGGCCATCCGG
>OGRK01001751.1_pt1 | contig 12607 bp, 11 predicted proteins | sample 1553471 | NCBI WGS metagenome assembly OGRK01 (sample SAMEA2580080, study PRJEB22360) | human gut metagenome | biome: human gut; feature: human-associated habitat; material: faeces | place: Denmark | collected 2008/2010
AGAGGGTTTGCTTGTTTCGGGGCAGAGCTTTATAAAACCCTGGCGGTTTCTGTGAAGAAGCGGCCGATAACACAGCCGGCGGCGCCGGTCAAGGATTGTACTATTCAGAAGGGGTGAAATTGATATGCGTATTTTAGTGGTCTCTGATACTCACCGGGATTTCAGCGCTCTGCATCACGCGGTCCAAACGCAGCCCAAAGCGGAAATTGTCCTCCATTTGGGGGATGGGGAAGAGGAGCTGATGCAGATAAAGCCGATGTTCCCGGAGAAGCGGCGGTCCGTCATCTGTCCTTGCCGGAAGTGCTTTATCTTCATTCACATGTACGAATGCAGAATAAAACACTCGTTTCAGTTCAAACTTCTTATACAGACTCTCTGTCACCTTCATAATCTGATAATCCGATTCCAAAGTTGCTCCGATAATCATCTGGGTACTCTGCCCTGCCGGTACAAATCTCGGTGCCTGACGGTATAATGACAGTTCACGGCTGTTTTCATTCCTCCCTTCTTGGATGAGCCTCATCGGTGCGAGGATATTCTTTCTGGATTTATGCGGTGCCAATAGCTTCAATCCTTCTGCTGTCGGAAGTTCCAGATTCACACTCATTCTGTCCGCCAGAAATCCTGCTTTTTGGATCAGTTCCTGACTTGCTCCCGGAATGGCTTTCACATGGATATATCCCTGAAAATTACACTCTTTTCTCAGCTTATAAAGTGTTGCACAGATTAACTCCATCGTATAATCCGGACTTACCAGAATGCCGGAACTTAAAAATAGTCCTTCAATATAATTTCTCCGATAGAATTCCATTGTAAGCGTACAAACTTCATCAGGTGTAAAAGAAGTCCTCACTACATCATTACTTCTTCTGTTCACGCAGTACTTACAGTCAAAAATGCATTCATTCGTAAACAGGATTTTTAAAAGTGAAATACATCTGCCATCTGCGGAAAAACTGTGGCAGATTCCACACTGTGTACAGTTTCCTATTCCGGAACCATCACCTTTTCTCTTCGTTCCACTGGAAGTACACGCCACATCATACTTTGCTGCATCCGATAAAATATTTAATTTTTCATAGATAGACATGGGATTCTGTATCTTCATATTCTTTCCTGCTTTCCTAATATCATAGCACAAACATCTGTTCTGTTTTTATTATAAGAACATTTGTTCGATTTGTCAATTTATATTTTAATGATGCCAGGATAAAAAAAGAATAACCAACTGATATCTTTCTTCTCACATATCAGTCGGTTACTCTTTCTTTTATTGTTACATGAAGTACATCTCTGCACTCTTATCAGCAAATATTTTTCAAAATATTCCTTGTAATCTTCTTATATTTTATTTACTGCATCTGCCAGGTACTCATTCGAAACTTCATAGAACTTCTCATTCTCTACCATCTCAGAAAGAGCCGGATCGATCGGCATCTTACCAAGAACCGGAATACCTAACTCAGCTGCCACTTCATCGATATGGCTTTCTCCAAATACGGAAATCTTCTTTCCACAATCCGGGCAAGTCAGATAACTGTAATTCTCTACGATTCCGAGCACTGGAATATTCATCTGTCTTACCATCTTGTAAGCTTTCTCTACGATCATACGCACAAGATCCTGTGGAGATGTTACGATCACTGCTCCATTCACCGGAAGTGACTGGAATACTGTAAGTGGAACATCACCAGTTCCAGGAGGCATATCCACAAAGAGATAATCCAGATCTCCCCAGATAACATCTGTCCAGAACTGCGTCACAACACTTGTAATAATCGGTGCTCTCCAGATTACCGGATCCGATTCATTCGGTAAAAGCAGGTTGACAGACATAATCTTTGTTCCGTCTTTTGCAATCTCCGGAAAGATTCCATCATCGCTTCCTTTTGCTGTATCATGGATTCCATACATCTTCGGAATAGACGGTCCTGTAATATCTGCATCCAGAATTCCTACAGAAAATCCTTGTTCTCTCATCATTCTTGCCAATGATGCAGTTACCATCGATTTTCCGACTCCGCCCTTTCCACTGACAACTGCGATCACATTACGAATGTGTGATTTTGCATTCGCCGGTTTATGAAAATCCTGCGGTTTACTATTACAAGTCCCTGCATGTGCACACCCCTGGCAATCGGATGGTGAGCATCCGTTCTGATTCTCTGACATAACTAAAACTTCCTTTCTGGCCTCTTTTACTCTTCTACTGCTGCGATTACTTCAATCTCGCAGAGTGCTCCCTTAGGGAGATCTTTCACTGCAAAACAGCTTCTTGCCGGTTTAGATGTGAAATATTTTGCATAAACTTCATTGAATGCTCCGAAATCAGCAATGTCAGCCAGGAAACATGTTGTTTTAAGTACATGCTCATAATCTGTACCTGCTGCTTTTAAAATCTCTCCTACATTCTTGCAAGACCACTCAGCCTGCTCTTCGATTGTATCTCCGCCAAGATTTCCTGTCTCAGGATTGATTCCAAGCTGTCCGGATGTATAAAGAACTCCGTTATTAACATATGCCTGTGAATATGGTCCGATTGCTGCCGGTGCTTTTTCTGTTGCGATTATTTTCATAATCCTATACCTCTCTTTCATTATTCTGAAACTGCTCTGTATTTCTGAGCTCTGAATCTATTGTACTACCTTTTCAGGTAATTTATCAACCTCGAATTACCTTTAATCTTTGCTTTTACTCCCTCTTTCACAGCTTTAAATTTCCAGGTTATTCCTCGTGACATCTTTGAGCCATTTGTAACTGCGGTACCTCTTTAGCGTAAGCGGTAATTTCACCAGCTCATCACTCATCAGAAGTATATAAACGACCGGTACACTTGCGTGTAAGAAAAATGCTGCGACTGCACCCAGTAATATAGAAAATCCCCACATCGTAGACACATCCAGAATTAATCCGAATCTCGTATCTCCTCCTGAGCGAAATACACCTACTACCAATGTTGTATTGACTGCCTGTGCAATGACAAAATAAGACATGACGCCAAACATCATATAAAGATATTCTTTTGCCTCAGGCGATAATACAAGAAATGTATTTGCAATCGGAGCACAGATTAAAATTACACATGCACCACAACAGCCCATAATAAGTGCCAGCCGGATAAATCTTTTTGCATAAGCCTTCGCATAATCGAATTTACGCTCCCCGATCGTCTTACCCAGATAGACGGCTGTCGCATTTGCAATTCCAAATACAACGACCTGGGCAAGCTGTCTCGCTACTTGTGCAACTGAATTTGATGCAACCGCCGCACTCCCAAGATGACCGATGACAGCAGTATTCGCAGAGACTCCAAGTCCCCACATCATTTCATTTAACACAACCGGCATGGCATAGATTAGATAATCTTTTGCAAGTACTCTGTCAATCTGTATCATAAATCGAGGACGAATTTTCACATCCTGATTCATGAAATGTGCATAAATAAGCACGATCAATGTCTCTGTCATTCTGGCACATAATGTGCCGATTGCAGCTCCTTGTATTCCAAGTGCCGGAAATCCAAGAAGTCCAAAAATCAAAATTGCATTAATAATTGCATTGACAACCAAAGACATAAAATATACAAAAGTAGCAATCATCACCCGTTCAATACTTCTCATAATATTCAGATAAACCTGCGTTACCGCTATGAAAAGATAAGATATTCCAACGATTCGTAAGTATTTCACTCCCTCTGCAATTACTTCCGGATCCGATGTAAAAATACGCATCAAAGGACCCGGAATAGTCAAGGCCAATGTCATAAAAATTACCGCAATTGCAAGTGAGATTGTAAGTCCCATACCAAGAATCTTCTCAATAGTTCTGATATCTTTCTTTCCCCAGTACTGCGCTGTCAGTACTGTTGCTCCAGATGTGATGCCGAAAAAGATCAGCATCATAATAAACTGGATCTGTCCTGCCAGCGAAGAACCGGACAACACTTTTTCTCCCACTCTTCCAAGCATCATAACATCAACTGCAGTCACTCCGACGTTGATCAGATTTTGGAGCGCCATTGGAATAATTAAGGCAAATACATTTCTGTAAAATGCATGCCAGTCAATATTTAGATTATCTGTGGTTTGCCTTTTTATAAATCTCATATAACTCTTTTTCCCCCATTTTCTGGAAAGCGCCCACTTTCATGGTATCCCCTGCAGTCGCCTTGCCAGCCATTTCTTTTAATACTTCATCCGGCTGTACACCCATTTTCATATCTCCCAGACAAGTCGGCATATGCAAAGACCGGAAGAATTCTTCGGTTTTCTCAATCGCTGCCACAGCCGTTTTTTCATCATTTTCCTCATCAATGTTCCATACTTTTCTTCCGTAATTTGCAAATCTTGCCTCGTCCAGATGATAGACGTATCTCGCCCAGCTTCCCCAGACTGCAGATAATGTTGCACCGTGAGCTTCGTCAAATTTTGCACCAAGCTGATGTCCCAGCTTATGACACAGAAAATCCTTTGGTCTTCCAAGTCCGGTAATTCCGTTATGGGAAATACTTCCGCACCACATGATTTCACTCATAGCATCATAATCTTCTTGATTCTCATATGCCTTTGCTGCATTCCGGATCAATGTACGCATCAGTCCTTCTGCAATCTCATCTGTCAGTTCATTTCCATGTACCGGTGTGAAATAACGTTCAATTGTATGCATAAAAATATCTACAATTCCGCAAGTAAGCTGATATTTCGGAAGTGTGTATGTCAGCTTTGGATTCATAATTGCAAATTTCGGACGAATCAGATCGCTTCCGATTCCAGATTTATCCTGCGTCTCTTCATCTGTCAGTACCGCAGAATTACTCATCTCACTTCCGGCTGCTGAAATTGTCAAAACGGTTCCTACCGGAAGTGCCTTCTTTAATTCTTTTTTATTCTTCCAGAACTCCCAGATATCTGTGCCCGGATTTGCAGCACCTATCGCAATTCCTTTTGCTGTATCGATTGCACTTCCACCGCCTACTGCAAGAATCAGCTCTGCTCCAAAAGCAATCGCTTTTTCAACTCCTTTTCTTGCAAAGGACAGACGCGGATTCGGTTTTACACCGCCAAGTTCCTCATAAGAAATGTGTTCTTCATCAAGAGATTTCTTAATTTCATCGAGAAGCCCACTTCTTATAACACTTCCACCGCCATATACAAGAAATACCTTCGTTATCCCCAATTCACTGACCAGCTTTCCAGCTTCTTTTTGCGTGTCTTTTCCAAATACAACTTTCGTTGGGGTATACTGTACAAAACTCTGCATCATCAATTTCTCCTTCTTTTTTAGATTTTTCATCCACAGCTGATTTTATGTGCAATTTCTGAGATAAAAAACTGCAAGCTGTGTACGGTCTCTTAAATTCAATTTATCCAAAATCCCACTGATATAATTTCGGATTGTTCCCTCGCTTAAAAACATTTCCCCTGCAATTTCTTTATTGCTCTTTCCGTCTGCCACAAGCTTCATAACAGCGCGTTCTTTTTCTGTAATCTCATAAGTCTCATAATCAAAAGCACTCTTTCGCTCTAAAAGTTCCGGCAGTCTAGATATGATCTGAGTTCCGAACACCGTCTGCCCCGTGCACACTGCCCGGATTGCCGGCAGAATACTTGCATAATCCTGTTTTAAAAGATATCCTTTCACACCACATTTCAACGCTTTTACAATATACTCGTCATCAGAAAATGTTGTAAGGAGCAATATCTTTGCCTCTGGTTTTTCTTTTAAAATCTCTTCCGATGCCTCCAGACCGCTCATTGGACTCATGCGGATATCCATCAGCAACACATCCGGCTCATATTTCCGGTAAAGTTCTATAGCTTCCTTCCCATTTGAGGCAATACCCTGAACTTCTATATCCTGATCTTTTTCCAGAATCGTCCTAAGTGCCCCTGATACAAGCATATCGTCATCTGCAATCACGATCCTCATTTTAAGATACCTCCTTGGGAATCGTAATAAAAATACGAAATCCCTCTTTTCTTACAATTTGCATCATGCCTCCAAGCATCCGGACACGGTCGCTCATATTGCGAAGTCCCATACCCTGTCCAGACTGATATTCTCTGGATACAGCTTTTACTCCGCCACTTTGTATTGGTTCTTTCACAGTCCCATTATCCTCCACGATCAGCTGATAAAGCGCTGGGTGCTCCCGCATGACTATCTTCACTTTACTTGCATCACTGTGCCTTACAATATTGTGAAGTGCCTCTTTTACAATTGCGATAAAGCCGTATTTAATCTCTCTTGGAACATCATATCCCATATCATAAGATAAATCTACCGGGCAAAATGTAAACTCTCCCACCAGTTCTTCTGTCACTTCTCTCAGATTCACAGAATCATCATGAAGGTCATGGACACTCTCCCGCACACTGGTCATGGCTGTATTCAACGACTCCTCCAATTGTTCAATGGAAGAGGACAGTTTTTCGTCTTCATTTACAATCTTCATTGCGCCCACTATAAGGATGCATCTTGAAAGCAAATGTCCCACATTGTCATGAATTTCTCTTGCAATGCGATTTCGCTCCTGAAGTGTTGCCGTATATATTTCATAGTCCTGCTTCTCAATCAGGCTGCGATTCTTTTCATGTAAAAGCAGATTCCTTTCCTTACTGTCATCACGGGTTTTCCGGTATTCCTGTTCCAACTCCTCATAAGCCTCTTCTTTTAACTTCAACACAAGCGACAGTAAAATTCCAACTATCAAAAGATACATTTGTCCATGACTTAGATTCGCATTCCCTGACGCACCGGTAAATATCCCTCCTGCCACAGCGAGTATCATGATACCCCGGTTCTCTTTCATCCAGAATCCATAAAAAAGAACCGGCAGGAATTCACAGATTCCCACACAGTACCAACTTCCGGCTAAAATACATATTAACAGAACATACCTTTCCCAGTCATCTTTTAAGAACATCTGCATGCCAATACAGATCAATGACACCAGAAAGCCCACCACAAAATTCAGGTCAGCCGGCGAAAGCAACAAAAAAAGAAAACTATATAAAATTAACAGAAGCTGCCCTGTCATTCTTCTCATATTTGTTCTCTCCTAACTTTTCTAAAAAGCAAAACATGACATTTGTCACATCGTTTTATGACGTCTGCCACTAACATTATAAGCATAAGACATTTATAATTACAAGTAAGAAATATGCAAGTCTCAAAACTAAGAACTGGAGGAATTTCCTATGATCCATATTGAAAATCTTGTAAAAAGATATGGTGATCTGATCGCACTGGATCACCTGAACCTGGACATTAAAGAAGGGGAGATTTTTGGACTTTTGGGACCAAACGGCTCCGGAAAATCCACCGCGATCGGCTGTATGCTGGCGCTGTTGAAATATGACAAAGGGACGATTCAGATTTTTGGCAAAAACATGACCCCGGACAGTTACGATATCAAAAAAGAGATTGGTGTTGTCATGCAAAATGTGGCTGTGTTTCATCAGATGAGTGTCCGTGAAAATGTAGACTATTTCTGTGGTCTGTATGTAACTGACAAACAAAAGCGTAAAAAGCTGGTGGACGAAGCACTGGATTTTGCGGGACTTACGGAATATGCAAAAAAACGTCCCGGAAAATTGTCCGGCGGTCTTCTTAGAAGACTCAACATTGCCTGCGGTATTGCCCACAAGCCAAAGCTTATCATCATGGACGAACCAACGGTAGCTGTCGATCCACAGAGCCGGAACCGGATTCTGGAAGGAATCTTAGAACTGAACCGTCAGGGATCTACAATCATTTATACTTCCCATTATATGGAAGAAGTTGAACAGATCTGCAGCCGTATTGCAATCATTGATCATGGCCATGTACTTGCGACCGGAACATGTGAAGAGCTGAAAAATATGATCAAAACCGGTGAGACGATCACCATCGAAGCTATAAACCTAAATCCGGAAACACTCTCTGAAATCCGTACGATGCCAAATGTATTTGAACTGACCTATGAAGAACAGGTATTAAAAATCCGCCTAAGTGGAGGAAAACACAATCTGATCAGCCTCTTAAAATACCTTGGAGATCACAACATTTCTTTCGGACGTGTATTTTCAGAACTTCCAACACTCAACGATGTCTTCTTGGAAATCACGGGAAAAGAACTTCGGGACTAAGGAGGAATTTTTATGTGTCATTTAATAAAATATCGTTTTCTACAGATTACAAGAAATCGGCCTATGATGTTCTGGGCACTTGCATTCCCAATGATTCTCGGCACACTGTTCTACATTTCCTTTGGAAATATCGGCATATCTGCCACCGGAGACTCCGACTGGGATCCGGTACCCGTTGCTGTTATCAATAAGCTTGAAACGAAGTCATCCGGTACATTTTTTGCAGATTTCCTTGACGCCATGAATGGGAGAGTTCTAGATATTCAAGACGTAAAGAATGAAAAAGATGCGAAAAAGAAACTGGAAAATGATGAGATTCTTGGAATCTACTATATAAAAGAGATCCCGTCTCTTACAATCACAAGAAATGGAGTCAGCCAAAGTATTCTGACTTCTCTTTTAAATACTTATAACCAGAATGCACATCTGTTCAAAGTAATTGCCAGGACTCACCCGGAACGTCTGTCTGATGCTGTTGCTTCCTTGCAGACGAATGGCAGTTTCATCACGGAAAAAAGTGTCGGCGGAAAAACATTAAATCCGACTGTATTGTATTTCTTCGCCCTGATTGCCTATGCTTGTATGTCCGGTGCATATCTAAGTATCGAAGCAGTACGTGATACCCAGGCGAACTTAAGTCCCTTAGGAGCCAGACGAAGCATCACCCCTTACCGAAAACAATTTCTTATTTTTATTGATATGTTGGTGCTGATTTTTATACATTTCATAAATGTAATGATTCTGACTTTTTATTTGAACTTTATTCTTGACATTGACCTGGGGAATAATTATCTGGCTATCCTTGCCACGAATTTTATGGGAAGCCTCATCGGAATCTGCCTGGGACTCATGATCGGCTGCATCGGAAAACTTACATTTACAGCAAAAATCGGCATCTGTACCTCCACAACTTTACTGACCGGTTTTTTGTCTGGTCTGATGTTTGGCAATATGAAAGATGTAATAGAACAGAATGCCCCCATTCTGAACCGTATCAATCCGTCGGCTGTTTTAAGTGATGCTTACTATTGCATCAGTGTCTACAATGACACGTTACGATACCAGAGATGTATGATCACTCTGCTGATCATGAGTGTTCTTTTCCTTGGTATTGCATTCTTAGGAGTAAGGAGGGAACGTTATGACAGTATTTAAAGGATTTTTGACAATTACAAAAAGAAATCTCGGATATGTTTTCATGTATATTATCATTTTTCTCACAATTACAATTGCTGTACAAAAAAGTGAACTTACAGATACCGATAAAATGTTTGAACAGACAAAACTCGACATTGCAGTCATTGACCATGACAAAAGTCCGGTGTCCGAAGCCCTGACCGATTATCTGGCTTCCCGGCACAATCTGATTGATATTCCGGATACCAAAACTGCCATTCAAGATAACCTGTTCTACCGGCACGTCTATTATGTATTGACGATTCCAAAAGATTTCACTCAAAGCTGTAAAAGCAAAACTGCAAGTCTTACCGTCACAAAAGTTCCGGGCAGTACAAGTGGTTACTATGTAGACAGTCAGGTCAATGCATGGGTTCAGGAAATGCATATGCTTCTTGCCTCCGGTTATTCAGCCGAAGATGCCACTGTAATGCTTAAGGAGGCTATGACAGAAGAATCTCATGTAACGATGCTGGATCAGAACGGATATGGTGGAAATATTCCGATGCACGCATACATGTATCAGTATATGCCTTACATTATCCTGTCCATTCTATGCTATGTCATTATAACGATCATGATGTCATTCAACAATCCAGAAGTCCGCTCACGAATACTATGTACTTCCATTTCCAGCCGGAAGTACAACCTGCAGCTTGCGCTCGGCTGCACAGTCATCGGACTTGCCGTCTGGTTTTTATGCACACTGCTTCCAATCATATTGTATGGAAAAACATTTCTGGCAGACACAAACCTTACATACTATCTGACCAACAGTTTTATGATGTCTCTGTCCGCACTAAGCCTGGCATTCTTTGTCTCCACATTTACAGACAAAGAACAACTGATCAGTGCAGTCGTCAATGTGGTCAGCCTTGGAATGTCCTTCTTGTGCGGAGTCTTCGTCAGTATGGATATCCTCGGAAAAAGTGTACAGAAAATTGCCCAGTTTCTTCCGGTCTACTGGTACGAAGTTGCAAATAACCTGCTGAAAAGCCACAACACATTCAGTGGAACACAGATTCACACCCTGTACACCTGCTACGGCATACAGCTTCTCTTCGCCCTCGCATTCTTAAGTCTCGCCCTCATTGCAGGCCGTATGAGACGTCAGACCGCATAATTTACATTTATATAAACGGGAAGAAGCCCCTGATGAACTTAATCATCAAAGGCTTCTTTTACTTTATCCATAAATCCTTTTTTCTTCTTTTCCGGCTTTTCTTTCTCACCGTCATTTTTTCCTGCCTGATTTAGTGTATTTCCCGCCAGTTCATCGAACTTACGAAGTGCTTCTTTTGCCTCATGGCTCAACTTCTCCGGTGTCTGGATCACCAGTGTTACATAGTGATCACCGCGAACCTGCGGATTACGAAGTGATGGAACACCCTTTCCTTTCAAGCGCACTTTCGTATCTGTCTTAGTACCTGGTTTCACATTGTAGATAACTTCTCCATCCACTGTCTTGATGCGGATATCTGCACCAAGTGCTGCCTGTGCAAAGGAAATCGGAACCGTTGAGAAAATGTGTACATCCTGACGCTGAAAAATTGGGTGTCTGGATACTGTGACCTGCACAAGAAGATCTCCTCTTGGTCCGCCATTCACTCCCGGTTCACCTTTATCACGAATTCTTACACTCTGTCCGTCATCAATTCCTGCCGGAATCTTGACAGAAATCTTCTTCTTACTGGAAATATATCCTGTACCGGCACAATCCGGACATTTTTCACGAATAATCTTACCAGTTCCGTGACAATCCGGACAAGTCTGGACATTCTGGACCATACCGAACAGTGACTGCTGGCTGTATACAACCTGACCTTTTCCGCCGCACTTTGAGCATGTCTCCGGAGTCGTTCCTGGTTTTGCACCTGTTCCATTACATTTCGGGCACGGATCCTTTAAAATTACATCAAGCTCCTTCTCACATCCAAATACCGCTTCTTCAAAAGAAATTCTTACAGTCTTGCGGATGCTTGCCCCCTTCATCGGTCCCTGGCTGCGGCCTCTGCTTCTTCCACCGCCAAAAATATCGCCAAAGATATCACCAAAATCCATGCCTGAAAAATCAAATCCGCCAGCACCGCCGCCTGTGCCATCGAATGCTGCATGACCAAACTGATCATACTGTTTACGCTTTTCTGCATCACTCAATACTGCATAAGCTTCCTGTGCTTCCTTGAACTTTTCTTCACATTCTTTATCACCCGGATGCATATCCGGATGGTACTTCTTGGCAAGAGTACGGAATGCCTTTTTTATATCAGCGTCACTGGCATTCTTCGGAACGCCAAGGACTTCATAATAATCTCTTTTCTCTGCCATAACGCTTAACTCCTTGTTATCATGTACAAATTTATCATACCGGCTATCTGTCTAAACCATGATTCAATTTCCGGTTTTCAAAAATTTTCAAATATTTTCCTCTTCTACCGCATATAGGGTTTCCGGAAAACCGGAAACCCCTTTTTATATGCTGATTATATTTTAGACCTCTTTGAAATCAGCGTCTACAACATCATCATCTGCTGCGCCGGCATTGTTTGTCTGTGCGCCGCCCATGTTTCCCATATCAGGACCTGCTCCCTGAGCACCCTGTGCTGCCTGTGTCTGCTCATACATCTTAGCAAATACTTTCTGTGCACTCTGTGTCAGTTTCTCCTGAGCTGCTTTTAATTCAGCAACATCTGCGTCTGTCATCTCTTCTGCATTCTGATGTGCGTCCAGGAAAGATTTTACTGCATTTAAGTCAGCTTCTACTTCAGCTTTATCATTTGCATCAAGGTTTGCTCCAACCTGATCCAATGCCTGCTGTGTCTGGAATACGAAGGAATCTGCATCGTTTCTTGCATCGATTGCTTCTTTTCTCTTCTTATCCTGTGCTTCGAACTCAGCTGCTTCTTTTACAGCCTTATCGATCTCATCATCGGACATGTTAGATCCGGATGTGATTGTAATGTGCTGCTCTTTTCCTGTTCCTAAATCTTTTGCAGAAACGTTTACAATACCATTGGCATCGATATCAAATGTAACCTCGATCTGTGGAACACCACGACGTGCTGGTGGGATACCATCCAGACGGAACTGTCCAAGGGATTTGTTATCTCTTGCGAACTGTCTCTCACCCTGTACAACGTTGATATCAACGGCTGTCTGGTTATCTGCTGCTGTAGAGAAGATCTGGCTCTTCTTGGTAGGGATCGTTGTATTTCTCTCGATCAGTCTTGTAGCGATACCACCCATTGTCTCGATAGATAATGATAATGGTGTTACATCAAGAAGTAAGATTTCACCGGCAC
>OGRK01001756.1_pt1 | contig 12596 bp, 10 predicted proteins | sample 1553471 | NCBI WGS metagenome assembly OGRK01 (sample SAMEA2580080, study PRJEB22360) | human gut metagenome | biome: human gut; feature: human-associated habitat; material: faeces | place: Denmark | collected 2008/2010
CAGAGCGTCAACCATCCGAACTGGATCATGCTCTGCAATATCCTCGTCAATTCTTGGAGGAAAAAGCACTGTTTGGTTGGGATTGTAAGGACGAAAATGTATCTTTGGCATAGTATAAAATGTTATGCTTAAAGATACAAAATCTTTAGGTAATAACAAAGCCCCTGCTTGTGAAAGTCGGGGCTTTGTGCATAAAAAAAGAAGGTGCGCATTTTGACACACCTTCTTGCTTGATTTTTCTGTTGTTTTCAGTGATCCGCTTGGGGCTTTCACCGTAGCGGTCTATATCTTTGATTTATAAGCTCTTGTAAACCTTAAAAAATTGTACCGTAACGAATTAGTAACGATTTATAGGAACGCTTGTTGTCAGTGAGAGGCATTCGTTTGTCAGCCGTTCTCTGATGCCGCAAAGATAGGGCATTACTTTTTATTTTCCAAACATTTGATTATTAAATCTTTAAAAAAGATCCCCGGTGCAAGGGGCGAACCTATATATGGATAGGTTTGCCCCTTGCACCGGGCGGATGTTACATCAGTCCTACAGCCTTGCCGTCCGCCTCGATACCGCCGTTTATGTGAAGCGGTTCCCCCTCCTTTTTCGCTGAACCGAAAAAATCATGGTGTAGTACACGTATAGTATCCCATGCGCTGCCTTTTATTGTTATTCTTTTGCAGCAAACATTAAAAATTAAGTTTGTTATGGAAGTTATTACATTTGAAAGTGAAGCGTATAAAGCGCTTGTAGGGAAGATTGAAAAAATCGCCGGGTATGTAGCCGAAGCGCAGCTGCCTTCGGAAGAAAAAAAGGAGGCTTGGCTGGACAGCAACCAACTGGCGGAAGCTTTAGGGATCAGTACACGTACATTGCAACGCCTGAGGGATGAAAACCTGATCAGTTACTCCATGCTGCGTGGACGGTGTATGTACAAGCTGTCGGAGGTCGAACGCTGTCTGGAAGAGCGTACCATTCGGTGCAAGCCTCAAACATTGGAGGATTTTCGCAAGAACTACCTAACGAGAACCGGCAATGATAAGAAAGGATGATATACTGAAAATGACGGAAAAGGGCATTTCCGTATTCCGCTATTACCTGCCGGTGGACTTCAAGGTGGGAAAGAACTTCCTGAACCCTTTTTATAAGGATACAAAGGCTTCGTGCAATATTTATTACGAACGCAAGGCCGGTGTATTTAAAATGAAGGATTTCGGGAACGAGGATTATTCGGGGGACTGCTTTGAGCTGGTGGGCAGGCTGAACGGCCTTAGCTGCAAGGAGCCTAAAGAGTTTGTCGAGATCATGGAAATGATAAACCGTGATCTGCATTTGGGGCTGTCCGCACATGAGGAATATCATGTGAGCCATAGCAAAGTCCCCCAAAAGTGTGAAGTGGTATCGGAAGAACCGAAAGCAAAAAGCGTCCGGCCTTATACTGTCGTGCAAAAGCCCTTTACGGCTGCGGAACTTGCCTTTTGGGGTAAATCGGGAATCGGGGAAAATGTTCTGAAAGCGTACCGGACGGTATCGCTGAAGAAGTTCAGCAGCGAGAACCAGGAAAGGAAGCCTTTTTCCTGCATGACAAGCGTCGATGAACCGATGTTCGGATATATGGGGAAACAGCATATCAAGGTTTACCGTCCGTGTTCACAAATGCGGTTCCTGTACGCCGGTGATTTTGGCGACAACTACTGTTTCGGGCTGGAGCAGCTGCCGGCAAAGGGTGATCTGCTCTTTATCACAGGCGGGGAAAAGGATGTGATGAGCCTGACGGCACACGGCTTCCATGCGATCTGTTTCAATTCGGAAACGGCTTTTATCCCTGCGGCTGTCATACACCGGCTTTCGTTCCGGTTCAAGCATATCATCCTCCTCTATGATGTGGACAGTACCGGGCTGAAAAGCTCGGCGAAGCGTGAAGAGGAGCTGAAGGAATACGGGGTTAAACGATTGTTGCTCCCGCTTGCCGGTACAAAGACGGAAAAGGATGTATCGGACTACTTCATGCTGGGGAACAGCCGTGAGGATTTGATAAAACTTTTTCTGGACTATCTGGAAACCTTATACAGTGAAACCATGTCGGCTTTGAAATCCTGCGAGGTGGATTTCAACAACCCGCCTCCCATTGCACAGATGATCGTATCGGTAAATGACGTGCCTCTCGGAACTCAAGGCAACCTGCTTTGTATCACCGGCGGAGAAGGCACGGGAAAAAGTAACTATGTGGCGGCACTGATTGCCGGAGCTATCCGTCCCACCGGAACGGATGTGGATGCGCTGGGCGTTACGCTCCACGAAAACGGCAGGAACAAGGCGGTACTGTTCTATGACACGGAACAGAGCGAAGTACAGCTGTATAAGAATATCAGCAACCTGCTGTGGCGATGCGGACGTGAGGCGATGCCGGAATGGTTCAAGGCGTATTGTCTTACGGGAATGAGCCGGAAAGAACGCCTGCTTTCCATTATCCAGAGCTTGGACAGGTACCATTATCAATACGGCGGTGTTCATCTGGTGGTGATAGACGGGATTGCGGATTTGATAAAATGCGCCAACGATGAAGCGGAGAGCATAGCCGTCGTGGAAGAACTGTACCGGCTGGCCGGTATCTACAAGACGTGTATCGTTACGGTACTGCATTTTATCCCCAACGGGCTGAAGCTGAGGGGACACTTGGGAAGCGAGTTGCAGCGGAAGGCTGCGGCAATCCTTTCCATAGAGAAGGACAGCGATCCGGCCATATCGGTGGTGAAGGCTCTGAAAGTAAGGGCTGGAAGTCCGCTGGATGTGCCTATCATGCAGTTTTCGTGGGATAAGGAAAAGGCCATGCACGTCTATCTGGGCGAAAAGCCGAAAGAGGAAAAGGACAAGCGCAAAGAGGATGAGCTTGTAGCGGTGGCCAAAGAGGTATTCAGCCGGAGGCGCTTTGTTACTTATGTGGAGCTTGCGGAAGAAATCCAGTCGATACTGGAAGTGAAGGAGCGCACGGCGAAAAGCTACATCAGGTTCATGCGTGAGAAAGAAATCATTCTGAAATCATCCGATAACCAGAGCCATTATGTTATCGGGAACTTTTAAGGAGGAAAGCGTATGTTAGTAGATAAAACGGAATTTGAAGCATGGATGGAACGTATCATGGGTGAGCTGTACCGCATCTCACGGAAGCTGGAAAAGGCGGAAACGAGGGAAAAGCACCTGAACTACCTGAACGGAGAGCGTCTGTACGACAATCAGGAAGTATGCCTGTTGTTGCGCATCAGCAAACGCACGCTGCAACGATACCGGAATAACGGGGTGTTGAAGTTCTATTCGATATATCACAAGACATATTACAAGGAGTCGGACTTGCACGAGTTCATCCGCAACAACTTCGACGAGAACGAGATAAAACGGCAGGCACGTGAGGACAAGCTATCCGAGAGCTATCCGCTGCCGAAAGAATAAGTCCATGTTTTTGCTTTGTACCGGTGAAACTACTGCCGTGAGGCAGGAAATCCCAAACTGCGTATTGGTGTTTGTCATGGCAATGACTTCATACAGTTGTGAAACAGGATGAAGTTTCTTTTCTTGTTCGAATGGTGATACTCCAAAGGACAGCGGTCCGGAGGAGTATCATTTTTTATGTGTGCATCTAAAAATGTTCCAGTTTTGTGGCGTAAAAACCGGAATATGAAAAGTTAATTCCCTCAATACTCAAGTATCTATCATGATTCTGCAAAAAAAGAAAAATACATTCATAAGAAGAATCCAAAGGTTTTTTCCTAATTTTGCAATTATGAATATAAGTTGGGCTGAAATAAAGCCTTATGAGAACGAGCTGCCTACTAACTACGCAGATAGAATAGGCAGGTTATATACTGATACTGTTACTGTTGCTTTCAAGAAAAGTAACGGTCAGTTTTTCACACCGGTATCTATCGCCTATTTTATGGGTAAACAAATAAGTGTGAATAAGGATTCTGTCTCCGTATTAGATCCGGGATGTGGAACTGCCATATTATCATGTGCCATGATTGAGAATCTGGTTTTGCAGTCAAAAGTAAAACAGATAGAGTTGGTTACATACGAAACCGATGAAAATCTTATACCGGGATTACAAAAAGTTCTGGAATATATAACAATATGGGGGATGCGCCATAATGTCCGGATTGATTGCCGTTCATATTGTGAGGACTTTATTTTATCCAATTATTCAGTATTATATTCTGATACGATTTATGGCAGGGCTGAGAGTTTGCAGAAATATGATTTGATCATATCCAATCCTCCCTATTTTAAACTTTCCAAAGAGGATAAACGGGTGAAAGCGGCTCAATGCATTATAGACGGACAGCCTAATATATACTCTATATTTATGGGCATATCAGCTTTATTGCTTGCGGAACAAGGTCAGATGATTTATATAACCCCAAGAAGTTTCACTTCGGGAAGATATTTCCGTTTGTTCCGTAATTTCCTGTTTAAGCATATACAGATAGATTTTGTCCACCTTTTCAATACCCGGAAAGATACGTTTTCCAAAGATAATGTGCTTCAGGAAACAATTATAATGAAATGTTCCCCTAAAAAGGAGGCAGATTATAATATCGTTTTATCATACAGTGAGGGGCTTTCCGACTTGGCCACCCCTGCAATCAAAGAAGTACAGCGGAAAGAAATCATTGACCTTACCTCAAAAGAATTGATATTGCATTTGCCGGTCAGCCTTGAAGACGAGAAAATTATCAGGCTGTTCAAATCATGGGATGGCAACCTGAACAAATATCATATCCAGATTTCCACCGGCCCGGTTGTAGCTTTTCGTTCAAAGGAACAATTATGTGAAACCTCCGGAAAAGGAACTGCAGCACTATATTGGTTGCATAACGTAGTAAAGATGCTGGCTGATCATCCTGTCGTAAAGGAAGGAAAACCTCAATTCATCCATATAAATGAAATGTCTGTATCCACCTTGTTACCTAACAAGAATTATGTTCTGTTGCGACGTTTCAGCTCCAAAGACGATAATAGCCGGTTAATTGCCGCACCTTATTTTGGAAACATGACTTCCTGCGTACATGTAGGAATCGAAAACAAACTGAACTATATCTATCGTCCCAAAGGACACTTGAACCGTATGGAGGTAATGGGGATAGCCGCCTTATTGAATAGTGACTTGTTCGATAATTATTTCAGAACATTCAATGGAAATGTAAATGTCAGTGCTACGGAATTGAGGGAGATGCCCATGCCTCCCCTTGAAGTCATTGAAAGTATCGGAAAAGACCTGATTGCCATGAATGATTATTCTATGGTGAACGTAAATAAGATTGTAAACAAATATTTTATGTAATATGAGCAAAATAAGTGATGCACAAGATATATTGTCAGTGTTGGGTTTGCCTTCCGGCGCAGCAGAATGAAATATCCGCTTTGACTTTACTTGCATTATGCGGATTAAAGGAGGAAGACAACTGGGCGGATGCCACCCGCAAGAGCTTAAAAATAAGCAAGGATATTATGGCATTTGTCAATGAGAACTATAAAAAAGAGCAGCCGTATGCCCCAAATACACGGGAAACTTTCAGACGGCAGGTGCTTCATCAGTTCTTGCAGGCACGTATCGTAGATTATAACCCGGATAATCCGGCTTTACCGGTGAACAGTCCAAACGCCCATTACAAACTGACAGAAGAAGCCTATGAAACAATAAAATCATACAATACCCAAGAATGGGAAATAAAAGCCCAAAACTTTAATGATGCGGTAGGGCGATTGATTGAAGAGTATGAGAAAAGCCGTGAGATGGAAATGATACCGGTTACTATTGAAGGTAAGGAATTTAAACTGTCTCCGGGCAAGCATAATGAAGTACAAGCGGCGGTCATTAATGAGTTTGCACCTCGTTTTGCGGCAGGCGCAAAAGTCCTTTATATCGGTGATACTGCCAATAAAAACCTTTATTGTTACAAGGAGCTTTTAAAAGAAATTGGCATTCCGATCACAGAACACAGCAAACTGCTGGATATTGTCATTTATGACGGTAATAAAGAGTGGTTATTCCTAATCGAAGTGGTTACTTCGCATGGGCCGGTATCTCCCAAACGTGTAATCGAGCTGGAAGATTTCACGAAAGAATGCAAAGCGGGGAAAGTATATGTTACTGCTTTTCCTGACAGAACCGAGTTCAAGAAACATGTGGCTGATATTGCATGGGAAACCGAAGTTTGGATAGCGGAAAATCCAGATCACATGATTCATTTTAATGGAGACAGATTTATAGGGCCGAGATAGTAAGTCTGCTCTGAGAATAGTGGAATTTCACATTTGATTCATGATTTCTGAAATTTTACCGCTATAAAGTTTACAATAGTAAAATTTCGGCTATATGTATAGTATAAACCCCACCCCGCCGGCTTCCCAAGAAACAGCAGAGTGGGGTTGTTTTTATGGCTTCGGTTACAGGAGCTATAACTTCAGCTTGGGCTTGGGCTTTCTGGGCCGGTCAGGATCGGGATCGTCCTTGTTGCCGGACTTGGGAACGCCTCCGATGACGAGCTTGCCGCCAAGTGCTCCCATTGCCTCTTTGATGCTGATGCTTTTGGGCATTTTACTTATTTTGAGTGGCGTCAAGAAACTGATTTAGTATAATACGGTATCGTAAATGAGTTGAAATGTTAAGTATTTACTCTTTTTTGGTTTTCAGTGCTTTAATCATATTATATTCTCAAAATTATTAGTAACTTTGCTATTGCTTACAAAATTTACCGCCGTAAATTTTACAGTAGTAAACTTTGCAGTAGTGAAATCGAACATAAAATGATAAGGATATGAAATTCTACAATAGAGAAAAAGAGTTAGCATCATTGGAAAAGGTTCGCCAAGTATCCTTTTCCGTGCATTCCCAAATGACTGTCCTTACCGGTCGGCGACGTATCGGCAAGACCAGTCTTATATTCAAGAGTTGCGAGGATACTCCTACGGTGTACTTGTTTGTCAGCCGAAGCAATGAAACAGATCTCTGTCTACGATTTACTTCCGAGATCCGGCAGGCACTTGATATTTATGTACCGGAACTTACCAACTTTGCAGAAATGTTCCGCTTCTTAATGGATTTGGGAACACGGATGGAATATAATCTGGTTATAGACGAATTTCAGGAGTTCTATTACATAAATCAAGAGATTTACAGTTTGATGCAGGATACTTGGGATCGACTGAGGAAACAGAGCCATGTCAATCTTATCGTGAGCGGTTCGGTCTATACCCTTATGAATAAAATCTTCAGGGATTCAAAAGAACCGCTGTATGGCCGTGCTGACAATATCATGAAGTTAGCTCCTTTTACTACTTCCGTATTGAAAGAAATCATATCGGATCATAAGGCCGACTATACTAAAGATGACTTGTTGGCACTCTATACCTTTACCGGTGGTGTCCCAAAGTATATCGAGCAGTTTATGGACAATGGATGTACAAGCATGGAAAGCATGGTCGATTTCATGTTGCAACCCGATTCATCCTTTCTGACTGAAGGACAGGCTTTGCTGATACAGGAGTTCGGAAAAAAATACGGTAATTACTTTTCTATCTTATCAGCAATCTCCAATGGTAAGAACACCCTGCCGGAAATGGAAGCGGTTATGGGTGGAATGAGTCTGGGCGGACAATTGAAGAGATTGGAAGAAGACTATAATCTGGTAAAGAAGAAACGGCCTATACTCTCCAAAGAGGGTTCCCAGACAGTCCGTTATGAAGTTTCGGATATGTTTTTACGTTTCTGGTTCCGGTATTTTATCAAGTATCAAAATTATATAGAGATACAGAATTTTGAACGTCTGGCAGATATTATAAAAAAGGATTATCCGACATTCTCCGGTTTGGCTCTGGAAATGTATTTCCGCCAACAGATGATGGAAAGCAAGGAATTTGCAGATATAGGCTCTTGGTGGCAAGGCAAGAATAATAAAGATCAGGATGAAATAGATATTGTCGGACTATATGCGGAAGAGAAAAAAGCTCTGGTAGCAGAGGTGAAAAGACAATCCAAAAATTTCAAGCCGGATTTGTTTGCACTCAAAGTAGAGGAATTACGGAAGAAAGTCTTGTTTAAATACGAGATAGAGAGCAGGCTTTTTTCAATGGAAGACATGTAGAGGGTAGTATGAATAAAACTCCCCTTCGCCAAACTTCGATGAAGTGTAACGAAGGGACATTCAGTAAATGTCCTTAAAAATGAAATGGCATATTGAGATGATATATTACAATCCCCCAATATGCCAATTTTATCATATATTTTTTTACTCCTTCACATAACTGTACCTGACAAGACATGACGTTCCCGAAGAAGCCTGATGACCTCTTCTGATTCTGGCGGTAAAATCATGTCATGCAGCTTTAAGTTGCCTATTCCTGATCTTGTCTATCATCAAGACGGCATTTGCCGTATGTATTCCGAAGAAAATCCACAGGATTTCCGTCTTCCTGTTTCTTGCCTTTATTCTCGAAAGCGAATAATGTTGCTTTTGAGTACCGAAACTTCCTTCAAGCCTGGTAGCTCTCTCCCTTGAGAGTTCACTTCTGAGAACTTTTCTCAAAGTTTCATCCTTTGCCGCCCTTCCCTTGCGTACGAACGAAGTTGATATACCATATTTAGTACAGAATTTTCTGTTGGCATTATTGGCATATATGGAGTCGCCTGCCACGCATCTTACCCTCACATTCATGAGCTTTTGCTGCATACGGATACAGTCCTTCAGACGTATGCCTTCATTGAAGGCCTTGAAAGAGATATGCCCGATGAACGATATGACGTCTATCTGTATGTTGTTAACCTTTGCACCGAACTCTACGGACTTGGTTTCCTTGCCTCTGACGATGGGACGTACATAATGGCGGTCAATGCTGACAATACGGTCACTGACCTTACGGCCTTCAAACATTTCCTTTTCCTGTACAAGAACTTTCCGGATAATAGAAAGACGCTTCTGATAATCCTGTGTATATCGGAGTGCAGCTCCGTACTCTCTATGAATATCCTCCCTCTGTATGATGAGTTTTTCAAGAAGTCTGAGCATACGACGCTTGAGCATCCTTGTCCTTGATGCCTTTCTCTTTCTTTTCTTGCAATAGGACATGTAAGCCTCTGATACATCCGCATATTTGTTACGCGGACGCCTTATGCCAAGATCCCCGCAATGCCGGCAGATATGCCTGTAAAGCCATTCGAGACATTCCCAAAGAAGTTTAATGTCAGTAGGAAAACGCATATGGCTCTCATAGCATGTGGCATCGGTCATGCACACGTGAAGGTTATCAAGATATGGTTTTCAGTGTGAGGCCAATATCTCCTGAAGGGAATCAATATCAAGACGGGATGCTATTTCATTACGGATGGCACTGACTATCTTGTAGTTGGTTATGGGAAAGAATGGATCTATCAGAATTCCGCAGAATATCTGGTAGTGTATATTACCGTTAAGGTGTTCTATCAAACGTTTGTCTGAGAATCCGGTATAGGATTTCAGCACCATAAGAGCAACCTTAGAGGAAGGACTGAAAATATTCCTGCGCCCAAGCAGATGCTCAGACAGTCCTATTTCTTTTGCTATACTATCAAATGGAAATACGGAGTGAAGTCTGCCAAGTTCACTCTCATTAAAACTCTTGCGATATTTTTCCAGAATATCAAATTCTGTAAAGCCCAAAGTAGGGTGAATTTCCGAAATATTGTGTATCTTAGCCATATCTTTGTTTGGGGAGTTCCCCCGTTTGGGCTGCCAAACCTCATTTTCGGGGGAATAATCAAAGATACTAAAAAGCCAACTAATTCGCAACACTTTGTGTATGAATTAGTTGGCTTTTTTATAGTATTTACTGAATGTCCCTAACGAAGGGGAGTTGTCGTTAGAGCTTGAACTTGGGTTTAGTTATAATAGTCAATGCTAAAAGGGCATGGGGAAACTTTCTCATTCCATCGTTTCCGGCAACTCTTCCGTAAGACTCTGGACGATGAGTATTCTGAAAATATAAGAAACTTTGTTTTCCAATCATATCTGTGTATCCTAAAATAGGTCTTATCGAAATTTTGACAGAGACTTATTTTGATTCATAATTTGCAGACTGCAATATTATGTTATATTGGAGTTTTTAGAAATAATCTTCATTTTGAGCAAATTCACCGTATTTACGTTATTTATCATTTTCTTTCTTTTGTTCTTGTTTTATGATGCATTGCTCATCACATTTTTTTGCAGGTATATCTTTAATAATATTACAAGAATCAATAGAATCTCTTACAGCTGGTTGTTTGATTCTCTCGATAGGATTTGCATTTTCTTGAAGTTTTTTCTCAGGTATTCCTGCCAATACAAAAGCTTCTATGAGCAGTATCGCTACAAACACCGTAAAATTTTTTGAAAGTCTATTAAATGCATGGGTCTCATGCATAAGCCAACCTCTAGTAGTGATTAAGGCTGCAACAATTGCAAACCAACCTTTTCCTGCATTTTTGATCAATAGCTCAACCCATGTAATTGGTTCGGTGTGTACCAAATGTATCCCTATTAAGGATAGGGCAAACAATATTGCAATTATCGATATTGCATATATGGCGTTGTACCACCATTTTAGGCCATCTGGTACAGTTACGTCTATAGAGAAATTAATATTCTGTCGCTGCTTTTTCCCCTTAATAACCATTGATTGTATCTCTAGATCTTGGCTAGCAGAACGTTCTATTTCAACCTTTTCTTCTTCATTAGAGATATTATAATATACCCCAATATTAAAATTTTTAGGAGAACGTACATAAAACCAACAATTAGAAATTGGAGCTAAAGTTCTATAAGTGTAATTGATTCTTTTTTCTACAATAGGCTTAATTATGATACAACCTTCCGTTTTCTTCTCGTCACACCGTGCAGAATCATAATATCTTAGCTTTATAGATTTCAATCCCGCCTTACACCGGATAAAACATGGTTTTCCGTCTGAAAAATCATACAATTCTTCCAATATCTCGGTTTGGTCTCGACCAATTGCTTCAGATAACTTTTTTAAGTCGGAAGCTAGTTCGATTTTTAATTTCTCTATGATATGTAATCTAGATACTACTGCCACATGGGCTCCATCAGTATAGATACTTAGCCAACTAAGACGGTCTCGAGTATTAAACAGATAGTATTCGCCATCTTTTAAATTCTCACTGCCTTCAAGTTCATACTCATAAGTGAGATTCACTCGATTGGGAGTTTCAAACTCCATTTGTCTTTTTTCACGAGCAATGGTATTGATCAGATCTCCAAAATGAGTTTCATAGAATTTTGTCGTTTCTGATAACAGTTCATAGATCAAAGGATACTTTTCTGGAAAGTTTTTCTTAAAAGTTTCTTCCTGCTCCTTTGCAATATTACGAGGAAGAGGATAACGTATATTGGGATTTCTCCTAGAGTCGTTAAAATCTCCTAATCTGCCAATCTCTATCATATAATTCTAAGTGGGCAAACATCCATGCACCTTGTACAAGAACATTCTGTTATCATACATGAATGCATTTCAGCACGTTTATTATTAATCTCTTTTTCTAGCGCAATAGCTTCTGGGATTCCTCGAGCAATGTTTATAGACTGCTGTACTACTTGCATTGATTTAATAGCCTCAATCATGTTCTCAGCTGTTATCTCAGCAGTCTTATGTTCATTGCGAGTAACGCAATTAATGATTGTAGCAATTCCCCAGTAAGCAGAAAAAGCAGCTCCAATTGCGGAGTTAATGTGATCTTGTCCTACTGCCGTATCAGTTACTATTGGACCGAGTGGCATTATCGGGGCATTAAACTCTCGTAATAATTTCGCATGCTCTTCCAATCTGTCAATCGAGATATGACCAATATTTTCCACAATAACCTTAACTCCATGTTTTTGCAGATAATTGCATACCTCCAATTGTTGTTTGGTTTCCTCAAAATGGGCTTTGTCACAAGCGTCAAAGATATTTCCTGGTCTGAACGTAGTGCCTAAACTGATGACTATATCATATTTCAATGCTATCTTGATAATTTCATCAATATGCTCAAGAAATACATTTTTCTTTCTTTGGTTCAGTTTTATATCATAGATACATATTCCACCTCCTCTGCTGGTACACGGGTGTTTGCGTGTCAATGCTAACTCATATAGTTCCTTACTTGCTGTAAAATGAATAGTAACAAAAGCCACACCATCTTTACCAAGCTGTTCTAAATATTCCATACATTCCGACCATACCAATCCTTTCGCTTTAGAAAAAGGTTGATAAGACAGTACTGTCCCAACTGGTATATTTAGCACTGCTTGAATATATTTATATAACGGTTTCTCAGCCTTGTACAAACTCAAATCCATCATAAAATCAGGTATAGCCCCTGATTTCTTAATTGCCATTATTTTTTGTAACTCAGCATTAAATGTGGCGGCAGAATTACATCCAATATTGCAATTGATGTATATAGAATTTGCTTTAATTTGCATAATTTTCAAGTTTTTTTCGACTTCTTTGGTATTGAATTAGATTCAGAAGTTCATTACCACCTCAAATCCGCAACTACGCGCCTATATGATACAGAAGCGAAAATAATCTGCAT
>OGRK01001767.1_pt1 | contig 12532 bp, 9 predicted proteins | sample 1553471 | NCBI WGS metagenome assembly OGRK01 (sample SAMEA2580080, study PRJEB22360) | human gut metagenome | biome: human gut; feature: human-associated habitat; material: faeces | place: Denmark | collected 2008/2010
CGTAAGCTTGGCCGAACGGCCTTGAGTGTGTCGAGCACCCATGACCGACGGCGGCACCGACATTGGCATGAATGGCGCAAACGATGGACGCCCATGCCCGGCGGCGGCACCGCATCCAAGCATCTTCTGACAATGACGCGCCCAAGTTGTTACAACGATGTAAGAATGATATATTCAACGTTGTAAATACTGGAACAACGGATTGGGAAGGACTAAACATGGTTGTTTACAACAATCCGATCGTGCTTCAGCGCGCAGACCCCTGGGTGCTCAAGGTTGACGGCGAGTATTATTTCACCGCCTCCGATCCGGAATACAACTGCATCGCCATCCGGCACGCGTCGAGCATCAACGATCTGCAGAAGGCTCCGGAGACGGTGGTGTGGCGCAAGCACGAATCCGGCCCGGCAAGCATCTACATCTGGGCCCCCGAACTACACCGCATCAATGGCGCATGGTATATCTACTTCGCAGGCGCCGCAACGGATTTCGAAGCATCCGGCCTGCCGACGCACCGCATGTTCGTGCTGGAGAACACCGACGACGATCCAACTTCCGACAACTGGGTGGAGAAGGGCCAGATCATCACCCCGATCGACTCCTTCGCACTTGACGCCACCACCGAGGTGATCGATGGCGTGCAGTACTTGGTATGGGCGCAGAAGGATCCCGCCATCGAAGGCAACTCCAATCTGTATATCGCCAAGATGGCCAATCCGTGGACGCTGGGCAGCGAGCCCGTCATGCTGACCAAGCCGGAATACGACTGGGAATGCATCGACTTCCTGGTCAACGAAGGACCGGCCTTCCTGTTCCATGAGAACAAGATCTACATCACGTATTCCGCCTCCGGCACCGGAGTTCCGTACGCCGTGGGGCTGTTGACCGCCGAGCGCGGCAGCGATCTACTGGACAAGGCCTCCTGGACTAAGAGCCCGGTGCCGGTGTTTAAGACCTGCGCCGAGAACGGTCAGTATGGTCCGGGCCACAATTCATTCACCAAGTCCGAGGACGGCACCGAGGACCTGATGATTTACCACTGCCGCAACTACACGGAAATTAAGGGCGATCCGCTGTTCGACCCGAATCGCCACGCGCGCGTCGGTGTGGTCAAGTGGACCGCCGACGGTCCGGATTTCGGCGTGCCGGAACCTGATAATCTGTGGACCCCCACTACCGCGGACGTGTTGCCCGCTGATGGTGGCCCGCTTGCGGGAACTCCGGCCGTAGGCCACTGAGGGGCGTGGCCGGAGGGGTTACCCCGTCTATAACCCCATCCATAAAGCTGGCTGTTGTCGTCGGCGTGTTACCGTTTGTACAACGATGAAAATAGCTGTATAATCAAAATTACAACGTTGCAAATGAGCAGGGAGGCTCAATCGAAAAGGATTCTTCCCATTCGGATTGCAACGAGGAGCGGTCCAGCGATGGTCCGTTGAGGAAAAGGAAGGAAACAATGTCTACATCCAGGCATCTTACCGGGTTGCGGCGCTTTGCCAAGGCTGCCGTAGCCGTGTGTGCGTCACTTGGACTTGTGCTTGCCGCCGGAGGCTGTGGTGCCTCTTCGGGTGAAAGCAAGACCATTTACTTCTGGAACAATCTGGTGGGCGATGACGGTCCTGCAATGCAGCGCATCGTCAAGGAATACAACGCCCAGAGCGATTACAAGGTCGTTTTCCAGCCGATGAACGGCGGCGATCTGACCACGAAGATCTATTCCGTGATGCAGACCGGCAAGAACATCCCCGACATCATCATCGGCGACCAGTTCCAGACCGCCGTTCTGCAGTCCCAAGGTCTGCTCGACACCATGGACGATTGGCAGAAGGTCGCCCCGGACCTCAAGGAGAGCAGCTTCCTGCCCGCCACTTGGAAGGGCGTCACCGTCAATGGCAAGGCCTACGGCATTCCGCTGTATCTGTACCAGATGGCCATCTACTACAACAAGGACCTGGTCAAGAAGTACAACCTGCAGTACATCCTCGACGACGGATTCGTCACCATCGACGAGATCAAGGACCTCAAGGGCAAGCTACCCAAGGGCACCTACGCGCTGACTTACGGCAATCTGCCGTGGGCCTTCATGTCCCTGCTGTACGGCGCGGGCGGCACGCTTGAGAACGATATGGACGACCTGACCAAGGACGTGTGGCGCAAGCCCATGGAGAAGCTCAAGGAAGCGTACGACGCCGGTGTGATCGCCCCGATGGACGTCGACGGCGAGCAGGCGTTCGGTTCCGGCAAGGCCGTGTTCGCGCAGCTTGGCACGTGGGCGCAGGGCAATATGTCCAACACCTTGGGCGCCGACAAGATCGCGGAAGCCAACACCCTGCAGTACAGCGCCGACAATCCGGTGAACTTCTTCTACCAGTGCAACTGGATGCAGTTGAAGGATCCGCACCGCTCCGCGGCGAAATCCGCAGCCGCCGCCGACTTCGTCAAGTACGTGTACGAGCACTGGATGGATTGGTCTGAGGTCGGTTCCATCTCGCCGGCATACCGCGATCTGAACAACCCGGAGTACCAGAAGCTGATCCAGGCGTCCTTCACCAACAGCAAGAAGGAACGCGACTACATCAAGACCTCCAACTATCTCTACGGAGGCTACGCGACCGCTGGTTGGGGCACATACAACGACATCGTCTACGGCAATGTTGGTCTTGAAGAAGGTCTGAAGACCCTCGACCTCATGGCCCAGGGCCAAATCGAGATTCAGGAGGAATCGTGATGAGCAAGGCATCTACGATCGGATCCGCAAAATCATCCATGAAGCGCAAGAACTCCATCTGGCACGCGCTGCCGTACATCGCTCCGCACTTCATCATCTTCGCCGTCTTCGGCATCATCCCGATCGTCTTCGGCATTGGACTGGCGTTCACCCGTTGGAACATGGTCGGTGCGCCGAAGTTCGTCGGCCTGCAGAACTTCGCGAAGATCTTCAACCCCAGCACCTATTTCTACTCGATCTTCTGGCGTGACCTCGGCCACACTCTGCTCTTCGTGCTGGTCAGCGTGCCGCTGACCATCATCGTGCCGCTGCTGCTCGCCGTGGCGCTCAGCAAGAAGGGACTCAAGGGCGCCGGTCTGTTCCAGGCGATCTTCTACATCCCCGGCCTGATCTCCATCGCCGCCGGTGCACTGGTCTGGCGCATGGTCTTCAACTCCCAGTTCGGCCTGTTGAACATCACTTTCCACACCGACATCAACTGGCTCGGCAAGAACCCGTACGCATGGATCACCATCTTCGTGCTCGTGCTGTGGGCCGGCATCGGCGGCAACCTCGTCATCTACCGTTCCGCGCTCTCCGGCGTGGACGAGAGCCTCTACGAAGCCGCGAAGGTCGACGGAGCCGGTCCGGTCAGGATCTTCTTCTCCATCACCCTGCCGGAAATCAAGCTGCCGTTGTTCTACACCACCATCATGACCACCACGGGCGCCTTCAACGTGTGGGGCCAGCCGGTCATGCTGACCAACGGCGGACCGAACTACCAGACCCAGGTGCTGCTGATGGATATCAGGAACCTCGCGTTCCCCGCCGGCCCTGCGGCCGCCGGCATGGCTTCCGCAATGGCATTGCTGCTGGGCATCATCCTGATGGCCATCGCCGCGATCCAGCTGATCTTCATGAATAAGGAGGACTGAAGATGTCCGCTGCAACCACAGTCAATGTCGCAAGCGCGGCAATTCCTGAAAACAAAACCAAAAAGGTCTCCCCGTCGCTGATCGCCGTCTATGTGGTGCTCGTCGTGCTGGCAGTCGTCTGGCTGCTTCCGGTGATCTACACCGTGACGACTTCGTTCAAGTCGGTGGCCGAATTCACCTCCAACGCGTTCAACTTCCTGCCCGCGAAGTGGGTGCTTGACAACTACATGACGCTGATCGAGGCATCCGCCAGCTACCCGGTCCTGAACTGGCTGGGCAACTCGCTGATTATCTCGACCGTGTTCGCAGTGCTGTCCGTGTGCATCGTCGCGCTCGCAGGCTTCGGCTATTCCCGTCTGAACTTCAAGTACCGCGATACGCTGTTCTTCGTCCTGCTGCTCATCTCGATGTTCCCTGCCGTGGTCAACATGATCCCGCAGTACCGCATTATCGCCTCCCTCGGCTGGGTCAACACCTACTGGGCCTGCATCATCCCTGGCCTGGGCAACGTGGCGAACATCTTCCTGGTGCGCAACTTCATGAAGGGCATCCCGAAGGAACTGGACGAGGCGGCCGAAATCGACGGCGCCACTGATTTCCAGATCTTCACCCGCATCATGCTGCCGGCCATCCGCCCGATTCTGATCGTCATCTTCCTGTTCAGCTTCACCGGCGCTTGGAACGACTTCCTGTGGCCGACCTTGGTGTTCAACGACATCAACAAGATGCCGGTCACCGCTGGTCTGCAGCTGCTGAGCAACCAGATGGGCCAGTACAACCAGATGGGCTCCCTGATGGCGGCCACCTGCATGGCCATCATCCCGACCCTGCTGCTGTTCCTGTTCGCGCAGAAGTACTTCCTGCAGTCCCTGAACATCACCTCCGGCCTCAAGGGCTGATACCGGCCGAGTGAGATAATGCACAGGTCCGTCCCCAAACGGACGGGCCTGTGATTTTATCTTTCCCGAGCTGCGCATCGCACATCGGATGAGGCCACACCACGGAAAGGACCGATATGAATCCGCAAGGCAACACCATGCAGCCGCCGGCACCATTGGCTCGCAAGGCGGAACGAGTGCTGATGACCATCGCCGCCGCCTACAACGTGATCATGGCGTCCATCACACTGTTCATGTTCACCAGCTGGTTCAAAGGCCAAGCCTACGATCTGCTGGAACATAACGGTTTGCTGAAAACGGACTATTCCGCGGTGGACAACGCCTCGACGGTGGTGGGCATCTACGCGCTGCTGGTGCTGATTATCGGCATCGTCAGCTTCATCATGTCCATGCGGTGTCTCGCTCCCGGCACCACCAGCCGGTGGGTGATCATCTGGCTGGCAATCGTGGTGGTCTTCTCCCTGGGCACGATGGACCTCATCGGTCTTGCACTGTATTCCATCACCTTGGTCATCTATCTGGCCCGCAACAAGGCCATCGCGGCGCAGCAGGATGTGATCCGCACATGGGCCCGCACGCATCAGGGCTAATCCTCCTTCCCGAAGAAAGCTGTCGCTCTCGTGGCGGCGGCTTTCTTCGTATCCGCGCATATTGACGCGGTACGTTATCGAACACGCAATTCACTTATCCAATTCATTCATTCACAACCACAAGGTGGGACCATGACCGACACAACCGACGACTACGGTTACCTGCTCGTCCACTTCATCGAGGATCCGGACGGCTACGCCGAGAAGATTTACATGGATATATCCGACGGTGACAATCCGCACCGTTGGGTGCCGCTCAACGATGGAAAGCCTGTGCTGGCTTCGCATCTCGGTACCACAGGCGTGCGCGATCCGCATATCATCCGCAATCCCGACACCGGCACGTGGTATATCATCGCCACCGATCTGCGTGTGTTCGGAGGCGACGGCGGCGGCTGGTGCGAGTGGAGCCACCACGCCAGCACGAATCTCATCATCTGGGAATCCGACGATCTGCTCCATTGGAGCGAGCCGCGCATGCTCGACGTGTCCCGCAAGCCGGACGGCTCCCATCTGGAGCTTGGTATGGCCTGGGCATGCGAATGCCTCTGGGTGCCGGACTATTATCCGCAAGGCCATCACGGTGGGCGCGGCGCATTCGTCATGTATTGGTCCAGCACCGTGTTCAATGATGCGGACAAGGCTCACGACGACAAGAACGTCTACTGCACCGTGCTGTGGGGCGCCACCACCGATTTCACGCAGGACACGTTCGAATATGGTGGCGTGTTCATCGACAACCACGGTGACGCCATCGACACCACGATGATCCAACGTCCGCTGCCTGATGGTGGTGTGCGCACGTACCGCATCACCAAAGACAATGCGCATGGCACCGGCATCTGGATGGACCGCACCGACGCGAAGCGCTGGTGGGAGCCGGGAACGACCTGGACCAAGGTGCAGGACCGGATTGGCGCAGGCTACGTGCCGGACGGCAACCCCGGTGGCGTGGAAGGTCCTGCGGTGTTCGCCAACCACCACAACAACGGTGGACCGGACGACGAATGGTACTTGTTCGTGGACGTGATTCCGTCGATCGGATACCGTCCGATGGTCAGCCGCGATCTCGATCAGGGCTGGATGCCGTTGCAGGCGGACGATTACTTCCTCACCGCGCATACGAAACACGGTGGCGTCGCCTCGCTGACGCGCGCCGAATACGACCGTCTCGCCCAGCATGTGCATGCATTCTGACAAACGACGCTGATGATTGCGCCGCGCGAGCGCGCGGCAAAGCCAAGGGGCTTCCCGGAATGAACCGGGAAGCCCCTTTCGCGTGCTCGCTGACTGCGGTGGCCGTCTCTTCGATTAGCGGCTATGGCTGCTGCGTATCGCCGTCGGTGCTACCGCCAGAGCCGTCGTTGCCGGTTTCGCTTCCGGTATTGCCTCCGTTGGTATCGCTGCCGCCAGGAGAGGGGGTATTGCCAGCATTGCCGCCATCGCCACTGCCTTGACCGGAGTTCTGCGATTCCTCGGTCTGATCCGGCGTGGTCTGTTGGGTGTTCTCCTCGGTGCGCGGAGTCACGGTGGTCTGTTGCTTTCTAGTCCAGGTCTTCTGCGCGCCGGTGCCCCACGTACCGTCCGGTCCGCCGACCTTGCCGTTATCGGTGGCGTCGGGGAACGTTTCGTTCGGCGTATCGGCCAGTGCCTGCTTCATGTATTCGGTGAAGAGATGCACGGGGTAATCGCTGCCGCCGGTCCAGCTGCCGAATGCGGGAATCTCCTGCGGGTTGCCGTTGTCGTCCGGATACCACATCGCCACAGAAGTCAGCATGGACGGCGTGTAGCCGATGAAGCTCGCTGCGTTGGAATCGTTTGCGGTGCCTGACTTGCCGGCAATGGTGTGCCCAGTGGCACGCGCCTCGGTGGCGGTGCCTCGCTGGACCACGCCGGTAAGCGCCTTCGTCACGAGATTCGCGTTGTTCGCTTCGAACGTCTGCTCCGCCGAGGTCGGCGCGTTGTACAGGTCGGTGCCGTTCGCCGTCTGCACTTGGGCAACGATATGCAGCGTCGGCTTGTTGCCTTGGTTGGCCAGTGTGGCGTATCCCTGCGTCATGCCCTTGAGGGTCAGTCCGTTGTTGCCGAGCACGGTGAACGGGTTGGAACCATCCAAAGACGAATCGTCAACGCCGGCCTGCCGTGCGGTTTCGGCGATTTTCTGCGCGCCGAGCTTGGTTTGCAGATCCATGTACACGGTGTTCGAGGATTGTTCCGTCGCCGTGTACAGGTTCACGTATCCCAGATTCTCGCCGCCGTAGTTGCTCACCGTTTCGGTGATGCCCGGGAACGTCCGGTACGAGTTGCCGTTGAAGTACGTGTTGAGGCTGACGCCTTCGTTGACGGCGGCCAGCAATGCGAACGGCTTCATGGTGGAGCCGACTTCGTACGTTGCCTGGGTGACGTTGTTGAGCTGCTTGGTCAGGTAGTCGTCTCCTGCGTACAGCGAGATGATGGAACCGTCCTTGGGGTTCACCGACAGCGCGCCGAACTGCATGCCGTCGGGCACGATGCCTTGCATGCCGTTTTGGGAGGGACTGATGGTGGAGAACATCAGGTCCTGCTTCGATTTGTCAATGGTGGTGACGATTTTGTAGCCGCCGGTTTCCAGGTCCTGCTTGCTGAACGCCTTGGTGTTGACGAGTTCGTTCTGCACCATCGTCAGCAGGTATCCGTTCGGTCCGGACATCTGGTTGTTCTGTTGGATTTCGATGGTTTGCGGGAATTTCGCGGCTTTCTTCTCGTCCGGCGTGATGTAGCCGTCTTCGTCCATGATGTTCAGCACGCGCTTGTAACGTTTTTCAGCCTGCTTGGGATTCACGTCGGGGGTCCATACGCTCGGCGCGGGAATGATGCCGGCAAGCATGGCCGCTTCGGAGAGCGTCAGATCCTTCGCGTCCTTGCCGAAGTACGCTTTGGCCGCTGCCTGGATGCCGTATGCGCCACGGCCGAGATAGATGGTGTTCATGTAGTTGCACAACACCTGGCTCTTGTCCTGTGCTTGGGCGATTTTGACCGCCAGGAACGCCTCACGCAGTTTGCCCACGTACGAGGTGGTTTCGCCCAGATAATAGCGTTCCGCATACTGCTGGGTGATGGTGGAACCGCCCTGCCTGCTACCGGTGGTCAGGTTGTTGTAGAACGCGCGTGCGATGCCGATCGGATCGATGCCCTTATTGGTATAGAAGGAGCGGTCTTCCGAAGCCACAATCGCGTTGCCGACGTAGTCGGGCAGGTCTGCGCAGCTGATGATTTCGCGATTCTGCTCCGCATAGCTGCCGATCGGCGTGGTGCCGTCGTTGTAATACACGGTCGTCTTTTCGGCCAGCGCGAACTTTTCCGGCTGCGGGATTTCCGTGGTGATGTACATGTAGGCGAACAGGCCGATACCTGCCGCGATGAGCGCCGCGAAGATGCCGAGCACCCATTTGAGCACGAGATGCTTGTGTTTTCTGGTCTTTTTGGGTGCGCGATGCGAAGTGTGCTTCGGCCCCTGGGGCGGCTTGCTCAGCACTTCTCCATGGACCCCGTAGGTGGTGCCCACCCGTGGCGTCGTGGACGTTGCGCTGCCGCTGCGGGCGCTTTTTGAGCGTGAGCTGACACTTCGTGTTCGTGAAACCATGGTTTCCACCGTAGCCGAACGACCTGAAAAACAAGGGTGTAGATGGTGCTGTCCGACTGGAAAAACATGTTTTTGCGCAGCTTTTTTACAAATCGACAATCTGTTGACGACTGCCGTAATATGGCCGTTTTTCAGTGATTTTTCAGTTTACAATGCGGTTGTGGGTATGCTTGGGGATTGGTATACCTGCGAAATGCATAACAGAGGAGTCGTTTTCAGATGAGCATTCGAGTGGCTATCGCCGGCGTGGGCAATTGCGCCTCGTCGCTGGTGCAGGGCGTTGAGTATTACAAGGACACCAAGGACGAGGATAAGATTCCCGGCCTGATGCACAACAATTTCGGTGGCTACCGCGTGCGTGACATCGAATTCGTCACCGCGTTCGACGTCGATGCGCTGAAGGTGGGCAAGGACCTGTCCGAGGCGATCGGAGCCTCCCAGAACAACACCATCAAGTTCGCGGACGTGCCGAATCTGGGTGTGGAGGTGCTGCGTGGCCCGACCAACGACGGTTTGGGCGAGTACTACCGTCAGATGATTACGGAGTCGGACGCCGAGCCGGTGGATGTGGCGCAGGTGCTGCGTGACAAGAAGGTCGACGTGCTGGTTTCCTACCTGCCGGTTGGTTCCGAGAAGGCGGACAAGGCTTACGCTCAGGCCGCTATGGACGCTGGCTGTGCGTTCGTGAACTGCCTGCCGGTGTTCATCGCCTCCGATCCGGAGTGGGCGCAGAAGTTCCGTGACGCTGGTGTGCCGATCGTCGGCGACGATATCAAGTCGCAGGTCGGCGCCACCATCACGCACCGCGTGCTGGCCCGTCTGTTCGAGGATCGCGGCGTGCGTCTGGATCGTACGTACCAGCTTAACGTCGGCGGCAACATGGACTTCATGAACATGCTGCAGCGTTCCCGCCTGGAATCCAAGAAGATCTCCAAGACCCGCGCCGTCACTTCCGTGGTGCCGCACGAGATGGATCCGCACAACGTGCATATCGGCCCGTCCGATTACGTGGCTTGGCTTGACGACCGCAAGTTCGCCTTCGTGCGTCTTGAGGGCACCACGTTCGGCGATGTGCCGCTGAACCTCGAATACAAGCTTGAGGTGTGGGATTCCCCGAATTCCGCCGGTATTGTGATCGACGCCGTGCGTGCGGCCAAGATTGCGCTCGACCGCCACCTGGCCGGTCCGGTGCTGGCTCCGAGCTCCTACTTCATGAAGTCTCCGGCCGTGCAGCACGAGGATGGCGAGGCCCGCCGCTTGGTGGAGGAATTCATCAAGGGTGAGGTCGAAGGCACCGAAGAGCAGCTTGACGCCGATGTGGCGGCCGCGAAGGCCGCCGGCAAGGATGTGTGGCGCGCATAGCGTGCGTTGCTGACGGCAGACCCGCGATGGCAATGGCAACCATCTCGTAGGTCTCGACCCACTCGCCTGATTCGTAGGCAGAATCAGCATATAATGAAAATCCCTATGGCCTGGGGTAATGCCATAGGGATTTTTGTTGTCCCGGAACGCTGCGGCGGTGGTGGCCAATGGTCGTACACCGCAGCAGCACGAACGGGGAATCATATGTTGCGCAATGTATATCGCGTCACTTTTTGAGGAGTGGTTCGACCTGCTGCTCGTACGCGGTCAACGCGGTGTCGACCACGTTGTGCATGTCGTAATACTTGTACGTGCCCAAACGGCCGCCGAACACGGTCCTCGGCTCGGCCTTCGCGAGCTCCTCGTACCTCGCGTACAACGCCTTGTCGGCCTCCGTGTTGATCGGATAATACGGCTCGTCGCCACGCTCGGCGAAACGGCTGTACTCCTCCCACACCACCGTCCTGTCCGGGTTCTGCGAAGCCCTGCGCTCCGGGTTGAAGTTCTTGAACTCGATCGCGCGCGTGTACGGCACGTCCGGGTCGGAGAAGTTCATCACCGGGCATCCGAAATGGTCGCCCTCGTCGTAACGCACCTCCCTGAAGTCCACCGTGCGCCACTTCAGCTCGCCGAGCGAGTAGTCGAAGTAGCGGTCCACCGGACCCGTGTACACCACCGGCACGCCCGCCGCGGCCAGCGCCTTCCTGTTGTACGGCTGGGACTCGTCGAAGAAGTCGGTCCTGAGGGTCACGTGGATGCGCGGATCGTCGATCATGCGCTCCATCCAGGCGGTGTACCCGTCCGTGGGCAGGCCCTCCCACGTGTCCCTGAAATACCGGTTGTCGTAGTTGAAGCGCACCGGCAGGCGGTTGATGATGCCCGCGGGCAGGTCCTTCGGATCGGTCTGCCACTGCTTGCCCGTGTAGTTCTTGATGAACGCCTCGTACAGCGGGCGGCCGATCAGCGAAATGCCCTTGTCGTTGAGGTTCTTCGGGTCCGTGCCCGCCAATTCGCCGGCCTGGCTCTCGACCAGGGCCTTCGCCTCGGCCGGCGTGTAGTGCGCGTGGAAGAACTGGTTGATGGTCCCGAGGTTGATCGGCAGGGGATACACCTCGCCGTCGTGCGTGGCGTACACGCGGTGCACGTAGTCCGTGAAGCTTGTGAAACGGTTCACATAGTCCCAGACCCTCTTGTTGGACGTGTGGAACAGGTGCGCGCCGTACTTGTGGATCTCCGCGCCGGTCTCCTCGTCCATGTAGCTGTACGCGTTGCCGCCGATATGGTCGCGCACGTCGATGATCTCGACCCTCACGCCCAGGTGCTCGACGGCCTGCTGGGCCATGGTCAGGCCGAACAGGCCCGCGCCTACGACCACCAGATCGGGATACTCCACCGCATCAGTCATAACAAAACAACCTTCCAAACGTTATCGATGCTTATCGCAGCCACGCAAACGCACAGGGGCGGCGTGCGATTCCTTCTCAAGTGTACCCGTGCGTCTAGTCGGTGCGGCGAGGTCCGGGCATGGTGTAATATGGCAAGAGCCTCCGCGTGGCGGTATGTCACCCAACTCCCCCAGGGCAGGAATGCAGCAAGGGTAAGTGGCCTCTTCCGGGTGCGTGGAGGTTTTTCTATATCTTCTCCGATTCGTTCCCCACAGTAGGGGCGATGCCGTATTCTCGGTGACTATGACCAACGAATTCAAGCCACTTGTCCGAGATCCACAGCAGCCTGTGAACATGCTTCAGCAGCCCACGGCAGCAACGCCTGCGGAACCGTTGGAATCGTTGTCGTTCCCTGATATGCGCGAAGTCGAGGCGGTGCTTTCTCCGCAGGATGTCAACAAAGGCTTGGCTCAGGCGGATCCGCTGACCCGCCATCCGCGCGTGTCCAGCATCGTGCTGTGCGTGGTGTTCGGTCTGCTGATGCTTGCCGCTTCCGCCGGCGTCTGGTGGCTTGGCGTGCGTACCATGGACGGCCAAAGCTATGAGGATATCGTCTGGTCGAAATTCGATGCCGCGTTGCCGGGTTGGCTGGCGCCGGTCGTGCACGTCTTCGCCATTTCCGCAGTGGTCATCACCGTCAGCGTCATCATGGGGGCAATCGCGTTTGCCGTGCTGATCGTGCGCAAACGGTGGCTGTCGATCGCGCAGCTCGCTGTATTCGGAGGCCTGTGTTTCGCCGCGGCCGAACTGTTGAAGCCGCTGCTGCCACGCCCGTATCTTATTAATTTGGAATCGAATCCTAATAATTCCGCGCCTTCCGGGCATGTCATCCTTGCCGCTGCGGCAAGCGTGATGCTGCTGTGCGCCGTACCGCGCGTGCTGCGTGCGCTGGTGGCGGTGATTGGTTGGGCGTATACGGTGCTGGTCGGATTGTCGGTGATCGCGGCGCAATGGCATCGTCCGACCGACGTG